>Ga0126307_10003645_pt1 | contig 10566 bp, 9 predicted proteins | sample Plot28_FD_89955 | JGI IMG/M metagenome (GOLD analysis project Ga0126307, IMG submission 89955) | Serpentine soil microbial communities from UC McLaughlin Reserve, CA, USA - Plot28 | ecosystem: Environmental > Terrestrial > Soil > Grasslands | place: USA: UC McLaughlin Reserve, Lake County...
ACTGCGCCGGCCAGGAAGAGGCCGACCCCTGCTGCCCCGAGCTTCAAGCCCACGCGCAACTGGGCGTGGGCCCCGGTCGCGAACGCCGACTACTACAGCGTCCAGTTCACTCGCGGCGGCAAGGCGTTCTTCAAAGCCACACCGACCCAGCCGCGGCTGACATTGCCCGACAACGTCGTCTTCGTCCCCGGCGCGTACCGCTGGGTCGTGCGCCCCGGCTTCGGGCGCAAGCCGACGAACAGGCTCGGCCCGCCGGTCGTCAACTCCGGCTTCACCGTCTCCTAGGCTGCAGAGGCGACGGCGGCCGGCCGCAGGCTCGCGCCCGTCGTCCGGTCGAAGAAGTGCAGCCGCGATGGGTCGAGTGCGAGCGCGAGCCGGTCGCCGGGACGCACGTTCGACTCCTCCTCGACCTCGGCCGTGAAGAGCGCGCGGCTGTCGGTGGCGAGCAGCGTCGCGCGCTCGCCCTCGTCGGTGGCCGCGCGAACGGAGTCAACGTCGACTGCCGGCGCGTCGACGGTGAAGAGCACGTGGGTTGCCGACCCCAACTCCTCGACCACGGTCGCGGCGACCTCGAGCTGCGGGCGGCCGGGCGCCGCCGTGCGCCCGTGCTCGAAGTCCTGCGGCCTGATGCCGAGGATGACCCTGCCGTCATGTGCGCCGGAGGGCCGTCGCTCGGGGTCGAGCGGGATCCTGAAGCCTGCGAATTCCACTGCGTCGCCGTCGACGGTCGCCTCGACGAGGTTCATCGACGGGGAGCCGATGAAGGCCGCGACGAAGAGGTTGACGGGCTCGCGGTAGAGCGTCTGCGGCGTGTCGACCTGCTGCACGGTGCCGTCGCGCATGACGGCCACGCGGGTGCCGAGCGTCATCGCCTCGACCTGGTCGTGCGTGACGTAGACGGTGGTGATCCCGAGCCGGTCGTGCAGCCGTGCCAGCTCGCCGCGCATGTCGACCCGGAGCTTCGCGTCGAGGTTCGAGAGCGGCTCGTCCATCAGGAAGGCCGCCGGCTCACGCACGATCGCCCGCCCCATCGCGACTCGCTGTCGCTGGCCGCCCGAAAGGGCGCCGGGGCGGCGCTGAAGCAGGTCCTGGAGCCCGAGCAGGCGGGCGACCTCGTCGACGCGGCGCTCGATGTCGGCCTTCGCCGTCTTACGCAGCGTCGACTTCCCGCAGCCGGACCGCCCGACGAGGACCATGAACTCGCCGCTCCCGATCGTCAGGGTGACGTCGTCGACCGCGCGCACGTCGCCCTCGTAGACCTTCCCCACGTGCTCGAGCCTGATCTCCGACACGTCGCGCTCCTCCTCGGACGACACGTGCCAGACTCACGGCCCGATCCGCCAACGTCCGCTTCGGACCGGTCCGGGGACTGTCCCCGGACAGGTCCCGCGCGGACGTGTCCCAACAGCAACTCTTTGGCAACACTTTGTCCACACGTGACGGAGCTGACGGAGCGGCATCGCGCTCCGAGGCGGCTACCTCGCCCGGCGGCGCAGCTCCTCTTCCACGGTCTCGAGCTCGATCCCGCGCGCGGCGAGCAGGGTGTACGCGTGGAAGATGACGTCGGCGACCTCCTCGACGACTCGCTCGTCCGGCTCGCCTGCTCCGGCCAGCGCAGCTTCGAGCCCTTCCTCGCCGACCTTGCGCGCGGCGAGCGCAGGGTCATCGAGCAGCGAGACGACGTACGAGCCAGCAGGCCGCTCGCGCGCCCGCTCGTGGATCCGCCGCCAGAGCCACGGCGCGAAGCACGACTCGGCGCCGGTGTGGCAGGGCGGCCCGGCCGGCCGCACGCGCAGCAGGATCGCGTCGCCGTCGCAGTCGTCCCGCAGCTCCTCGATGGCGAGCGTGTTGCCCGAGGTCGCGCCCTTGTGCCAGAGCTCCTGCCGCGAACGGCTCCAGAACCATGCCTCGCCGGTCTCCCGCGTGCGCCGCAGCGCCTCCGGGTCCATCCAGGCGAGCATGAGCACCCGCCCCGTCTCGGCGTCCTGCACGATCGCAGGCGTCAGCTCCGGACGTTCCATCCGGCTTCCCTCAACTCCGCCTTCAGCTCGGGCAGGCGCCCGGGCCGCTCGTGCACGATCGATGCGATCAGCGCCGCCTCGGCGCCTGCCGAGAACGCGTCTGCGAGATGCCGTGTCTCGCCGGCGCCGCCGGAGGCGATCACTGGCACGCGGACGGCCTCCGCGACCGACCGCGTCAACTCGAGGTCATAGCCTGCTCGCGTGCCGTCTGCGTCGATCGACGTGAGCAGGATCTCGCCGGCGCCACGCTCGGCTGCGCTGCCCGCCCAGTCGACCGCGTCGAGGCCGCGCGGGGTGCGGCCGCCGTCAGTGACGACCTCCCCGGCGCGCGCGTCGATCGCGCAAACGACGGCTTGCGCCCCGAACTCGTGGGCGAGCGAGCCGAGGATACGGGGATCGTCGACCGCGGCCCGGTTGACGGCGACCTTGTCGGCGCCGGCACGCAGGAGGGAGCGAGCGTCCTCTAGCCGCGAAACGCCGCCGCCGACCGTGAAGGGGATCGTCAGCTGCTCCGCCGCCCGCTCGACGAGCTCCAGCGTCGGCCGCCGCCCTTCGACAGTCGCCGTGATGTCGAGGAAGACGAGCTCGTCCGCTCCGAGCTCCGAGTAGCGCGTTGCCAGCTCCACCGGATCGCCGACGTCGCGCAGCGACTCGAAGCGGATACCCTTGACGACCCGGCCGCCCGCGACGTCGAGGCAGGGGATCACGCGCTTCTTGACCACCGCAGCGCGTTCTCGAGCACACGCGCCCCCGCGGCGCCGCTTCGCTCGGGATGGAACTGCACGGCCGCGAGCAGGCCCGACTCGACGGCGGCGACGATGGTGCCGTCGTGCTCGACCTCGGCGACTCCGACCGGACCCGCGGGCTCGGCCGCGTAGCTGTGGGCGAAGTAGACGTCGCTGCCCTCGAGCCCTTCGAGGAGCGCCGACGGCCGCGTCAGCGCAAGCGCGTTCCAGCCCATGTGCGGCACACGGCGCGCACGCAGGCGTCGTACCCGCCCGGGCAGCAGACCCAGGCCGCAGCCGCCCTCGTCGCTCTGCTCGAACAGCAGCTGCATGCCGACGCAGATCCCGAACAGCGGCCGAGCGGCGGCTGCGCGCTCCCGCAGCGTCGCCGCGAGCCGCTCGAGACCGCGCGCGGCGCTCTCCAGGTGTCCGACTCCTGCGATCACGACGAGCGGCGCCTCGCGCACGGACGCCGGATCGGTCGCGATCTCCGGCGCTGCGCCCGCCCGCTCGAGCGCCGCGCAGACGCTCCTCAGGTTGCCCGCGCCGTAGTCGGCCAGGACGACCTTCATGCGAGTCCCTTCGTCGAGCGCACGCCCGCGCCGCCGGAGGCGCATGCCTGCTGGAGCGCCTGTCCGAGCGCCTTGAAGGCCGCCTCGGCGACGTGGTGGTCGTCGGCGCCGGTGGAAGAGAGGTGGAGCGTGATCCCGCTCTGCATCGCGAACCGCTCGAGCGCGTGGGGGAGGAGAGACGGTGCGAGGCCGCCGATCCGCTCGCCGGCGAATGTGAGGTCGATCTCGGCATGTGGCCTGCGGACGAGGTCGACGGCCGCCGTGGCGAGCGCCTCGTCCATCGGCACGGACGCGGAGCCGTAGCGGGCGACCCCGGCGCGATCTCCGAGCGCCGCATCGAGCGCCTGGCCAAGCCCGGCGAGCACGTCCTCGACCGTGTGGTGCTCGTCGACCTCGAGGTCGCCGGCGGCGACCAGGTCGAGGTCGAGCCCGCCGTGGAACGCAAGGAGCGTAAGCACGTGGTCGAGGAAGCCGATCCCGGTCGTCACCCGGCTGCGACCCCGGCCGTCGAGGAGGAGCACGATCCGCAGCGCCGTCTCCGTGCTCGTGCGGGTGACCTGCGCGCTTCGTCCGGGCGCCGGGCCGGGCGAGGCGCCGAGCGCCTCGAGCACGAGGTCGTTCTCGGGCGGGTGCCGCAGCGAGATCCGGATCCCCTCGGCGAATGCTCGAACGACGAGGCCCGCCCCCTCGAGCCGCTCGCCCAGCGGCTCGTCGGTCTGCACCCAGACGAAGTTGCCGTGCGCCTCCGGGCAGTCGAGACCCGCGGCGATGAGCGCACGACGCACACGCTCGCGCTCGGCGACCGTCGCCTCCACGTCGAGGCTCGGCTGCCGCAGCGCCGCCGCCGCGATCCGCGCAGCCGGCGCGGAGACGCTCGCCGGCGGGCGACGGCGTTCGAGCTCCGCCGCGGTCTCCGGTGCCGCGACGGCATAGCCAACGCGCAGCGCGGCGAGGCCGAAGGCCTTTGAAAGCGTCCGCAGCACGATCACGTTCGGCAGCTCGGCGACGAGCGGCACACAGGTGACGCCCGCGAACTCCCAATACGCCTCGTCGACGACGACGGCCGCATCGGGGCGCGCGCGCGCGACCACGGCGACCTCCTCGACGGGGCGCAGCTGGCCGGTCGGATTGTTCGGGTTGCACACCCAGATCAGGTCGGCGCCCTGCGCGTCGTCGACGACGTCGGCACCCTGCAGCTGCGAGACGATCCGGTACATGCCGTAGGTCGGCCGTGAGATCGCCGCGCGGCGACCGGGAGCGAGATACGTCTGCGCACAGAGAGCGATCAGCTCGTCCGCGCCGGCGCCGGGAACGATCTGCTCGGGCGCGACACCCGCGTAGGCCGCCGCCGCCGCCCGAAGCTCGCGGAAGGTGCCGTCCGGGTAGTCGCTCAGCCGGGCGAAGCTGTGCGCGAGCGGCACCTGCGGCACGCCGGGTAGCGGCGGCGTGTTCTGGTCGAAGCGGAGCACCTGCTCCGGCCGGAGCCCGTGCCGCTCGGCCACCTCCGCGGACGAGGGGGCCCACACGTAGGCGCGGTAGTCCGCCGGTAGCGGGTTCGGCCTCACCGGGCTTCCAGTGCCGCGGCGTGCCGCGGCAGCCCCTCCACGCGTGCGAGCGGCAGCGCGATCTCCCGGGCGCGGTCGAGGGAGTCGGCCCGAACGAACTGCACCGGCTTCAGGAAGCTCTCGAGGCCGAGGCCGCCCGCGCCCTTCGCGAGTCCGCTCGTCGGCAGCACGTGCGTCGCCCCGGCGGCGTAGTCGCCGACGACCGCCGAGGTGCGGATGAAGACGGTCCCCGCGTTCCGCACCCGCGCTGCGGCGGCCTCGGCGTCCTCGAGCCAGAGCTCCAGGTGCTCGGGCGCGTACGCATCCGAGCGCGCGAGGGCGTCGTCCACGTCCGCGAGGCGCTCCACGCGCACGTTCGATTCGGCCGCGACCAGCACGGCGACCTCCGCCGCCAGCCTATCGTCGAGCGCGAGCAGGATCGCCTCGCTGTCAGGGCCGTGCTCGGCCTGAGCGAGCAGGTCGGCGGCGCACCGCCGGGCGTCCGCCGTCCCGTCCGCGATCACGACGACCTCGCTCGGCCCTGCGGGTAGGTCGATCGCGCACGCGCTCGAGACCAGCAACTTCGCCGCGGTCACCCAGCGGTTTCCCGGACCCACGATCTTGTCGACCGGCGGGATCGTCTCCGTCCCGTACGCCAGCGCTGCGATCGCCTGGGCGCCCCCGACCGCGTACAGCTCGTCGACTCCGAGCTCACGGGCGACGGCCAGCGTCGCTTCGGCGGGCCGAGGCGTGGCGACCGCGATTCGCGCCACTCCTGCGACGCGGGCGGGTACAGCGGCCATCACGAGCGACGACGGATAGGCAGCCCGTCCGCCGGGGACGTAGATCCCGACCGAGGAGAGCGGCAGCCAGCGTCGCTCTGAGTGGACACCGGGCACGGCCTCGACCGAGGCGTCGGTGGGTCGCTGCGCCCGCGCGAACGTCTCCACGGCATCGGCGAGCGCCCGCACGGAGGCGAGGACGTCGTCGTCGAGCCGGGCCGTCTCCAGCGCCGCCTTCGGCACGCGGAGCGCCGGCCGCTCGCCGTCGAGCCGCTCGGTCCAGTCGAGCAGCCCTTCGTCGCCGCGTGTGCGCACGTCCGCGACGATTTCGGCGACGCGGGGGAGCACCTCCTCCAGGCCCGAGTCCCTCACGCGACGAGCCGCTCGACAGGCAGGACGAGGATCGACGACGCGCCGGCGGCCTTCAGCGGCGAGAGCAGCTCCCACACGTCGTCCGCCTCCACGACCGCGTGCACGGCGATCTGCCCGGGTGTCGCGAGGTCGATCACCGACGGTGCACCCATCCCGGGCAGCAGCGAGCGGATCTCGTCGAGCGCCGTCTTGGGCGCGTTCAGCATGAGATAGCGGCGGCGACGGGCGGCGACGACGCCAGAGATCATCAGCTCCAGTCGCCGCACGAGCTCCGAGCGCCGCTCGAGCGCCGCCTCATTGCCGACCAGCACCGCCTGCGACTCGAGTAGCGCGCCGAGCAGCCGCAGCCCGTTCGCGCTCGCCGTCGAGCCGGTCGAGACGAGGTCGACGATCGCGTCCGACAGTCCGAGCCGGGGCGCCGCCTCGACCGAGCCGGACACCGGCACCAGCTCCGCGTCGATCCCCAGCCGCTCCAGCGACGTACGCGTGGAGACGGGATAGGCCGTCGCGACGCGCAGCCGCTCGAGGTCGCTCAGCTCGGACTGCGGCGCGTCCGCCGGCACCGCCGCCTGCAGCGTGCAACGCGCGAAGCCCAGCTCCGCGAGTGTCACCACGTCCGCGGCCGCTTCGACGACGAGATTCGCGCCGGTGATCCCGAGGTCGACGACGCCGTCCTGGACGTATTCCGGGACGTCGCCCGCGCGCACGAGCAGCAGGTCGACCGGAGCGTTCGCGCAGGGGACGAGCAGCGAGCGGTCCGTGAGCTCGAAGCTGAGGCCGGCGTCGGCGCAGAGGCGCAGGGCAGGCTCTGCCATCCGGCCCTTCGAAGGGACGGCGAGCGTGAGCCGGCCGTCGGAGCCGGCGCGGGTGAAGCCGTTTGGCTCCACTAGCGCTGCCGCTGCGCGTGGACGCGGTCGAGTGCCGTCCGGTAGCCGCCCGTGCCGTTTCGAAGCCACTGCGCGACGCGCGTCACCGTCGCCGTGCTGGTGGGGACGCGCCCGGCGATCTCGAGGTACGGCACGTGCTCCTCCAGCAGCCGCGCCGTCTGCCAGCGATGCGTGAGCGACTCCAGCTCGGGCAGGGTGCAGAGGTCGCGCAGGAACCGTCGTGCCTCGTCCCGCGTCTTCAGCGTCAGCACGGCGTCCGCCAGGTCGTCCAGCCCGGGGATCTGCTCGACCTCGCGTGTCGACGTCATCTTCATTCGCCGATGCTAACATGCTAATATGGTAGCACGCAAGCAGACGTTCATCGTCTACCCCGCGATCGACGTGCTCGAGGGCCGGGTCGTGCGCCTGGAAGAGGGCCGCCGCGAGCGGATCACGCTCGACGGCGGGGATCCGGCCGCGGCTGCCGAGCGCTTCGCTGCCGAAGGTGCGACCTGGCTCCACCTCGTCGACCTCGACGGCGCCTTCTCCGGCCGGCCGGACCTCAGCCTGGTCGAACGGATCGCCCGCGTCGGCGTTCCGGTCCAGGTCGGCGGCGGCTACCGAAGCCTCGAGCTGATCGAGGGCGCCCTCGCGGCCGGCGCGGCGCGGGTGCTGCTGGGGACGGCAGCGCTCGACGGCGTCTTCCTCGGTTCGGCCGTCGCCCGCGTTGGCGCCGCTCCACTTGCCGTCGCCGTCGACGCGCGCGACGGCCTCGTGACTGTGAAGGGCTGGACGGAGGGGTCGAGCCTCGGCGCCGCCGAGCTCGCGCGGCGCTGCGCGGCAGAGGGAATCGAGCGCCTACTCGTGACGAGCACCAACCGGGATGGAACACTCGCAGGCCCGGATCTCGGGCTGCTCGAGGAGCTGCTGGCGATCGGTCTGCCCGTGATCGCCGCGGGCGGGGTCGCGACGCTCGAGGACGTGCGCGCGGTGCGCACGCTCGGCTGCGAGGGCGTGGTGACCGGGAGCGCACTCTGGCTCGGTCGCTTCAGCGCCGCCGAGGCGTTCGCGCTCCAAGTTTGACGTCGCGCCGTCCTCTCAATGCTTTACACTGGAAAGCGAGTGGCGCCTGCGACCGTACTTGCCCAGCGGATTCCGGCCTTCGCGGCCATCTTCCTCGCGCGCCCTCGACTGCGCTAGCCGGCTACCCGTCCTCTCGCCTCCCCGGTCAAGCGCACACCACACAGGCGAGAGGGATAGCGAGGGAGCACAGGAAGTGAGAGCGGTCGGCCTCTACGACCCTGCCTACGAGCACGACGCGTGCGGCGTCGCCTTCATCGCGCGACTGGACGGCGTCGCGAGCCACGAGACGCTCGTGCGGGCCGCGACGGCCCTCGCCAACCTCGAGCACCGCGGTGCCGAAGGAGCCGACGCCGGCACCGGCGACGGCGCCGGGATGACGCTGCAGCTGCCGGACGCGCTCTTCCGCGCCGAGATCGGTCCGTCGCTGCCGCCGCTCGGGTCCTACGGCGTCGGGGTCTGCTTCCTCCCGCGTGAAGCAGCACGCCTCGCAGAGCTCGAGCGGCTCTTGAATCAGACCGTCGAGGCCGAGGGGCAGCGGGTCATTGCCTGGCGCGACGTCCCCGTCGACCTGCGCCACTGCGGGCCGGCCGCCGCCGCGACGGCTCCGCTCGTGCGGCAGCTCTTGGTTGCGGCTGCCCCGGCGCTCGACCTCGACGCCTTCGAGCGCAAGCTGTACGTGATCCGCCGCGTCGCCGAGCTGACCGCCGGCCCCGACCTCGTGATCCCGAGCTTCTCCGCCCGCACCGTCGTCTACAAGGGAATGCTGACGGCGCCTCAGCTGCCGGCCTACTACCCGGACCTGCGCGACGAGCGCGCGGCATCGGCGCTCGCGCTCGTCCACTCCCGCTACTCGACGAACACCTTCCCGAGCTGGGAGCTCGCCCACCCGTACCGGATGATCGCGCACAACGGGGAGATCAACACGCTGCGCGGCAACGTCAACTGGATGCGCGCGCGGGAGTCGCAGCTGGCGTCGGAGCTCTTCGGCGACGAGCTGGCAAAGGTGCTTCCGGTCGTGCGCCCCGGCGGCTCCGACTCCGCCACCTTCGACAACGTGCTCGAGCTGCTCGTGCTCGCCGGCCGGTCGCTCCCGCACGCGATCATGATGATGATCCCCGACGCCTATCGTGGCCGCGACGACGTCTCGCCCGAGCTCGAGGGGTTCTATGCGTACCACCAGTGCCTCATGGAGCCGTGGGACGGGCCGGCCGCGATCGCCTTCACCGACGGGCGCCTGATCGGCGCGACGCTCGACCGCAACGGCCTGCGTCCGGGGCGATGGCTCGAGACCGCCGACGGCTGGGTCGTGCTCGCCTCGGAAACGGGCGTCCTCGAGGAGCCGCCGGAAAACGTCGTCCGCAAGGGCCGGCTCCAGCCCGGGAAGCTCTTCCTCGTCGACCTCGACCAGGGTCGGATCGTCCCGGACGAGGAGGTGAAGCGCGACGTCGCGTCGCGGCGGCCGTACGCCGAGTGGTACCGCCAGAACGTCGTGCGCCTGGACGACCTGCCCGCGCGGCCGTGCCTGCCCCCACCCGACGAGCCGCTGCGCAAGCGGCAGCTGGCGTTCGGCTACACGCAGGACGACATGAAGGTGATCCTCGCTCCGCTCGCCCGGAACGCGGAGGAGGCGATCGGGTCGATGGGCAACGACCTGCCGCTCGCCGTTCTCTCAGACCGGCGGCCGGTGCTCTACTCGTACTTCAAGCAGCTCTTCGCCCAGGTGACGAACCCGCCGATCGACTCGATCCGCGAGGCGGTCGTGATGAGCGTCGAGGCGAGCGTCGGCTCGGAGCGGAATCTGCTCGACGAGACTCCCGAGCACGCGCGCCAGCTCGTGATTGCGAACCCCATTCTGCGCGACGAGGAGCTCGAGCGGCTGCGCCAGATCGACTCGGACGTCTTCCGGGCGCACACGATCGACACGACGTGGCCGGTCGACGACGGCCCGGACGGGCTCGAGCACGCGGTCGAGCGGGTCTGCGCCGAGGCGGACGCGGCTCTCGCGGACGGGGCGAACATCATCGTCCTCTCGGATCGCGGCGTCGGCCGGGGCCGCGCGCCGATGCCGTCGCTCCTGGCCGTCTCGTCACTGCACCACCATCTCGTCCGCGCGGGCACGCGGCTGCAAGCCGGGCTCGTCGTCGAGTCGGGCGAGCCGCGCAGCGTGCAGAGCGTCGCCGTGCTCGTCGGCTACGGCGCCGCCGCCGTGAACCCGTACCTCATGCTCGAGACGCTGGCCGAGCTCGTCGACCTGGACCTGCTGCCGCCCGGGATGACAAAGGACGAGGCGCAGCGGCGCGCCACCAAGGGCATTGCGAAGGGGCTCCTGAAGACGATCTCGAAGATGGGCATCTCCACGATCCCCTCCTACTGCGGCGCCCAGGTCTTCGAGGCGATCGGGCTCTCGCGGGAGCTCGTCGACCGGCACTTCACCGGCACCGCCTCCCGCATCGGTGGGATCGGGCTGTACGAGCTCGCGCGTGACACCCTCGACCGCCACGCGCGCGCCTGGCCGGGGACGCAGGAGGGGCTGCTGCCGGTCACGGGCCTGTACGCCTGGCGGCGCGACGGCGAGCACCACCAGTGGAACCCGGAGACGAT
>Ga0126307_10003646_pt1 | contig 10566 bp, 14 predicted proteins | sample Plot28_FD_89955 | JGI IMG/M metagenome (GOLD analysis project Ga0126307, IMG submission 89955) | Serpentine soil microbial communities from UC McLaughlin Reserve, CA, USA - Plot28 | ecosystem: Environmental > Terrestrial > Soil > Grasslands | place: USA: UC McLaughlin Reserve, Lake County...
GGCGAGCTCTCGCTCGCCGATCCGCTTCGGCGAACCGATGATCGCCACGACCTCCCGGTGGTCGGCCGCGAGCGCGTCGAGCTCGGAACGGTCGACCTCGCGTACCGGCAGCCCCGCCTCGCGGCAGGCCTCCAGCACGTCCCGTAGACCCACCGTCGAGCGCGCGTCTCGGGCGACGAGGACCTCCCGCGCCGCGCCGGCGCGCACCGCCTCGAGAACGGCCCGCCGGCCAGCCACGACCGGCGCGTTCACGACCGCGCCAGCACGGCGAGCGCGAGGCAGCCGATGCCGTTGCCCGTGAGACCCAATCCCTCCGGACGCGTTGCCTTGACCGAGACCCGCTCGGTGGGGACCCCGAGCGTTCCGCAGAGAGCTCGCCGCATCGCGTCTCGGACCGGCGCGATCGACGGACGTTCGGCGATCACCGTGACGTCTGCCGAGACCGGGTGCGCACCGGCCGTTCGTACCACCCCGACGACACGGCCGAGCAGGTCGAGCCCGCCGATCCGGGCGAACGCCGGGTCGGTCTCGGGGAACAACTCGCCGACGTCGCCGAGCGCAACGGCCCCGAGCAAGGCGTCGGCGAGCGCGTGACACACGACGTCGCCGTCGGAATGCCCGAGGAGGCCCTCCTGCTCATCGAGGTGGACGCCACCGAGCATCAGGGGGAGCCCGGGCGCGAAGGCGTGCACGTCGAACCCCATGCCCACGAGCGGTTCGGTCACCGGGCGAACGCCTCCGCGAGCAGGAGGTCCTCGGCCGTCGTGATCTTCAGGTTCGTGCGCTCGCCGTCGATCGCTCGGAGGCGGTAGCCACAGCGCTCGAGGAGGACCGCGTCGTCGGATCCCTCGAAGCCGTCGGCCGCCGCTCGCTCGTGCGCATCGCGGAGCGCCGCCGAGGCGAACGCCTGGGGGGTCTGGGCGAGCGCGAGGACGTCGCGAGGCTCGGTCCCCTCGATCCTCCCGTCCTGCACACGTTTGACCGTGTCGATCACCCGGAGCACCGGGACCACCCCGTCCCAGCCCTCGAGCGCCTCGAGCGCGCGCGTGAACAGCGCTGGCGAGGCGAGCGGTCGAGCCGCGTCGTGACAGAGGATTCGCTCCACGTCTGCGGCCACGGCCGCGAGCCCGGCGCGCACCGACGCCTGACGGGTCTCGCCGCCGCCGACGACCGCGTCGACGCCGAACCTGCCGACGGCCCGGTGCACCTCGGCCTCCCAGCCGGGCGGGGCCACGACGACGATGGACACGGAGGCGGCGGAGGCCAGTTGGACGGCTCGCTCGACGATCGTGGCGCCCCCGAACGGCATGAGCGCCTTGGGGAGCCTGGTGTCCATCCGCTCGCCCCGTCCGGCGGCGAGCACGATCGCGACGGCCCCGTCCATCCGGCCGAGGTTACTGAAGGTTCGCGAACACCATCCTGCCGGTCGCGGTCGTGATCAATGGATGGGCACTACTGAGCCCGGCCCGAGGCCTCCGCCATCACGCGTGCGCCGTGCGACTCGTCGAGCACCTTGTCGATCATGGCCTCGGCCTTCTCCTCGCCCCCACCGGTGGCGTAGGTGAGCTCGGAGATCAGGATCTGGCGGGCCTTGTTGATCATGCGCTTCTCGCCCGCGGACAGGCCGCGCTCGCGCTCACGGATCGAGAGGTTCCGCACGACCTCGGCGACCTGATAGATGTCGCCCGAGCGCAGCTTCTCGATGTTGTTCTTGAAGCGCCGGCTCCAGTTGGCCGCCATCTTCGACTCGTCCTCGCGGAGCACGTTCAGGACCTTCTTGACCTCGTTCTTGCCCACCACCGAGCGCAGGCCGACCTCCTCGGTGCTTTCGACCGGCACCATGAGCGTCAGATCTCCGTAGGACACCCGCAGCTTGAAGTACCTACGCTTCTCTCCCAGGAACTCACGCTCGCACAGCTCTTCGATGACTGCCGCACCGTGTTCCGGATGTACAACCGTGTCGCCTTTGCGGAACACGAGACCCCCTAGCGTCGGCGGACGAGGACTGTCGGAACCTGGTCAAGGGTAACACGCGGGACTCCCGGCCAGCAAATCAAAAGCCCAGGTCAGAGGCCTCTTTCGGCGATTTCGGGACCGTCGCCCTAGGGCGGACGGGCGACGATCAAGCTCCGGCACGCACTGCCGCCCAGGACAGCGCCTGCATCACGTGCCGGACCTGGACCGACCGCAGCGCGTCCGCGGGCTCGGTCCCCTCGGGCACGAACACGGTCCGCAGCCCCGCCGCCCTCGCGGCCGACAGGCGGGCGGCGATCCCCGGCGCCGGACGAACGACGCCGGTCAGCCCGATCTCGCCGACGAACGCCGACGCGGGCGGCGCGGGCACACCGGAGGCCGCCGAGGCGACCGCGGCGGCCACCGCGAGGTCGCAGGCCGGATCGTCGAGCCTGGCACCCCCCGCGACCGCCCCGAACACATCGGAGCGCCCGAGACCCAGACCGGAGCTGTCGAGCACCGCCCCGACCAGCTGGAACCGGCGGAGATCCAGACCGCTCGCCTGCCTGCGGGCGGTCCCCTCGCCTCTGGCGACGAGCGCCTGGACCTCGACCGCGAGTCCTCGCCGGCCCGCGAGCGGGAGGGCCGTGGCAGCGCCAGGCTCGGCCCCGCCCGGGAGCAGGAGACCCCCCGGGTCGATCTCGCGCAGCCCGGCGCCCATCATCTCGAACCAGGCAACCTCGCCCTCGGCCCCGAATCGGTTCTTGCCGGCCGAGAGCATGCGCAGCCCGGAGCGGGGATCGCCGTCGAACGCCAGGACGACGTCGACGGCGTGCTCGAGCGCTCGTGGGCCCGCGAGGTCGCCGTCCTTGGTGACGTGGCCGGTCAACAGGACGGAGATCCCCTCGGCCTTAGCGAACCCCACCAGCGCGTCGGCGCACCCGCGAACCTGAGCCGGTCCCCCCGGCATCTGACCCGCCGACGGATCGCGGAGCGCCTGGATCGAATCGACCGCGAGCAGGAAGGGTCGTGCGGACCTAGCGGCCTCGACGACGGCGGGCAGCTCGCGACCCGACACGAACGAAAGGCTCGATCCGTCGATCCCGAGGCGGTGGGCGCGGGCCGAGACCTGACGACGCGACTCCTCACCGGACGCGAACAGACAGGGGAGCCCGGCGCCCGACAGGCTGGCCGCCATCTGGAGGAGAAGGGTCGACTTGCCGATGCCGGGCTCCCCCGCGACCAGGGCCACCGTCGAAGGCACCAGCCCGCTGCCGAGGACGCGATCGATGCCGGGCAGACCGGTCGAGACCCGCCGCTCGTCGGCCTCCTCGTGGGCCAGTGTCTCGAGGGGTCCGGCGGAGGACGAGCCGCGGAAGCCGCGCTCCTCGATCGTGCCCCATGCGCCGCAGCCGGGGCACCGTCCGGCCCATCGTGCGAGCTGCTGCCCGCACTCGCGACACGACAAGACGGTCCGGACCTTGCCCATGGAAGAACCGTAGCGAGGGGGTCTGACAGATCGGGGGGCGGGACGTGTCGGAGGCCCGAACTAGGATCTGCGGTCGCAAGGTCCGATGGTCGTAGCCCTCGGCCGGAAGAAGAAACGCTTCGCCGGGCTATCGACCCGCGACCCCTGGCATCCGATAACCGATGCATTGGAGGCGTGGAGATGCAGGAGGTCCGGGCGGACGGGTTCGATAGGCTGGATCCGCTCGAGACCGCCCACGCCGAGCCCACCCTCGGCCCGCTCCCCCTGTCGCAGCCCGAGTCCCCGCACTACCCTCTGGCGATCGTCGAGTGGCACGATGCCTGGTTCGACCTCGATCTGGAGAGCCCCGACGTCTGCCGGCAGGACTACCTCGTCCGTACGGTCGGGTTCCTGGTGGGCGAGGGGCCGCGGTTCGTGTCCCTCGCCCAGGAGATCCTGCCGGACGGCGAGGGCCTCCGCGCCGTCACGCACATCCCGCTGCCGATCGTCGAACGCGTGATCCTGCTGGAACGGTCGGCCGAGCGTTTCGACCGGCCGGCCCCACCGCACCTCGAGTCCGGGTAGACTCCAGGCGTCCGACGGTCCTCACCCAGGACCACGACCCGGAAGGGGGAAGCACGATGGCCGAGACCGCCCTGACCGTTCTGCCGCATCCCTCGGGGATCGGGCGCTAGCCCGACCGGCGTCGACGCCGAGCCGCCCCGATGGGGCGGCTCTTTTGCGTTGCGGCACTCGGAGCCCGTGAGCTCCGGTCGCGCCGAACCGACACCGAGCGAAAGGACACCCGGGTTGGCCATCGAACAGCTCGACGACGACGGGGTCGGTGGGACGTCCCTCGACCATTTCCTGGCCGAGGGCCTGATCACCGACGTCGTCCGCATCGTGAAGACCGGCAAGGAAGCCTCGGTGCACCTGTGCCGAGGGAATCGTTCGACTACCGGCGAGGACCTCGTCGCGCTCAAGCTCTACCACCCGCTGGACCGGCGGGATTTCCGCGACGAGTCGATCTACCGCGACGGCGAGTGGATCGAGGAGCGCAGGATCCGCGCCGCGCTGGAGAAGAAGACACGGTTCGGCCGCCGGGTCCAGGGCGGGTTGTGGGTGAGCCGCGAGTGGGAGACGCTGCGAGCGCTCTCGGACGCGGGGCTGCCGGTCCCGCGACCGATCGCGAGGACCGACGACGCGATCCTGATGGGCTACGTCGGCGACCTCGAGCTGGCCGCGCCTCAGCTCCGCTCGGTCAGGCCGGACGCCATCGAGGCGCAGGATCTGTTCCATCAGATCCTGCGCGTGATCGAGCGGATGCTGTACGTCAACGTGATCCACGGCGACCTGTCCGCGTACAACCTGCTCCTGTGGGACGGACGCGTGACGATCATCGACCTCCCGCAGGCGATCGACCCGCGCAAGAACCGGCACGCGCACGCGCTGCTCGAACGCGACGTGACTCGCATCTGCGAGCACTTCGAACGGCTCGGAGTGCGATCGTCGCCAGACCGGCTCGCCGCGGACCTGTGGACCGCGTGGCAGTTCGCCGACCTGGTCCCCGAGGAACTACGGACCGGGATCGAGATGTGACGATCGTGTGACCGTGCCGACACGCCCCTTGTGCTCGGAACGGGTGACGCGTATGGTTCGCGGTTCACCGACGCGGAAAGGAGGACGAGCGATGGATGTGAATACCACCATCACGATGTTCGTCTCGTGCCTCCCGGCGTCCCTCTCGGCCTAGCCGGGCTCCACCGAGCATCACCAATCGGCGGACGAGGCGGCTCGACACACGGCTCGGCACGTGTGCTCACGCACACCCGAGCGACAGCACCCATGGAGGTCGACAACGAACGTGGATCCAAGTGCATGCACCGTGCCCGCATCGTGGAGACACACGCGCGATCGAAGGACGAAGGGGCTGTTCCGCGATGGAACAATCGAATCGGCACCGACGGTGGCCCGAGGACCTCGAGTCCTTCTCTCATCGCGTCCTCACGACGCTCCTGTTCACGGACGTCGTCGACTCGACCGGCCGGGTGTGCGAGCTCGGTGACCGGAGCTGGTCGGAGGTGCTTCGGACCCACCACGCACGGTTCCGGAACCGGCTGGCGGGGTTCGGCGGTCGCGAGGTCGATGCGGCGGGGGACGGCTTCCTGGCGACCTTCGGCATCGCGAGCCACGCGGTGGCGTTCGCATGCGCGTTCCACGACGACGTCGCCGACCTCCGCCTCGAGGTCCGCACCGGCGTCCACACGGGCGAATGCGAGCTCGATGACGGCAGACTCCGCGGGGTGGCGGTGCACGTCGCCGCACGGCTGGCAAGCCTCGCGCGTCCGAGCGAGGTCCTCGTGTCCTCGACCGTGCGCGACGTCGTCTCCGGCAGCGGGCTGAGGTTCGCGGACCGCGGCGTGCACGAGCTGCGTGGCGTCCCGGGGATCCGCCGGTTGTTCGCGGCTCGTCGGAGCGAGAGCGGCGCCCTCACGCGATCCGGGCGGCAGGGGTCGAGACCCGCGGCTGGTGTCACACACCGCAGGCGCCCCGAACGGCTCGTGAAGAGCGCCGACGCGGGGTGATGGGCCCGCGGGTCTGGGATCGTCCGGACCCGCGGGCCTATCCCTCCCGGGCACCGCGGAACTCGAGCGTGTAGCGCCAGCTCGAACCGTCGGCCTCGTGCTCGAACGCCTGGAGCCTTCCGGTCTCGCCCCCGGGCAGAAGCATCGGGAGCCCGACGTGCTCGTCGCCGGGCCACAGGTCCCGCCGAGCTCGGTCCTCCATCCGGACCATCGTCATCGGGAGATCGCCCTCGGATTCGAGGGGCTCGCTCCACTCGGCGGTCTCGGTCGGCACGAGCTGGCGGTACCGGACGAATCGGGCCGAGACGTGCATCAGGACCGGCTCGCCCGGCGACTTCCAGGCCCTCCCGAGGGACCGCCACTTCCGCCCGTCCCGGGAGGTCTCGACCGCCCAGCATTCCTCGTTCCCCAGACCCATGGGCAAACCCTACGACGGGTACGGACTAGCGGAACTCGCCCACCTCCCGCTGCAGCTCCAGCTCCTGGACCACGAGGCGAAGAGCCCGGTTCTGTCGTTCGAGATCCTCCAGGCGAGCGTCGAACGAGAACGCCCACACGTTGAACAGGACCGCCCCTGCCTCGATGCGCCGAACACACTCCGCGGTGTCTCGAGCTCGCCGAATCGATCTCACGAGCGCCTGGTGATGGGCCGCCGCCGCATCGACGAGCTGCATCGTCCCGTCCCGGACCATCCGGCCCACCTCCAGCCCGTGCGCCACAGACTCCCGCTCGCCCCAGGTGAGGATCTCGATCGGCTCCACCGACCGGGCCTCCGTCACCGCCTCGAAGTCCTCCACGCTCTCGCGCAGGGCGTCCAGGGCGCAGGCTGCGCACAGGAACTGATCGCCGAGTCGTACCAGCGACTCTCGATCACAGAGATCGCACAGGATCAGCGCGTCACCGAGCCCCCCATCGGCGCTCGGTGCCGCGCATGTCGGGCACAGGTACGTCCTGCCGCTTCGGACGCTCGCTCGCTCGCCGCAGCGCTCGCAGCGGAGCTCGAGCGTGCCGTTCGATGTCGATCGCGGCTCCGATTGCATCGTTCGCTCCCTCTTCTCGTGCGGCCAACCCGAACGCTCCATGGGGTCGGGCGCGGGATCGGTCGAGTGTTCGCCCGGGCAGGATCAGCCGGGGCGTTCGACCGACAGAGAGAGGGCGGCGCTCTGCATCGCAACCGCCCGAGGAACGATCGAGAACAGGATCGGATGTCTGAACGCGCGGACGGTCGTTGTGAGGGCGGCGAGCAGGGTCAGCAATGTGAGCGACTGGCCGGCTCCGCTCCAGCCGAGCGGGAGGGTCGGCCCACCGGTCGAGCCTTCGTCGGTAGCGGCACTCGCGGGCGCGCCCGAGACGTCGATCGAGGGAGCAATCGTCGTCGACGCTGGGGCCAACGCGAGATCGCCGCCGAACCCGTCCCCGCCGATCGACCCCGTTCGCTCGGCCGTCCGGCCTTCGGGGACGACCTCCGCCGAGCGGGGTTGCGGAACGATCACACAGGACAACGGAAGCCCCGAATCGACGATGGCCGTGGGCTTGGGCGCGGCGACCCGGATGGTCTCGACGATCGGAGCCACCGCGTCGGTGACGATCTCGACGACCGGATCCACCCATTCACCGTCGGGGCCTCGCCGTGCCTGCGATTCGAGCGTCGGTTCGTCATCCATGACGACCTCCACGAGGCAGGTTGCGGTTCCAACCAACCAAGCTCGGCCCCGGCCGGTCAATCCCCATTCCGGACTAGGTCGTCCGCCGCTCGTAGGCCGTTCGGAAGAACGCGCAGGTCGCCAAGCACGAGCCTTTCCACCGCATCGTTGACGTCCGATCCGGATCAGGCCCTTGGCGAGGGGCTCGCGACTGTGGTCGCGAAACCGGCTCGGAGGGTCCATCCTCGGTTCCGGCTAAGCACTCCTGACCTCGGCGGCATCCAGGAGGGTGATGCAAGCAGAGGGTGACGTCATCAGGTTCCCGGCGGCCGAGTCGGCACCGCCCGACTTCGCGGCGTTCTTCGCCGAGGAGCACGCGGGGCTGTTCAAGGCTCTGTTCTTCGTGACCGGGAACCGGGCCGATGCGGCCGAGCTCGCACAGGACGCCTTCCTGAAGCTGTGGGAGCGATGGGATCGGATCGAACGGATCGACGATCCCACGGGCTACCTGTTCCGCGTGGCATTGAACGGGTTCCGGATGCGGACGCGCGCCACGCTCCGGGCCGCGCGGAGGCTGGTGCCGATCGTCTCGACGACCGACCCGTTCGACGAGATCGATCTTCGCGAAGACGTCCGCGGGATGCTGCTCGAGCTGTCGCCGCGCCAGCGCGCCGCCCTCGTCCTGCTCGACATGTACGGCTACGGTTCCGAGGAGGCCGCACGGATCATGGGTGTCCGTCCGTCGACCGTCCGCGCGCTCGCGACGCAGGGCCGTGCCGTGCTCCGAAAGAGAGGCCCGCATGCCTGAGCTGAGGGAGGTCTTCGAGATGGTGACCAAGCAGACCGAGCCCGACGTCGATGCCTGGAGGGACCAGGAGCGGCGTCAGTATCGGAAGAGCAGGAACCGGAAGCTGGGCGCCCTGGCGATCGCCGCCGCGATCGGGATCGTGGCGGTGGTGGTCGTAGCCCGGGCCGCGGACAAGGGGACCGGAACGCAGCCCGGAGGCCGACCGAGCGATACGACCGAGCTCCCTACGGACCAGTCGACCCCGCCGCTGCCTAGCGGGAGCGTGGAGCCCGGGCGGTACGTCTTCACTTCATACGACCCCGGCCTCGATGCTTCGCACCGGATCACGATCGATGTTCCGGAGGGTTACGTGGGCGTCGACGGACTCGGCGCCCTCAAGTCCGGATTCAGTCAGACCGGAGTGGCCACCATGGCCATCGGTGACGTCTACGCCGACCCTTGCCAGTGGGAGGGAACGCAACTCGACCGATCGCAGATCTCGTCGGCCGATGGCCTGGCGGCGGCGCTCGCGACCCAACAGGGGGTCCGCGTTTCGACACCGACCGATGTCACGGTCGCGGGCTTCGCCGGCACGTACATGGAGCGACGAGTGCCCGCCCGGATGGTCTCGTCCGATTGCGACAGCGACCAGTTCCGGGTGTATCGGGTCCCCGAGTGGGGGGTAGGTACCTGGAGCCCGGTCAGCTCCAGCGCCTGTGGGTCCTTGACGTCGACGGCGTTCCGCTCGTCATCGATGCTTCGATCCAGACAGGGGCGTCGACCGGGATCCTAGTTGAGCTGCTGCAGATGGTGGAGTCCGTCCGGATCGATCCTCGCTAGGAGGCAAGGAGCGGGGCGTTCATTCGGAGCGGATAAGCCCGCCGGGTGGAGCGACCGCGAAAGCGGTCAGGCAGAACCATCGGTGTTCGAACGGGAAAGGGAGGAAGGTCATGGTGAGGAGGCACAGCAGGTGGTTGATCGTCGCGTCATTGGTCGCAGCATCGGTAGCAGTCACGGGCGTGGCCGTCGCGACCGGGCCGACGGGTTCGGTGGTGTCCGAAGTGATGGGCGCGGGCTCGATGCCGAGCGGGGGGGTTCGCCGCCACGCCTGACGCGAACACGGTCGTCGCGAGGTTCACGTTTGGGCCGAACTCGTCCTCGGGGTGGCACACGCACCCGGGGAAGACGCTCGTCACGGTGAAGTCAGGCACGTTCACCGTGTACCACGCCAAGGACTGCGAGGCCCGGGCGTACGGACCCGGGGACGCCTTCCTGGAGCTGCCCTCGACGGTGCACATCGGCCGGAACGAGACCGGCGACATCGTCGAGCTCGGGGTCGTCTTCTTCGGGGTGCCGGTGGGCGGGAGCCCTCGGATCGACCAGCCCCAGCCAGACGGCTGCGAGATCACCTAGCCGGTCGATCAGGCGTTCGAGGTGGACACCGAACGGCCCGGCAGCCACATGGGTGCCGGGCCCTCGGTCTTTCGGGGTTCGGCGCCGTGGCGCCGGACCCACAACGCGTCCTACCCGCTCAGGCCTCCGACGAACCCGCCAATTCGACCGGGGGGACGTCGGGCGGAACGCCCGCACCCTCGAACACGATCTCTCCGTCGCGAGCGTCGACGATGATCGTCTGGCCGGCGCGGAACTCCTTCCACAGGAGCTTCTCGGACAACGGGTCTTCCACCAACCGCTGGATCGTCCGCCGAAGCGGGCGAGCGCCGAGCGAGGGGTCGAACCCCTTCTCGGCCAGGACGGACTTCGCGGCATCGGTCAGCTCGATCTCGAGGTCCTTGGCCTTCAGCTGCTCGGTGACCCGCTTCATCAGCAGGTCGACGATCTGCTTCACGTCCTCCTGGGTGAGCGAGTGGAAGACGATCACCTCGTCGATCCGGTTGAGGAACTCGGGTCGGAACGACTTCTTCAGCTCGTCCATGACCCGATCCTTCATCTTCTCGTAGGTCATCTTCTCGTCGGGACGCGCCGCGAACCCGATCCCGGGTCCCTTCTGGATGTCCCGCGTCCCGAGGTTCGACGTCATGATGATGATCGTGTTCTTGAAGTCGACCTGGTGACCCTGCGAGTCCGTGAGGCGCCCGTCCTCCAGGATCTGCAGGAGGATGTTGAACA
>Ga0126307_10003648_pt1 | contig 10562 bp, 11 predicted proteins | sample Plot28_FD_89955 | JGI IMG/M metagenome (GOLD analysis project Ga0126307, IMG submission 89955) | Serpentine soil microbial communities from UC McLaughlin Reserve, CA, USA - Plot28 | ecosystem: Environmental > Terrestrial > Soil > Grasslands | place: USA: UC McLaughlin Reserve, Lake County...
AGGAAACGGGCGCTACCTCGACTGACACGGCGCGGGACTGTATATGCCTACGGCTATCGACCTATTCGAGAAGGCACGCCGCCACGAGCGGCTGGAGCAGCTTCAGGCTGCTCGCGACAACGATCTGATGCCCTACTTCCGGGTGCTCGAGGGTCCGGCCGGTCCGGTGGTTGCCATGGAAGGTCACGAGCGCATCATGCTCGGCTCAAACAACTACCTCGGGCTCACCGGGGACGAGCGCGTGAAGGACGCCGCCAGGGACGCGCTCGAGCGCTTCGGAACCGGCCTGACGGGCTCGCGCTTCCTGAACGGCACGCTCTCGCTTCACCTCGAGCTCGAGCGCAAGCTCGCCGACTGGATGGGAACCGAGGAAGCGCTCGTCTTCACCACCGGCTACCTCGCCAACACCGGCACCATCGGGACCCTGCTCGACGCCGGCGACACGGTCATCTGCGACTCGGGCGACCACGCGTCGATCCTCGACGCGGTCACGATGTCGCGGGCGCGCATCCGCCCGTTCCGGCACAACCGGCTCGACAAGCTCGAGACCATGCTCGAGCGGGCCGAGGGGGACGGCGGCGGCGTGCTCGTGGTGGTGGACGGCGTCTTCTCCATGGAGGGCGACGTGGCGCCGCTTCCCGACATCGTCGCGCTCTGCCGCGAGCACGGCGCCCGCCTGATGGTCGACGAGGCCCACGGCGTGGGCGTGCTCGGCGCTCGCGGCGCCGGAGCCTGCGAGCTGATGGACGTCGAGGGCGAGGTCGACCTCCGCATGGGCACGTTCTCGAAGTCACTCGCCTCCTGCGGCGGCTTCATCGCGGGCCCGGCCGAGGTGATCGACTTCCTGCGCGTCCAGTCGCGCTCCTTCATGTTCACCGCGGCAGCGGTGCCGGCGGCGCTCGGCGCGGCGCTCGGCGCCCTCGAGATCATCCGCTCCGAAGAGGGACCGCAGCTGATGGCGAAGGTGCTCGAAAATGCCCGCTACCTGCACGACGGCTTGGCCGACCTCGGCTACGGGGTGTTGGAGCCGAACCGCATGCCGGACGGCTCCGGGCTGATAACGCCGATCGTGCCGGTCCTGGTGGGCGACGACTGGAAGGCAGTCTTCCTCTGGAAGGCGCTTTACGACGCCGGCGTGTACGTGAACGTGGCGATCCACCCGGCCGTGCAGCGCGGCGGTGCGCTCCTGCGCACGAGCGTGATGGCCACGCACGAAAAGGAGCACCTCGACCGCGCGCTTGCGGTCTTTGAGCGGGTCAAGGGCACGGTCGACGGCATCGAGCCGCCGATCTGGGAGCCGCCCGCCTCGACTCCGGAGGCGGGCGGCAACCAGCTCGACTAGCTCCTGCGCTAGCGCAGGAGGTACTCCATTGTCCGGCCGATCACATCCGTGCGGGCCTGCGCGCCGGTAATCCCCTCAACTCCGTAGCCCATCAGGACTGTGTCGTCCGTGGAGACCGCCGCTCCCTCGGGGAAGCCGGCGCCCGTGATGCGAACGAAGTCATTCGCGTTGGGGGCGCTCCCCTCCGGAGGCCCGGTGACCTCCCAGCCACCGAGATCGGTCTCGAAGGACGTGCTCTCGCCGAGCAGGGTCACGTCGTCCAGGAAGACGCCGAGTCCCTGTGTGCCCCAGTCGCTGGCATACGCGATCGAGACCTCGATCTGCTGACCTGCGTAGGCGCTCAGGTCAACGTCCCACTGCTCCCAGCCGCCTGAGGCGCCCGAGGCCGCGTTCCAGACGCCGTCCGTACCGGTCGGCGAGCAGGTGCCGTCGGCGTTCAGCGTCTGGTAGTGCTCGAGCTGCGGGTGGAGCTCGTTCCAGCCCTCCGGGCAGCTGTCGCCCATGCTCTGGCTCGTGTGGCCATTCGCATCCGGCAGGGTCGTCCAGTGCCCGTCGGGCGTCTTCACCTCGACGAACAGGTAGTCCCAGTCGGCCTCGGTGTTGTACGAGGTCCAGAACGACAGGTGGTCACCCGCCTGCGGCGTGACGGTCTTCGTCAACCGCTTGTAGGAGACGTCCGCGATCTGCGAGTGGACGTAGAAGTCACCCGTGTGCGGATCGAACGGCCCGCCCGGGCGCTCGTACCTGGCGGCGACCCAGCTCTCGAACTGCGGGAACTGGTCCACCGGCATGATGCCGCTCGTCGTGATGTATGAGTTCGGCCCGAGCACTCCGTCCTGGTTCTGCGCGCTGTCAGCGCCGTTGAAGCTCCAGGCCAGCCCTGCGAGGGGTGTGTCGGTTCCCTCCACGTTGAAGGGGTTGCCGTCGTCGTCCAGACCCGCCCCGATGTTCACGAGCGCCGCACCGAGCCAGTACTCGAGCACGTCGTTCACGCCATCGCCCGACCCGTACATCGGCCGGCAGAACGGCTCGTCGCCGGCCGCGCAGTCGCGGTTCTCGAACGGGTCGTAGTACTGCGGGTTGCCGGTGGTGTCGGCCGTTCCGGCGTTCTTGCCGATGTACGCGACCCGGCCGCCCTCGTTCATGAAGTCGCGCACCGAGTACAGCTCCTGGAGCGCGGTCCTGGAGGACGTGCCTCCGGCCTGATCGAGCTCACGGACGATGAGGTCGTCGCCCGTGTACCAGAGCACCGCGTCGTAGTGGCTCAGCACGCCGAGCGGGTCGGGCGCGGTGCGGTCGTGCGCGTCGACGTCGTACACGTCGTACGCGATGCCGTTCGCGGCGAGCGCGTCCTGGTAGTACGACAGGTAGTGCGGCCCCGCCGGATCCTGCGCGGGCGAATTGCCCGTGTAGTCCTCTGCCGACAGGATCAGCGTCCGGCGGTTCGAGTCGGACACTGCCTTGTAGGTGAACGACTCGCTCTTCTTGCCCTTGGCCTCGAACCACACCTGCACCGTGTCGCCCGGATCCGTGCCGTGCACGAACCCGCGCATCACGCGGTAGTAGTTCGGGTTCCCGACGCCGTACACCTCACCCTCACGCCACTCGGACGTGGAGGTGCTGCGCTCACGGCCGCCGTTGATGCGGTACTTCGCGGTGACCTTCCCGAGACTCCGCTTCGCGAGGACGCGCACGTCCTGCGGATCGCCGTACGACTCCTTGAACTTGAAGTCGAACATCGACAGCGCACCGTTCTCCGGATCGACGTCGTCCTGATCGAGGTAGAACGGCTTCGTCTCGATGCCGACCGACGACTCGGGATCATCCGGGTCGTCAGCCGACTCCACCAGCGACATGCTGAACGGCAGGGTCTTCTGGAACTCGCCCTCGACGAGCCCCTCGTCGTCCGGGAACACGAATCCGCAGCCGGCGCAGCCCTCGTCCAGCTCAGGAGTGAACGAGATCGTGCCTGCGTTCGCGTCCGCGTAGTCGGTGGTCTCGCCGTTGGTGACGTAGAGCTCCTCGGCGCTGAGGCCGGGATCGAAGCCCTCGATCGCCGCGTTCGCGTCCGTCCCTGCAAGCGCCGTGTAGATCGGGTTGTCCGCGTCGGGCGCGCCGACGATCCAGCCCTGCGGGAACAGGATCAGCGGACCGTAGGAGTGCCAGTTGGCCTGCATCTCGGGATCGACCCTGTCGATCAGGCCCTGCATCGCCTGGGTCTCCGGCTCCGAGGCGGGCGCTGGGCCACGGTAGGTGAGGCTGGAGAAAATCGAAGAGGAGCCCTCCTCGTCCCACTTCCAATGCTCATTGAAGTTGCGATTGGGGTCCACGCCGTCGGCGCCGGTGATCTGCCCGTCGCCGTCGTTGTCGCGCAGGTTCTTACGCCAGAGACGCTCGTGGTCAAACGTGTACTGGTAGCCGTCCGGGTTCGCCACGACCACGAACCAGAGCTCCGTGCGGTTCAGCAGCTTCTTGATCTTCTTGCTGCTGGAGTAGCCGTCAACGAAGTAATGCAACGTCCGCCGGTCGACCTCGGTGCTGATCCACTCACGCGCATGCTGCGTGGCGCTGAAGAGCACCGACGGCCGTGAGCCGTCGCGACGCTTGCGCGCGTGCTTCGAGACCTTGAGGGCGATGATCTCGCGACCCTGGGCCGTGTGGCCAAGGACCTCTAGCTTGACGATCTTGGGGTGGTTCTGTGCAACGCTGTAGAGCTCGTCGCGGATGCCGCCGGGCTCGTCCCAGGAGCGGTAGACGGTGTAGCCGCCAGCCGCCTGTGCGGCCGCGACCTGACGGATGGTCCTGCCGCTCTTCGTGCGCTTCAGCTTCAGGTTAACGCCCCTGCGCGCGAGCGTTGCTCGCTGCGAGCGCGTGAGCACGATGTCGATTCGCGTGCCGCGCCGTCTGGACGTGAGGTCGGTCACGTCATAGCCCTTCTTCAAGAGCTGTGAAGCCTTTGCGGCGCTCACGCGAGCGGTGTACATGTCGAGGGACCCAGGTCCCTTGGCGCTTGCGGGGGGTGCCAGCCCCACGAGCAAAAGTGCGAGTCCGATCAGCACGAGCGTCGAACGTTTCACGACGCGCCCTCCCTGTGATCGGCTTGGTCCTCCGTGTGGGCGGCAGCCTACCCAGCAGAAGCCGATTGCGACAACCCGAAATTTGATAACGCAGTGCTTGCGCTAGCTAGACGCCTCGGAACTTCGTGCACGGGGACGCGCGCGCACGCGCTCGGCGAAACCGGCGAGCCCGGGGGGGAGGCGCCCATCGGTGGACAGCCAGGAGCCGGCGAGTATCAGGAGGAGGCCCACGGCGACGCCCGTGGTCACGCTCTCGTCGAGGATCGCGACGCCCAGCGCAAGGGCCACAACCGGGTTCACGTAGGTGATGATGGTCGCGCGGCTCGGGCCGACCTCGGCGATCAGGCGGAAAAAGAGCAGGAAGGCGCCGGCCGAGCAGACGAGGCCGAGCACGGCGATCGACGCGAGCGCCTCGGTGGACGGCACGGTGTCGGGCACATCGGCCAGCGCGAACGGCGTGACCAGGAGGGTCGCCAGGGCGAGGGAGGCGGCCACGGGCCCGAGCGGGTCCACGTCCGAGAGCTTCCGCTTCACGATCATCGGACCGACCGCGTAACAGAAGGCGGCCAGCAGCACGGCGAGCGAGCCCAGCAGCTCGTCGCTGTGCCCGCCGACGTCGATCCCCACGAGCGCTGCCACTCCCGCCAGCCCGATCAGCATTCCGACGAGCCGCGTGGGTGTGGGCCGCTCCGCGTGGTCGAAGCGAAGGGCGATCAGGGCCACGAAGAGCGGCACCGCGGCGATCAGGATCGCGGCAAACGAGGAGCTGATGTGCACCTCTCCAAATCCGATCAGGGGCCACGGGATCGCCATCTCGACTGCCGCGAAGACCGTCAGCACGCGCCAGCGCTCGCCGAGGCCGCGCAGCGCGCCGAGCTTCCATGCCACCGGCAGCAGCACGACCGCCGCAAGCGCGAGGCGGGACCAGGCCACCACGCTCGGCGACATCTCGTCGACCGCGAGCTTGATGAACAGATAGGGCATGCCCCAGATCACCGAGACCGCCGCGAACAGGACCCACCCGCGCGCGCTCACGAGATCACCCTCAGGCCGGCCGCGGTGGCCGCCGCCGCGAGCACCACCACGAGCAGCGGAGCCCGTAGGAGAATCGCAACGCCACCCGCGAGGAGACCGGCAGCGCGTTCGTCGAGCACGAGCCGCTCGTCGGTCGCGAAGGCCTGCGTCGCCACGAGCGCTGCGAGCAGCGCGGGCGCGAGAAGGTCCACGACGCGGCTCGCGCCCTGGGGAAGCTCGCGGCCGGCGGCCAGGACCGGCCCGGCGGCCTTGAGGGCGATAGTGGCCGTGCCCACCCCTATCACGCAGAGCCACATCGCGCTCACGAGGACGTCTCCCCTGCCAGCTCGCGGCGGCGGTGGCGAGCGCTGCGCGGACGCGCGAGGCCGACGAGGCAGGCCGCCGTGGCGGCTATGACGGGAAGACCGGCGGGCGTGAACGGCGTGAGCGTGAGCGCGATGGCGGCGCCGATGAGTGCGGCGGCCAGCGCGATACTCCCGTCAGACCGAAGCAACGGGGCGAGCAGGGCGAGGAAGAGCGCTGGGAAGGCCGCGTCGAGGCCGAGCGTGGCCGGGTCGGTGAGACTGTCGCCTGCGAGCACACCGATTGCCGTGCCGGCGTTCCAGCCCACGTAGAGGATGCCGCCGGCCCCGAGCAGGACCTTGATGTCGAAGCCGTCATCGCGGCTCGAGAGCGCCCAGCTCTCGTCCACGAGCAGCTGGGCCTCGAGCAGGCGCCGCACGGGGCCGCCGCGAAACGCCCCCGATGCCGCCAGCGCCATCGGCGCGTAGCGGGCGTTCAGAAGCACCGCGGCGCCGATCGCGGCCGCCGCGGTGCCTCCGGCTCCGAGCACCGAGACCACGGCGAACTGGGCGGAGCCGGCGAATGTCGAGGCCGACATGACGAGCGCCGCAAGCGAGTCGACGCCGGCGGCCTTCGCCAGGACTCCGAACGATGCACCAAACGCGACGATCGCCGGAATCAGTGGGCTGATAACGCGCATCCCATCCCTGTAGCTGGCGTCCGTCATGAGCCGAACAGGCTAGTCAGCGGCGCGCTGTGGCGACCGCCCAGCTGAGGGCTGCATTCATGCAGCCACCTCCTTGCGAGCCTGGAACTTCAGAATTTCCACGATCTCGGCGGTCCGATGGAACGGATCCGCCACGGCCCGGCCGTCCACGAGGCCGACCGCGGCACGCAGCTCGCCGCCGACGTACGCGAGCAGAGCCGGTCCCTTCGGGGCGCGGCCGTCGTCGAGCGCAGCGAGGCGCCAGAGCTCCTGGCGGTTGTCCTCAGTGGAGTGGGTGATCGTGACTGGCTCTGTCATGTCTGGCTCCTTTCACCTCTCAAACGCTCCCGGTGCGCTGCCCGTGAGATAACCGGCTAACTCGTTATGCCAGAAATGCTACCACCAGCTAAACTGTTTTGCCAGTTATGGCACCGGGAGAATCCTCGCCCGCCAAGAGCGCGCCCCAGCCGCTCTATCTCGTGCAGCGCTTCGTGAACAGCGTCGACCTCGAGAGCGGCGAGGACGAGCTCTCGAGCCCGGAGGCGCTGCGCGACTGGTTCGTGGAGCGCGGCCTGATGAGCGGCGACGACCAGGTCGGCACCGCGGATTTGAGGCGGGCGATCGACGTCCGTGAGGGCCTGCGAGCCGTCCTGCTCCACAACAACGGGCACCCGCTCGACGAGGAGCGCGTGGAGCGGCTCGACCGCGCCGTGCGACGCGCGGGCGTGCGGGTCCGCTTCGAGGGTGGCCGCGACCCCGAGCTGGTGCCAGACGCCGACGGCGTGGACGGCGCCGTCGCGCGCCTGATGGCGATCGTGGCCGCCGCCGTGGAGCACGGCCGCTGGGAGCGGCTCAAGGCGTGCCCGCGCGAGGAGTGCGAATGGGCGTTCTACGACAAGTCGAAGAACCGCTCGGGGCGCTGGTGCACCATGGAGTCCTGCGGGAACATCGAGAAGGCCAAGGCGTTCCGCGAGCGCCGCCGCGGCGGGCGGCACTAGCCTCCGCGAGTCGCCTAGCGCTCCAGCGTGTGGACCTTGAACAGGTTGGTGCCGCCGGCGCTGCCGGCGGGCAGCCCGGCCGTGATGCCGATCTTGTCGCCCGGCCGCGCGAAGCCCTCGCGCTCCGCCACGTTCGCGCAGGCCTCGATCAGGCCGAGCGTGTCCATCGGCTCCTCGTTCAGGCGCGGGTGCACACCCCAGAGCAACTGGCAGCGCCGCACCACCTCCTTCCGCGGTGACAGCGCCAGGACCGGCGCCTTCGGCCGGTAGGCCGAGATCAGCCCCGCGGTGGTGCCGGTGTTCGTCGGCGAGACGATGCACTTGAGGCCGAGCTGGTAGACGGCGCCCACCGCTCCGAACGCGATCGCGTGGTACTGGTTGTTCGCCTGCGGGCCGCGCTCGGCGAGCCAGCGACCGTAGGGGAGCTCGCGCTCCGCGGTCTGCGCGATCGACGCCATCATCTGGACGGCGAGCACGGGGTGCTTCCCCACCGCGGTCTCCTGAGAGAGCATCACGGCGTCGGTGCCGTCGAAGATGGCGTTGGCCACGTCGGCCACCTCCGCCCGCGTCGGGCGAGTGGAGTGGACCATCGACTCGAGCATCTGCGTCGCGGTGATTGTCGGCTTGGCGTGGCGCCCTGCCACGGCGAGCAGCCGCTTCTGCACCAGCGGCACCTCCTCGATCGGCAGCTCGATGCCGAGATCGCCGCGGGCGATCATGATGCCGTCGGCCGCCTGGATGATCTCCTCGCCATTCGCCGCCGCCTGCGGCTTCTCGATCTTCGCGATCAGCGGCACCTCCACGTTGCGCGCCTTCAGGTGCTCGCGCACCGGGTCGAGGTCCTCACGGCGTCGCACGAACGAGAGCGCGAAGAAGTCCACGCCCATGTCGAGGCCTTCATCGATCAGCCCGATGTCCTCCTCGCTCACCGCCGGCAGCGAGACGGTCACGTTCGGCAGGTTGAGCCCCTGCCGCGATGCCACGCTGCCGCCCACCTCGACCTTGGTCACGACGTCGCCGTCGCGCACCTCCGCCACGCGCAGTCGCACGGCGCCGTCGGCCAGGTAGAGGACGTCGCCCTTGTCGACCAGCTCCGCGAAGCCGTCCCACGCCACCGGCAGCCGCTCGGCGGTGCCGTCCATCTGCTCGGGCGTGAGCACCACTTGTGAGTCGCGCGTCAGCTCGGCCACGCCGTCCGCCACCGGGCCGATGCGCAGCTTCGGCCCGGGCAGGTCCCCGAGGATCGCCACCTCGCGGCCGGCGCGCTCGGCCGCCGCTCGGACCGTCTGCGCGATCTCCCTGTGCTGCTCCGAGGTGCCGTGCGCGAAGTTCAGCCGGGCCACGTCCATGCCCGCCCGAATCATCTGCTCGAGAACGTCGAGATCCTTCGACGACGGACCGATGGTCGCGACGATCTTGGTCGAGCGCATCGCCCCAACCTAACCATACGGGCGCTGTTCACGAAAACCCCGCTCTTAGCGAAAGAGGACCCGGAAGCGATGTTGACGGGTGGGACAGGAGAGGCTTTGATGGGCCACGGCCTCGGGACAGCTTCGAGCCGCGTGTCTGGCCCACTCACTCACGCGATTCACGCCGCTGTTGGAGGCTTCGGGGACTGCATCGCTGTGTCGTGCTAAGAGATCGCACCTAGTGCGGGGAGGTCTGATGGGCATGTCGGCCACGATCGACGCTGGTCAAGAGCAGCATTTGCAGGCGCTGGAGTACGCGAATCGCGTACGCCTCGCCCGCGCTCGAATGAAGCGTCGAATCGCCGGTGGCGAGCTCTCGGCCGCTGAGGTGATCCTCAGCTGCCCTTGGCAGGCACACAGCATGTCGATCAGCGACCTGCTGATGAGCCAGAAGCGCTGGGGCAGGGCGCGCTGCCGGAGGCTGCTCGTCTCGCTCGGCGTGCCCGAGAACAAGCAGGTCGGGACGCTCACGGAACGCCAGCGTCTCGCTCTGGCCGCTGTGCTAACCGCAAAGAACGCCCCGGCAGGGTCTGAAGCCGCCGCGCAACCCGCTGACGCAAAGCGCATGCCGGCAAGTCCAGCGCGGGCCTCGCTTGCGCCGCGCGAACGCGCGCTGACGGCCGCCTGACGGAGCAGAGCGTGTGGGCGGCCGGGGAGAGGCCGGCCGCCCATCGCTTGCCTAGACGGGCTTCCGGCCCAGTTCTTCGAGTGGCTCGTCGGCCGTCAGGCCGGGGCCGTTCGTGGCGAGCTCCACGATGTGGCCGTCCGGATCGCGGAGGTAGATCGACTTGAAGTAGGTCCGGTCCATCATCTCGGTCACCGGGATGCCGCGGGCGGTTAGATAGTCGCGCCAGCCGCCGAGCTCCTCCTCGCTCTCGACCGAGAGCGCGAAGTGGTGGGTTGAGCCGCGGCCGACCGAGCCCTCGTCGAGATCGGGGTATTCGAGGCAGGTGATGAGCGTGCCGGGCCGGCCCTCATCGTCGCCGAAGAAGAGGTGGCGCGCCCCGCGGTCGTCCTCATTCACCGTCTGCTTCACGAGGCGCATTCCGAGCAGGTTGCGGTAGAAGCCCACCGAACGCTCCACGTCCTGGCAGAGGAGGGTTACGTGGTGAAGCCCCGCGATGCGGAGGCGGCGGCCGTCACCGGAACCCGAGGCCGCCCGAGCGGCGCTTGAAGAGCTCGCGCATCGCGTAGAAAGTAGCGGCGAAGACGGCGATACCAAGCAGGACCAGCACCCAGAGCTTCACGGGTCCGAGCCCGAGCGCCACGGCCGTGACCACCACGAACGCCGCGGCTCCCGCGAGCAGGGAGGAGTGCGAGCGGTAGCCGGCCATGTGCTCGCGCAGCGCCAGCTCGCCGCCTCCCAGCCCGGCGATCACCAGACCGGCGACGATGAAGCGCGCGCCGTCGGTGCCCTGCACCGCTCCTACGAGGATCAGGACGATCCCGAGCAAGATGACCAGTTCGGAGAGCGGGAAGCTGCCCCAGGGCGCGCTGGGGCGCTCGTGAAGCGAGGGGCGTCCGGGCCGGGGGCCCGGGCGCGACCCGAGCTGCTGCCGGCGAGCACGCTCCAGCCGCGCGGCGTCGCGCTCGGCGCGCGTCGAGTCACCGCGCTTGCGGCTCCGCCGCCCCATTTCAGGTGGCTAACGGACA
>Ga0126307_10003649_pt1 | contig 10560 bp, 7 predicted proteins | sample Plot28_FD_89955 | JGI IMG/M metagenome (GOLD analysis project Ga0126307, IMG submission 89955) | Serpentine soil microbial communities from UC McLaughlin Reserve, CA, USA - Plot28 | ecosystem: Environmental > Terrestrial > Soil > Grasslands | place: USA: UC McLaughlin Reserve, Lake County...
AGCGCGGCGAGCAGCGTGAGCGCGGCCAGGTAGCCCAGCGTTCGCCCGGTTGCGTCGAGTTCCGAGATCGTTCTGAGCGCGGCCACAAGGGCCCCGCCGGGTAGCGCCACGAGGCAGAGCGCGGGCAGTCGCGCCTCGTCGCGCCGGTTGCGCAGCGCGGCCCATCCCGCCAGCGCGGCGAGCATGGCGATCCATGAGCCCGCGAACCGGCCGCCCAGCGGCGGAAGCGCGTAGGGGCTGAGGTTGGCCAGTCCGGTGGGGTCGACCCAAAGCGCCACGGCGAGCGCGGAAAGGAGAGTCGTGATCATCGCGAGCGCGGCCCGCGCCCATGGCTGGAGCGTGGTGCCGGGGGTTTGGTCGTCCTCGTGCGGAGCGACCACCAGCAACGCGCTCGTTATCAGCGCGAACGCGGCGAAGAGGACGACCCAGGCCCATGCCTGCAGCCGGTGGAAGTCGAACACCTCGAGGTGCGCGATTGTGACGGCGAAGACCGAGATCGACAGCACGACCGCGCCGATCACCAGGCCGCGCACCTCGCGCCAAGGCGCCAGCAGTGCAGCGGCGTAGACGCTCGCGGAGCCGACGTATACGCCGCCCGCAAAGGCCGCCAAGGGTGTGGGCTCGAGCCCCCACGAGAAGAACTCCCCGCTCGACCCGGGGACCGCGAGCAGCGCGATGCCGACGAATCCCGCCGCCAGGGCCAGCATGAGGAAGGCAGCGCGGCGCACAAGGATGGCGAGCGGAAGGTCCCGGCCGAGCGTTAGCCACAGGCTGACGAGCAGGATCCAGAGCGAGTGCAGGCCGAAGGCGACCGCGGCAGCAACCTGCAAGGAGTGGCCGCCCGTGAACGCGGCCAGCGGTGCGAGGGCGAGCGGAATCGCGATAGCGCACGCGACCCGGGCGAGCCAGGCGGGGAGCGCCCGCGAGCGCATCGCCGCGACCCCAGCGCCGAGCAGGAACGTCGCCATGAAGGCTCCGGCGATGAAGCGGGCGTACAGGTACAGCTCGAACAGGGAGCGCGTCGTGTCGTCGGAAAGTTGCGGCCCGGCGTCCACCACGAGCGGTCCGGTAGCCGCCAGCCCGATCGCCGCCAGCGCCGGCCCAGCGATGCCTCCGACGAGCGCAACCAGCGCCCACCGCTCGACGCGCCGCTCGCTGCCGCGTACCAGCCCGAACACACCGATGCCGAAAGCTACGTAGGAGAGGAGCGCCAGCGCGCCGGCGACGGACGTCACGACCACGAGCGCCTGATCCGCGTAAGCGGAGCGAATCTCGGCGGTGGGACTGCCGATCAAGGGCGACTCGAGAATCGCCATGTTCTCAATCGCCGCCCCGAGGACATAACCAAGACCCGCAATTCCGACGCCGCGCCGGATCGGTCGTTCGCCGTTCATCGCCAACCTCCTCGAGAGCCGATGCCTCACGTCGAGAAAGGTCTCAGACGCATCCCAGCCGCACGATGGGGGCAGACCGACGTCCTGGCGTCGGTTGTCCGCCAGCCGCCAGTTCGGACGGCTGAATCGGAGCTAGCGGTCGCCGGCGGCCGTGAGCGCGCGTCGCCGGTGCGACCTCGACGGTGCTGTTTTCGCAGCCACCTGCGCATGCGACGGCTGCTGGTCCTAGAAGCCCAGCCCACTAGCTTTCGTCGCCTCGCGGCGGCGGGGAAGGAGCCCCGCGCGGGCAATGGGGCGGCAGCCTCAATTGGCCCGGCGAAGCGGACAACGAGGCGATGGCGTCCCAACGGGCTCTAGCGGCGAGCCGGCCGGAGCCGGCCCGCCGCCGTTGCCTTACCGGCCGACGGATGGACGAAGTGCGTCTCCCGCCAGCGCGCGGCTTTGTTGCGAAATCACAGCGCACTGACTACGGCTCATCCGGACGCCTGCTAGGGCCTCGGGCCGGGGCCCATCGGCCCCCCGGGCTGGTTGCGCTCGCCGGCGAATGGCGGGACCGGCGCCGACGGCGCGGACGGCGCCAAACGGATCGAGTTCTGCTGCTCGTCTGAGCTGCTCTCGGAGGAGGCGAGGGCGAGCGCCAGCACGAGGACGGTCGCGATCAGCAGCGCCACGAGCGCCACGGTCAGGTATCGCACGGTGTGCCCGCTCGGCGCGGGGGTCACGTCGGCACTGCGGGACAGGGTGGTCATTGCCACTCCTTCATCGGGGACCACAGGAGCGTCGTGCGACGCGGTTGCAGGACGGCTGCGGCGCGGGAAAACGCAGGAAAACCGGGTGCGCCGGCGCTTTACCGCCGCTCGGCGCGATGGTACGTTCGGCTCAGATCAGGGAGCGTGCAATGGAGTTCCAGATCCTGGGGCCCCTCGAGGTCATCGAAGACGGCCGTGAGCTCTCGATCCGAGGGAGGAAGCTCCAAGCGTTGCTCGTCCTGCTTCTCCTCAACGCGGGGGAGACGGTTTCGCGTGACCGGCTGATTGCCGAGCTCTGGGGTGACGACCCGCCCGCGACGGCCGCGAAGACCCTGCAGGTGCACGTGTCGCGCCTGCGCCGCGAGCTCGGCGACGCGGTCGTGACACGCGGCGGCGGGTACTCGGTGAACGTGCCCCCGCACGGGCTCGACCTGCGCCGCTTCGAGGCACTCGTGGCGGAAGGAAGGGCGGCACTTGCCGAGCACAGACCGGAGGAGGCGGAGAGGCGGCTGCGCGACGCCCTCGCCCTGTGGCGCGGGCCGGCTCTACCCGAGCTCGCCGACGAGCCGTTCGCCGGGACCGAGATCGGGCGGCTCGAGCAGATGCGGCTGGACGCCGTCGAGGACCACACCGAGGCCGAGCTGTCGCTCGGTCGCCATGCCCAGGCGATCGACACCCTCGACGGGCTGGTGGCTCGTCACCCGTACAGAGAGCGCCCGCGCGCGCTGCTCATGCTGGCGCTCTACCGCAGCGGGAGACAGGCTGACGCGCTTGATGCCTACCGCGACGCGCGCCGCGTGCTCGTCGAGGAGCTGGGCATTGAGCCGGGTCCGCAGCTGCGCGAGCTGCAGGAGGCGATCCTTACTCAGGATCCGGCGCTCGATGGCGCCCGGGGCCACGAGCTGGCCTCCCCGGCCGCAGCGTCCACGCCCTCGGCCGTGCCGCCACCTGCGCCTCGCCGGATCTCTGCCGCGCGGAGACGGCTCGCATTGCCGCTGGCCGGGCTCGTCGCCCTGCTCGTGGCCGCGGCCGCTCTGGTCACTGTCGCGCTCACCGGCGAGGACGGGTCGCCGCAGGTCCTGAGCGATGACAGCCACGCGGTGGCGGCGATCGACCCGGCGACGAACGAAGTGACCACCGCGGCCCCCGTCGGCACGAACCCCGGTCCGCTCGCCTTCGAGCCCAGGTCCCGTTCGCTCTGGGTCGGAAATGTCGACGACGAGTCGGTCACGCGTATCGAGCTGAGTCCCGTCCGTACGGGACGGACCATCCCGATCGGCGAACGCCCGGTAGGGCTTGCCGCCGGCGACGGCGCTGTGTGGGTCGCGGGAGGCTCGAGGGCCAGACAGTTCGTGACGGCGCGCAGGATCGATACCCGGTTCGACTCTCCCGGACGCCCTGTCCACATCGAGAGCCTGCCGGAGGGCAGCGCGAGCATCGCGCTTGGCGGGCGCACCCTGTGGGTGGCTCCGTCCTTCGGTCGGCTGACAGAGCTGAACCCGGCAACCGGCGGGCTCAGCGGTCGGCGGATCGACGCCGGCCCCTCGCCGACCGCGATCGCCGCGGACGGCCGCGCGGTCTGGCTGGCGGACAGGTCCGGGAACGTGATCACGCGCATCGAGTCACGCAGCGGCGTCCCGCACCCGATCCCGGTCGCGGGCGGTCCCGCGGACATCGCCCTGGGGGCGAACGCCGTCTGGGTCAGCGCGGCACTGGACGACAGCGTCGTGCGCATCGACCCGGCCACGGGCTCGGTGCGGAGCACGACGCCGGTTGGCCGGCGCCCGGCCGGCGTCGCGGTTGGAGAGGGAGCCGTATGGGTGGCCAACAGCGGCGACGGGACGGTATCGAGACTCCACCCCGGCACGGGGCGCGTCACGCACACGATCCCAGTCGGCGGCAGCCCGCAGGACGTCGTGGTCGCGGATGGCCGCGTGTGGGTGAGCGTGCGCCCGCGCCGGCGCGCCGACGAGGGAGGCGGGGGCGGCATTGTGCGCGTCGAGACGCCTTCGGACGTGGACACTCTCGACCCGGCGCTCTCCTACGTCACCTCGGTGGGCTGGCAGATCGAGTACGCCACCTGCGCGAAGCTCGTGAACTACCCAGACGAGGGCGGCGCGGCTGGAGTCCGCCTCTCGCCTGAGCTGGCGGAAGCGCTTCCGCGACCTACCGGCGGGGGGCGCACGTATACGTTCAGGATCCGCAGGGGGTTCCGGTTCTCGCCGCCGTCATCCGAGCCGGTCACCGCGCGTGTGCTGAAGTACTCGATCGAGCGCAGCCTGCACCCACGCATGCGGTCGGAGGCGGCCCGCTTCATGAGCGACCTGGTCGGCGCGAGCGCGTACGCGGCCGGTTCGGCCCGACAGGTCTCCGGCATCACCGCCGCCGGTGACACGCTCACGATGAGGCTTACCCGTCCCTCATCCAACTTCCTTTACCGGCTGGCGCTGCCGTTCTTCTGCGCCGTTCCGGTCGGCACTCCGATCGAACCTGAGGGCCTGCGCAAGGTGCCGTCGGCCGGCCCCTACTACGTCGCCTCCCACGCCCCCGGAGGGGAGGTCGTGCTCCGGCGGAACCCGAACTACCACGGCCCGCGTCCGCGGAGGCCGGACCAGGTGCGGATCACCCTGAATGCGGGTCAAGCCGCCACGATCGCCCGCGTCGAGAGAGGCGAGATCGACTACGCGGCGTTCCTGGACGACCCGCGCAGGGCCCGCAGGCTCGAATCGCGCTACGGGCCTGGGAGCGCGGCGGCAAGGGCCGGGCGGCAGCGCTACTTTGCGCATCCGCTGCTGCATCTCAACTACCTGGCGTTCAACACCAGTCGTGGTCCCTTTGCGTCCGCTCGGCTGCGGCGGGCCGTGAACTACGCAATCGACCGCCGCGCCCTGGCTCCCGAGGGCTTGTTCTACGGCCTGCCGGCGACTCCGACGGACGAGTACCTGCCGCCGGGCATGCCGGGCTATCGCGATGCTCGGATCTATCCGCTGACCCCTGACCTCAGGAAAGCAAGGCAGCTCGCCGGCACCACACGGCGAAGCGTCGTCCTGTACGCCTCGAGCGGGCCCAGGCACCTACGTGTCGCCGAGATCGTCAGGGCAAATCTGCGCCGAATCGGCATCGAGGTGCAGATCAGAGCGCTCGGGGACAGCCTCTTCGAGCGGCTTCAGCGACGCGGGGAGCCATTCGACATCGCGGTGCTCGGCTGGCAGTCTGACTATCCCGACCCGCTCGATTTCCTGCAGCAGCTTGACGGGCGGACGATCGCCCCGGATGGAAACCTCAACACCGCCTACTACGACGATCCCGGCTACAACCGCACGCTCGATGCAGCCGCCGGCCTTGCGTCTCCAGCCCGCGAGCTGGCCCTCGGGCGGCTTGCCGTAGACGTCGCGCGAACCGCCGCCCCGTGGGCGGCGATCGGCAACGAGAGAGAACACTCGTTCTTCTCCGCCCGGATCGGCTGCCGGCTGCACCACCCGGTCTTCGGTATCGACCTGGCCGCGCTCTGCATCCGCGACCGGCCGCACCGACCCGACAGCTAGCGGATCGGACCGGCCGGAGGCTGCCTCCCTGCGGAGGCGGCCCGCCTGACTGGCCGCGCCGCCTTACCCGATCTCAGACGTTGCAGCCCACACTTCCATAACTCCGGTGAGGCGCGGTTACGGCATCAGCACTCCGTCATGCTGAACCAGTTGCCTGAGTTGTCCCGCAAGGTCGCCTCGATGCCGTACGGACGTTCGGTCGGCTCCGACAGGAACTTGACTCCGCGCCGGCTGAGCTACGCATAGGTGCCGGGACAGTCGGAAGTCTCGAACGCGCCCGGGCCGAGGATGCCCTTCGCGCCGTGGCCTCAGTCTTCTCGAAAACTGCTCGATCCCACCGGGCGTCTGTACATGAGCGTGAAGCACGGGAATCGGCGGCGCGGCCTCGTCGCGCCAACGCCGGCCGTACCTACCCGGCGACTCGCCAACGAGCTCGCGAAATGCCGCGCTGAAGGAGCCGAGGCTCTGAAAGCCGACCTCCAGGCTATGTCGGTTACGGATAGGTCGGTCCCCCGCAGCAGCTCCTTCGCGCGCTCGATCCGCCGCCGCACCAGGTACTTGTGGGGGTCTCGCCGAAGGCTTGCTGAAGCTGCGGGCGAAGTCTGCGGTCGACGCGTGCGACTCCCCCGCGAGCGTTGCGACATCGAGCCGCCGGGCGTACTCACGGTCGATCACGTCCTTCGCTCGCAGGAGGTGGATGTAGACGGGGATCGCGTCAGGCACTCTGCTGGACGGCTACGACTCATGCCGCGCTAGGCGACGCCATCATTTCGGTACCAGCGGCGTAATCGCTCGGCGATGACGTAGCTGTGGTCTCGAATCAGTGAATGAGTGTCAGCATCAGGCAGCTCATACGTAATGACCCGGCGTCCAGTCTCTTGGCCCCAGGTACCGATCGAGCCTGGAGTCGCATAGTCAACTCCCGCCAAAGGCATGCCTGTGGCGTGAGCAAGTTCGCGCGCCAGTTCGGATTCCGCCGGATCATCGATCAGGCCGAGCGGCGAATGCATTACGACGAGTGGCTCTGCGTCCAGCTCTTCGACGAGGGCGACGAGCGCCCGCACCTCGGGCTCGGAGGCCGGCTCATTCCCCGTCGATAACGCCACGTCCTGTGGCCCTGTCGGTCCCCACCGATAGTAGGTGGCCCCTGGCCGCCAGTCGGATGTCCGGAAGTTCCGATTGAGGTCGACCCCTTCGGCGTTTCCGCGCGTGCCTCTTAGCGCGCCGTCGGGATTCGCGCAAAGGATTACGGGATGCTGAAGGTGGCCGGGTGGTACAAGCCGCACAGCAGCGGAGAGCACTGCGATGGTGTCCAATTCATCGCCGTGGATCGCTGCCAGCCACAGGCTTCTGCGGCCTGCCGCCGCGCGCGGCCCGTAAACCATGAGCGGCACACCGTCGCGCGAGTGGCCGTAGCTTGAGGCGCTCGCCCGCACCTGGCCTCGCTCTGGACGCGGGGTTACCCCAGTCATCCAACCAATTGGTATCCGACCCCTAGGACGGCCGAAGTGGCGTCGTCGCTGGGAGCCAGTGCTGATCGCACGCGCTAGCCGACCAGCCGTAACTCGGATGCCCGTTTGGCGGCCTCTCGCCGGGTGGTGGCGCCCAGCTTCATGAGCACCGCGGCCACGTGGTCCTCGGCGGTTCGCGGTGATAGCACTAGCCGCTCGGCGATCTCCGCGTTGGTGAGGCCCTCCGCGATAAGCGTCAGCACCTCGAGCTGGCGAGCGGTCAGCCCGGCGGGGGTTCGCGCGCGTGGTCCGCGCGGGCCCTGGGGGACGCGGAGGCGGAGCTCGGGCATCGGTTCGGCGACCCGCTTGGTCAACGGGTCTGCGCCGAGGCTGCGGGCGATCTCGATTGCATCGACCAGGGCCGGCTTGTCGTCGAGCAGGGACAGCATCAGCGCCCGGTCGTACGACCAGCCGAGCTCACCGAACTTGTCCGCCGCCGCCTGCCAGTCGCGCCGCATCATCAGCGATGTCGAGCGCCCCGCCCGCAGCGGGAAGGCGGATGCGCCCTGGCGGCCGCGCGGGTGAACTCGCGGGGTCGCCCGACGCGTCCCGGGTAGGGTCGGTCGGGTGAGTTCATCAGCGACCCGCCGGCTGGCCGCCGCGTCCGCAACCGTCGTCGCCTCACTGGCCCTGACGGCTTCCCCCCAGGCCGCGTTCCCGGGCGCCAACGGCCTGCTCGCCTTCAACTCGGATCGCGACGGCGACTTCGAGCTCTTCACGATGGGCGCCGACGGATCGCAGCAGACGCCACGCACCAGCCACCCGGCAAGCGACCGCAAGCCCGTGTGGTCGCCGGACGGGACGCGGCTGGCGTTCATGTCGAACCGCGACGGTGACTTCGACATCTACGTCATGGACATCGCGGGTGGCGGCCTCGCGCAGGTGACCAACGATCCGGCCAGCGACTTCAACCCGGCATGGTCGCCCGACGGCAGGCTGCTCGCCTTCAACAGCGACCGGTCGGGCGACTTCGAGGTCTACATCGTCGCGGTTGCCGGCGGCGCGCCGCTGCGGCTGACGCACTCGCCGGGGGTCGACTCGGTGGTCGCGTTCTCACCGGACGGCCGCCGGCTCGCTTTCGAGAGCAGCCGGACCGGCAACGCGGACGTTTTTCTGATGCGCCCCGATGGGTCCGACCAGCGGAACGTCACGCGGCATCCTGCGGCCGACCTCAATCCGTCGTGGTCGCCGGACGGTCAGCGACTCGCGTTCACAAGCGACCGTGATGGGACGCAGGACATCTGGCGGATCAGCGCCCGTGGCGGCGGCGCCCGCAACGTGACGCCGCACCCAGCCGACGAACGCAACGCTGCCTGGTCGCCGGATGGGCGCTTGATCGCGTTCGCGTCGAACCGCGACGGCGACTTCGAAATCTTCTCGATGCGCGCAAACGGCAAGCAGCTCGCACAGCTCACACGGAACTCCACCACCGACTCGATCCCCGACTGGCAGCGGTTCCGGCGCGGCGTGTCGGGCCACGCGCCGGATCGCGCCCGAGGACGCTCGGCCCGTCGCTGAGTGCGCTGCGGATCAAGTCGACCCCTGGACGGAGCGGAGCCCATCCGCACGTCCGCGCGTCATCGCTTTCAGCGTCGCGTTTCGCTCCTCAGTCCGCCGGGCCGGCACGAGCCCGTGCGGTCGGAGAAGCATCGCCACGACGAGGATCGCGCCGTAGATGCCGGAGCTGATCGCCGACAGGTCGAACGCCAGGCCGACCTTGGCCGGAAGGTCGAACAGGACGTCGGGCAGCAGGTAGTTGTTGAGCACCGAGAGGATGATCGCGCCGACCACGACGCCCGAAATCGATCCGAGGCCGCCCAGCACGACCATCGCGAGGATGAAGATCGAGAAGGAGAACTCGAACCTGGCCGGGTTGACGACGCCCAGATACGAGGCGAAGAACGCGCCCGAAATCCCGCCCAGCGCGGCGCCTGTCCCATACGCCAGGAGCTTCGTGCGGACGAGGGGGATCCCGGCGCAGGCGGCGGCCGACTCGTCGTCGCGCATCGCAATCCATGCCCTCCCCAGCTTCGAGTCGCGCAGGCGGACGTTCACGAACAGAACCACGAGACCGATCGCGAAGATCGTCCAGTAGTACGGGCGCAGGTTCAGCGCGGAATCGAACGGTTGAAGTAGCGGCAGGTCGATCGCGTCGATCGGTGAGATGGACTGGCGCCCGTTCGACAGCTTGTAGTCGCTGAAGACCGTGACCTCGTCCCCGTTGACGAAGACGCGGCCGATGATCTCGCCGAACGCGAGTGTGACGATCGCGATGTAGTCGCCGCGCAGGCGCAGCGTCGGCAGGCCGATTATCGCGCCCGCGAGTGCGCAGACGATGATCGCGCCGATCACGAGGATGAGGAAATTCACGTGGATCCCAGGGATCGTGTTGGCCAAGCCCGTAACCCCGATGTGGATGCCCTCCTCGGCGCCGCCCGCCCCGGTGAAGAAGCCGGAGGCCCACCAGCCCACAACCATCGCCCCGAACGCGTAGAACGCGACGTAGCCGAGGTCGAGCAGCCCGGCGAAGCCTACGATGATGTTGAGCCCGAGCGCCATCACCACGTAGACGGCGGCGACGACCATGTTGTTGAGAACGTCGCCGGTGTCGCTGAAGAACAGCGGTGCGACGGCGAGCGCGAACACGGCCACCACGCGCGGGAGCGCTGCGCCGCGAACGCAGGTCACGCCGGGGCTCTCCGTCGATCGGCGGCCCGGCTCACCGGGCAGGCCCCTTCATAGTGCCCGCAGGCGTGCGCGTCGCAGAGCCGGCACGTCCCCCTTGCCGCACGCACGTCGACGGTCGTCGCATCGAGCACCGCCCCGAGCAGCCGCTCGAGGGCGCGCACGTCTGCGGCATCGAGTTCGACGACCGCGCGGAGCAAGACGCGCGAACGGGCGTCGAGCGCCCGTTCGGCCAGTTCGCGACCGGCCGGCTCGAGCCACACCAGCGCACGACGCCCGTCCGAGGGATCTGACTCGCGGCGCGCCAGGCCGGCCGCCTCGAGGCGGTCGACTACGCGCACCGCGCGGGAGTGCGAGACGCGCATCGCCTCGGCCAGCACGTCCACCGAGTGGCCATCCGCCCACTCCCGAAGCGATACCAACGCGGCCGGCAGACCCCCTGCCGTCCCCGTCGCCCCCTCGGTTGCGTCCCTGATGCCGTCGCTCAGCGTCAGGGCCATCGCTCCAAGGCGATTCGCGACCCGTGAAATATGCCGGCGCTTTCGCTTCCGCGCGAGGCTGTCGCATAAACCCCCGGCGAGGCCGCTGGATCGCTTCTAAGGGTGGGTTCCGAAATCGGCCATCTCGTCGGTCGCGAGCGCGCGGTCCGTCGCAAGGTCGTCCCGCACGGCGGCTC
>Ga0126307_10003653_pt1 | contig 10555 bp, 13 predicted proteins | sample Plot28_FD_89955 | JGI IMG/M metagenome (GOLD analysis project Ga0126307, IMG submission 89955) | Serpentine soil microbial communities from UC McLaughlin Reserve, CA, USA - Plot28 | ecosystem: Environmental > Terrestrial > Soil > Grasslands | place: USA: UC McLaughlin Reserve, Lake County...
TACCAAGCCGTTTGCAAATTGCCGGGTCTCGATGTGGCGCAACCTGATATCGTGCGAAAGTGGTCCGAACAGCGGAATCCCGCTGCCAATAAGGATCGGAATTCTTGTGATGATCAACTGCTGTATCAGACCTTCCGCCGGTCATGAGGGATAGAAATTTTCCGCCACTTCCGGTTTCACCCTTCTGTTGTGCTCGTCACGTACTTGACAAGCTTAGATATTGGTGTTAGTTTAGATTAATATGAAATATGAGAATTCGGAAACCCCGCAGAAACGCCCCTACCGCATGCAGGCCCGTGCGGAGGCGGCAGCCGAGACGGGGCGGCGGATCTTGGAGGCGGTGATCGAGCTTCACAGGGAGCGGTTCTTCGACCAAGTATCGCTCGAAGATATCGCCGAACGGGCCGGGGTTACGGTTCAGACCGTACTTCGCCGCTTCGGCAGCAAGGAGAAGCTCATTGAAGCCGCGGCCGAAGAGGGAAAGAGGCAGGTCACGCATCAACGATATCAGGCCCCGGTCGGCGACATCGAGGGTGCGGTCAAGAACCTCATAGAGCATTACGAGGAATGGGCCGACACTGCGCTGCGGCTGCTGGCGCAGGAGGAGCGGGTGCCGGCGTTCCGGTCGGTCACAGATACGGGTCGCGCCTTCCACTACGAATGGGTGGAGCACACGTTTGGCCCCCTCCTTGCCGAGCGTACTGGAGAGGAGCGTAGGCGTCTTCTGGCTGAGTTGATCGCCATCTGCGACGTGTACTTCTGGAAGCTTTTGCGCCGTGACATAGGTTTGAGCCGCGAGCAGACGGAGCTCGCGATAAGGGAAACGATCCTCGCTTTGAAAGGAGAAACCTGATGGCACGCTACCTTGTGTACACGTCCCCCGCCCGCGGGCACCTCTACCCTATAGTGCCGACGCTTGAGGAGTTGCGCCGTCGTGGACACGAGGTCGTGCTGAGGACGCTCGCCTCGGAGGTCGAGCTGCTTCGCGACCTGGGCTTCGCAGCAGCGGCTATCGACCCGGCGATAGAGCGTAAGGAGCACGCAGACTGGCGGGCGCGTACACCCACCGGTGCGCTGCAGGCCAACCTGCATACGTTCTTTGAGCGCGCACGTTACGACGGGCCTGATCTGCGCCGAGCGATCGAGGAGGATCGCCCAGACGCGTTGCTCGTCGACATCAACACCTGGGGCGCGATGGCGGCAGCGGAGACCGCCGGGATGCCGTGGGCGACCTGGTGCCCCTACTTCCTGCCGGTCCCTTCGCGCGACGCTCCGCCGTTTGGCCTGGGGCTTCCGCCCGCACGCGGGCCGCTCGGCCGCCTGCGGGATCGCCTGCTGAGCCCTGTGCTGCTCGGAATCTACAACCGCCAGGCCCCAGAACTCGACGCCGTGCGCGCGCAGCTCGGCGCATCGCCGGTGCAGAGGATCGAGCGCGCCATGATCAGGGCGCCGCTTATGCTCTACATGACGTCCGAGCCGTTCGAGTACCCGCGCTCGGACTGGCGGCCGAGCGTCCGCATGGTCGGCCCTGGCATCTGGGACCCGCCCGCGAAGTCGCCCGCCTGGCTTGAGGATCTGAAGCGGCCGCTGGTACTCGTCACTTGCTCAACCGAGTTCCAGAACGACGGCAAGCTCGTCCGGATGGCTCTCGAGGCACTCGCCGGGGAGGACGTAGAGGTCGTGGTGACTACCGCCGGTGTAGATCCGGCATCCTTCACGCCGACGCCCAACGCTCGCGTCGAGCGCTTCGTGCCGCACCGTCCCGTCCTTGAGCGAGCAGCCTGCGTAATCTGTCACGGCGGCATGGGCATCACCCAGAAGGCGCTGGCCTCGGGCGTTCCGGTGTGCGTCGTGCCGTTTGGCCGGGACCAGTTCGAGGTTGCCCGGCGCGTCGAGGTCGCAGGGGCCGGGAGCAGGCTGCCCGCCTCCCGGCTGCGCCCGGAGCGCCTGCGGAGCGCGGTGCGCGAGGCGATGGGCAAGAAGGACGGCGCAGAGCGCATAGCTGCCGCCTTCGCCTCGGCCGGCGGTCCGAGAGCAGCAACGGAGGCACTGGAGAAGCTGCTAAATGACCCGGCAGACAAGCTAACAAGAGAGCAGGTTAGGAAGCCGGTTCAGTAGAGGCCACCAAACCTCAGGAAAGGAGTAACGATGGTGCCAGGTGGGAGAAAGGAGGTAAGGGCATGGCTCGCATCCTTACCATAGACCCCGAGCAAGCCCGAGGACCGCGCAAACTCTTGTTCTGGATGAACAAGCGTCAGTATGGGGGAGTAGTCCCTGGCATACTTAAGATTGCGTCGTACGATCTAAATCTCGGCGTCCCTTCTGGCAGGCTCTACAACTACCTGCACCTGCGCAAATCCTCGCCTCTAACTCGCCTACAGCGAGAGATGCTCGCTACGGTCGTCAACGGCCTCGTCGGAGGCGCTCCCTTACTGGGCCTTCACACGGCGACCGTGCGTCGCCTAACTAAGGATGAGCACCTGAGGGCAGAGTTCGCCACGACCTGGCCTCAGTACGACTTGGACGCAAAGACCCGCGCACTCTTGACCTACGCCAAGCAGTTGACTCAAGAGCCCAGCATGGTGGAGGACTCCGACATCGAGGACCTGCGAGCAGCCGGTTGGGACGAGCGGGGGATATACGAAGCCACGGCGCTCATCTCGTTCTTCAACTTCAGCGGTAGGATGGAAGCCGCTTCGGGTTTGCCGATGGATCGGATACCAGAAAAAGCAAAGGTTCCCGAAGCGAGTCCTGGTAAGCCAACCGTTTCAGCCCATATTTGAGAGTAAACACACTACTACTCGACAAAAGGAGTGACTCAGGCGATGACGGAGATACCGCCTATTACACCCCCAACGAGGGGGATAGGATCGTCGACTGCAAGACCGTAGTTGACTCGGACCCGACGAACCCGAACGATCCGAAGCTCAGGTAGAGAGCCAACATACAAGGACGTGAAGGAGGAGGGCCGGGGCACCAGCCTCCGGCCCTCTTTCATTCTTTAGCCCAGAGGAGAATGGATCCGCCGCTACCCCCGACCGAACCCGGTCGTGTTCGGCTCTGTCCTGCCCCGCTTGCAGCACGGTTGCAGCACGCTCTACAGTATCTTGCGAAGACGTTGGACCAGCCGGCTCCACACGTGCATGAAGCTTATTCCGTAGACCTGCGCATCTCTAGTAGTCGCCCCGTTTTCTCAGGGACGATTTTCAGAGATCCCTAGCCCCCTCACTTCGCAAACCAAGCAGCCCTTCGGAGAGGCAAGATTACTCTAGCCTTATGAATCGTCTGCCGAACTTCGCTGCGAGTCTGGGGAAACCTGCGACTGGTCTTCTGGTGTGCCACTGCGAGGGGGCTCGTGCTGCTCTGCTGGTGCACCATTGGGCGGGCTCTGTTGCGGTTCTTCTTTTGCTGGCACACCCGAAGGGCCCTGCCGTTGACCAGGTTGTGCGGAAGGATTAGCAGGAGGAGCCTGCGATGGTGCTCCCGGAGTACCAGGAGAATAATCCGGCTGTTGATTTGAAGGGCTAGCTTCTTCTTGAGGGATGCTGCTACCCGCACTTTGGCCGCCACCTAGTATCGACGGGAGCGTACTACTCGCTCCTGCGCTTCTACTACCCTCGGCAGAAGACGCTGTAGAGCACTCGTCCCACACCCAACACGAAAGGCTCTTCCCCACGCCCAGCTCAAGTACCGTAACGAGAATAAGGCCCACAATGAACGAAATCCCTGCCGCCGTAACGCTGCCTATCAGCATAGAGCGTCGTCGAGCGCGCGGAAGCGACCCGAACTTAGAAAACAGCAGCCTCATTCTCTCGAAGATTCTTCGCAAAGAAGACTTCTTCTTGAGGCCGCCCGGTATGGTAGTCACCGCCCCTGGAACGCGTGCCAGGTAAACCTTCAGGAAGTCGACCGCTACGGTGATAAGCACGGCGGACAAGGCAAGCCCAAGCAGCGTACCAGCGATGCCAAAGCGGGAGGTTAGGACGGTCGCAGCAGGTGAAGCTATCCCAACCGCTAGAACTTTGGGCAAGTCGAAGATGGTCTGATTTTGTTGGCTCAAGGAAGATCACACTCCCTATGTGCGAAACGCATATATTAACTATGGGTACCTCGGGTAAGGAGGTGTGTCAACCCAGCGCTCATCAGTGGGTGTGAGCGGTTTAACAGATCTAGTCCGGCTTCACTTCAAGGGAGGCATATAGCCTCTATTCACCGAAGTGCCGAGAAACTGTCTGAAATGGTTTATGAGTGAGCCAAACGCCTCACCATCAGGCGGCTCATCGCCACGAAGATGAACGCCTCGCTAGTGGTAGCTAGCCTTTCGTAGTCTTTACTCATCCCGCGGTTTTGACCTAACCAAGAGAAGGTGCGCTCCACTACCCACCTCCTCGGTAAGAAGCTCCTGGAGCCCTTGGGCGGCAGCAGCTTCTTCCATTCGATCGCTACCCCCTCCTTGGCCCACCCTCTCACCCATACCCTCATCACTTCGTCTGGTGCCAGCTTCGGCGGATAGCGCACGATCTGTGCCGTCCACCCCAGTGCCTTCTCCACCCAGTCCGCGCCCTTGCCCTCTCCAGAGTAGCCTGGGTCCATCCACAGAAGAGAGAGGCGCTGGGGGAGGCATTCTCGCGCGAGTTCCAACAAGAGCTTGATACCTTCTCGGTCCTGGACCTTTGCGCTATGGACCCGCACTGTAAGCGCTAGGCCCTGGGTGTCCACAAGAAGGTGGCGTTTTCTACTTAACCTTCTTTGCCGCCTTCGTATCCTCGCTGTTCTCCACCTACCACGGTAGTTTTGACCGACTGGCTGTTTTCGAGGCTTCGACGCGTAGTCGAACCGCCATGCCGAGGATAAGATCACCTTTATGCGGTCACGCGGGTTTACTGGCATCTTCTAAAGGGCGATGCAAGGGGACGCATTGATTTTCTGGACACTGGTCGCTTTTCTCTGCGGGTCTATTCCCTTTTCGTTGCTCGTCGGATTCTGGCTGCTCGAAGTGGATATTCGACGATATGGGGATGGTAATCCGGGCGCGGCCAACGTGATCCGAGTGGGCGGTTGGCGGGTGGGCATGCTGGCCACTTTACTGGATTCTTTTAAGGGCGCCGCTCCCGTTGGCGCCGCCTCTTTTCTCATGGGTATCCAGGACTGGCGCATCGTGCCGATCGCCATCGCGCCCGTCGCCGGACACGCGTTTTCACCCTGGCTGCATTTTCGTGGTGGAAAGGCCGTTGCGGTGACGTTTGGTGTATGGACTGGGTTGACGCTGGGCGAAGCTCCAGTTTTGCTGGGCATCTTTTTGCTGTTGATGTATTTCACCGTCGCGGTGAACGGTTGGGCGGTTATCCTGGCGATGCTGGGGTTGCTGGGAGGACTGGTTTTTACCCACCATGAGTTCGTTTTGTTAGGGGTCTGGCTGGGAAACGTGGCGATTTTGATCCTAAAACATCGCCACGACCTCGCCCTACCACCGGGCATCAATCCCGTCGTCCTACGCTTGTTGGGCAAACAATCCTGAGCCTTTCACTGACCGTGGCTGCCGAACTCGTGAGCGATGCGGTTCGCCCACTCGAATTTGCCCAAGGTAAAAATTATCGATAGAAGCAAAATCTTGATTATCATCCGCGGCACGCCTTCTTTTTTGTATCTGCGATCGGAGACAAAAAGCTTCTTAGCGACGATGCCGAAACGGTAATCTTTGGATAGCTTTCGGACCAACGCTACGTCTTCACCGACCTTTAGATTGGGGTCGAATCCCGGGCTCTGTTGAAAGACTTCGCGCTTTAGCGCGATGCAATGCCCCGCCCCGGAGGCTAAAACCCTCTGCAAGGTAACGAAAACCACGTTGATGTATACGTGGATACCATATATCAAGAGTGTAGATCGGTACGGCATATAGAGGGGGCAGGCGATATCTAGGTTTCTTCGTTCGATCCTTTCTAGGAAGTCTTCGAGGAACGTCTCGGGCAACCTGACATCGGCGTCCAAGAAAACCACGATATCGCCGCTGGCTTTTCGTCCCCCTAGGTTTCTCTGGCTGGCGACGGGGGGGGAACCGCTCATAAGATCTACGCCGGGAAACCGCTCTACTACGGAAGCAGTCGCGTCTTGCGAGTTTCCATCGACGACTATCACCTCATGCGCCTTGCGGGTTTGACGAGCGATGTCGGAGAGCAAGGAACCAACGTAGTTCTCCTCGTTCAGGGTGGGAATCACGATGCTCGCCCTCATCATCGCACTGGTGTCTCTACCGTGCAGCCAGAGGCGGGTTGGGTACAGCATAACCCCTGCTCAGTCAGAGCTGCAAGGAGATGTAGGTGGTCATGACTGCTCCCTCCTTCCTGGCCTGCTCTCCTCGGCAGGCTTATGTTTTTGCTGCCCCGTAATCTCTAAGCCCGCTAACCCTTCGTCGCAGGGCTACCACCAACGTGTAGACGAAATCATTCCAGCCGAGAACCGAAAAACCTATTTTCAGCTCCTGACGTCTGGGCATCCCACAGGGGGAGATAAGAGGAGCGATATAGTGCTGGATGAATCCGCCCTCATAGCCAGCTTGCCCGGCTAGGTGCCTAAATATATTCTCTAGCGGAGTGAGCGGACAAACCCGGCTGGAAATGTTAACTAATGAGGACCATAGAACCGACGGGACGTGAAGCCAGGCAATCCAGTGCTTCCACAGCACAAGGAAGCAGCCCAGGAGCGATAAGCCAACAAGGGCAAAGCTAAAACCTGGAATTAGATTTCCTAATATGCGTGCCTTCACTTACTACTTATCCTATCAGCACCCTTAGCAGATGCTACGCGAGTTCCTCTTCCCCTTGAGTTAGCTAATACCTTGAGCATGACCGGAGATAAAAGAAAGTGCATGGTCAATACATACTATTTCTTGCAAAAACATGCCCCAAGAGCTAGGGCGCTGCCCTTTTACCATTATTCACCCAACTTCCGACAAGATGATTTCTCGGCAACTCAGAGGGCATGAGGGGATAAATAGAGGGCCGGGGCTGTTAAGAGGCCCCGGCCCTGACAGAGCTAGCCCTACTACTGTTACTTTGGACCGATGTTCCTCTGGCAGTTAGCTAGCACCGTGTCAGCTGGGTCGGCCATGTAGCCGTTGTCCTCACCGGCTCCGCAGTCGAGGTAGTCGAGATTGTCGCCGTCCAGCCCGTTTAGGAAATCATTGGCGAGGCCGCCGAAGAGCCGGTCTGTGTCGGCTGGGAAGCCGATAGCCGGACCGTACACGTCCGTCACCGAATCTTTGCCTGCTTCACCGAACACCATGTCGTTGCCCGGTCCGCCCTCTAAATGGTAGCTGGGATCATGGCCCGAAGGTGATCCGCCCGGGCTGTCATCCCCAGGGCCGCCAAACACGAGGTCGTTGCCCCCCTGGGCATTGACCCCGTCAGCGCTGCCCCTAGCGAGGATCAAGTCAAAGCCGTTGGTTCCGAGGATCAAGTCGGGGCCTTCGGTGCCAAGGCACAGTCCACCACTACAGGTGATCGTCGGCGGCTCCGGTTGTGCTACTGCGGCGCCCGCCGTCAACACAACCATGAGCCCGATGGCCGTCAGCAGCCCAAAGAGTTTTGTCCGTCCGTTTAGTATGCGCCTCACAAGTGCTCCCTCCTCCCATAAGGGCGGGGCTGATCACCCCCGCCTAACTCCAGCATGCTCCTTGGGCAATGCTTGTAAAGAACGAGGACGTCAAGGTTTAGGAGGAGAGGCTTCGCACCGAAATTCGGATCGTGCCCAGATATTGTGGTTTTATAGGAGACTTACCACTATAAGTATTCTGCCGAGGGCCTTTTGGTGCAAAGCCAGGAGGAGGAGAGTCTGCGCCTAATAGAGAGGGCTGCCTCGTTACCTTTATTCACGGAGCTGCCGAGAAGGTGTCTTCTCGGACTCTCATATAGCTCTTTTTTAGAGTGGGCGATGATGGGTTCGCACCAGCGACTACCTCCTTGCGAAATTATGGCTTAGATAAAGTAAGAAGGTCTGTAGACCTCTTGGTAGCGCTTTGCAGTGAGGTTGGTCTACAACGCATTGTGGGCGCATGAGAACGCTTATTCGAAAGACCTATCTGAGCGAGGCTTCATCTGCGTTTGCGTTATCTGTGTATCTCCTTGACCCTCGAAAAGTTCAACCCCGCTCGCCTCAGCTCGCGGCAAGCTCGTGCTCCGGGCAGTCGACCCTGAGGTCCGACCGCGCGAGCGGCAGGTCGAGCAGTGCGCAGTGGTGGGGAGATTCTTCGCCCGGGTGGGCATCGGGTCTGAAGAAGCTACAGCTCACGCACATCCTCGCCACCGTCACTACGCCCGCCCTCTGCAAGGACGTGATGAGCCCCATGAGGAAGCGCATCACGACCTCCTTCTCCTCCGGCGAAGAAGCGGAGAGGCCCTCCTCGACAGCGTTCGCCCACGTCGAGAGCCCTCTCGCCACCTCCTCACCCGCAGGGGTGAGGCGCAGAGTCGCGACGCGCTTGTCCTCTGGCCAGGGGTCCCTTTCTATCAGCCTCTTCTTCTCAAGGGAGCCGACGGCGTCGCTCACCGTGGCCCGAGTGAGGTCGAACTCTTCGGCGAGCCGGCCCACACGGCGCAGCTGAGGGCCGTGGAAGAGTAGGTGTACGAGGAACTGGGCCTGTATGGGGCTGAGGCCGTGTTCCTGGGCCTCCTCCCTGAGCAACACGCGGAAGGCCTGCGAGAGCCGCTCTAGGGACGCCACTATCTTCTTGTCTACGTCCCCGTGCTGCAAGGACGGCTCGAAAGCCGATCCCACTACTACGAGCACCCCCTAGCGCGGCTGGGGCGGTAGAGCGAGCGCTCACCCCGGCCCTTCTTCTTTGCGCCGCGTCGTCCCAAAGGGACCGCGCCTGATCCCAAAGCTAGTGCTCCCCTTCCTTCACGTAAGGGTGGGCCCATAGGGCGACCTGCATGACCACCGACTTGAACCACGCGTCGTGCATCTTGTCAACCTCTTCGGGACCGTGCTCCCCATTCGCGAGAAACGGCTTTATGGTCGCCGTGATCGGGTAGACGAAGGCGATGATGTAGCGCAGCGGGATGTGGTCCGGCGCATCGTAAGCCCCGTCGGTCTCGTTCTTCTTGGCGGTAGTGTGCCTTAGGGCTATCTCGTGTTGGTAGTTGAGCCACTCCTGGTCATATGGCCGCCGGCAGGTGTCGAGGATCCACTGGCTGAACCTATCACGCACACGCGCCAGGTACTCGGAGTTCGGCTCCCCGGTTTGGGCATTGACGAAGTAGTAGACCAGGTGCGGGTTGTCCCCCACGAAGCCGTACCACAGGTCCAAAATGTCTTCGGCCTGGTCTTCGAGGACGTCGCCGGCCATCCTCAGGTATCTCTCATCCTCCTCGGTGAAGAGAACCGTCTGCTTGAGCAGGTCCAGTTCCTCTAAGGTCAGGGGTGACCTCGCTATCTGCGTAGCTCCGTAGCCGTAGCCGGGGATGCCCCGCTGCCGATCGCCGTCCATCACCGCTCCTTTCTCTCTGTCCTGGACCCCTGATCCAGCGCATTATGTTAGGAGTCCTAAATATAATTGAGCGGCGTTCGGCTTGTCAACGGAGCGAGCGGTGAACAACTGCCCGACCCGGTCGTAAACCGAACCACCGAGATTGGGCTAGACTACTCGGGAAGTGTGCTCGTCGGCGATGCTGCGGGTGTCCGGCACCGAACGTGCGAGCCGATCCAGCTTGGTCATCACCAACGTGTTACCACCACGGCAGGCCACCAGGGCCCCACGCAGCCCGGGATGGCCGCGGTTGGTTCCGGTGAGGCCACGGTCGCCATAGATCCGCTCCGAAGTTCGTCCAAGAGCTTCTGGGCCACGCCTCGGTCGGCATAACCCTTGACACCTACTCTCACATGCTGCCAGGCATGGGCAGCGAGGCCGCCGACGCGATAGGCAAGGTACTAGGTAGAATCTCGGTGGTATCAACCTGGTATCAGAAAGCTCCCCGGTTCTCGCCAGGGGCTTTCGGCTGAGTGGAGTATTCGGCCTATTTATCGCGTTTCTTCTAGTGAGCGATGCTGGGTTGGAACCAGCGACCCTCTCCTTGTAAGTTAGGTCAAGGCTTTCCGGGTGGGTACTCCCCTGCCGGGAGATGCCGCAAAGTTAAGCAGTTTTTGACGTTTCTTGCGCTGGTGCTTTCCTACTCCGTACGGGTGTGTTCGTCTCAGGGTGCATCATGGTTGCATCGGCTAACCCTTTTCAGGCCTGCTCCGTTTCCACCTACGCTGTCGAGACTGGTAGCGTATTGCGGATCATGGTATTTCTGTTTGCCGAAATCTGGCGGGAACGCGCGAGGCTCAGAGTGCGTCTTCGTCGCCTTCGCCCTAGCGTTCGCCTTGCTCTTCTACCCGTCCTCTCGGGTATCGTCGAGGGCTTCCCGGGTGGTCGCGCCGCGGAGGATCTCAATGGACCTTTGGTACTCCTCGGCGGTGATCTCGCCTCGGGCGAAGCGCTCCCTGAGGATCTCGTCTGCTGAGACTCGAGGCGCCCCCAGTTGCTCGACCCTACGAACCTTCGGGAAGACACGCATCA
>Ga0126307_10003654_pt1 | contig 10553 bp, 12 predicted proteins | sample Plot28_FD_89955 | JGI IMG/M metagenome (GOLD analysis project Ga0126307, IMG submission 89955) | Serpentine soil microbial communities from UC McLaughlin Reserve, CA, USA - Plot28 | ecosystem: Environmental > Terrestrial > Soil > Grasslands | place: USA: UC McLaughlin Reserve, Lake County...
ACGAGAACGGCCGCGCAGCGTTGACACTGCGCGGCCGTCTCCTGGCGGACGCGGTGGTGCGCGACCTCGTCGACTGAGCAGGCGCTCGACCGAGCGGCTCGACGGAGCGGCTCGCCCGAGCCGGCTACTTCACCAGGCGGATGTTGAACGGGTAGCGGTAGTCCTCGCCCCGGTTGGCGGCCAGCCCGGCCATGATGGTCAGCACCAGCCAGGCGATGCCGACGATGGGCAGCAGGATCAGGCCGATCAGCAGCACGATGAGGATCGCGCTGATGATCGCCGCGATGTAGGTCGTGATCTGGAAGTTGAGCGCCTCGACCGACTGACGGCGCACGAACTCCGACTTCGGGCCCTGGATCAGCATGACGAGCAACGGTCCGAGGAAGGCCAGCGCGACGAACGCGGCCAGCAGCGCGGAGAGGTGGGCGAGCATGCCCCACGTCCGCTCGTCGGCCGGGCTGAGCTGGCCCTGTCCGGCCGCCTGGTGCTCGGGGAACCCGGCGCCCTGCCCCTGCCACCCCGGCTGACCGGCCGGCGGTTGACCGGCTGACGGCTGACCGTACGGCGCCTCGCCGGGAGGTGGCCCAGGAGGCGGTGGCGTCGGCTCCGGAGGTCGGGGCGTCGACTCGGGGGGCGGCTCTGGTGGCTGGGTCATCGGTCATCCCTTCTCGTCCACCGGCACGGCGCCGGTCACGAAGTCGATCAGCTCCTCGACCCGGCCGAGCAGGCTCGGCTCGAGGTCGGCGTAGGTGCGCACCGCTCCCAGGATGCGCCGCCAGGCGGCGGCCGTGTCGGCGGCGGTCGCGCAGGGCCAGCCCAGGGCGGCGCACACGCCCTCCTTCCACGGCGTCCCGCGGGGCACGTCGGGCCAGCTGTCGATCCGGAGGACCGAGGGGCGCACCGCCGCCCAGACGTCGACGTACGGGTGGCCCAGCACCAGGACGTGCGGCGAGCTCACCGACTCGGCGATCCGCCACTCCTTGGTGCCCGGGACCAGGTGGTCGACGAGCACGCCGAGCCGTCGGCCCGGGCCGGGGGCGAAGCCGCGGACCTCGGCGGCCAGGTCGTCCACGCCGCCGAGGTGCTCGACGACGACGCCCGCGACCCGCAGGTCGTCTCCCCACACCTTCTCGACCAGCTCGGCGTCGTGCCGGCCCTCGACGTAGATGCGGCTGGCGCGCGCCACGCGGGCCCGCGCGCTCGGTGCGGCGACCGACCCCGAGGCGGTACGTCGCGCCGGCGCAGCCTTCGGGCCCGCAGCCGCCGCGGGACGGACCAGCTCGACCGGCCGGCCTTCGACGAGGAAGCCCACCCCGGCCGGGAAGACCCGGTGCCTGCCGTGCCGGTCCTCGAGGGTCACGGTCGGCCCGCCGGGCGTCTTCTCCCACCGCACGACCGCGCCGCAGAAGCCGGTCTCGGCGTCCTCGACGACCAGGTCGGTGTCGGCCGCGACCTGCGACAGCGCGCGGCGACCCGGGCGCGGCTGCGCCAGCACGTCAACCGGGTAGCGGTCCACGACACCAGCCTGTCGGTGCGGCACCGGCCGCGCCACCGGACGCGCCGGGTCGCTAGAACCCGTTGCGGCGGGCCACCTCGGCGTACCAGCGGGCGCTGTCCTTCACCGTGCGCTCCTGCGTCTCGTAGTCGACGCGCACGATGCCGAAGCGCCTGGAGTAGCCGAACGCCCACTCGAAGTTGTCCAGCAGCGACCAGGCGAGGTAGCCGCGCAGGTCGACGCCGGCCTCGATCGCCTCGTGAGCGGCCCGCAGGTGCCCCTCGAGGTAGGACCGCCGGTCCTCGTCGTGGACCGCGCCGTCAGGGGCCACCTCGTCGTCGAACGCGGCGCCGTTCTCGGTGACGACGAGAGGCGTGCCGGGGTACTCGTCCTGCAGCCGCAGGAGCATGTCGCGCAGGCCGCTCGGTTCGACCTCCCAGCCCATCGCGGTGACCGGCAGCCCCTCGGGTGTGTCCGTGGCGGTCTCCGCGCCGACCCACTCCGACGGCAGCCGCGGCTGCTCGGCCGCACGCATCGTGAAGGTGAAGTAGTAGTTGACGCCGAGCACGTCGATCGGTGCGCCGATGGTCTCCAGGTCGCCGTCCTGCACCACTTCCCTCACTCCGTACGGCGCGAGGTCCTCGAGCACGTCGTCCGGGTAGCGGCCGCGCAGGACAGGGTCCAGCCAGATCCGGTTCTGCAGCCCGTCGACCCGCCGCGCGACGTCGACGTCGGCCGCCGACGCGTGGTCGGCCGGCGAGACCGGCAGGAGATTGAGCGTGATGCCCACGCTGCCGGTCTCGCCACCGACGCCGGCGTCGCGCAGCACCTGGACGCCCAGCCCGTGCGCCAACAGCAGGTGGTGCACGGCGGCCACGGCAGCGCGCGGCTCGGTGCGCCCCGGGGCGTGCTGGCCGCCGGCGTAGCCGAGCAGGGCGGCGCAGTAGGGCTCGTTGAGGGTGGTCCAGGTCGGCACCCGGTCGCCGAGGGCGTCGTGGACGGTCTGGGCGTAGTCCGCGAAGCGGTAGGCGGTGTCGCGGCTGGTCCAGCCGCCCTGGTCCTCGAGCGCCTGGGGCAGGTCCCAGTGGTAGAGCGTGAGCCACGGCCTGATGCCCTTGGCCAGCAGCTCGTCGACCAGCCGCGAGTAGAAGTCGAGGCCCTTCTGGTTGGGCGGGCCGCCGTCCGGGCGCACCCGGGCCCACGACGTGGAGAAGCGGTAGGTGTCCAGGTTCAGCTCGGCGAGCAGCGCGACGTCCTGCGGCATCCGGTGGTAGTGGTCGCAGGCGGGGTCGCCGGTGTCGCCGCCGAGCACCTTGCCGGGCGTGCGGGCGAAGGTGTCCCACACCGAGTCGGTGCGGCCGTCCTCATGCGTCGCGCCCTCGATCTGGAAGGCGGCCGTCGCCGCGCCCCACGAGAAGCCGGCGGGGAAGGTCAGCGATGTCGTCGGTGTCGATGTCGATGTCGTCGTCGGCGTGGTCTCCGTCACGCCGGCGAGTCTAGGCAGCGGCGGGCGAGCGGCCTGGCGGCGTACACTTGGCACTCAGGCCGGGTGAGTGCCAGCGTGTCTCACGCCCGGCCGTTGGTCGGCCAGTCCTACGTGCGGGAGGTGTGCGTGCTCGAGGACCGCAAGCTCGACGTGCTGCGCGCGATCGTCGAGGACTACGTGTCGACCCAGGAGCCGGTGGGCTCCAAGGCCCTGGTCGAGCGGCACAACCTGGGCGTCTCGCCCGCGACGATCCGCAACGACATGGCGGCGCTCGAGGACGAGGGCTACATCGCGCAGCCGCACACCAGTGCCGGGCGCATCCCCACCGACAAGGGTTACCGGCTCTTCGTCGACCGGCTCTCGGCGGTCAAGCCGCTCTCGACCGCGGAGCGGCGGGCCATCCAGTCGTTCCTCGACGGCGCGATGGACCTCGACGACATCGTCACCCGCACCGTGCGCCTGCTCTCGCAGCTGACCCAGCAGGTTGCCGTCGTGCAGTACCCCTCGCTGTCGCGCTCCAGCGTGCGGCACGTCGAGCTTGTGCCGCTGACCACCTCCCGGCTGCTGGTCGTCCTGATCACGACGACCGGCCGGGTCGAGCAGCGCGTGGTCGAGACGCCGGTCGAGGTGGGCGACGTGCTGCTCGGCGAGCTGCGCGCCCAGCTCAACGCCGAGACCGTCGGCCAGCGGCTCTCCGACGCCGCCGGCCGGCTGGCAGACCTGCCGGAGCGCTTCACGGCCGACAACCGCCCGGCCGTGCAGGCCGTGCTGTCGGCGCTGCTCGAGAGCCTGGTGGAGCAGCACGAGGACCGCATCGTGCTCGGCGGCACCGCCAACCTGGCCCGCTTCGGGCCCGACTTCCCGCTGACGATCCGACCGGTGCTCGAGGCGCTCGAGGAGCAGATGGTGCTGCTGCGGCTGCTGGGCGAGGCCAGCGACCTGTCGGCGCTGACGGTGCGCATCGGGCACGAGAACCCGCACGAGGCGCTGGCCGCGACGTCGGTGGTCAGCGTGGGCTACGGCTCCGAGAACGAGGCGCTGGCCAAGCTCGGCGTCCTCGGGCCGACCCGGATGGACTACCCCGGAACGATGGGAGCAGTGCGCGCAGTGGCTCGCTACGTCGGCAGGATCGTGGGGGACGGCTGAGTGGCGGCCCAGAGCGCGGACTACTACGAAGTCCTCGGCGTCTCCCGCGACGCCACTCCCGAGGACATCAAGAAGGCCTACCGCCGGTTGGCCCGGCAGCTGCACCCCGACGTCAACCCCGGCGAGGAGGAGCGCTTCAAGGAGGTCACCAAGGCCTACGAGGTGCTCTCCGACCCGCGCAAGCGCGAGCTGCACGACCTCGGCGGCGACCCGTTCTCCACCGGTGGCGGCTTCGGGTCGGGCTTCGGCTTCTCCGACATCATGGACGCATTCTTCGGCGCCGGGGCGGGTGCCTCGCGCGGCCCGCGGCCTCGGCAGCGCCGCGGCCAGGACGCCCTCATCCACCTCGAGGTCGACCTCGCCGAGGCGACCTTCGGCGCCACCCGCGACCTGCAGGTCGACACGGCGGCGACCTGCCCCACCTGCCAGGGCGCCGGCACGGCCGCCGGCACGTCGCCGCGCACCTGCGAGATCTGCCAGGGTCGCGGCGAGGTGCAGCAGGTAACCCGCAGCTTCCTCGGCCAGGTGATGACGTCGCGGCCGTGCGCCAACTGCCAGGGCTTCGGCACGGTCATCCCGCAGCCGTGCCCGGACTGCGGCGGCGACGGCCGGGTCCGCACCCGGAGGACCCTGTCGGTCAAGGTGCCGCCCGGTGTCGACGCCGGCACCCGGATCCAGCTGGCCGGTGAGGGTGAGGCCGGCCCTGGCGGCGGTCCCGCCGGCGACCTGTTCGTCGAGATCGTCGAGCGCCCGCACCCGACCTTCCAGCGCCAGGGCGACGACCTGCACTGCACGGTCACGGTGCCGATGACGGCGGCCGCCCTCGGCACGACCGTGACCCTGGAGACGCTCGACGGGCCGCGGCCGGTCGAGGTGCGCGCCGGCACCCAGTCCGGCCATGCGGTCACGCTCGCCGCGTTGGGTGTGGCGCACCTGCGCCGGCAGGGACGCGGCGACCTGGTCGTGCACGTCGACGTGCAGACACCGACCCGCATCGACGCCGAGCAGGAGGAGCTGCTGCGCAAGCTCGCCTCGCTGCGCGGCGAGGACGGGCCCGACGTCGGCCAGGTGGCCAGCGCCCGCCAGGGATTCTTCAACCGCCTGCGCGACGCCTTCAACGAGCGCTGACCGGCTCTCGCCGACGATCACGATCACGGATCACGGATCACGATCAGGGGATGATGGTGCGGTGAGTGCGCCGGTCTTCGTTGTGCCGTCCGGCCGGCTGGTCCCGGGCGGCCTGGTCGTCGTCGACGGTGCCGAAGGGCGGCACGCCGCCACGGTGACCAGGATCGCCCCCGGCGAGACGGTGGTGCTCACCGACGGCTCGGGCCGCCGTGGCGAGGGCGTCGTCGTGTCGGCCGGGCGCGACCTGGTCGAGGTCGAGGTCGCCGAGGTGGTCGTCGAGCCGGCTCCGCAGCCGCGCTTCGTCGTCGTGCAGGCGTTGCCCAAGGGTGACCGCGGTGAGCTCGCCGTCGAGACCATGACCGAGATCGGCGTCGACGTGGTCGTGCCGTGGGCGGCGTCCCGGTGCGTGACCCGCTGGCGCGACGCGCGGGGCGACAAGGCGCTCGCCAAGTGGCGTACGTCCGCCAGGACCGCCGCCAAGCAGTCGCGGCGCAGCCGGTTCCCCGAGGTGACCCGGCTGGTCACGACGGCGGAGGTGACCGCGTTGCTGGCCGCCGCGGCCCTCGGCGGGGTGCTGCACGAGTCTGCGACCCAGCCGCTGGCCGCGGTCGACCTGCCGGTAGAGGGTGACGTCGTCGTTGTCGTCGGGCCGGAGGGCGGGCTGGCCGACGACGAGCTGGCTGCCTTCCGCGGAGCGGGCGCCGCGGCGTACCGCTTCGGGGACACGGTGCTGCGCACCTCGACGGCCGGCACGGCCGCTCTGGCCGTGCTCTCCACGAAGGTCCGGTGGCGCTAGCCGTCAGTGGTGCACCGGGTCGCGCGAGAACAGCGCCACCGCGCACCCCGACACGACGACGACGGCTGTCCACATCAGCATGCTGCGGCCGACGCCCGGCCCCTCGCCGAGCGGCACCGCCGGCGCCCACCGGCGCAGCGGGTCCACCGCGACGACCAGGAGCACGCCGACGAGGGTGACGGCGGCCGCCAGGTCGCCCGGAGTGCTGCTCGAACGTCGCAGCGCCGCCGCGAGGCCGGTCCCGGCGGCCATGCTGCCCAGCGCGACCGGCACGAGCTGCAGCCAGCGGCCGCTGCTGTCGGCCCGGTCGAGCGCGGCGAGCCCGGCCAGGGACGCGGTGACGGGCACGGCGAGTGGGAGCAGCCGCCAGCAGGTCCGCACGCCGCGGGAGGTGGGCGTCGCGTCGAGGACGGGTGCGGTGTCCTCGTCGAGCAGGTAAGCGGCGGCACCGCCGCACGCGGCGACCGCGATCACGGCCGCGAAGGGGACGAACGGCTGGTGGGGCGCGAGGGCGGCCCCGACGAGCAGAGCGGTCGCGAGGCCCGAAGTCCCGCAGACCGGGAGCCACGGGGTCGAGCGGAGCACACGCAGCCCGCGACCGACCGCTGCCCTAGGCATCGCCACGGACGACGGTGGTCCGACCCGAGGAGTCGGTCTCGTGGTTGACGTCGTGGCCGGTGGTCGCGGCCAGGGCCAGGGCGATGGCAGCCACGGCGACGAGAACCAGACCCGCGCGGGCGACCGAGGTGCGCACGGTTGCCGACGCCCCGCGCCAGAGCGCGGCGCAGACCGCGAGGCCGCACAGCGCGACCGCCCAGACGGCGAACCACAGGGGTGCCCCAGGCATCGTCGTCACGACCGTGATCGGGTGCACGTTGTCCCCGTCGGAGAACGCGAAGGCGGTGTACGGCGCGCTCACGTGCAGCAGCCGCAGGAGCGCGGACGAGCTCGACCCGCTCTGCGGCAGGTAGGCCAGCGTGGCGCTCCAGGCGAGCAGCGCTACGACCGTCAGCAGCGGTGCGCCCGGGAAACGCAGCCACCGACCCACGACCACGCCGAGCAGAGGTCCGCCGGCGGCGTAGACCACCGGGAGCACCAAGGTGAGCACCTGGCGGTCGAGGCCGCCGAAGGTCCCGTAGCGGAAGTCCGCGATCGGGTCGGCGAGCAGCGTCGCGCGGTGCAGCAGCGCGATCAGCAGGGCCGTGACGGCAGGGACGGCGCAGGCCAGGCACAGCGCGGCGGTGCGACGCGTGATGGGCACCGGTGCGGCGTCCAGCACCGGTGCCGAGGTGTCGGTGGACCGGGTCAGGCGGGCCGACACGACCAGGCCCAGGACCCCGAGGAAGAAGGCCGGGATCACGGCGTAGTCCAGCTCGTCGGGCCCGGGCAGCCCGATGCTCAGGCCGGCGCACATCAGGGCGCCGACGACGAAGAGCGGGTGCGTGGCGTAGCGCTTGGCCTCGATGACCCCCAGCTGGCGCACCGAGGCGGCCGGGGACGGGACCAGACGTGGCTGCTCGAGCACGACGGTGCTCATGCCGCCACATCCGAGTCGGCGCTGGCGCCCCGCAGGAGCAGGTAGGCGTCCTCCAAGGAGGGCTCGGCGATGTCTGCCCCGGCCGGCGCCGACCCGAGGTTGCGGTAGCGCCCGCTGCCGGTGCGCCACGACGTACGAGCAGCGGGGTCAGGGGCGTCGGACAGCCACACGCGTCCCGCCGCGGCCTGCACGAGATCGCGGACCGATCCGTCGAACCGCACAGCACCGTCGTCGAGGACCACGACACGCTCGCACAGAGCGGCGACGTCTTCCGTCTGGTGGGTGGCGACGAGCACGGTGGAGGTCCGGCCGACCTCCGCGAGGACGGTGCGCAACGAGACCCGCTGCTCCGGGTCGAGCCCGGTCGTGGGCTCGTCGAGGATCAGCAGGTCCGGCGAGCCGAGCAGCGCCTGGGCGAGGCCGACCCGCCGCTTCTGGCCCCCGGACAGGGCACGGATCCGCCGGCCGGACTGGTCGCCGAGACCGACCTGCTCGAGGACCCTCCGGACCTCGGCCCGCCGCCGGTCCGGGTCGTCCCACTCCTTGAGGACGGCGAGGTAGTCGAGGAAGCCGTAGGCCGTGAAGCCGCGCGGATACCCGAGCTCCTGCGGCAGGTAGCCGAGCCGCCGCCGGATCTCGGTGCGCTCCCGGCCGACCGACGGGTCCCGGCCGAGGATCCGCACGCTGCCGTCGTCCACGCCGAGGACCGTCGCGAGCACGCGCAGCAGAGTCGACTTGCCGGCTCCGTTGGGACCGAGCAGCCCGACGACGCCGACCTGGAGGTCGAAGTCGACGCCGGTCAGCGCCGGGGTGCCGCGGTAGGACTTCGCCGCTCCGCGCAGGGAGACGGTTGCTTCAGGCATGGCAGGTCCTTGGTTCGGTGGCGGGCTCATCGGAGCCGCCAGGACGGTGTGGAGCCGAGCAGACGGTGCAGCAGGACGAGGCCGGCGACGACGACCAGGCCGGCGTAGCCGGCCATGGCGAGCGGCGCGAGCACCGCGAGCGGGTCACCGCCGCGGATGGCGAGCATGACGGCGACCACCCAGCCGACGGCCAGGGTCGTGCCGGCGTGGAGGGGGTCGACCCAGGTGCTGGCCGTCAGCACGACGGCGATGAACCCTGCCGCCGGCAGCAGCCAGGCGATGGCGACGAAGGCGTCGCCGGGCAGCGGCAGTCCGGCCACCACCACCAGCGGGACCGAGGTGGCCAGGACCAGCGCGGCGCGCAGCAGCACGATCCGCACGGTGGCGTAGGGCGCGACCAGGACGACCTCGTACATCGGGTCCGAGCTCGGGCCGTAGGCCGCGACGACCCCGGCGACCGGCACCAGCGGGGCGACCATGAGGAAGAGGTAGAGCCCGCCGACGTCGGCCAGGAGGGCCGCGAGGGCGACGAAGGCGACCACGCCGACCATCGAGGCGATCCAGGGAGCGCGCAGGGCCGGCGCCGCCGCCACCACCCGAGCGTCCGAGCGAGTCAGCCGGAGCCGCACGAGCAGCCGCTCGAGGGGGCTGGCCGCCGGCACCTCGACGGCGGCCAGCACGCGGTCGAACGGGCTGTGCAGCTCCTGGGGCAGCAAGGTCGAGACAGAGTGCCGGCATCGGGCGCAGCGCTGCACGTGCTGCTCGACCGACGCACTCACCAGCGGGCCGGCGACCCCGTCGACCCAGTCGCGCAGCGCATCGTCGTCGACGTGCCAGGTGCGGCGGGCGGTTCCCTCGCTCATGCGGATCCCTCCACCAGGTCGCGGCGCAGCAGCGCCTTCGCGCGCAGCAGGCGGGTCTTGACGGTCGCCCGCGGGACACCGAGCAGCTGGCTGGCCTCCCGGGTCGTCAGCCCGTCGAGCACGGTCGCCTGCACGACCGCGCGCATCTCGGGGCTGAGTCGGGCCATGGCCGCGCCCGCGTCGCCGTACTCGACACCGGCGAGGACGCGCTCCTCGACGCTGACCTCCGCGTCCAGCACCACGTCCGGCATCGGGACCTCCGCCCCGTGCCCTCGGGTCCGGAGCCGGGAGACCAGTCGCCGGATGGCCACTCCCCACAGCCATCCGGCGACCTCTCCGTCGCCCCGAAAGCCTCCCGCGCCGCGCCACACGGCGACGAACGTGTCCTGCAGGACCTCGGCCACCAGCTCCCGGTCGTTGCACCGGCGCAGCAGCCGGACGGTCAGCCAGGCCGAGTGCCGCTCGTGCAGGACGCGCAGGGCACCGGTGTCACCCCCGGCCACGGCGCGCAGCAGCTCTGCATCGCTGTGCTCCGTCCGGTCGCCCACGCCCCACCTGTCGCCGCGCCGTCCCGCCCTGGCTTCACGAGTCTGCTCCGAATTCCGTGAGCAGGCGGCACGACCGCCGAGCCCGGCTGGGGGCAGCGAGGCGCTCCAGGCAGCACCGGTGCGAGTGGCTACGCTCGCGGAGGTGAGCCGGATCTTTGCGACGAGCGTCTCGTCGGTCTATCCCCACTACCTGACCAAGGTGGAGAAGAGGGGGCGTACCAAGGACGAGCTGGACTCCGTGGTCGAGTGGCTGACCGGCTTCGACGAGCCGGCCCTGGACCGCTATCTGAGCGCGGGCACCACGTTCGGGGACTTCTTCGCCGAGGCAGCCCTCAACCCCCGTGCGTCGTTGATCACCGGATCGGTGTGCGGCGTGCGCGTCGAGGCCGTCGACGACCCGCTGATGCAGAAGATCCGCTACCTCGACAAGCTCGTCGACGAGCTCGCCAAGGGCAGGCCGATGGAGAAGATCCTCAGGTAGCACGCCGTTCCGGTCCGCCGCACGGCTTCCGAGGCCGGGCTCATGCGCGTTGCGGGGGCGGTGGTCGGCTGGGCGGCGGGCCGGTGTCCTTGCCGGTGCGGTTGCGGCCGGGTGGGTGGGGTTCGGGTTCGAGGGTGCGGCCGTCGCGGTGGGTGGCGCTGTAGCGGCCGTCGGGGAGGCGGTGCAGGGTCCAGCCGCCTTCGTGGCACA
>Ga0126307_10003655_pt1 | contig 10550 bp, 8 predicted proteins | sample Plot28_FD_89955 | JGI IMG/M metagenome (GOLD analysis project Ga0126307, IMG submission 89955) | Serpentine soil microbial communities from UC McLaughlin Reserve, CA, USA - Plot28 | ecosystem: Environmental > Terrestrial > Soil > Grasslands | place: USA: UC McLaughlin Reserve, Lake County...
CGGGGATTACGCCGGCAACACGCAGTTCGACGGCGACGGGACCGCCGATCACCCGCCGCTCTACAACCGCGACGTGCTCGCCTTCCTGCCCTTCCAGGTGAGCTCCAACCGCTTCGTGATTCCCATCTATGTAATGACCACGAACGTCGCCAAGACCTATCCCGGCCACGCGAGCACCGACCCCACCAGGTACGACATGCCGCCCGAGACCTACAGGCTGACGATCGGCAACATCCGCGGCACCGGCGCGGACGTCAGCGCCTTCGACCCTCTGACGGGCGCCGACGTGAGCGTCACCGTCGTCTCGAGGGCGAGTGAGCGGATTGTCGTCGAGCTGCCGGTAACCGATTCACCGCGGCTGCTCACACTTGAGGAGGCCCTGCCTGCAACCGCGACGACGCAGGCCGCCACCTCGGTGACCCGGACCGGCGCGACGCTGAACGCGACGGTCAACCCCAACCAGTCGACAACGAGCTACCACTTCGAGTACGGCACCACCAAGGCCTACGGCGGCGTCCCGGTGCCACCAGGCGACGCCCTGGCTGGCTCCGACGCCAGCGATCATGCCGTGTCGCAGCAGATCTCAGGGCTCGAACCCGCCACCACCTACCACTACCGGGTGGTCGTGAGCAATGAGGCGGGCACCAGCTACGGCGAAGATCGCATTTTCACCACGCTCAACACGGCACCGGCCGTCATGGGCCCTCTGTCCCCTCCGCTTACCGCCCCGGCTGACCTCGAGCCGCCCGGCGTTCGCCTCGGTGGCAAGCTGACTCAGAGGACGGGTAAGGCGATCAGCGTCATCGTGAGGGCCACGAGCGAGGACCTCCGAGCCAGTGCCTCCGGCACGGTGGCGATCGGTGGCTCGACGAAGACTTACTCGCCGAAGGGCGTCAAGAACCGCTTCATCGCCCGCGGCCAGAAGGCGACGCTCAAGTTGAAGCTGTCGAAGAAAGCACAGAATGCGATCAATCACGCTCTGCGCCGCCACCGCCGGGTGCGGGCGAAGCTCACAGTCGCGGGCCGCGACGCCGCGGGCAACCTCGTCGTAAAGAGCCGCACGATCAAGCTGAAGCGCTGAGCCACGCGCCGCGGGCTGCGCCCGGGAGCCGCCCCAGATGCCATCCCCGGCGCTCGCTCGGGGAGGCTGCTGCGGCGGGCACCCTCCGCTGAGGGCGCCCGCCGAAGTCAGGCCAGTACTGACGTCTACCCCGGCGCGATCCGACCGCTCGATGGTGAGCGTGTTCTTCCCGCGCTTTTGGCGAGCGAAGGTGCCGACGCTCGCTGATCTCTGCCGCGCCCGGGGGTGGGCGACCCGGAAGCGTCAGCGTCTCGACGACCGCGACGGCCCTGGCCGCGTCGATCGCCTAGACGGCCAAGCCGTGCCTCCAGAGGATGTCGGCCTATGTATGGGCGCGGCTGGGTTCGAACCAGCGACCTCTCGCGTGTGAGGCGAGCGCTCTCCCGCTGAGCTACGCGCCCGGGAGCGGGGACCAGTCTAGCTTTCCGGCCGCATGCGGCCGGCTCGGATTCGGTACGGATCGCGACGCGACCAATTCGCGGAGCTGACGCTCCCGGAGCGGGTCCGCCGAGGCGCGGGAGCGCCCGTGGCGATCCTGATCCATGGCGGTTTCTGGCGGGCGCGCTACGGCCTCGAGCTCGAGCGGCGGCTCGCGGCTGACCTCGTACGGCGCGGCTGGGCGGCGTACAACCTCGAGTACCGGCGGCTTGGGTTGCTGAGCCGCGGCGGCTACCCGGCCACGTTCGACGACGTGGCCGCCGGGATCGACGCGCTGGCGGACGTCGAAGCCCGGCTCGACGTCGGCCGGGTTGTCGCGATCGGGCACTCCGCCGGCGGGCACCTCGCCCTCTGGGCGGCCAGCCGTGCGGGCCAGCCCGGGGACGCGCCCGGCGCAGGCCCGCGGATCGTCCTCGCCGGCGCCGTGGCCCAGGCGGGTGTCGTCGACCTGCGCGAGGCGGCGCGGCGCGGACTGAGCGGCGGCGTAACCGAGCGGCTGCTCGGCGGCTCGCCCACCGAGCGGCCGGAGCGCTTCGAGCTCGCCTCGCCGATCGAGCGGCTCCCGCTCGGCGTCCCGCAACTCCTCGTGCACGGTGATGTCGACGACACGGTGCCGGTCGAGCTCGCGCGTGGCTATGCTGAGCGCGCCCGCCGGGCAGGCGACCGTTGTGAGCTCGCCGAACCCCCGGGGTGTGGACATTTCGAGCACCTCGATCCGGGGTCGGCAGCGTGGCAGGAGGTTGTCGGCTGGCTCGAGCGGGTCTGACCGAGTGGAGCTTCAGGATGAGGCCCGCTCGTCCGATTGGACCAAGTGGGAGTTCAGGGACGCCTGATGCAGGGAACTACGAAGGCGATGCCGGCCGTGCGGCATCTCACCGCGCTGTTGATCGCCGCTTTGGCGGCGCTGCTTGCCGTGCCGCCGGCCGCGAGCGCCGCGCCGGTCGCCAGCCGCGAGCAACGGCAGGAGATGTTTGGCCTTGGCGGCTGGCTGTGGCCGACCGACCAGGAGATCGCGACGCTCTCGGCCCGGGGCCTCCGCTCGTGGCGCGTCACATTCCCCTGGTCGGATGTCGAGCCCCAGCGGGGCCGCCACGACTGGGGCTACGACGGGTTGCTTCTGAAGCTGGCGCGGCATGGCGTGGAGGCGACGCTCACGCTCACGGAGTGCCCGGACTGGGCCTGCAACTACGCCGGGCCGCCGCGCACCGCTGCCGCCCGGGCCGCGTGGGTGGATTTCGTGCGCGCTGTCGTGCGCCGCTACGGCCCGTCCGGTTCACTGTGGCGGCAGCACCCGGAGGTGCGCGCCCGGCCGGTCGTGTACTGGCAGGTCCTGAACGAGGTGAACGGCCCCGACCAGTGGGGCGCGCCGCCGAGCGCGGCCGGGTACGCGGCGTTCCTGAAGCTCACCGCGTCGGCGATCCGCGGCGCTGACCCGCAGGCGAAGGTCGTGCTGGCCGGCCTCCCGGAGAAGATGGCCGCCTGGTTGCGCGACTATCTCCCGGCGCTCTATGTCCAGCCGGGCTTCGCGCGCGACTTCGACGTGATGGCCGTCGGGGGCTACGCGCGCCAGCCGCGCGACCTGCGCCGGATCCTGCGAGTCACGCGCCGCACCATGGGGCGCAACGGCGACGCCGCGAAGCGGGTCTGGATCACCGAGATCAGCTGGGCGACTGGCGGCCCCAGCCACCCGTTCGTAACGAGTGAGCGCGGCCAGGCGAAGCGGCTCCGTCGCGCCTATGACCTGCTGCTCGCCTGCCACAGGCGCTGGAACCTCGGTCGGGTCTACTGGTTCTCGCACCGCGACAAGCGCCCGCCGCCCGGCGTGCCCGACTACTGGGGCTTCCACAACGGGCTGATGGGCACGGACGGCCGCTGGAAGCCCGCCATGAGCACCTTCCTCCGCTACGTCCGCGAGCGCCCGCTCCGGGTGCGCGCCGCGGGCTGCCGCCGCTAGCTTCGGCGGGGTGAGCTCGCTCGCCCCGACCGATCGCGCCCACGCCGAGCAGCTCGACCGAGAGGACCCCCTCGCGGATCTTCGCGCACGCTTCGCGATCGACGACGCTGATCTCGTTTACCTCGACGGCAACTCGCTCGGGCGGCTGCCGATCGCGACCCGCGAGCGGCTCGGCGCGCTGGTTGAGCAGTGGGGCGATGACCTGATTCGCGGCTGGCACGAGTGGATCGCTCTGCCCGGGCGCGTGGGCGACGCGCTTGCCGAAGGCGTCCTCGGCGCGAGGCCCGGCGAGGTCCTGGTCTGCGACTCGGTGACCGTGAACCTCTACAAGCTTGCGGCCGCCGCGCTCGACCTGGCGCCGCCGGAGCGTCGCGTTCTCGTGACCGACGCCTCCAACTTCCCCACCGATCGCTACGTGCTCGACGGCCTGGCGCGCCGGCACGGCCTCGAGCTACGTATGTTCGAGAGCGATCCGCTCGCTGGCCCGCAGCCCGCCCAGCTCGAGCGCGCCTGTTCGGGCGGCGACGTCGCGCTCGTGGTCCTCTCGCACATCTCCTATCGCTCGGGCGCGCTCGCCGACATCGAGGGCCTGAGTGCGGCGGCGGCGCCGGCGCGCGTGATCTGGGACCTCTCGCACTCGGCGGGCGCGCTGCCGGTGGAGCTCTCCGACCGGGGGGTCGAGCTGGCGGTGGGCTGCACCTACAAGTACCTGAACGCCGGGCCCGGGGCGCCGGCGTTTCTATATGTCCGCGAGGACCTGCAGGAGCGCCTCAGTACGCCGATCCAGGGCTGGTTCGGGCAGCGCGACCAGTTCGAGATGGACCGGGCCTACGACCCCGAGCCCGGGATCGGCCGCTTTCTGGCCGGCACGCCGTCTCCGGCGGGGCTCGTGGCGGTCGAGGAGGGCGCTCGGCTGGTGGCCGAGGCGGGCGCCGATCGCCTTCACGAGAAGGCGCGCAGGCTCACGGCGTTGATCGTGGAGCTCCACGACGCCTGGCTCGCGCCGCTCGGCTTCGAGCTCGGCAGCCCGCGCGATCCGGGCCGCCGCGGAGCGCACGTGAGCATCCGCCATCCGGACGCCTGGCGGATAACGCGGGCACTGATCGACCGGGCGAACGTGATCCCCGACTTCCGCGCGCCCGACGCGATCCGGCTCGGCGTGCCGCCGCTCTACACGAGCTTCCGCGAGGTGCACGACGGGCTCGACCGGCTACGCCGTCTCGTCGAGGCCGGCGAGCAGCACCAGGTCGACGCGTCACGGCGCAAGGTGACCTAGCGCGTCACAGCGCGACGATCGCGTCGATCTCGACGTCGGCGCCCCTGGGCAGCCCGGCCGCGGCGACCGCCACACGCGCCGGTGGCTCGTCTCCGTCGAAGAACTCGCCGTAAACCTCGTTGACCCGGGCGAAGTCGCCCATGTCGCCGAGATAGACCGTGCAGCGCACGGCATTCGCGAGCGACGCGCCGGCGGCCTCGCAGACGGCGGCCAGGTTCTCGAGGCAGCGCCGCGCCTGCCCGGTCACATCAGCCTTCACGAGCTCGCCCGACGAGGGGTCGAGCGGGATCTGACCCGAGCAGAAGAGCAGGTTCCCCGTGCGGATCGCCTGCGAATACGGGCCGATGGCGGCGGGGGCGCTGTCTGTGGAAACCACCTCGCGTTCGGGCATGGACCGGACTCTATTCGCGGCCCGCGCGGGTCGTCCGGGCGAACAGCGTTCCACCCCGGATCACGCCCTGTTGGCAGATGCCAAGCCTGCGCCACATTGCGGCCCTCGCGCTCGTCTCGTGCGCGCCACTCGTCGGACCAACGGCGGCCATGGGGGCCTCATTCGAGGTTGCGCTCACCGGCGACTCGATCGTCGAGGGCTGCTCCCATCGTTCACCCGGGCGCTTCGGCGGGCTCGGCGCGGCCGTCCTTGCCGAGCTCCGCGCCCTGGGCGTGCGCGCGAGCCGCGGCTATCTGCCTGCGCACGACGCCGTGGTCTCCCTGCCGGAGGCGCCGCGCTCGTACTGGCCTCTCCACTACTCGGGAAGCTGGACCTTCGAGGGAACATTCGGCTCGCTCCCGAGCCCGTTCGCGGCCGACGGGTTCACAAGCAGCACGTCCGATCCCGCCGCGTCGATAGATGTGACCCTCGAGGCCGACCGGGTCGGCGTGCTGTACGGCGCGGGCCCGGATGGCGGCCGCTTCGACCTCGAGCTGGCGGGCCGCAGCCAGCGGATCGACTCGCACGCGGAGCACGCGAGTACCGCGTTGACCTGGCTGGACGCGCCGAAAGCGATCGACCGACTGCGGATCGCGGGCGCGAAGGGCGGTCGGGTGCGTTTCGCGGGGCTGATCGCGCGAAGAAGGGCGGCCGAGGTCCAGCTCGACCAGGTCGGCCGCAGCGGCGCTCAGGCTGCGGACGCGTTCGCGCCCACGAACCGGCAGGCGCTGCGTGCCCTCGAGCCGGACCTGACAGTGATCATGTTCGGCACGAACGAGGAGGGAGCGGCGCTGGCCGGGCCGCAACGTGACGCGGAGCGCCGACTCGCCCGCGGGCTGGCGGCCCGGGCGCGGCTTGCGCGCAAGAGCGGCGCCTGCGCCTTCGTGCCGCATGCGCCCAACGGCAGGCCGCCCGCGCTTCAGGCGCGACTGCGGGAGGTCGCCGCCCGCGTCGCGCGCGACCACGGCTGCGACGTGCATCCGGTGTTCAGCCGCGTGTGGGCGAGCGGTGAGTCGAGCGTCGGGGATGGGCTCACCGCCGATGGGATACATCCGACAGCCGCCGGCTACGAGCTGATGGGCGCCCGGCTCGCGCGGCTGATCGAGGGTTACCGCGCGCGCAGCATCAGCCGCTAGGCTGTGCGGTGGACCGTGCTAGGCGGGGAGGTAGCGGTGCCCTGTCACCCGCAATCCGCTCTAGCGGGGCTGAATTCCCGAATGAGGGGTTTGGCTCTCGGGGTCAGTACGCCGGACAGAGGCGTCGATGGCCGGGTCCCGCGCGGCGAGCGCTCGCGAACCAGGTCAGGTCCGGGAGGAAGCAGCCTTAAGCGATACCGCTCGTGCGCCGCGGACCAGCCTGGCCGGAGCCGACGACCGGCGGGCACGCCCGGGACCCGACTTCGAAGACGGGTGCACGGTCCGTCTACCCTGCGGGCGTGGCCGCGGAGCCGAGCGAGGAGGTGATGGAGCTCGTGCGCCTGCTCGTCGAGCGCTGGAACGCGGGCGACACCGAGGGCACGGTCGAGCTCTATCGCCCCGACGCCGTGATCCGCTCCGGTCCCGACTGGCCCGAGCAGAGCGTATGGGCCGGTCACCAGTGGGTACGCCGCAACATCGAGGACTGGCGGAGCGTTTGGGAGTCCGTCGAGGTCGAGGTCGACCGAGTCGAAAGCCACGGCGACGCGGTCGTGTGCAGCGGCAACTGGAAGCCGCGAGGCCGGGTGAGCGGGCTCGGGGGCGACTGGCCGTTCGCCGCCGTCGTGAGGGTGGTTGGTGGAAGAATCGCGTCGGTTGACTGGCACACGGACGTTCAGATGGCGCGCGCGGCGGCGATCGAGGGCTGAGCAGGCCCGCTTGCCCGAGCGCGGCCCCCTCGCATGACCACTGCGCGCGTGGACCCCGCCACGGCGCCTGACCTGAGGACCCTCCAGGCCGTCGAGCGGCGCGTTCTCTGGCTCGCCACGGCGATCGTCCACCACGCGAACCGCGTGCGCGAGAACCGCTCCGGCGTGAAGGTGGGCGGCCACCAGGCCTCGAGCGCCTCGATGGTCAGCCTGATGACCGCGCTCTGGTTCTCGGAGCTGCGCGCCGAGGACCGTGTGTCGGTCAAGCCGCACGCCTCGCCGGTCCTCCATGCGATCAACTACCTGCTCGGCCGCCTCGAGCGCGGCTACCTCGAGACGCTGCGCTCGCTCGGTGGCCTCCAGAGCTACCCGAGCCGCACGAAGGACCCGGACCCGGTGGACTACTCGACTGGCTCGGTGGGCATCGGCGCCACTGCGCCGATCTGGGGGGCGATCGCGCGCCGCTACCTCGACGACCATCGTTTCGAGGCGCCGCCGATGGGCCGCCAGGTCGCGCTGCTCGGCGACGCCGAGCTGGATGAGGGGGCCGTCTGGGAGGCGATCGCCGACCCCTGGGTAGCGCGGCTCGGCGAGGTGCTGTGGGTGGTGGACCTGAACCGCCAGTCGCTCGACCGGGTGGTGCCCGACATCGCGTTCGGCCGCCTCGCCGGCATGTTCGAGGCCGCGGGCTGGCAGGTGATCACCGTGAAATACGGGCGTCGCCTCGAGGCGCTCTTTGAGCGGCCCGGCGGCGCCGAGCTGCGCAGGCGCATCGACGAGATGCCGAACGAGGAGTACCAGCGGCTGCTACGCGCTCCGCCCGCGGAGCTGCGCAAGCGCCTGCCGGGCTCGAGCGGCAGGCTCGCGCGACTGGCCGCGGCACTCGACGACGAGCAGCTTCGCGCCGGCTTCCGCGACCTCGGCGGCCACGACCTCGGCAAGCTGATCGAGGCCTACCGAGAGGTGGAGCACGACCGCCCGAGCGTGATCTTCGCCTACACGATCAAGGGCTGGTCTTTGCCGATCGAGGGCCACCCGGAGAACCACTCGGCCCTCTTGACGAAGGAGCAGTTCGTCGAACTGGGGGCGGAGCTCGGCGCGGACGCCGGCGACCCGTGGGCGCCGTTCGAGCCTGGCAGTGCCGAGGCCGAGCTGTGCGACGCGGCGGCCGTGGCGCTCGCGCGCGACGAGCCGCGGTCGCAGCCGCCGCCGCCCGTGCCTCCGAGCCTCGGCCGCAAGCATCGCGGCAAGGAGTCGACTCAGCAGGCGTTCGGCCGCTTCTTCGTCGACCTCGTGCACGAGGCCCCGGAGGTCGCCGAGCGCGTGGTCACGGTCAGCCCCGACGTGGCGAGCTCCACGAACCTCGGCGGCTGGATCAACAAGGCCGGCATATGGTCCGTGGGTGAAAGGCGTGACTGGTTCGCCGACGACACGCAGACGCTCGTCCACTGGCACGAGACGCCGGCGGGCAGGCACATCGAGCTGGGCATCGCCGAGACGAACCTCGTCGGGCTGCTCGGCGAGCTCGGCGCCACCTGGAGCCGCTACGGCCAGCCGCTCCTGCCGATCGGCACGATCTACGACCCGTTCGTGGGGCGCGCGCTCGAGCCGTGGGCATTCGGCATCTACGCGGGCGGCCAGTCGATCCTCGTCGGCACGCCAAGCGGCGTCTCCCTGGCGCCCGAGGGCGGTGCGCACCAGTCCATCGTCACGCCTTCGATCGGCATCGGTCAGCCCGGTTGCACCGCATGGGAGCCCGCGTTCGGGCGCGACCTCGAGTGGACGCTCCTGCACGCGCTCGGCCGGCTCGGGCGGCCCGGCGGCGAGTCCGCCTACTTCCGCCTGTCGACCCGGCCGATCGACCAGTCGCTGGCCGGCGATCCAAGCCGCGAGGAGCTGCTCGCGGGCGGCTACGCGCTCCGCCGCGCGCGCGGGCGCCCGCGCGTGACGCTCGCCGGCGTCGGCGCCGTGGTGCCCGAGGTGCTCGCCGCGGCCGACGAGTTCGGCGACGACGTCGACGTGCTGTGCGTCACGAGCGCGGACCTGCTTTTCCGCGCGTTCCGAGGCCGTGCCGGCCTCGGCGGGCATGCGCCCGACGTGCTTGACACGCTGCTCCCGGCTGAGCGGGCGGCCCCGATCGTGACGGTCCTCGACGGCGACCCGCACGCGCTCGCCTTCCTCGCGGCGGTGAACTCGACCCCGCTCACGCCGCTCGGTGTCACGTCGTTCGGGCAGTCAGGCGAGCTCGAGGACGTCTACCGCCTTCACGAGATCGACGCGGAGACGGTGGTGGGCGCGGCGCTCGACCTGATCGGCTGAACCGGCAGCGCCGGCTCCCGCGCGAGGTCGATCTCCTCCCCGCTGTCGAGCATACGAACCAGCGGAGCGCGCACGGCGTCATCCGGCACCGATACGACGACACCGCGGCGCCCGTCGGCGAGCTCTATCTCGCTGCCGGCCGGGTGCGGAGCAATTACGTCGCAGAAGGCGTCGGCCACCTCGGGGTCAAACGCCGTGCCGGCGCCCGCGCGAATCGTCTCGACGCCCACGGCCTGCGGCTCGGCGGTCGCGTACCAGCGCTCACTCGTGACCGCGTCGAACACGTCCGCGGCGGCCGCGATCCGTGCGAGCGGCGAGATCTGCTCACGCGAGATCCCGTTCGGGTAGCCGCTGCCGTCCCAGCGCTCGTGGTGCGAGCGCACCACCGACCTCGGGCCGAAGCCGAGGTCGTCGTCGCGCAGGAACTCGAGTCCGAGCAGCGGGTGCTGCATCATCAGCTCGCGCTCCGCGGGCGCGAGCGGGCCGGGCTTGTGCACGAGGTGGGGCGGCAGCGCGAGCTTGCCGATGTCCTGTATGAACAGCCCGGTGCCGAGCTCGACCAGCTCGTCGCTGTCGATCAGCCGACGCCCCACGAGCAGCCCCACGACCGTGGCGTCGATCGAGTGCTCGAGGTTGTAGTCCTCCGGGCCGGCGAGGTCGGGGAACGCGAACGCGCGGTCACCGACCGCGCCGATCTCGTCCACGATCGTGCGTGCCGCCGCCGTCAGTTCGTCCAGGCAGTCGTGCGGGAGCAGAGTGCCGGGCATGCGGGTGGCGTCGCGGAAGGCGCGGCTCACTGCGGCGCGCGCCTGCCGGCGGGTGCCCTCCGACAGGGGCTCGGGGATCTCTATGCCCGCGCCGATCTCGTCCTCGACGTACACCTGGCTGACGCCCTTGTGAAACAGGAACTCGCGTTCACTGTCAGCGATCACGGCGCCCGCTCGCAGGAGCGGCGCGCCGCCTGGCGGAGCCGGCAGGTCGCGCCCGAGGCGGCTGCCGTCGGGGACGGCGCACGTGGAGACGAGTCTCATCCATATCTGTAATCGGCGGGCGGACGAGGCAACCGTAGGGGGAGCTAGAGTGAACCCGGCCGATGCTCTCGCTCTACCGCCGCCACCGCCCCCGGACGTTCGACTCGGTGGTCGGCCAGGAGCACATCGTCCGCACGCTCCGGAACGCGATCGAGCTGGACAAGGTGCATCACGCCTA
>Ga0126307_10003656_pt1 | contig 10550 bp, 13 predicted proteins | sample Plot28_FD_89955 | JGI IMG/M metagenome (GOLD analysis project Ga0126307, IMG submission 89955) | Serpentine soil microbial communities from UC McLaughlin Reserve, CA, USA - Plot28 | ecosystem: Environmental > Terrestrial > Soil > Grasslands | place: USA: UC McLaughlin Reserve, Lake County...
TCAGATGCCGGTCCTTGCTCTCGCTGTAGCTGGCCATGCCCACCTCCCGCTGCAACCAGCCTATACCCCCTACCGCTATGCGGTACAACCGGGTCGGCCGGGGAGCCGGGCCGCCGCGGCGCCATCTCGCCGGGATCGGCAGCGGTGCCGATGGCCGGGGAGGCCGCAAGAAGGTTCGATCGATTCCAGAAGGGTTGGATCCGCGGTCACCGGCGCCGCCGGTACCGGATCGCGATGCTGGCGCCGCCGTGGCTCCCGGTGCCGCCGCGCGTACGACGGGATCGAGGCGTGGTCGTGTTGCTCTGTGTGCCGGCCTCGTCGGACGGGGGCACGAGATCACCGGGATCACAGGCTTGCTCCCGCTCGGTGAAATCGCCTGAATCCGCCGGGCCCGATCCGGAGGGGCCGAGATGAGCCAGCCGTACGAAGGCGCGCGCGACGAGGATGCGGTCGCCGAGATCCCGCCGGGCGAGGAGCGGGCCGGCTCGGTGCAGGGCGGCGGCAGCGAGATCCGGGCCGGCGGGGACACCGCCGGCGAAGCCGATGTCGGGACGCTCTCCCCGCTCGACGTCGAGGTGACCGAGGAGGACAAGGGCGCAACCGGCGACTGAGGGGACCGGTAGAACCGGCCTCAGCCCCGGTCGCCGCCGGGATCCGCGCCCCCGCCGGCCCCGGCCGTCAGGCGCAGCTTGGCCATGCGGTTCTCCAGCATGCTGAGGACCGCGGGACGGCCAGCGTGCGACTGCTCCCAGGCGTGCAGCGCCTCGAGCTGGACCTCGTCGAGCCGGGCGAGGCGGCCGCGAATCGACGCGAGCGTGAGCTCGTCCCAGCGTGGGATCGGCGGCTGCTCCGGGGGCAGGCGGTCCGTCTCGCCGAGGTCCGCGACCACGCTCGCGGCCACCTCGGCCTCGATCGAGTCAGACTCGGAGGCGGTCGTCCCGTCGGTGCGTGTCTCGCCCTCGCAGGGCTCCACCGCTCGGGCCTCCCCCGCGCCTGCAGTCCCGTCGACGGGCAGCGCCGGCGCCTCCCCCTCGGGCACGACCGCTGCGGGTGCCGGTTCGGCCGCCGACGTCGAGTCCGGCCCGCCCTGAGTGGAGACCGCAGCGCCGGGCTGCGCACTGGCCGGCGACGTCGGTGGCGCCGATCCTGCGCCCGGGCGCGGTCGCAACGGCGCCGTGAGCGCCTCGACCGTCGCCGCCGCGGCGGCCCACGAGACTCGGACGAGCCCCGCTCCGTACCTGGCTGCGGCCTGACTGATCCCGAGCGCGGCGTCCAGCGGCGACGGCGGCCGATCCGGGCCGTCGTCGCCCGTAGGTCGGCCCGGCTGCGGTTCGGTCACAGTGGGCCTCCTCGCTGTTGCGTGTCCGGTGCTCGAAATAGTACGCAGCCGTGGCCGCGGGTCAAGCGAAGACCGGCTGACGGAACAGCTTCTCGTCGATGGTCGAGAGCAACCAGCTCACCCGCGCATCGCGGCCGCGCGCTCCTGTTCGGGACCAGCTCGGCTTAGCATCTGCCGTCATTGCGGAGACAGCCTGACCGACTGGTTGCGGCCGCCCGGGTTGGCCACCATGGGAGAGCATCCGGACAGGGGAGGGAGGGTGAAGACGGTGACGGCAGCGGTGGCGCGGCGAGCGGCCGTCCTCGGGTCGCCGGTGGAGCACTCGCTGTCGCCGGTGTTGCACGGCGCCGCGTACGAGGCGCTGGGGCTGACCGGCTGGCACTACGGCAAGGTGGAGTGCCTGGAGGCGGACCTGGCCGGCTTCCTCGACGGCCTGAGGCCGGAATGGGCCGGTCTCTCCCTGACGATGCCGCTCAAGCGGGTCGCGCTGGAGGTCGCGGACCAGGTCGGCTCGGTGGCGACGGCGGTCGGCGCGGCGAACACGCTGCTGCTGTCCGGCGGCGGTCGCCGCGCCGAGAACACCGATGTCCGCGGCATCGCCGAGGCACTGCGAGAGAGCGGCGTGGAGAAGGTCGAGCAGCCCGTCGTGCTCGGCGCCGGCGGCACCGCGCAGGCGGCGTTGGCGGCGCTCCGTGAGCTCGGCGGCACCGAGCCGACGGTGCTGGTGCGTGATCCCGCCCGGACGGTGGAGCTGCGGGCCACCGCGGAGCGCCTCGACGTGCGGCCGCGGATCATCGCCGGCCTGGGCACCGAGCCGCTGCCGGAGGCCGACGTGGTGATCTCGACGCTGCCGTCCGGCGCGGCGGACTGGCTGCGCTGCGCCGGGAGCGCAGCCGGGACCCAGACGGTCGTGCTGGACGTGATCTACGCGCCGTGGCCGACTCGGTTCGCGGCGGGTGCGCAGACCGGTGGCTGCCGGGTGGTCGGCGGCCTGCTCGTGCTGCTGCACCAGGCGGTCGCCCAGGTCGAGCTGATGACCGGCCGCACCGCGCCGGTGGACCAGATGCGCTCGGCACTGGAGGCGGCGGTCGCGGCCCGCGAGTCCTGATCGGCCCGTCGAGCCGGGCCGGGCCGGCCGCGGCCTTCCGGTGGGCGGAAAGCGGGGGCGGCGAGAGCGGCACCCCGGGGATGATGCGGGCGTGGCGGTGCAGAAGGCGGTCGAGCTGACCGGCAGCGGGTCGAGCGTCGAGGACGCGGTCTCCGAGGCGCTGGACCGGGCGGGCCTGACCCTGCAGGGCATATCCCGGTTCGAGGTGCAGCGGGTCGCGGGCGAGGTGGACGGCTCCCGGGTGACCTACCAGGTGGAGCTGCGCGTGTGGTTCACCCTGCTGGAACCGGTGCACGGCTGAGCGCCGTGGACACCTCGGCCCCGCCTGCCGGCCAGCAGGCCGTGGACGGCGTCAGCCGGGTGCCGCTGCCCGTCGGGCTGCACGGGGTGGAGAGCGTCAATGTGTACGTCCTGGCCGACCACGACCGGGTCACGCTGGTCGACGCGGGCGTCTGGCGGGCGGACGGGGACGGGCTGCCGACGCTGGAGCGCGCCCTGAACCAGGCCGGATACGCGCTGCGGGACGTGTCCCGCATCGTCGTCACCCACGCGGTCGGACGAGCAGCGCGTGCTGTTCTCTGGCGACCACCTGCTGCCGGGCGTGACCCCGCCGGTAACCTTCGAGCGGGGTTTCGAGCCGGACCCGCTCGGCAGCTACCTCGCCTCCCTGGAGCTCATCGCGTCCCGGGAGCCGCGGCTGGTGCTGCCTGGTCACGGGCGGCCGTTCGCGGACGCCCGCCGGCGGATCGAGGCGATCGAGCGGACCAAGGCGCGCCGGCTGGCGGCGGTGCGCGAGCTCATCGAGGAGCGGCCGAGCAGCGTTACCGCGATCACCGACCGGCTCTTCCCGAAGGCGATCCTGAACTACCAACGCAACTACGCGCTGTCCGAGACGCTCGCGCACGTGGCTCGACTGCGCTGGTCCGGCGTGGTGGAGCGGCGGACCCGGCCGGACGGGGTCTACGAGTGGTACGCCGTGCGCCCGGCGGCCGGTGGCGCTGCCACAGACGGTGGCGGGGGCTGATCCGGTCCGATGAAACGACGGACAGGACGCGGGATGGGTCTGCCGGTCGAATCAGCCGGCCAGCGCGAGCCCTCCGCCGGAACGGCCGGCACCGTGCGAAGGGCCGGCCCGGCGGGCGAGCCGGACGCCCAGCAGCAGCTGACCGGTCACCCGGCGGGCCGCTTCCGGATGCTTGCTCTGTCAAGCGCGGCCGGCGGAGGCCCCCGGTGCTGACCGCCACCGCCGTCGTCGTCTCCGACGGCGCTGCCCGCTACGCCAAGCAGCTCGTCGCGCATCTGGGGCTCAAGGTGTCCGTCTCCCCCGTCGCCGACCAGCCGGCGACCTGGCGCTTCGTCTTCGCCTACGGAGTCGGCAAGGTGCGGGTGGCCGGCGGGCGGCTGCAGCTGGAGGCCGAGGCGACCGACCCCGAGGCGCTGGCCAGGGTCCAGGACGTGCTGGGCCGGCACCTGGAGCGCTTCGGGCGCCGCGGGGAGCTGACCGTCGAGTGGCGGGCCGGAGATTAGGCGGAGAACCTGGTCGTGACCGCCCCGAGGTGGGCGAAATCAGCGCGGAAGACGTCCCCCGGCTGCACCGGCACCATCCTGTGCACCGCGCCCGGCAGCACCACGTCCCCCGCCTTCAACCCCGCGCCGAAGCTGGCTAGCTTGTTCGCCAGCCAGGCCACGCAGCGGATCGGGTTGCCCAGAGCCGCCGCGCCGGCTCCGGTGTCGATGACCTCCCCCCCGCGGCGGACGACCACCCCGAGCAGCCGCAGATCCAGCTCATGCACCCGGCGCATCCGGCCGCCGAGCACCAGCAGGCCGCAGGACGCGTTGTCCGCGACGGTGTCGACGAGCTTGATCTTCCAGTCGGCGACCCGACTGTCCACCACCTCGATCGAGGGCAGCACGCCGGCGACAGCCGCCAGCGCGGTGCCGGTGGTCACGCCGGGTCCTGCGAGGTCGCGCTCCATCACGAAGGCGAGCTCCGCCTCGACCCGGGGCTGCAGCAGCCGGGACAGCGGGATCTCGTCGCCGTCCTCGACCACCATGTCGTCGAAGAGCACGCCGTAGTCGGGCTCGTCCACTCCGAGCACCTGCTGCATCGGACGGGAGGTCAAGCCCACCTTCCGGCCGACCACCCGGGCGCCCTCGGCCAGCTTGCGCTCCACGTTGCGGGTCTGCACCGCGTACGCATCCGTGATGTCGAGCTCGTGCCGTGAGGTGAGCGGGTCGATCGCGACGCCGGAGCGCTCCGCCTCCCACAGCTCGTCTGCCAGGCCCTGGTGCAGGCGGTAGCGCGACCCGTTCTCCATCCGGCACCTCCCTCAGGTGTGGATGTACTCGCCGGGGCCGTCGTAGAGGAGCGGGTACCGCTCGCTGCCGACTCGCGGCGGGTCGATCCGCTCGCCGCCGTGCTCCGCGGACCAGGCGGCCCAGTCCTCCCACCAGGAGCCCTCGTGCCGGGTCCCACGGGCCCGCCACTGCTCGGGGTCGTCCGGCACGTCCTCGCCGATCAGGTACCAGCCCTTCGGGCTCGGGGGGTTGACGATGCCGGCGATGTGCCCGCCGCTGGAGAGCACGAAGCGGACCGGGCCGGACAACAGCCGGGTCGCTGCGTAGGCGGCCTGCCAGAGCACGATGTGGTCGTTCACGGCGCTGACGACGTAGGTGTCCTGCTTGATGACGCCCAGGTCGATCCGGCGGCCCGCGATCTCCAGCTCGCCCTTGGCCAGAGCGTTGCGGATGTAGAAGTTGCGCAGGTAGAAGGCGTGCATGGTGGCCGGCATGCGGGTCGAGTCGGCGTTCCAGGCCAGGATGTCGAAGGCCGGCGGGTCCTGGCCCATCAGCCAGTTGGACACCACGTAGTTGAAGATCAGATCGTTGGCGCGCAGCACGTCGAAGGTGCCCGCCATCGACGAGCCCTCCAGATGGCCCTTGCGGGCCATCTGCTTCTCCAGCCGGTCGACTGTCGCCTCGTCGGTGAACATGCCCAGCGGGCCTGGCTGGGCGTAGTCGAGCAGGGTGTTCAGCAGCGTCAGATTGCCCACCCGGCTGTCGCCCGCCTCACACAGGTAGGCGGCGGTGATCGCGGTCAGCGCCCCGCCGAGGCAGAGCCCGACGATGTCGACCTGGTCGGCTCCGGTGATGTCCTGGATCACGTCCAGCGCCTGGCGCGGGCCCTTGATCAGGTAGTCGTCCATCGAGACCGAGGACATCTCCGGGGTGGCGTTCTTGTAGCTGATGGTGAAGACAGTGCGGCCGTGCTTCACCGCCCACTCGATGAAGCTGCGGCCGGGCGCCAGGTCCATCACGTAGTACTTGTTGATCCACGGCGGGCTGCACAGCAGCGGCTTCGCGTGCACCTGCTCGGTCTGCGGCTCGTACTGCAGCAGCTCCATCAGGTCGTTGCGGTAGACCACCTTCGCCGGCGTCGCCGCCATGTTCTCGCCGAGCCTGAACGGGCTGGTGTCGACCTGGCGCGGCCGGCCGCCGTTGGTGAGGAGGTCCTCCAGCGCGTTCCGGGCACCCTTCAGCAGGCTGCCGCCGCCGGTCTCCAGTGCCCGCTTGAGCGCCGCCGGATTGGTCGGGAGGAAGTTGGTCGGGGCCAGCGCGTCCAGGACCAACTGCGCCGCCAGGCGGGCCTTGCCCTCGGTCTGCGGGTCCAGCCGCGCGGCGTCGATCAGGTCCTCGGACAGCCGGCCGGTCGCCAGGTACGCCTGGCGCAGCACGTAGAAGGCGGGGTTGTCGGTCCAGGTGGGGTCAGTGAAGCGCTTGTCCTTCGCGTCGACCGGCACCGGGTCGGGGACCTCCGCGCCGAGGAAGCGGGCCAGGGCGAGCAGCGGGAGCCTGGCGAGATCCGCGGCGAAGCGCGTCGACGCCACGACGGCATCGGCGGGGTTCGCCGTGGCGCCGGAGGCGGCTCGCAGCAGCGACCGGCCGAAGTCGGCGACGTCGTGGTCGGATTCGAAGACGGACGACTCCGGCGCGAGCACCCCCGCGGCCCGGTCGGCGATGTCCCAGGGCGAGTCCGACGGCGTGGCTGCCATGTGTCCTGGGTACCAGCCGGGCACCCGGAACGCACCATTCTCTGCCGCTGGTCGGAAGCCGGTCCGGCGCTCACCGGCGGCCGGCGCTCCGCCGCCTCCGCCGCCAGAGGGCGCCCAGCAGCACTCCGGCGACGTCGACGGCCGCCGACCGCACCCTGCTCTGCTGGCCGGGGCCGGCGGACCGGCGGGCAGCCGGCCGTCCAGGATGGCCGGCTGGTATCACCGGGGCGAGCTCGCCGGACCCTTGGGCGGGGACGGCGTGGACCGGGTGCGGCCGCTGGAACAGCGCATAGAGCAGATAGAGCGCCGGCAGCAGCAGCACCGATCCGATCGCCAGGCTGACCAGCATGGCGACCAGGGTGGACCGCCCGGCGGCGGCCTCCTCGATCGTCAGCTGCCCGGGCAGGACGTCGGGGTATTGCGCCAGCGCCCATCCCCAGAGCACCGCGGTGACCGCGAGCGCGGCGGCCACCCGCGCGTAGCCGTACCGGCGACGGAACAGCAGCGCCATCGAGCCGATCCCGGCCACGCCGGACAGCACCACCAACGGCAGCGCCCGCCCGGTCAGCCCGGCGGCCAGCCGCGGGGCATCGGCCCGGATGATCCCGATGCCGGCCAGCGCCACCGCACCGACGGCGACGGCGGTCACCAGCCCGCGTCGGCGGAAGTAGTCCGCGAGCGCCGGCTCGCCCTCCCGCCTCGCGTCCCCGCACAGGAACACCGCCGCGAGGTAGGCGCAGGTGCCCACGGCGAGGACGCCGCCGAGGACCCCGGTCGGGTTGAGCCAGCTGTCGATCACGTCCCCGGTGGCGATGCCCGCCGGCACCCGGCCCGACGCGATGCCACCGGCCACCGTCCCGAGGAAGAACGGGGTGAGCACCGAGGACAGCGCGAAGCCGGCCCCGAAGACCCGCTGCAGCACGGGGTTGGTCACCGTGTGCCGGAACGCGAAGGCGGAGCCGCGGGCGATGATGCCGAAGGCGGCCAGCGTCAGCGCGATGTAGAGAGTGGACGCGACCGCCGCGAAGGCGGGCGGGAAGCCGGTCCACAGCACGACCAGCACGAAGATCAGCCAGACGTGGTTGGCCTCCCACACCGGGCCGATCGCGTGCTCGATCAGCCGGCGGGACGGCGCCCCCCGCACGTCGCCTCCGGCGAACAGGTCCCAAGAGCCGGCGCCGAAGTCGGCCCCGCCGAAGAGCGCGTACGCGGTCAGCCCGACGAACATCGCGGCGATCACCGCCTCCGCGACGGTCACCGGACCGGCTCCTCCCTGGCCGCGGCCGGCTCCTCGTCCACCTCCTGGGGTGCCACCGCCTCATCGGGCCGGCGCGCGAGCCGGCGAAGCACGTAGATCGACAGCACGGTGAGGACCGCGTAGACCGCGATCACCGCCCACAGGCCGTACCGGAGGCCGGGCGCGGTGTTCACCGCGTCCCGGGTGAGCATGATCTCGTAGACGATCCAGGGCTGCCTGCCGACCTCGGTGGTGGTCCAGCCGGCCTCCATCGCGACCACGAAGGCCAGTCCGGACACCGCGACGGCCCGCAGGAACCACCGGCTGCGCGGGATGTCGCGCCGCCGCCACCAGGACAAGGCCAGCCAGGCGGTGATGGCCAGCAGCCCGAAGCCGATCCCGACCATCAGGTTGTAGGACAGGTGCACCACGTTCACCGGCGGCCGCAGCTCGGGCGGGACGCTGTCCAGGCCCTGTACGTACCCGTCGGGGTCGTGGGTGACCAGCAGCGAGAGCCCGCGCGGGATCTTGATCGCACCGACCAGCTCGTCGTCGATGTAAAGGCCGCCGAGGGACAGCTCGACGCCGGTCCCGCTGTCGTGGAGGCCCTCCATCGCGGCCAGCTTGACCGGCTGGGTGTCGGCGACCATGTTCGCGATCCAGTCGCCGACGACGACCTGGACCGGGGTGGCGATCGCCCCCACGGTGAGCGGGATCAGCAGGCCCATCCGGGTGTAGCGGTCGCGCCGGCCGCGCAGCATGGCGACCGCGTAGACCGATGCGGTCAGGAAGCTGGCCACCATGATCGCGGCCACGATCATGTGCACGGTCTCCGCCGCGGTCGAAGGGTTCATCATCCCGGCGATCGGGTCCGCGTCGACCACCTCGCCGTCGCGCAGGGTGAAGCCGCGCGGGGTGTTCATCCAGCTGTTGGCGGCAATCACGAAGAAGGCGCCGGCGATCCCGGAGACGATGATCGGCAGGCCGGAGAGCAGGTGTGCCCGCGGCGAGAGCCGGTCCCACCCGTACAGGTAGATCCCGACGAAGATGGCCTCCAGGAAGAAGGCGAAGCCCTCCAGGGTGAACGGGAAGCCGTAGATCTCCCCGAACCGATCCATCAGCCCCGGCCAGAGCATGCCCATCTCGAAGGACAGGATCGTGCCGGACACCGCGCCGACGGCGAAGAGCACGCCCATCGCCTTGGACCACTTGCGGGCCAGCCGCATCAGGGCCTCGTCGCCCCGGCGGCGGGACCGCCACTCCGCGAAGAGCACCAGCGACGGGAACGCTACGCCGAAGCAGGACAGGATGATGTGGAAGCCCAGCGAGAGCGCCATCTGCCACCGGGCCGAGTACAGGTCGACGGACTCCGCCGCCGCGAGCACGGGCATCACGACGGTCGCCTCTCCTCAACCACGTAGGAAACCACCCGGCTACCCGGCAGCCCGCGCAGGCGCTCGGCGCTCTCCTGGGCCGCCTCGGGCGAGTCGTAGTGCTCGGCCACGAACCGTACCCGGGTGAACGTGCAGGCGACCTTGAAGAACTCCACCCGCTCCAGCAGCGTGTAGATCACCGGTGAGACGGTCAGCGCGAGCCCGACGATGACCAGCGCACCGATCGCGATCCACTTGACCGACCCGCCGGTCAGGATTGCGGTCACCGAGGCCGCGCTGGTCGCCCATCCCGGGAAGACGTACTGGAACAGGCCGGCGAGGCAGATCAGCAGTCCGATCGGCTTCCACAGCCGGGTGAAGCCGGCCATGGCCGTCTCACCGGTGGCGAGCGTGTAGCGCTCGATCTCCATGTTGATGAAGACCTGGATCACGAGGGTCACCAGGGCGAGCCACAGCAGGCCGAGGCCACCGCGGATCACCGCGAAGGGCCAGAGGATGAACTCCCCCGCCGCCATGCCGATCCCGACGGCGATGATGCCGGGGCCCACCATCTTCGCCAGCGACGGAGGCTCGGGCAGCGGAAGCTCCTTGTAGCCCTCGACCGCTGAGGGCGGGCGGACGTCCGCGATGTGCCGGGCATCGTCGTCTCGAACCATCCGAGCCTCCTCGTCCGGAGGGGCGCCGCTGTGGACGCCACGGGGTCCTCGTGCTGCCGCAAGTAGAGCATCGCCGTCACCGCAGGTCGGCCTCGCGCCAAGGCCTTTTCATTCAGTGGGACTCGGGGCGCGACTCGAGTCCGGTCGACGGCGGCGGGTCCGTGGCCGCGTCGGCGGTCGCCGGGTGCGGGTGCCTCCCGTGGCGGCGCAGCTCCTCCAGCTCGGTTCCCTGGGAGTGGTGGTGCCCGGTGACATCGTGGGTGGTGAGCACCTCCGGGTGCCGGCGCACCTTGGCCAGGCTGGCGACGACCGTGAGGAGCAGGGTGACGCCGATGACGATCAGCGAGACGGTGCCGTGTCCGCTGGCCAGCTTCCACGCGGTCCACAGCAGGAAGGCGCCGAAGACGAAGAAGAGCCAGGTGAAGTAGCCGAGCAGGACGGCGCCGACCGCGATGAAGATGCCGCGCAGCACCAGGGCGCCGACGATTCCCAGCTGCAGCACCTTGAGCTGGTGCTCGCGGGGCACCGCGAACGCCGACATGATCACGACGAAGACGAAGAGGTTGTCGACGGAGAGGCTCAGCTCGGTGATGTAGCCCGCGAAGAACTCCGCCCCGTACTGCTGGCCGTACACCAACCAGACGCCGACGCCGAAGAGCGCCGCGAGGACGACGTACGCCAGGACGGAGACGGTCGCCTCCCGCATCGAGACGGTGTGCGCCTCCGGCCGATCACCAGGATGTCGAATGCGAAGACGGCGGCCA
>Ga0126307_10003657_pt1 | contig 10548 bp, 9 predicted proteins | sample Plot28_FD_89955 | JGI IMG/M metagenome (GOLD analysis project Ga0126307, IMG submission 89955) | Serpentine soil microbial communities from UC McLaughlin Reserve, CA, USA - Plot28 | ecosystem: Environmental > Terrestrial > Soil > Grasslands | place: USA: UC McLaughlin Reserve, Lake County...
CCGCTCGCAACCCGCTTCCGCAAGGGGCAGAGTGCGAACCCCGCTGGCAGACCCAAGAAGCTGCCGAGCTTTCGCGATGTGCTTGAGGCTGAGCTCGCCGAGAAAATCCCGATCACGGAGGACGATCTCAACTACGCAGTGACAAAGCAGCAGGCGATCGCAAAGGCGCTGGTCGCGGCTGCTCTTCGGGGCGACATGCGTGCGATTACGGCCATCACGAACCTGACCGCGATCGGCGAGGAAGAACAGGACGTTGAGGACAATGAGGCGGATCGCACCGCATTCGAGTCCTACGTCGAGAGGGAGCTCGCGCGAAGATCGGCGGCGACGGAGACGATGCCGCGCCACGCGCCGCCTGAACGCCAAGCTGATGAACAAGAGTGACCGGAGTTCCCTGTTAAATTCCCTGATCTGAGGGAATTCCGGTTGACGCCTCGGGTAGCGCAGATCACCGCTGTGGCAGACAAGCTTTTGTAAGCCACGGGCGGGCCTGCGGGACCGGATGCGTATCTGATTCGCGAGCTGACCAATCCGAGGCACGAACGCGCCCGGACGGATGAGTGTAGAAGCCCGCCGATCGTGCCGCACCGCGGCCGAGCCCGGAACCGACTTCCCAGCGGAACGTTGCACCTGCGAATGCCCAATAACGAGGAGATGACGATGCCCGACGACGATCGCGTGGAAGGCTCCGCCAAGAAGATGAAAGGCAACCTGTAGGAAGGCGCCGGCAAGGTGCTGGGTGATTCGAAGCTTCAGGCCGAGGGCAAGGCCGACAAGACCGAAGGCAAGCTTCAGAACGCCATCGGCGGCATCAAGGATGCCCTGTTCGGCAAGAAATAGCGCTTCCGCCCAGATCACGGAGAAGCCCGGCCGGGGTCGGCCGGGCTTTCGTTTCAGGCGGCGCGCGGCCGCTCCGCCTTGCGGATACGGAACAGAAGCACGCCGTTGTCGCTCCCTTGCGCCTCGATCGCGTCTCCGGTCTCCTGAAGGAGGTGGGGGATATCGAGCGCGGCAAGCGGGTCGGTGCATTCCACCACGAGCAGATCCCCCGGCGCCAAGCTCTGAAGCGCCTTGCGCGTCTTGAGCGCGGGAAGCGGGCATTTGAGCCCGCGCAGGTTCAGGCGCGTTTCGGACATCGCGGCTGCTTGCCTAATGCCGGGCTTCTGGACAAGCCCCGCGCGCTTCCCCATCACTGCCGGGATGTTGGAAGACCCGGGAAGATCTGGCGAATCGGGGGGGGCGCTCGGCGCGCTGATGCCCGTCGCGGCGGCGCTCTCGCGCCTGATCGACGGCGTTCGGCCCGTCGCGCCGCGTAGCGTTCAGCTTCGCGCCGCCGAGGGCAGGGTTCTCGCCGAACCGCTTCGCGCGCGAGGCGCGGTTCCGCCCATATCGATCGCGTTGCGCGACGGCTGGGCCTTAGCGGCCGAGGAGGTCGTCGGAGCGTCGTCATATTCGCCGGCTTTCCTGCCCGATCGGCCGATCTGGGTTGCTGCCGGACAAGCGGTGCCGCCGGGCGCCGATTGCGTAATGCTCCCGGGCACGGTCTCGGCGCCAAGCGGCATGGTCGAGGTCACGGCCTCGGCTCCGCCGGGCGAGGGCGTGAGGCGGGCCGGCGAGGACGCGACGCCCGGCGCCGTGCTTCGCCAGGCCGGCGAGGTCCTCCGCGCCATCGATGTCGCGGCGGCGACTGCCGCGGGACTCGATCGCTGCGTTGTCCGCGAGGCGCGCGTGCGCGTGCTTTCGGTGGGATCGAAACCCGGCGCCGTGACCGACCTCCTCCAACGACATGTCGTGCTCGCGGGCGCCCAAGTGGTGCATCAGAGCGTCAGCGAGCGCTCGCGGGTGAGCGCGCTCGGGGCCACCCCCGCGCCGGATCTCATCCTCATGGCGGGCGACACCGGGCTCGCCCTGGAGATCCTGAGCCGGCACGGCGCCCTCCTGGCCGGCTTGGCGCTGCGTCCCGGCGAGGGGTCGGCGTGCGGGCGCGTGGGCGAGACCCCGGCCATCGTCGTGCCGCCGCGGCTGGAGGCCGCACTCGCGCTTTGCCTGCTGCTGATCGACCCCTGCCTCGACCGGCTCAGCGGCGCAAAGCCGCGCCCCGACGGTCTGGAGGACCGGCTCACCCGCAAGATCGCGTCGGGCCTCGGCGTGACGGAGCTCGCGCTTTTGCGCGAGACCTCCGCCGGCTTCGAGCCGCTGGCGGTCGGCGATCTCTCCTTGCCCGCGATGGGCGCGGCCGATCATTGGCTCGCGGTCCCGGCTGAGAGCGAGGGCTACCCCGCGGGCGAACTGGTCGAGGCGCGCCCGTTGTGACAGAACATGCGTCATGAACAGGCCGCCCGGCCCGGACGCCTTCGGCTCAGGCGTCGCGCAAGAGCAATTCCTGACGGTGCTTTCGCGCGAAGAGGCCGTGCGCCGCTTCGAGGCGGCGCTGCTGCCCCGCCCCATCGGCATAGAGCAGGTGGCGCTTAGCGCGGCGCTCGGGCGCGTGCTCGGCGAGGAGATTACGGCGCCGATCGACGTGCCGCGGTTCGACCGCTCGAGCGTCGACGGCTTTGCGGTGCGCGCCGCCGATCTCGTCCACGCCGGTGAGGCAGCGCCCGCCAAGCTCCGCCTCAACGGCGAGGTGATCGCTTGCGGCGTCGCGCCGCGCATCCCGGTGGCGTCCGGAACCGCCACGCCGATCGCGACCGGCGGGCCGATCCCGCGCGGCGCCGACGCGGTGGTGATGATCGAGCACACGGAGCCGTGCGAGGACGGTTCGATCGAGGTGCGCCGGGCGGCGACCCCGGGGCAGTTCGTCGGCTTTGCCGGCTCGGACATCGCGCGAGCCGAGACTGTGCTGCGGGTGGGCGCCGTGATCGGTTCCCGCGAGATCGGCATGCTCGCGGCGTGCGGGGTCGCCGAGATCTCCGTCTTCCGCCGCCCGCGCGTCGGCGTGCTCTCGACCGGCGACGAGCTCGTCCAGCCGGGCGAGGCGCTCCGACCCGCCGCCATCTACGATTCGAATGGGCCGATCGTCTGCGCAGCGATTGCCGAGAATGGCGGCGAGCCGGTGTTCTACGGCGCCGTGCCCGACGAAGAGGCGGCCCTCGCGGCCGCGCTCCGGAAGACGCATGCGGAATGCGACATGGTCATCCTCTCCGGCGGCACCTCGAAGGGCGCCGGCGACCTGTCGCATCGACTGGTTGGCCGGCTTGGCGCGCCCGGCATCGTCGCCCATGGCGTGGCGCTGAAGCCCGGCAAGCCGCTCTGTCTCGCGGTCTGCGAAAGCAAGCCGGTCGTGATCCTGCCGGGCTTTCCGACCTCGGCGATGTTCACCTTCCACGATGTGGTCGCGCCGGTGCTGCGGCGCCTCGCCGGCCAGCCGCCGCGCGCCGAGACGGTCGTCCCCGCGACCGTGCCGGTGCGCATCCAGTCCGAGCTCGGGCGGACCGAGTTCGTGATGGCGTCGCTCGTCCGCCGGGAGGATGGCCTCGCCGCCTATCCGACCGGAAAAGCCTCGGGCGCGATCACCGCCTTCGCCCAGGCCGACGGTTTCCTCACCGTCGAGGCGCTGGCGGATTCGCTCGCGGCCGGCACAGAAACTGAAGTGACGCTCTTCACGCCGCATCTGCGCCTGCCCGACCTCGTCATCATGGGCAGCCACGATATCGGCCTCGACGCGGTCGTGAGCCGGCTTGCCGCTTCGGGCCATGCCGTGCGGCTGCTTGCGATCGGAAGCCTCGGCGGGCTCGCAGCGGCGCGGCGCGGCGAATGCGACATCGCGCCCATCCATCTGCTCGACCCGAAGACCGGGGTCTACAACGCGCCCTTCCTCACCCCGGGCCTCGAGCTGGCAGAGGGCTGGTGGCGCATGCAGGGCGTTGTGTTCCGTAATGGGGATGCGCGTTTCGAAGGCCGCAGCGCCGAGGCGGCGGTCCGGGCGGCGCTCGCCGACGGCGATTGCCTCATGGTCAACCGCAACCAGGGTGCCGGCACCCGCATCCTGATTGACGAGCTGCTGAAGGGCGCGAAGCCCGACGGCTACTGGAACCAGCCGCGCTCCCACAACGCGGTCGCGGCGGCGGTGGCTCAAGCGCGCGCCGATTGGGGTCTCGCCATCGGGCCCGCCGCGAGGGCTTACGGCCTCGGCTTCCTGCCGCTGGCGGAAGAGCATTACGATTTCGCTGTGGCGACGGAGCGGCGGGCCCGACCGGCGGTGGCGGCGTTTCTCAATGCTCTGCGCGATCCGGAGGTGCAGGACGTGTTGCGTTCGCTCGGTTTTACGCCGGCTGCTTCGAGATGACCGATTTCGAGGGGCCGCGATTCTCCTCTCCCCGCTTGCGGGGAGAGGGCCTCGTCGGCGAACTGGCCGACGAGGCGAGCCCGACGGGGGAAGGTGAGGGGCTCTCGATGTTTGCGCTCTTCCGTCGACAGCCCCTCACCCGCTCGCTTCGCGAGTCGGCCTCTCCCCGCAAGCGGGGAGAGGGGAGGCGCGTCGCGCTCGCGCTCACATTTCTAAGCCTCCTCGCTGCCCCCGCCTCCGCCCAGCTCCGCGGTCATGGCGGCCCCGTGCGCGCCGTCGCGGTGTCGCCGGACGGGCGGACCGCGATCTCGGGCAGCTTCGACCAGTCGGCGATCCTGTGGGCGCTCGATCGGGGCGTCGCGCTCAATGTCCTGCGCTTCCACGACGGCGCGGTGAACGCCGCCGCGGCGTTGCCCGACGGGCGCTTCGCCACAGGGGGCGAAGACGGGCGCATCGCCCTTTGGAAGGCCGGCGAGACCGCGCCGGTGCGCGTGATCGAGGGCCATAAAGGTCCGATCGTCGCGCTCGCCGCATCGAAAGCGGGCGATCGCCTCGCATCCGCCTCCTGGGACGGAACCGCCCGCGTAACCCCGGTCCAAGGCGGCGACGCGCGGGTGCTCAACGGTCATCAAGGCAACGTCAACGGCGTCGCTTTCGGGCCGGACGGGCGCATCGTCACCGCCGGCTACGACGCGACGCTGCGCATCTGGACTGCGGGGGAGGGCGCTCCCGCCGTCGTCACCTTGCCGACGCCGCTGAACGCGGTCGCGGTCGCGCCGGACGGCGAGATCGTCGCCGCTGGCGCGGACGGCGCCGTGCGCATCCTTTCGCCGGCGGGGCAGGTTCGGGCCGAGATCGAGCTCGGCCCGACGCCGGTGATCGGCCTCGCGCTGTCGCCCGACGGTTGGCGCATCGCCGCCGCGACCATCGGCGGCGCGGTGGCCGTCGTGGAGCGCGCCTCGGCAAAAGCCCTCTTCAGCCTCGTCGGCCCCGGCCTGCCGGTGTGGTCGCTCGCCTTCAAGCCCGACGGGGCCGAGCTTCTCACCGGCGGCAGCGATCGCGTGGTGCGGCGCTGGGACATGAACACCGGCGAGCATATCGGCGCCGTCGCGATGACGAGGCCGGACGACTTTCTCGCCGGCTTCAAGGGCGACCGCGGCGCGGAGCTGTTCCAGGCCTGCGCCGCCTGCCACACGCTCACTGCCGAAGACGGCAACCGTGCGGGTCCCACCCTGCACGGCGTCTTCGGCCGGCGCATCGCAACCGCCCCAGGCTATAATTTCTCCGAGCCGCTGAAGCGCATGGACATCGTATGGGGCGCGGAGACGATCGCGAAGCTGTTCGAGATCGGCCCGTCGCGCTACACGCCCGGCACCAAGATGCCCGAGCAGACGATCCCGAACGCGCAGGACCGCGAGGCGCTGGTGCGCTTCCTCGAACAGGCGACGAAGCCACGTTAGCGCCGGCGCTTGTTTGTGACAGCGCGATTTGGGAAGACTCCGGAATGCGGACACGGAGTTTTGGCGTCGGATGACGGACCGGCCGGCCCGCCGCCGCGCGGACGAGGGGCGCGAAGCCGAGCTCAAGCTCGCCGGGCGCGCGGGAAGGCGACCCAAGAAGCCCGTCAAGGCGAAACCGCCACCGCTCGAGCCGGGGACGAGCGCAGGGAGGAGCTTCCAGGTCATCGGCTTTTCCTGCCTGCAGCACCTCCTCGCCAACGAACCCGTGCTGCGGGAGACGCGCGATCCCGAGGCCGTGCACCAGATGCGCGTCGCCGTCCGGCGCCTGCGGGCCGCGATCTCGATCTTCAAGGCGATGGCCGCCGACGAGCGCGGCGATGCGGTGAGGCGCGACCTGCGCTGGCTCGCGACGCGGCTCGGCGAGGCCCGCGATCTCGACGTCTTCATCGAGAAGACGATCGCGCCGGCCCGCCAACGGCGTCCGCACGCCGAGGATCTCGCCGCTCTCGCCGCCGCCTACGAGGAGCGCCGGAAGGCCGCCTATGAGAAGGCGCGCGAGGCCGTGAGCTCGGGGCGGCTCGATCGCATCGCGCTGGCGACCGCGGCATGGCTCGAGAAGGGGCGGTGGCTCTCGCGCGAGGATACGGCCGCGCGTTCGGAGCAGCGGGTCGAAGACCTCGCCGCGAAGGAGCTGGGCCGCCGGTGGAAACGCGTTCGCAGGCGCGCGAAGCATCTCGAAGCGCTCGAGCCGCCGGCGCGCCACGAGGTCCGCATCGCGGTGAAGAAGCTGCGCTACGCGGCCGAGTTCTTCCGCGCCCTCTTTCCCGGAAAGGCGCGCGCCAAACGCGCGAAGGCGTTGCGCGCGGCGCTCGGCGAGCTGCAGGATCGGCTCGGAGATCTCAACGACATCGCCGTGGCCGATAAGATGGAGCATGCGCGAGAGCATGAGGCCGCCGCGCGGCTCCTCGCGCGTGAGCAGGCGGGCCGCTTGGGAGAGCATCTCGGGGCCGCGAAGGCCGCCTACCGGAAGTTCGCCGCGACCGACCCGTTCTGGCGCTGACCCGAGCCATACGACGCGCAATGGGGTAGACTGCGCAAATCTCATGCGCCCCGCCGCCTTTGGGGCAGGCGCTGCCAAGGAGTCCCGTCATGAATCCGAATGCTCCGTCGAGCCAGCCCGGCGCGCCGAGTTCGACCTCCGGCGCCCTGGAGCCCAGCGCCGATACCCACGTCCTCAGCGCCATCCTGGCGCAGAACTGGTGGGCGATCGCCTTGCGCGGCGCCTTCGGCATCATCTTCGGCCTCATCGCCCTGTTCAGCCCCGGCGCGACGATCCTGGCGCTCGTCCTGCTCTTCTCCGCCTATCTTTTCGTCGACGGCGTCTTCGGCATCGTGTCCGCGGCGCGGGCGGCCTCCCGCCATCAGCGCTGGGCGCTGCTGCTCCTCGAAGGCGTCGTGAACATCGCGGTCGCGGCGCTCGCGCTGATCTGGCCGGGGCTCACGGCGCTCGCCTTCGTGCTGATGGTGGCGGCCTGGTCCCTCGTGACCGGCGGCCTGATGCTCGCCGCCGCCTACAAGCTCAAGCCGGAATACGGGCGCTGGTGGCTGGTGCTGAGCGGCGCAGCCTCGCTCGTCTTCGGCGTGCTCCTCGTGATGGCGCCGCTCGCCGGGCTCGTGGTGCTGACTTGGTGGCTCGGCGCCTACGCGCTCGTCTTCGGCACCATGCTGCTGATCCTCGGCTTCCGCCTGCGCGCCCGCAAGGACGACACGCCCTTGCGCGGGCCAACCGCCGCGGCGGCTTAAGACGATGGGCGCCCGGGAGAAGGGCCGAAAGACGCCCCCGGCTCAGACGGCGCCAAGTCGGGACTCGCGCCGACCCGGCGACGAGTCGCGGCCGGGCGCGCCGCAGACGGGCGAGCATATCTGCACTGCCTGCCAGGGCTCCGGCCGCCGAGCCGGCGCGCCGTGCCAGGCTTGTGCCGGCACGGGACGCGTCACCGTCATTGTCGGAGACGCCTGAACGACGTCAGTAGTTGTCCCACAGAAGGCGCCCGCCCGGCTCCCTGCAAGTGTAGCCGACGAAGCAATCAGGGTTGTCGAGGGTCGGCGAGAAGCCGGGCTCCGCCACCTCGGTGATCTCGCAGAAGCTGCGGTCGCGCACGAAGCGGTCGTAGGTGTGGCGCCCGGTGCCGAGCACGAGCGCGCCGCGGGCCTGCACGAGGCCGGCCGCCTGGCGGCAGCTCATGCCCGTCGAATCCGGCCGCGGCTGCGCGAGCGCAGTTGCCGCGGCGAGCGAGGGTATGAGAGAAAGGAGCAAGGGCAAGCGCATGGCGGATGATGCGCCCTATGCGGCGTCGCGCTCTCCGAGCTCCGCGGGGTCGGCGCCCGGCAGCGGCACCGTGATGCGGCAGACGAGGCCGCTCGAGCGGAACTGGCGCTCGTAGCGGCCCGCGAGCTCGCCCGACACCGTGCGGTCGAGAAGACGCGAGCCGAAACCCTCGGCGGAGGGCTTTTGGGCCGGCGGACCGCCTTCCTCGCGCCATTCCAGCCGCAGGAACTGCCGCTCGTCGACGCTCCACTCGATATGGATGCGCCCGCCCGGCGCCGAGAGCGCGCCATGCTTCGCGGCGTTCGTGGCGAGCTCGTGGAACACCATGCCGAGCGGCAGCACGATGCGCGGCGGCAGCTGCACGTCCTTGCCCGAGACCGCGAAGCGCTCCTCGCCGTAGGGCCTGAGCTCCGTGCGCAAGAGCTCGGACAGCGGCGCGTGCTCCCACTGGCCCTGCGTCAACAGGCTATGCGCCGACGACAGAGCGATCAGCCGGGACACGAACTTCGCCTGGAAATCCTTGAGCGAGCTGGCATTGCGCAGGCTCTGCGAGGCCAGCGACTGCACGGTCGCGAGCGTATTCTTCACGCGGTGATTCAGCTCGTGCAGGAGGAGGCGCTGGCGCTCCTCCGATTCCTTGCGGGCGGCGATGTCGCGCAGGATGACCTGGTTCGCGTTGCCGCCCTCCCAGGGCACGCGCGCCGAGACCACCTCGACCTCGACGAAGCTGCCGTCGAGGCGCTGCCAGCGCTGCTCCATCGGCGGGTTCGCCGGCGCGCCGGGCTCGCGCAAGGAGGCGATGCGGCGACGGACCTCGTCGCGGAACTCCTCCGCGATGAGGTCGAGCGAGGAGCGGCCGATGATATCCTCCGGCTTCTCCGCCCCGAGGAGCCGCAGCATGGCGGCATTGACGAAGACGATCACCGTGTCGACGTCGACGAATTGCGCGTCGGGGCTGAGGTCGATCAGGCTGCGGTAGCGCTCCTCGCTCTCGAGCCGGGCGCGGGCTGCGTCGGAGGCTTCCTTCTGCCGCGTCTCGACCTCGTTGAGGAGGCGGTCGACGGCGGCGCCAAGCGCCTCGATCTCGCCCTTGGCCGGATCCATGCCGGTCCGAACGGCATCGTCGCCCTTGCGCCAGGCTTTGAGCGTGCGCTGGAGGCGGCGCACCGGCCGCTCGATGAAGAAGCGCCCGACCGCCCAGGCTGCGACAAGCCCGCCGAGGAGCCCGACGAGCGCGAAGGCGAGGCCCCTCCCGGTCGTCTCGTCGAGCGGCGCGAAAGCGGCTTCGAGCGGCACGCTCGCGCTGACGAAGAGCCCGGCCGGCGCGCTCGCCGGGAGATAGCCCATGATCCGCCGCGAGCCGTCCGGCCGCCCGACCTCGAGCGTGCCCGGCGCGTCGGCGCGCAGCAGGCGCCGGTATTCCTCCGGCATCTCCTGGCCGAAGAGAGCGCCGTCGGAGGGCTCGTAGAGGAGGATGCGGCCCTCGCGGTCCGCCACCATGACGTCGGCGCCGTCGACGAAGCCGCGCTCCTTCAGCCGCTCGCGCAGCCAGCGCAGGTCGAGCCCGGCCACGACGGCGCCGCTGAACTGGTTCTGCTGCGTGTAGGGCACGGCGAGCGGCAGCACGAGCGCCTCGGAGGAGCCGAGGGTCGAGAGCGGCCCGACCGCGAAACTCTTGCCCCCGACGACGTCGCGGAAGAACGAGCGCGTCGCGTAGCGCTGCTGGTCCTTCGGCTCGTAGGTCGGGCAGGCGACCTGACCGCGGATGTCGAGCACGGCGAGGGGCGAGAGCTGCGGCACCCGCCGCTGCAGCGACCACACATAGCCCGAGCAGGCCGCGCCGTCCGGCTGCATCACGGAGAGCCCGTGCGCGACCGTGCGCAGGAGGTTCTCGACTCCCTCGAAGATGCGCTCGAGCTCGGCGTTGGTCTGGCGCGCGGTGCGCAACGCGAGCGCGCGGATCTCGGAGTCGCGCGCGTTGCGCAGGTTGAGCTCGTAATGGGTCAGGATCAGGAGCGCCGGCACGAAGGCGATCCCGGTGAGGAGCACGAGGCGCTTCGTCAGCGAGAAACCGGCCGAGGGCGGCTTCGGGGCCGCGGGCGCGCCGAAGGGGAGGAGCCGCGCGAGCCCGCGCCGCGGCAGCCTTGCAGGCGCGGGTACCGGCAGGTTCGCGGCTCCGCTCACGCCGGCCGGCGAACCCGATGGCTCATCCGTCGCAATGACACGCCCCCATGATCTTTCGCCCCCCGCACAAGCGGAGGCTTTCCCCTGTGGAAGGCAAACGCATCGGCACAATGCGGCCAGGATAGGGCGGCTCGGGCGGCCAAGGTCAATAAGACGGGCGGTGTGGCCAAGGGCGCGCAAGCGCGGCGGTAGAGGGCAGGGTTATCCACAGGCAGGGTTACCCACAGGCGGGGCGGCTTATCCCATGGCAGAAGAGGCGCGGCCATGCAGCATCGGCCTTTACTCGC
>Ga0126307_10003658_pt1 | contig 10547 bp, 10 predicted proteins | sample Plot28_FD_89955 | JGI IMG/M metagenome (GOLD analysis project Ga0126307, IMG submission 89955) | Serpentine soil microbial communities from UC McLaughlin Reserve, CA, USA - Plot28 | ecosystem: Environmental > Terrestrial > Soil > Grasslands | place: USA: UC McLaughlin Reserve, Lake County...
GAGCAGGGAGCAAGGATCGCAAGCACCCGTTTCATAACGGCGCCCTCCAGCCTTCTGCGCTGCCATCACGGTAAGGCTCGGGGAGCCAGCCTCTACGATAGACCGCACCCATGGTCATGCTTCGCGATTGGTACCGGATTAGTCCGCCCGGAGTCGCTTGGCTGCTCGCTCTGGACATACTGCAACTGTACTGCAACTGAGCTAGTACAGGCTAGTACGCAGTAGGAAAGCGAGCTTTTCGAAAACGTCAAAAACCGCGTAAACAAGGGGAAATCCCGGACGCGCAAGGACAGGCTAGAACGCAGGTCTTCGGACTTCTAATCCGCGGGTCGCAGGTTCGAATCCTGCCAGGCGCGCTTAGAAAACGGTCGTTTTGCAGGCACAACACAGAGTTGGCTGACTGTCCGAGCCTTGGTTACATCCTTGTTGACGACAACCCGTTGGGACGGAAGGATTACACGAGTCGGCTCCTTCTGCTAGCGGAGCCTTCATGAAGTAGGAGAACCGCTATGAGTGGCGTGAAACGATTGCTCGAAGAGCTACAAGATAAGACAAGAGAAGAGCTCGAGACCCCTGTAAAGATTGAGAATTTCTCCAGGCACTGGGGTGAATAGTGCCGAAAGGAAGGCTCAAGGAGGTTCACGGATCGCTTCGTAGGAGCGGCAGTCCGTTCGTCAAAGCGGCCTCCCACTCCTCAGACCCCACCACTGAAGGCACGTCGGCGGGCGGATCCGGGTCCACTACCTTCTCGTGTAACGGGAGGTGCCACCACACCACGTCGTGCCACGCGCCCAGCTTGTAGCCGACTCCCCGGTAGACCCCGACACGCCGAAAACCCACGCCCTCATGCAGCCCGACGCTCGCCGGGTTTGGCAACGTGGCCCCCGCGTAGGCGTTGTAGAAGCCCTGGAGCTCCAGCGTCGCGAAGAGTGAGGTATACAGGGCTCGCCCCACCCTCGTCCGGCGCGCCTCCTCGTGGACGTAGACCGAGACGTCCACAGACCACTGGTAGGCCCACCTGGAGCCGTGCGCGCCGGCGTAGGCGTAGCCCAACAGCCATCCCTGGCGTTCGCATACAAGCCAGGGGTAGCGTTTGAGGGTGACCTCGATGCGTCGGCGCATCTCGTCTGCGGTAGGCGGCTCTAACTCGAAGGAGATGACCGTGTCGGTCACGTTGGGCGCGTATATGGCCGCGACCTGTTCGGCGTCGCGTTCGGTGGCCAACCTGATGATGGCAGGAGGTCCGTTGCCGGAAGCGTCGCTCGTGATGCCCATCGCGTTCCTCCGCCTAGCCTGTGCAGTCCGCCCCGAGTATGCATCAAGAATAGTCGCGGTGCTAGCCGGTAGCATCCCACAAGACGTACCGGACCGCGTCTAGGCCCTCCGTAAGCAACTCCCTTCGTCGTGACGACCCCTTCACGACGTCGTGATCGCCTCGTGAACGCTCTGTATCCAGATCGGTTGAATATGGGTTTCCGGTAAGCCACTCTTGTCGGCAACTGGTGAATAAGGAGGCCTGGGGCTTTACGAGACTCCGGCGCACAGTTTATAGTGAAAATGACCGCCTCAAAGCAATCTTGGAGAAACAGCAAATGACAACCCGTACCGCAGAAACTTCGCCTCTTGTTTATGCAAGAGTTGCAGGGGGCCTGCTCCTACTTCTCGTGGTACTCGGTCCCTTCAGCCTTATATATATCCCGTCCACTCTTATTGTGCCTGGAGATGCCACAGGAACAGCGGATAATATTGGGGCTTCTGAGTGGCTATTCCGTATCGGTATTATTAGCGACTCACTCATCTTTTTGATTGAAATAGTGGTGACCGTACTTCTTTACGTATTACTCAGACCGGTAAGCAGAACGCTTTCTCTGGTTGCGGCGTTTGCCAGGCTGGCGATGGCCATTATTCAGGGAATCAATCTGCTTCCTTATTTTATTGCCCTGCTGCTTTTGAGCGGTGCTGGATACTTGACAGCATTCCAACCAGATCAGCTGGACGCTCTCGTGTTGCTATTTCTCAATGCGCATCAATATGGGGTTTACATTTGGCAGATGTTTTTTGGCTTTCATTTGTTTGTGCTTGGCTATTTAATTTTCAAGTCGGGCTACTTTCCCAGAATCCTGGGCATCTTGATGGTAGTTGGATCTTTAGGCTATCTAACACAAAGCTATGGAAGTATTCTTTTCCCTAACTACGAAGAGATATTTGCCGTGGTTGTTGGCGTGACTGCGGTTATTGGGGAACTTCCATTTTTCCTCTGGCTTGTGATTAAAGGTGTAAACGTACAACGTTACAACGAACAGGCGCAGGTCAAGGAGTACTGACTCCAAAGTTCTTTCTAAAGAGCCGGGGTAGTTAGACCCCGGCTCTTTTTATGCCCACACAGTCTTCGAATTTCCGAGAAGCCGCCTTGTCGGCAACTCAGTGAATTGAGGCAAGGGGGCAGCCCCTACACTACTCTCTGTAGGCATAAGCTCTTTAGCTAACGTCAGCGGCCACAGCCGCCGGGGCCTCTCTCCACTGCAATCCTGCTGACAGGAGTAACTCAGCCTGGTCACTATCTGCGGTTCTTATAACCCTTAGCGCTATAGCATTTGCCGTAAGCGCATGTGGCGGCGAGTCCGGAGAATTAGCCACTGTTCGAGTTGGAACGGCTCACCGGAACACCGGAAAGGTAGCCCACCGAGGGCCTAGCTGATGCTGGAGCGCAAGCTTAGGTATCGCACCATAACTTAGTAACAGGTATAATAATCGATGGGAAGGTAAGAAGAGGAGGTGTTAGATGAATAGGGAACTCAAGAACCAAATGCACCCCATTCTTGAGGAGATGGATCAGTCCTTGCCAGAGGGAGAGATACCTGCGGGGATTTTCAATGATCCAGAGATCTTCGAACTGGAGCGTGAGCAGGTCTTTGGCCATTCCTGGGTCTACATAGCCCATGAGTCAGAGATTCCGAACCCCGGGGACTACGTCCTGCGGTACATCGTGGACAATCGTTTTATCGTGGTGCGCGACGAAGAGGGGCAGGTTAGGGCTCTGCTTGATATCTGCCGGCACCGCGGCATGCAGGTCTGCCGCGCGGAGATGGGTAACGCCTCGCACTTCCGCTGTCCCTATCACGGGTGGACCTACCGCAACGACGGTTCGCTTATCGGGGTTCCGTCGCAGAAGGCCGCCTACGGAGACCGGCTGGACAAGAGCCAGATTGGGCTGGAGCAGATCCGCGTGGAGGCCTACAGCGGCATGATCTTCGGCACCCTGGACCCGGAAGTGCCCCCTTTGCAGGAGTGGCTCGGTGATATCCGCTGGTACCTGGAGCTCATTACCCGGCGAAGCCCGGAGGGGCTGGAGGTCATCGGAGCGCCCCAGCGCTGGGTGGTAGACGTGAACTGGAAGCTGGCCTCGGAAAACTTTGTCGGAGACTCCTACCATACACTCATGACCCACCGCTCTATGGTAGAGTTGGGAGTGGCTCCCCGGGACGCCAGGTACGCTATGTACGGCGAGCAAATCCATATCCCCGACAAGGGGCATGGCTCCATGGTCATCGGAGCACCGCCGGGGGCCAAGCTGCCGCCGTTCTGGGGGTATCCGGAAGAGATGCTGAAGCGGGCCAGAACCTCTTATCCGACCAAGGAGCAGTTCGAGGTGGCTCGGGAGACCCGCATCATGCTCGTCACCGTCTTCCCCAACCTCTCCATACACAACCCCATCCGGAGCCCGCACCACAAGTATCAGGGGTCGGTGCCGATGCTCACCTTCCGGGTCTGGAACCCTATAGGACCTGGGAAGATCGAGATCTTCTCCTGGTTCCTGGTGGAGAAGGATGCCCCGGAAGAGTTCAAGCAGCTCTCCTCTTGGTCGTATCTGCGTTCCTTCGGTGTCTCGGGCACCTTTGAGCAGGACGACGCCGAGATCTGGACCCGCATTACTAATGGGGCCGGCACGTCCATGGGCCGGCAGCACAAGCTGAACTATCAGATGGGCACCCATCAGGAGCCGGATCCCGACTGGCCGGGACCGGGAGTAGCCTACCCGGTCAACTTCACAGACGTGAACCTGCGCAACTTCTACTCGCGCTGGCTCGAGTTAATGCGGAGCTGACCAGGGGGAGCGAGATGGCCAACCAAAACGGAATTGTGCCTGAGATAACCGACTTCCTCTACCGGGAGGCCGAGCTCCTTGACGATGGGCGCCACCGGGAGTGGATGGATCTAGTCACCGAGGACGTACGCTATCAGGTGCCCATCCGGATCACCAAGGAGCGTATCTTGGGGGGCGGGGTCAGCGGTGTTGTAGAGAACATGTTCCATATGGACGAGGACCGGGACTCCCTGGAGATGCGTGTGGAGCGGGTCGAGACCGGCTTTGCCTGGGCTGAGGAGCCGCCGTCCCGCCTGCGCCATTTCATCACCAACGTTCGGGTGGGGGAGGTGCGGGAGACCTCTTCGGGTGAGGAGAGCGACGTACGCTCCAACCTCCTGCTCTTCCGCAGTCGGTGGGACGAGCCCGAGCACGTGGTGCTCTCGGCCGAGCGGCGCGACGTGCTGCGGCGGGTAGACGGAGAATGGAAGCTGGCCAAACGGGTCGTGATCCTGGACAGCGCTACCCTGCCCACCATGAATATATCGTTCTTCTTCTAAGGGGGAGGTATGGCTGAAGGAAACAACGATGGACGGACCTCCATCGGCGATGAGCTCACCACCAACATGACTGAAGGAAAGACCGATGGACAGATCTCCATCGGCAACGAGTTCACCAACGTCGAGCTGCGCAAGGTGCTCACCCGCAACGGTGAGCGAGTGGAGATCTTCTCTCCCAGAATGGGCTACGCTATCAGGCTCGACCCTTTGGAGCTTGAGAGCCTCACGTGGCAGGACTCCCGCACCTTCTCCCTTCTGCTTAAGAGCCCTTACGGGCCCGTTGAGGAGGACGTGGAGATCAGATCCCTGTCCGAGCTCATGCTGCTGGCGCGTGAAGACGAATAGCCCGTTGCCAACGGATGATGCCGTTCAGTAGAAAACAGAACGAGTATATCTTGATCTTTGAGAATGCCTCTGAGGTAGGGTTGTCATCTGGTGAGTAGGTCGGTAGATACAAGAGTTCATATCCTCTATCCTCGATTAGCTCCCTCACTCTCTTTGGCTTGTGCGATTCAAAAGGTTGTGACGTGCGCCCATAGATTCGAACCCCCCAGTGTCAAAGTCTCAAGACATCTCAACTTCCTGCGCCAATAACCGCCGCAGTAGCTTACCCGTGTTCGACCTCAGGAGGGAGTCGCGGAACTCGACGTGGCGAGGATACTTGTAGGCCGCCATATGCTGCTGGCTCCAGGAGATGATCTCGTCGGCGGAGATTTTGCCTTCGTATTCGGGTTGCACGACAACGAAAGCCTTGACCGACTCACCGCGCACCGGATCGGGGACGCCGACGACCGCCGCTTCCGCCACTGCTGGGTGATTCAGCAAGAGGAGTTCGACCTCGTCCGGGAAGACGCTGTAGCCGGAGCACTTTATCATTTCCTTGTTGCGGCCCAGGAGGTAGAGGTAGCCTTCCTCGTCGAATCTGCCAATGTCCCCGGTGTGCACGAAACCCCCGCGCAACATCTCTCGAGTAGCCTCCGGCTTGTTCAGGTACCCTTTGAATACTCCTGCATTCTTGATGCAGATCTCGCCATGCTCTCCGACCGGCATCTGGACCTTGGGGTTCTCCGGATCCACTATCTTCATCTGGGTACCGCGGGTCGGGATGCCGACGGTCCCGAACTTTACTCGCTCAGGTGGCATCAAGACATCAGCGCCGTGCGTCTCGCTCAAGCCGTAGCCCAACTCAAACACGCCTACCCGGGTGATTTCGCGCCACCTCTCGGAAAGCTCCTCAGACAGCTGCATCCCGAAGCTAGTGCAAGAGTTCAGGCGCAACGAACGGAAGTCTGTTTTCTTGGCCGTGGGATGTTCTATAACCTCCGCGATCATCGGGGTGACGGTGTAGGCGACGCTCACCCGGTATCGCTCCACCACGCCCATGAACGCTTCCGGGGTGAAGCGGTTCAAGAGCACGGCCGTGGCACCGCAATAGATCGGAGAGTTCACTCCAAAGATCATGCCTGCCACATGAAACAGCGGCAACACAGCCAAAAAGACATCGTCGCTCCTGTAACTGTACGTGTCAGCCAAGACCCTGGTGCTGAACTCAGCATTGTGGTAAGTGAGCAGCGCCCCCTTGGGCAGGCCTGTGGTTCCGGAGGTGTAGGCGATCAGCGCCACGTCTTCCTCCAGGTCGATCTCCACCTCCGGCGGATCCGGAGGATGCTCGCGCACCACATCGACCAGATCCACCGAGTCGGACAAGGCGTGCTCGGAACGGGGACTATCCGGGAAGTTCGGCACCGGCGTCTCGGGAAGGAAGTCGGCGTAGCTGGTGGTTACGACATGTTCTACATCGAGATCCGGCAGGGCGTTCTCCACCACGGGAGCAAGCGAGTCCAGGGCTACTAGTATCTTGGCCCCAAGATCGTTCACCTGATGCTCCAGCTCTCGCTCCTTAAACATGGGGTTGCACGGCCCGACGGCCGCGCCAACCTTCTGGACACCGTAGTGGCAGATGTAGTACTGGGGGCAGTTCTGCATGAATAGGGCCACCCTGTCACCCTTACCGATTCCTTGCACGGCGAGGTAATTTGCGAAGCGGTCGGACAAGTCGTCGAGTTGCCCATAGGAAAGAGTCGCCCCATAGTAAACGATCGCCGGTCTCTCCGGCTTACTCCTGGCGTGCTGCCGCAGGTACTCGTGCAGCGGTCGATGCTCGGTCTTGACCACCTAGCGCTCCTTTCCAGAAAGGTTCGCTGTGTCTGGGATCGTTTATTTACGCTTTGATGTACTCGACCATAGCCTCAAGTTCTCCCCGGAACTTCTCCTGACTGTAATCGACGCCGCGCAGGTACGCGCTTGCCCCGGTCACACTCTGAACGACCCAGCTGTCCTCCCTGATGTGCTCGTTTCCCATCTCGTTTTCTACCCGCAGCGCCGCCTCATAAACCCCGGCGTTGGCCGCAAAAGGCCGCAGCCTCTACAGGAGAAGGAGGCCGACCCCTAGCCCGGATTATTCATGAGCTTGAGTTTCGATAATGTCAAGGTAACTATCCCTTAGAAGCAGATACATCGGTAACGTTGACCCTCTGATAGAGGTTTGCGACGACATTGACCCGTAGGTAGATGTGAATTCTCGGCCCGGTTGTTGAGGCCCTTGTGTTGGCGGTGATCGACCTCCCGCTTCAGTTTTTTATGGCGGCACCGTATCTCTTGAGCTTCTCGATCACTATGATGCGGGGGACGCATTGCCTCCCTGTTAGCAATCGCCCCAAGAACCTTATCGCCGCCTCTTTGTTGCGCCAACTCTGCACTAGAATATCGAGCACAACGCCCTCCTGATCGACGGCTCGTCACAGGTAGTTAGTCCGTCCGTTAATCTTCAGATACACCTCATCCAAATGCCACTTGTCCCCAAGCTGAGGCCGACGGCGACGCAACTCGTCGGCGATCGTCTGTCCGAACTTCAAGCACCACTGCCGGATAGACTCGTAGCTTATCTTCACGCCTCGTTGAGCCATCAACTCCCCAATGTTTGGTAGCTCAAGGAGAATCGGTAGTACAGCCAGGTGAAGTAGCTGATGGTCTCCCCGAAAACGGTGGCGCCGGTAGAGGGATGAGAATCCATTCATGAGTACTTCCTTCTGTAAAGGTCCCTATCCTACTCATAGCCTTACCTTGACAATACCTACCGCAGGTTGTACTGCTTCGAGGTCGAAGGTATGGAGGGTCTCTTTAGCACGCAAAAGGTAAAAAGAAAAGGCTGCCACCCACTAAAGACGCCTCATCGCGGATTTGAAGGGTGGGCATCCGCCCGTGAGCCTGGGCGAGATCGCTAATGTCTGCTACGTGAAGGTCGGCAGGCGGCCGAGCAAGCATACCGTCAAGCGGGTTCACTCCGAAGATCCGATCCCGCTTAAGATGCTGAAGCGCTTCGATCCCTACCAGAAGAATCCCGCGCCCAGGGGACGCAGGATGGCCGTGGTGTGCTTGCCCCCTGAGGGGTGATCGCCAAAGAGCATCGCCTTATACGTGAAGGCGCACAAGTCCACCGTCTACCGCGCCCTGAAGAGGTGGATCGAGAAAGGCGAGGAGGGGCTCGACAACAGTCCCCACGGTCGTTCTCCCGGGGTTCGCAAACTCGACCTCGGGGCGATCGAGGCCGTAAGGCGCCTGCAGCAGAAGCCTGAACTGGGTGAGATCCGCGTGCACGCCGCCCTAGCCCGGATGGGCATAGACTTGAGCCCCGCCACCTGCGGTAGGATCCTGACCCTCAACTGATGTCTCTATGGGCTCGGCAAACCGAAAGGGGCCCGCGGGAGAAGAAAGAGATGCCCTTCGCAACCTACCAGATGCCACCTTTACTGGACTATCGATGTGCCCTACGTAAAGCGCCACGCCTGGGCGGCAAGATCTACACGATCTGCTCGTGCCTCGCTCCACCGCCATGCACGGCCCCATACCCTCCGCACCCATGCTCGCCAAGAGTGTCATGTTCTTGCCACGGTTGCGTGGCGCCTTGCCGCAGGCCCGCTCCCCCTTAGGCGCCCGGGTTCGAAGCGGCGCGAGCCCGACGTTCGAACCGCACTCGTCCACGAATATGAGCCGCTCAGGTTAAGCTCGGCTACCCGCTCGCACCAAACAGCACGGGCCTCCTCGTCGCGCTCGGAGGCCGCCATCATCTTTGCTTGTAGATCCACCCGAGCCTGCGGATCGCGCGGCTCCTCGGCGTTGGCGCCGAGTAGTGGTCTCATCCCGGGCCTCTTCCTCGGCGCCGCCGACGAGACCGGCTCGGCGGCGCTTTTCAGCCACCGCTTGAGGGTCACCGACGAGCCGCCGAAGGCGCCGGTAGCCTCCCGCCTGGGCCCCGTGGTCGACGGCGGCCAGCGACTTCTCCCTCAGGTCCTACGAGTACGTCTTCATGCCTCACAGCATCGTACAGGATCATCTACCTTGTACCGCTGAGGACCGCGGTTGTAGCTTGGTTGGATCTTCCGCTGACCATCTTACGCTCAAGACAGCTACCGAAACGATTCCAATGATTGCTATAGCTATTAAGTAGAGTGAGGAGGAAACAAACGTCCCTGACCATGTATACAGTGTTAAGAGTGTCAGTGGCGCAAGCCCTGCGCCGAGTATTCCGCCCAGCTGGTAGCCTACAGAAAGTGCCGTGTAGCGCACCCTTGGATCGAACGACTCGCTAAACAAGGCAGCAAGTACTGCGTAACTCCAAGTGCCGAATAGATTCATTAACAGGTAAGCGACTGCCACAAGTACTATAGAGCCAGTGTTTATTAGCATGAAGAAGGGGAAAGCCAAAATAATGATAGACAGAGCGCCCGCGTGGAACACCGGCTTTCTCCCGATTCTATCGGAAAGCCGCCCAGCGTAGATTATAGCAGCGACCGAAAATAGTTGAGTGAGTGTCAACACTGCCAGCATGGTTTGATTGCCAATTCCTACTTGCTGGGTAGCATAGGATAGACCGTATATATAAAGGGTTGACCCTAAAGCGCTCGTTGTTAAGTTTGCCCCTGTCGCAGACGCAATTTCTTTTGGATGCATGCGGAATGCACTCAAGATAGGTATACGCTCTACGTTTCTCTCCTCTTTTACCTCTTCAAAGATTGGCGTCTCACCAATCCTGATTCGGATATAGAATCCTAGCCCTAGTAGCACAATACTCAATAAATATGGTATACGCCAGCCCCAACTCTCCATTGCTTCCGGAGGAAGCACAGCGCCTACTCCGAAAAATATAGCCGTTGCGAGTATGAACCCTCCTCCTACGCCTATCTGGACGAATGACGAGTAGAATCCTCGTCTATTAGGGGGAGCATTCTCTACGACCATGAGGGCCGCGCCTCCCCATTCTCCCCCTGTTGACAGTCCTTGCATTAAGCGCAAAACTACCAATATGATGGTAGAGAAGATACCCAAAACCGCATATCCTGGCAAAACACCAATTGCAAACGTCCCAGCACCCATAAGCGTCACTGTAGCAATTAGCATTGCTTTGCGGCCATAAATGTCTCCCAATATCCCGAAAAGCAAGCCGCCAAGAGGACGCGCTATAAACCCTACCGCATAACCAGAAAAAGCGGCTAACATCGCAGCAGTCGGATCAAAATCTGGGAAGAAAGTTGCTGTAAAGTAAGCTAGCGCCGCCGTGGTTCCAAAGAGATAAAAATCATACCACTCGAGTATGGTACCTATGGAGCTGGCTGCGATCACCCTGTTAATTGAGGAGGTTTGTTGGTTACTAGCTCTTTCTGACACCCTATTCACCCCGTTCTCTAAACTTCATTTTTATCCTCGCACGCAATCAGTTCCTGGCATCTCGTGAGATTGCTACATAAGGCGCCCTCCTGATAAGGCACCTTCTGGGTCCACTACCTTTCTAAGGACTTCTAACTCTTCCGAAGTGGGAATGACAGTTGGTTGTACGTCCTTCGGAA
>Ga0126307_10003659_pt1 | contig 10545 bp, 10 predicted proteins | sample Plot28_FD_89955 | JGI IMG/M metagenome (GOLD analysis project Ga0126307, IMG submission 89955) | Serpentine soil microbial communities from UC McLaughlin Reserve, CA, USA - Plot28 | ecosystem: Environmental > Terrestrial > Soil > Grasslands | place: USA: UC McLaughlin Reserve, Lake County...
AGCTACCGCCGACGTACGCCCACAGGCCACTCCCTGAGCCCGCCGAGGCCGCGGGCTGGGACCGGTAAGAGAACAGGAGGTTTCGAGTGGGTAGGAGAAGGGGCGGTTTTCCCCGCGGGGCACGCCCGGCGAAGAACAAGCCGTGCGTGTTCTGCAAGGAGAACGTAGCTTACGTGGACTACAAGGACTACAGCATGCTGAGGCGGTTCACCTCGGACCGTGGCAAGATCCGGGCCCGGAGGGTCACCGCGCTCTGCCCGCAGCATCAGCGGGAGGCCGCGACCGCGATCAAGCGCGCCCGCGAGATGGCGCTCTTGCCGTACGTGGTCGGACGGTAGGGGGTAGGTAGTGCAGGTAATACTGACCCAGGACGTCGAGAAGATCGGGCAGCGGGGCGACATCGTCGACGTGAGCCGAGGCTACTTGCGCAACTTCCTCGTGCCGCGCGGGCTCGCCGAGGTGGCGACCCCGGGCAAGCTGGAGGAGGCCAGGCATCAGATGGAGGAGGCCGAGGAGCGCGACCGACGCCTGGCCGATCGGGCCAGCGAGGTGGCCGAGACGCTCAACAAGAGCGTCATAACCATCGAGGCGCGCACCGGCGAGGACGAGCGGCTCTTCGGCTCCGTCACCGCCGCCAACATCGCCGACGCCATCGAGAACGCCCGCGGCATATACCTCGACCGGCGCCGCATCCGGCTTCCTGAGCCCATAAAGGCCCTCGGCACCCACCAGGTGCCGGTCCAGGTCCACGGCGACGTCGAGGCGAGCGTCAAAGTGATCGTGGTGCCCAAGCTTTAACGCAGTTGTAACTTAAACTACAGGCTTAGAGATAAGGGGCTTCATCTTGAGATGAGGCCCCTTTTGGTTCATGCTTGGAGGGGTGGAGAGACGGGGGAGGATCCGGGAGGTCAGGTCGGGCGCCGAGGGTGCCCGCGTGCCGCCGCATGACCTGGAGGCCGAGAGGGCGGTCATAGGCGCCATGCTGGTCTCCGAGACGGCGGTATCTGCGGTCGGGGAGAGGCTCACTCCGGAGGATTTCTACTCGGAGGTGCACAGGATCATCTACGGCGCCATGACGCGCCTGTATTCGCGCGGCGACCCCATAGACCAGCTCACGCTCACCAACGAGCTCAGGAGCGTCGGCGAGTTCGAGAAGGTGGGCGGCCGGGCCTACGTCTTCCAGATCGTCGAGAGCGTGCCCACGGCGGCCAACGCCGCCAGGTACGCGGAGATAGTGCGCGGCAAGGCGCTCTTGAGGGACATAATAGACGTCGGAAGCCGCATCACCGAGGACGCCTTCGGGCAGCCGGATGACGTCGGCAGGGCGCTCGACGCCGCCGAGCAGCTAATCTACGGCGTCTCCAACCGGACTTTAAGGGAGCACCTAGCCCCCGTCTCCGAGCTCGCGCCGGGGGCGCTCGAGATGATCCAGCGCCTCTACGAGGCCGAGGGCGAGGTCACCGGCGTCGAGACCGGCTTCGAGGACCTCGACCGGCTGACGACGGGCTTCCACAAGAGCGACCTGGTGATCCTGGCCGCTCGGCCGGCGATGGGAAAAACGGCGCTCGCGCTCAACGCTATCTGGCACGCCGCCGGGCAGAAGGGGATGCCGGTAGCGATCTTCTCCCTGGAGATGAGCAAGGAGCAGCTCGTCCAGCGGCTCATCTCGCAGACCACGCGCATCCCGGCGCAGGCTTTGAGGAGCGGCAACGTCAAGGCCGAGGACTGGCCCAAGCTCGTGCGCGGGGTCGCCGAGGTCAGCCGGGCGCCGGTCTGGATCGACGACACAGCGGGGGTCACGCTCATGGAGATCCGGGCCAAGGTCCGGCGGCTCTCGAGCCAGCTCAAGGCGAGGGGCGAACCGCCGCTCGCGCTCGTCGTGGTGGACTACCTGCAGCTCATGATCGGGCAGGGGAACCGCTTCGAGAACCGCCAGCAGGAGATAGCGGAGATCAGCCGCGGCCTCAAGGTCTTGGCCCGCGACCTCGACGTGCCGGTGCTCGCGATAGCGCAGCTCAGTCGAGCGGTCGAGCAGCGCCACGACAAGCGGCCCCTGCTCTCCGACCTTCGCGACTCGGGCGCCATAGAGCAAGACGCAGACATGGTGATGTTCCTCTACCGCGACGAGTACTACAACCCCGAATCGGACGACAAGGGCATCGCCGAGATCATCGTCGGCAAGCACCGCAACGGCCCGACCGGCAAGGTCCAGCTCGCCTGGATGGAGCAGTACACCAAGTTCGCCTCTCTCGCCCGCCGCGTCTAGCGTAGAACAGGGGAGGCGAGAGTTGCCTAACTATGATCCCGCGACGTACGGCGACCGGATGGCCGAGGTGTACGAGGAGTGGCTTGGCACCCCAGGGTACCCGGACGATACGGTCTCTTTCCTGAGCGAGTTGGCGGGCCGGGACCCTGCCCTGGAGCTGGGCATCGGCACCGGGCGGGTCGCCCTCCCACTGGCCGAGTGGGGGATTGCGGTTCGGGGCATCGACGCTTCCGAGGCGATGGCGGAGAGGCTGCGAGCCAAGCCGGGAGGAGAGGGTATCCCCGTGACTAATAGGCGACTTTGCGGGCGTGGATGTCGAGGGTCGTTTCTCGCTGGTGTAATTAATCTTCAACACCTTCTTCGCGCTGCTCACGCAGGAGGATCAGGTGAGCTGCTTCGCGAACGTCGCCGAGACCTTAGACGATGGTGGCGTGTTCGTTGTCGAGGCGTTCGTGCCAGATCCCGCGCGTCTCGTGGGGGGAGAGGTAACCCAAACCAAGCGGGTCGAGGTGGACCGCGTCTTCCTCGAGATGTCTGGGCACGACCCGGTCGACCAGCGCGTCTACTCGCAGAACATCTCGATGGGCGAGGCGGAGGCCAGGTTCTACCCGGTCCAGATCCGCTACGCCTGGCCCCCGGAACTCGACCTCATGGCCCGTCTGGCGGGGTTGCGGCTGCGCGAGCGCTTCGGAGGCTGGCGCCGGGAACCATTCACGGCGTCGGGCACGAGCCACGTCTCCGTCTATGGAAGAGAGCCGTCCGCCACACCTGCTGGCGGCTAAAAGTTATCTGATCGGGGCTCCCATCGCGTGGTAGCCGCCGTCCACGTGGACGAGCTCCCCGGTAGTTGCGGGCCACCAGTCGGAGAGCAGGCTCACGACCGCCCGGCCCACCGGCTCGGGGTCGCCGGCGTCCCAACCTAGAGGGGCTTGACGGCCCCACTCGCCTTCTATCCCCTCGAAGCCGCTGATACCCTTGGCGGCCAAAGTCCTTACAGGTCCTGCGGAGACGAGGTTGACCCGGATGCCCCTCTCGCCGAGGTCGCGGGCGAGGTAGCGGGAGGTGGACTCGAAGGCGGCCTTCGCCACGCCCATCCAGTCGTAGGCGGGCCAGGCTACCCGCGCGTCGAAGTCTAGGCCGACGACCGCGGAGCCTGGCTTCATGAGGTCGGCGAGGCCGACCGCGAGGGCCTTGAGCGAGTAGGCCGAGGTCTGCAGCGCTGTGGCCACGGAGGGCCACTCTGCCGTGAGGAAGTTTCCCCCGAGGGCCTCCTCCGGGGCGAAGGCTATGGCGTGGACGAGGCCGTCGAGCTCGCCCCAGCGCTCTTTTAGGTCGCTTGCCACCACCTCTATGTCCTCCGGTTTGTTGACGTCGAGCTCGAGGACCGGCGGCTCGGGGTCGAGGCGCCTGGCGGTGCGGGCGGTGAGGTTCATGGCCCTCCCGAAGCTGCTCAAAGCAATCTCGGCGCCCTGCTCTGCGGCGAGGCGCGCCGCCGAGAAGGCGATGGAGCGACGGTCCAGGACGCCGGTTACCAGTACCTTCTTGCCTTCGAGCAGCCCGCCCATCCGTCCTCCTGGGATCTCGCCTTTCCGTGCCGGCGCATAGTCTAGGTTATGCGCCTCGTTCTGGCTAGACGCCGGCGCCCGCCGCCAAGACAGTGACTATTCGCTTCGGGCTACTCCGAAGGCGCGGTCTTCTCACCGGAGACGCGCTCGTAGGAGGCTTCGACCCTGCCCTCCCAGGCCAGCAGGTCGTCGCGGAAGCCTCGGATCTCCTCGTCGCTCTGCTGCTCTATGATGTTGTCGCGCTCGTAGGGGTCCCGCGAGAGATCGAAGTACTCCTCGGCCTTGTTGCCGTAGTGGTAGATGTACTTCTCGTCGTCCTTTATGCTCGCCAGGCACGTGTGCTCGTGGTGGCAGCTCGCCATGAGGGTGCGATCTTCGGGGGGCGAGAGCATCGAGGTACCTGGGTAGGCACCGCCGCGGATCTCGTAGCCTAGCAGGTCCGCCACCGTGGGCAGGACATCGAGCTCGTTCACCGCCGGCTCGACCGTCGCGCCGCCTTTCCACCGCCCGGGCTGGTGGATGACGAACGGTATGTGGAGACCCTCCTCGTAGATGGTGTTGTCGTGCTGCTTGAGGCCGTGCTCTTCGAACCCCTCCCCGTGGTCCCCGAAGACGATAAAGGTCGTCTCCTCGTAGAGCCCGAGCTCTTTGTACTGGTCGAGGAGGTTGCGCAGGAAGAAGTCCTGGTAGCGGACGGTGTTCAGGTAGCGGTTGAGCTCATCGCCCCCGGCGAACTTCCTCTCGCCGTAGGTGTCGGGGACGACGTAGTCGTGGTGGGCCGTCACGGTGAGGTAGGTCGCCAGAAACGGCTCGTCGCCGTTCTGCTCCAGCCACCCCTCGCTCGGCTCGAGCATGATGTCGTCCTCGTAGCCGAAGTAGTTGGCTTTATCGAAGCCGTCCTTGCTCATGTCCTCGGTCGAGAAGAAATCCTCGTACCCGAGGTTCTCCACGAGCTGCGGGCGCCGCTCGAAGTTCTCCGTCGCCGACTGGAAAAAGGCGGTCCGGTAGCCGTAGTCCCCCAGGAGCTCCGGCAGGCACCGCGCGGGGATGGCGCCCAGCTCCGACTCGGTCCTCTTGGTGTCCAGCGGCGGGTTCACCCCGCACAGGGACGCGACGAGCGCCTTCGAGGTGTGGGGCACGACCGCGTAGGCCCGCTCGAACAGAAGGCTCTCCTCGGCCAGGTAGGCCAGGAACGGGGTCGTGTTCAGATCTCTCTCGTAGGCCGTCGTGGAACGCGCGCGGGTGGACTCCAAGATGACGATGACGACGTTGTGCCTGCTCGTCTCGGGGGTTCGCACGAACTCGGTGTCGGTCGGCAGCGCGTCCGCGGCTAGCTTCGTTTCGATCTCCGGGGTGGCGAGCTCGCCGACCACCATGTTCGCAAGGGCGTCCCTCGAGAAGGCGTTGCCCGCCCCCGTCGCGCTCGGCAGCAGGGAGAGGGAGAGGAGAGAGAGAGCCGCCAAGCCCGCTACCAGCGGGCTCGTCCCCGCTCGCCCGACGCTCCTGGTCGGGAGGTGCCAGCCGTGGGTGACGAGGCGGGTGATCACGGCGGGGCCCACGGTCCCGTAGACGAGCGCGACCGGGATCACGATCCAGTGCATGAGGGTGGTCTCCGAAGTTATGACCTTCCAGATGTCTTCCAGGGAGGACAGCGAGTGCAGCACGAAGCTGAAGCCCAGCATGGAGCCGGTCTTCTCGAAGAAGACGTGGACGCTCGTGGTCAGCGCGACGACCACTATGGCCGAGAGGTGCAAGAGCCCGAGGAGGACCCGGCGCGGAACACCGCTTCGAACCACCGAGAAGAGGCCGATCCAGAGCGCGGCGTAGCCCAGGTTGAATAAGAGGTCCGAGCGTACCTGATCCAGGAACCCTAAAGGACCCGGCACCTGGAACTGGGTGGCGACGCGCACCACCTTGAGGACGACGTTGTAGACGACGAGGGGCACGAGCAGGCTCAGCGCGTAGACCCACTCCTCTCGGCTCAGGAGCCCCCTCGACCGCGCCACAACGCCCACCGTTTCGTCCTTTGCCGCCATGAACCCGAAGAATTCTAACAAAGGTCTTACGCAACCCCGCCGGCGCCCACCGCCGGATCTCCCGGATGATTGACCGAGACCGCGACGGGGAATATTCTAGATTTGTATACGGGTAAGCGTGGAGAGGGAAACCCGTCTTTGACGCAGACGGCGACATCGGGGCCCGAGATGCGGCCTGACCGATGCTACCCTAGGAAGGGTGGTTCCCCGGCACGGACGGAGCGCTCCGTCCGTGCCGGGGTCCGCGCATCGCCGCGGTACGGCGGGACGGGGGCACCCGAGTAACAGGGAAAGAGAGGAGAGATGGCCGAAGACACGGAGGTCCGCACCTACGAGCCGCCGGAGGAGTTCGTCCGGCAGGCAAACGTCAACGACGCCTCGATCTACGAGGAGGCCGCGAGGGACTACGAAGGTTTCTGGGCGGAGCGCGCCCGCGAGCTCCACTGGTTCAAAGAGTGGGATCAGGTCCTGAACTGGGACCCGCCCGAGGCGCAGTGGTTCGCCGGCGGCAAGATCAACGCCTCCTACAACTGCCTCGACTACCAGATCGAGCAGGGCAAGGGCGACAAGACCGCCATCCTCTGGGAGGGCGACGAGCCGGGCGACACCCGCACGTTCACCTACTCCGAGCTCGCCACCGAGGTACAAAAGTTCGCCAACGTGCTAAAGGGTCTTGGGGTGCAGAGGGGAGACCCGGTCTCCATCTACCTCCCCATGATCCCCGAGCTCCCCATCGCCATGCTCGCCTGTGCGCGCATCGGGGCCCCGCACTCGGTGGTCTTCGGCGCCTTCTCTGCCGACTCTTTGCGCGATCGCATCAACGACGCCGAGGCGAAGGTGCTCGTCACCGCCGACACCGCCCCCAGGGGGGGCAGGAAGACGCCCCTCAAGCAGAACGCAGAGGAGGCCCTCAAGGACGCGCCGAGCATCGAGAGCGTGGTCGTCGTCAGGCGCACCGGCGACGACGTGGACTTCGTCGAGGGCCGGGACAACTGGTGGCACGACGTGATGGCGCAGGCCGAAGAGGAGTGCCCGGCCGAGGAAACCGACGCCGAGGACCTCCTGTACATCCTCTACTCCTCCGGCTCGACCGGCAAACCCAAGGGCATCGTGCACACTACGGGCGGCTACCTCACGCACGTCAAGGCCACGACCAAGTGGGTCATGGATCTCAAGGAAGACGACGTCTACTGGTGCACCGCCGACATCGGGTGGGTCACCGGCCACTCCTACATCGTCTACGGACCTTTAAGCAACGGCGCAACCTCCCTCATCTTCGAGGGGACGCCCTCCTACCCCGAGAGCGACCGCTGGTGGAAGGTCGTCGAGGACCACAAGGTCACGATCCTCTACACCGCACCGACGGCCATCCGGGCGTTCATGAAGGGCGGGACCGAGAATCTCGAGAAGCACGACCTCTCCAGCTTGAGGCTGCTAGGGACCGTCGGCGAGCCCATCAACCCGCGGGCGTGGGAGTGGTACCACGAGAACGTCGGCGGCGGACGCTGCCCGATCGTGGACACCTGGTGGCAGACGGAGACGGGCGGGATCATGATCTCGCCGCTCCCCGGCATCACCGCCGCCAAACCCGGCAGCGCCACCCAACCTTTCCCCGGCATCTTCGCGACGCTCTACGACGAGGGGGGCAACGAGATCGAGGGCGAAGGCCAGGGCAACCTGGTCATAAATAGGCCTTGGCCCGGCATGCTCCGCACCCTCTATAAGGACCCCGAGCGTTACCGCGACACCTACTGGGACAAGTACGGCGACGTCTACTTCGCCGGCGACGGGGCGAGGCGCGACGAGGACGGGTACTTCTGGGTCACGGGCCGCGTGGACGACGTGATGAACGTCTCCGGGCACCGCATCTCGACGGCCGAGGTCGAGAGCGCCCTGGTCGGCCACGGGACCGTAGCCGAGGCCGCCGTCATCGGCAGGCACGACGAGGACAAGGGCCAGGCCATCGTCGCCTACGTCATCCTCGAGGGCGACAGGGAAGGCTCCGACGAGCTTGTCCAAGAGCTCAACCAGCAGGTGCGCAAGGTCATCGGTCCGCACGCCCGGCCCGAGGAAATCATCTTCACCCCCGAGCTGCCCAAGACGAGGAGCGGCAAGATCATGCGCCGCATCCTACGCGGCGTGGCCGAGGGCGAGGAGGACCTGGGCGACACCACCACTTTAGCCGACCCGTCCGTCGTGGACGACCTGAAGGAGGCCCGCCGGCAGAGCTAGCGATTCGAGGCGCGAGTTAGCGAGCGGGGGCGCCATCGGCGTCCCCGTTCTCCTGCGAGCGATCACCTAGCGGGGCAGTTGCAGACGCATGCCGGGTTGGATCAGGTACCCTTCCAGGCCGTTCTCTCGGCGGATGTCCTCGACCGCCGCCCGTGGGTCCTCCGAAGGCGGGTATTGCTCCGTCACGATCTCCCAGAGCGTATCCCCGGACGCCACGGTGTAGGGGACGGGCTCGGTGCCGGCGTCGGCACCCGCGGCGGCGTACAGAGCGTAGGCGAAGACGGAGGCCACCAACAGGACCCCCAGCCGCCTTCTCCGGTATACCGCGGATCGCTTCACCCGGGAAAGATAACCGGCGCTACCCCCTTTCCCAACACCGTTATTCTCGCGGTTTCGGAGAAACTTCTAGGCCGTCCGGACGTACACGTTTGTAGTAAAATAACGGCCAGTAGAAAGTCTCTTATAGGAGGACCAAGTGGGATTTGGTTTCGGCGGCTATCTGTTAGTGATGATCGTGGGCGCCCTGATCTCCGGGGCGGCGGCGCTCTGGGTACGGAGCTCCTACTCGAAGTACTCGAAGCAGATGAGCGCCAGCGGGCTTACCGGGGCGCAGGTGGCGCGCACGATCCTGGACCGCAACAACCTCTCCGGCGTGAGGGTCGAGCCGGTGGCGGGGAAGCTCACCGACCACTACGACCCACGGGCGAAGGCGGTTCGGCTTTCGGAGGGCAACTTCCGGAGCAACTCTATCGCTGCGGTGAGCGTGGCAGCCCACGAGTGCGGGCACGCCATCCAGGACGGCAGCGGCTACGTGCCGATGAAGCTCAGGGCGGGGCTCTTCCCGATAGTGAACTTCGCCGGACAGCTGTGGTTCCCGCTGTTCTTCATGGCCATTATCCTGGGCATAGGAACGTCGCTGGGAAGCTTGTTTGTCCAGCTCGCCGTGATCGCGTTCGCGGGGGTTCTGGCGTTCCACGTGGTGACGCTGCCGGTGGAGATCAACGCCTCCACCCGCGCCTATGGCATCCTTACCCGCTACGGTATGCTCTCGCGCACGGAAGCGGGCGGCACCAAGCGGGTCCTGACGGCGGCGGCCTTCACGTACATCGCGGCGGCGCTCACCTCGCTGCTGACGCTGCTGTACCTGCTGGCGCTGAGCCGCCAGTAACCGCGAAAACGGTCGAGGAGGGAAGGGCGGGGCGTACGCCCCGCCCTTTTCTTGGCGAGGAGCGCCACCGCTTTGTAGGTTGTAGAATACCCGCGTCGTGGAAGAGATCCGTCGCATAAGTCGCCGCCGCCGCCGGTTGCGGACCGTGGGCGAGCCGCATCCGTGGGAGCCCAAGCACATAAGTCTCGCCGGAACGCGCTTCGCCGAGTCGGTCGGGGATCCGCGAGGTCGGCGCAACGTGACGCTCGGGGTGATCCAGCACCTCTGGCGCTCGCCGGTCCCGTTCGTGGGGTTCTACCCGCCGGAGGGGGTGTTGGTCACGCGGGGCCGCCCCTACGTGCCGGAGCCCCCGCGGCTGGTGGACGACACGGAGTACCTCGCCGGGGTCGAGGCCCACAAGACGGCCTTCGCGAGGGACCTCCAGGAGGGAATGATCCCCTCGGGGAGGCTCCCCGGCTACTTCGAGCTGTCGACCGACGAGGGCTGGCGGATCACCCTCGATCTAGCCCAGGCGCGCCTAGGGCTCGCCGACGGTTGGGGGGTGGCCTCGGAGGCCTCGCTGGTCGGCGACCTGGCGCCGTTCGCCTGGGCCTACCGCAACAGCGGTTTCTGCGTGGTGACCCTCTACGACAAGGACATCCGCGCGCTGCGCGACGACCTGCTCTTCGTCGCCAAGCGCGAGGGCGTGGAACTCCGGTGGCGCCGGACGGCTGCCTGAGAGCCTGCTCGCACAACCGCCGGAAAAGTGCATCAAAAGGTGTAACGCCATGGCACGGATAGCCGACGTATTCGGTTATGATGGGAACATCCGGCAGGGTCTGCCGGGACGCATGGGGCTCCGCTAGAGAGGTAGACGAGTCAGATGCTTATAGGGCACAACACCGGGGGTTTCGCTGCTACCAGCGCACCAAACGGGTTCGACCTCGACGACTTCGAGAAGGCAGGCCTAAGGGTGGCCGAGCGCCGGTTCGCGCCGAAGGACACGATCTTCACCCCGGGCGACCCCGACGACCAACTCTACTTCCTGCTCTCTGGCGCGGTGCGCCTCTACAAGATCTACGGCGACTACAAGGAGGCCACCACCGCCCTCCTCAAAAACGGCGGAGTCTTCGGCAAGCTCAACCTGGTCGAGGGGCGCTGGCAGGACGTGTTCGCCGAGGCCGTGACCGAAGCAAGGGTGGCGAGCGTCCAGAAGGCCTCCCTCGAGCGCGTCATAAAGAGCAACCCCGAGTTCGCCCTCAGGCTCTTCTCCTCGCTCTCCGAGCGGCTGCGGCAGTC
>Ga0126307_10003661_pt1 | contig 10542 bp, 9 predicted proteins | sample Plot28_FD_89955 | JGI IMG/M metagenome (GOLD analysis project Ga0126307, IMG submission 89955) | Serpentine soil microbial communities from UC McLaughlin Reserve, CA, USA - Plot28 | ecosystem: Environmental > Terrestrial > Soil > Grasslands | place: USA: UC McLaughlin Reserve, Lake County...
GACCCGGTGTACGGGCACAGCGCCGAACCGTCCGAGGACGGCAAGCTGGTCTTCCTGGCGTACTGGGACAGCGGCTTCATCGCCCTGGACGTCACCGACCCGGCGAACCCGACGTACCGGGGCCGGACCGTCTACCCGGAGGACGCCGACGGCGACGCCCACTCCTCCAGCTACGACGACGCCCGCCAGCTGCTGTTCACCGCGGACGAGGACTTCTGCAAGACCTCCGGCAGCGGCACCGAGAAGGGATACGGATACCTGCGGGTCTACGACTACTCCACCCTCGCCGCGCCCGAGCAGATCGGCGAGTACCGGACTCCCAACTCGCTCGGCACGAACGACCAGCGCGCCGGCGACTACGTCATCCACAACCCGCTGGTGGTGGGCACCGACGTCTACGTCTCTTGGTACAGCGACGGAGTCCGCGTCCTCGACGCCAGCAACCCCGCCGCGCCCCGGGAGGTTGCCTACTTCGTCCCGCCGGCCACCAACAACCCGGTCAGTCCCTCCCAGCGCGGAGTCCTGACCAACACACCCCAGGTCTGGGGAGTCGCCTACGACGCCACGACCGGCCTGATCTACATCAGCGACATGAACTCCGGACTCTGGATCCTCCGGCGCACCGACTAGCCCTGCCCGAGGAGGGTCGGCGGCCCCGCTACCACCGGCAGCGGGGCTGCCGCCTCCGCTCCCGCCGGCGGTGACCGCCGTCAAGTCCTGGATCTGAGCGGGCAACCGCACCTGGACGCGACCTGGCACGGCCACCGAGCGGCCGGTGTGTTCGTTCCCTCGCCGGCGCTGGGGCCTTGTCTCACCATTCTACTAGCGAGCATAGTACGGCTCTGCATAGTCGAGTACGCGCCCTCAGGAGGTGGCGGATGCTCACGCTGCGGGGACCCGACGACGTGTTTCCCCCGACAGGACGGCCGGCAAGGGCGCGCTCCCGGCGCCGCCGCCGGCTGCGCGGCCTCGCGGTTGTCGCTGCCGGCGCGCTCCTGGCGATGATGGGGGCGCTTCCGGCCGACGCGCATCAGCACGGCGGGACCGGCGGTCACATCTACGCCGATCCGGCACTGGACACAGACGGCGACGGCGACTGGGGCAAGATCGAGTTCGTCGGCCAGGTCACGGTCAGTGACGCCGAGGAAGGGCTGATCGCGGACGTCACCGCCTTCGGCAACTATGCCTACCTCGCCCGCTTCGACTCTGCCGACTGCGCGGGGCCAGAGGGCGGCGGACCGGACGGCGGCGTCTACGTCATCGACATCTCCGACCCGGCGAACCCCCAGGAGGTCGGCTTCATCGCCACCCACCAGGACACGTTCGTCGGTGAGGGCATGCAGGTCGTGCACCTGGACACGGCTGAGTTCACCGGCGACGTCCTGCTGATGAACCACGAGGGCTGCGGCAAGAACTACAAGGCCGGCGTCTCGCTGTGGGATGTCACCAACCCGCTCAAGCCGAAGAAGCTGTCCCAGCACTTCGGCGACTTCACCGTCGACGACCAGCTCAACCGGCCGCACGACGCCAACCAGACGCACAGCGCGTTCATGTGGGACGCCGGCGACCGGGCCTACCTCGTGGCGACCGACGATGAGGAAGCGACGGACGTCGACATCTTCGACATCACCGACCCGAAGCACCCGGTCCTGATCGGTGAGTTCGACCTCAACGAGTTCGCCCTGCGGCAGCCGGAGCTCGGCCTGGTCGACTCGTTCCTGCACGACATGGTGGTCAAGCAGATCGGCGGCCGGTTCATCATGTTGCTGTCCTACTGGGACGGCGGGTACGTCCTGCTCGATGTCACCGACCCGGCCAACCCGGTCTTCCTCAGCGACACCGACTTCACCAACCCGGACCCCGAGCTGCTGGCCCAGTTCGGGGTCGCGCTGACGCCAGAGGGCAACGCGCACCAGGCCGAGTTCACCGCCGACAACCGGTTCGTGATCGGCACCGACGAGGACTTCGCGCCCTACCGGCTGGCGGTGTCCACTGCGGAGGGTGACACGTTCCGCGGCGCCATCGGCTCGAACACCACCGTCGAGGAGGCCAGCGGCATCAGCGGCACGCCGATCTTCGTCGGCCGGGCCTGCCCTGGCGACGCCGCGGTCCCGCCCGCTCCGGACCTGCCCGGCGACGAGATCGCGGTCGTCGAGCGCGGCGTGTGCCTCTTCACCGAGAAGGTCGCCGCGGTCCTCGCCGCCGGCGGGTACGAAGCCGTGATCATCATGAACCGCGAGGGCCCGGACGCCTGCACCGGGGTCCTCACCCCGTCCGTCGAAGGCGACATCCCGACCATCCTCGTCGGCCGGGACGCCGGCTTCGACCTGTTCGACGTGGCGTTCGACATCGCCGCCTGCGTCGACGCCAACCCCCAGCAGTCGACGATCCCCATCGGTACGGTCGGTGACGCGATCACCGGCGTCGACGCGCAGTTCGACGGCTGGGGTTACGTCCATCTCTTCCGGCTCAACGCCGACATGACGCTGACCGAGCTCGACACGTACGCCATCCCGGAGGCGATGGACCCGGCGTACGCCGAAGGCTTCGGCGACCTGTCCGTGCACGAGGTGGCCACCGACCCGACCGACCCGGATCTGGCCTACCTGTCGTACTACGCGGGCGGGCTTCGTGCGGTCCGGATCGTCAACGGCCAGCTGGTCGAGGTGGGCGGCTACATCGACCCAGTCGGCGGCGTCACTGCCGAGGGAGGGAACAACTTCTGGGGCGTCGAGGTGTGGACCCACCCCGAGACCGGCGAGGAGTACATCCTCGCCAGCGACCGCGACAGCGGGCTCTGGATCTTCCAGGACCCGTGACCGGTAGTCCGTGACAGCGACGGGGGTGGCCCAGTGCTCCGGGCCGCCCCCGTCCGCTCACCGCGACAATCCCCGCACGGGTCCAGGCTCAACCCCCTCCGTCGCGCCACGCCAACGAGGAGGACAGGAGCGGACTCTCGCTGCGATGGGGCCGCCGTAGGCTGTTCCGGGTCCGCCGAGAGGAGAGCGCCGTGCGGGGCTTCGGCGAGCTGGAGGCTGCCGTGATGGACCGGCTCTGGTCCTGGCATCGCCCGGTCACCGTCCGCGAGGTCTTCGACGACCTCCAGCTCCACCGCAAGATCGCTTACACCACCGTGATGACGGTGATGGACAACCTGCACTCCAAAGGCTGGCTGCGGCGCGAGCTGGCCGGCCGGGCCTACCGGTACGAGCCCGTCGCGACCCGTGAGCAGTACAGCGCGGACCTGATGCGGGAGGCGCTGGATGCCAGCCAAGACCCTGGCGCGACGCTGGTCCACTTCCTCGACCGGGTGACCGAGGCGGAGTCCGACACCCTCCGCCGGGAGCTGCGGCGCCGGAAGGGCCGGTCCCGGTGATAGTGGCCGCCAGCCTCGTCGCGTACGCCACCGTGGTGGCGTTGCTGGGACAGTTCGCGCTGGTCCGTCTCACCCGGTCCGGCTCAGCCCCCCGACTCGGGATCCTCGCCTGGTGTGTCGCCGCGGGATCCGCCGTGACGTGCTGGGCGTTCGGCGCCATGGCCATCGCCGATCCCGACCCGCTGCACGGGCTCGCCCACTTCATCACCGCCGGCGTGACCGCCGTGCACGAAGGCACCGGAGTGCACAACGTCACCGCGGTCCGCGGATCGAGGGGGTTCCGCTTCGCCGCCGTCGCGGTCGCCGTCGCGATCCTCTACCGGGCCGGTTTCTGTCTCGCGTGGGATGCCTGGACCGCCCGTCGCCGCCGGCTCCGGCACGCGCAGGCGCTGAGTCTGGTGGGGCGTCCGCTGGCCAGGCGGGATGCGCTCGTCATCGAGCATGGTGCCCCGCTGGTCTACTGCATCCCGGGCCGCAGCCGCACCATCGTGGTCACCCGGGGTGCGCTGCGGACGCTCTCCGCAGCCCAGCTCGATGCCGTCCTCGAGCACGAACGCGCCCATCTCGCCGCCCGTCATCACCTCGTGCTGACCTCCATCCGCGCCCTGGCCCGCGCCTTTCCCGGCGTCCCGGTCCTCGCTCGCGCGTCCGCGGAGGTGAGCCGGCTGGTGGAGATGTCCGCCGACGACACGGCGGCCCGCCGGCACGGCCGGGCCGCGGTCGCCGGTGCACTGCGATCACTGTCATTCGCGCCGGCACCGACGGAGACAGTGGCCGCAGCCAGCACGAGCGCCGAGGAACGCATCAAGAGGCTGTGCAGCCCGGCTCCCCCGCCGTCCGGAGCGAGCGGCCCGCTCATCGCCGCGGTGGCCGTCCTGGCGACCGGCCCGCTCGCCTCGGTCGTCGTGCCGATACTGGTGGCGGCGAGCAGCGCCGGATAGTCGACCAACGGATGTCAGCTCGGTTGAGCAGCGTCGACTACGGCGCGTATCCCGGACGGCGGTCGGGTCCCGGTCGAGGATCTTGCCCCGGCCGTCTTGCGGGGCGCGGACGGCTGAGCGAGCCTCCTGGTCAGAGCTCGGTGATCCGGATGTTACGGAAGGCGATCCGGCCAGTGTGGGTCTGGAGTCCGAGGAATCCCGAGGCGGGGTCGGCGGCGTTGGGCTTGCCTCGGAAGCCGTCGGTGTTGGTGAACGCGGTCGTGACGGCGCCGTTGAGCCGGACGGTGTAGGTGTTGCCGCGGACCTCGATCTCGTAGTCGTTCCACTGGCCCGGCACGAGCGGCGGCGGACGGTGGTAGCTCTGCTGGCCGGCTTGCGCTCCCAGGTCAATGGCGTAGATGGCTCCGGTGCGGTGCTTGTCCTGGCCGTCGGGTCCGGCGGTGTCGTCGATCTGGACTTCGAAGCCGGTGTCGACGGCCACCCAGTGCTTGTTGTTGTAGGTGTGGAGGACGCCGGGCTGGTTGCGGTCGGGTACGGGCTGCCGGGGGTCCCGGGAGCGGACGAACACGCCTGAGTTGTCGGTGGGTGATCCGGTCCGGAACTGCAGCCTCAGGATGAAGTCGGTGAAGGCCTGGCGGGCGTAGAAGATGAGGCCGAGCTCGCCGGCCGGGTCCGTCTGGGTGACGATGGCCCCGTCGATGAGGGCGAAGGCGCCGCCGCCGACCTTCTGCCACTGGGCGAAGGTCTTCTCAGCGCCGTCGAAGAGGTAGCGGAAGCCTGCCTCCGGAGCGGGGGGCGCCGATGGCGCCACCAGGTGGTCGCCGGTGCGGCGGGCGAGGGCGACGCCGGAGAGCATCGGGTTCGGCGAGCCCAGGGTGGGCAGGACGGCCGGTCCGATGGCGTAAAGATTGCTCGCCTCGTGGAAGCGTCCCCACTCGTCGGTGACCGAGCTGGTCGGGTCCTCGCCCATCCACAGCGTGCCGCCTTCGTGATGAGTGGAGCTGAGGGCGTCCCGGCGGACGTCCGGGCCCGGCGGGGTGCTCCGCCACGTACCGCCGGCCAGATACTGCACAGGCGCGCCGTCGGCGAAGACGAGCGCGAGCTCGTCGCTGGCCGCGTCCATGGCGTCCCACAGGGCCAGGTTGTGCTGTGCCGGGTCCACCGGGTCGCGAGCCTCGAGCCGGACCAGCGCGCGGGGCTGGCCGTAGTCGAACGGGCCCTGCGGTCCCGCGCGGTCGAGGGTGACGCGGTTCTCCGGGTCCGGCGAAGTCTTGTCCCCGAGCATCTCGCCGATGCCGCGAAGCGTGATCACGACCCAGTCGTCGGTCAGGCTGGCGAAGCCGTCCAGAGTGTCGATGTCGGGGATCTTCTTGAACAGCTCGGCCTCGGAGTCGGCCCCCAGGGCACCGACGCCGGAAGCCGTGATCTGGACGTGGAAGTGTCCGAGGCTGCCGTCGGCGTGAGTGTGGACGCCCTTGACGAAGAGCGCGGACACCGCCAGCTCCTTCAGCGCCGCCAGAGCGGCGAAGGAGGCGCGGGGCACCCGGATGGTGAGGTTGGACCGCAGGTGGGCCATGAGGTTGCGCCCGATCAGTGCGTGCGAGTTGGGCAACGACAGCAGGGCGAGCCGGGTGCTCTCGATGGTGCCGGCGGCCACGAACACGATGCCGTTGGCCGGAACGGTCACGTCGCCCTGGTTGGTCACCACGCGGATGATCCGTTGCCCGTCCCGGTCGAGCCGGATCACATGCGTGTTGGGCACCACGATGAGTCGCTTGTGGACGACGATGTCGGCAGCGGCGCCGACGCCGCTCGCCTCGGCCTGCGCCTGGGCGAGCCGCGCGGCCCGGACGAGCAGCTGCGTGCCGTTGAACTTGTTGAACGGGAAGAAGCCGGGCCGGGCCCCGGTGGACTGCACCGCTAGCGGAGCCTCTAGCTCGCCGAGAAGGTCGGCCTGCGGCTTGCTCGCGGTCATGGCGGTGCCGCGATTGCCCAGCAGCGTGGTGGCGGACGGTCCGCGGGAGCGCAGGCCGCCGAAGAGCCGGTCGCGCAGAGCCGTGTGCAGAGGTCCGTTCACGAAGTCGTTGGTGACGTCCGTTCCGATCTGGCGGGCGGCGTCGTCGAGGTAGGAGCGGGCCGGCGCCGAGGCCGGCAGGACCGGCGAGGTGAGGTCGTCGCGGACCCGCTTGGGCCACTGGGCGCCCGGAAGTTCGGAGTCGATGAAGTATGGCGACCAGCCGCCCCAGAAGACCGAGCGCCCGCCCAAGCAGAAGGCCAGGCCGGGGAACTGCCGGTTCCATGGCTGCGGGCTGTCCGACGCCCACGGCACTCCCCACACCTCACCGGCCGCCAGCGCCGGCGGCAGGTTCTGCACGTGCTCGGGAAGCGCGTACTGGCCGGCCTCCAAGACAAGGATCCGGTGTGCCCGACTGGTGTCGTTGAAGAAGAGGTGGCTGGCCAGCACCGCACCGAAGCTGCCGCCGCCGATCACGATCAGGTCGAAGGGTCGGGCGCCGGGATGCCGACCGGGGTCGGCACTGTCCATCGCCTCGTCGAAGCCGTTGCAGATGTAGCGGCCGAGGACGTCCCGGGTGAAGTCAGTGAGCTGAGGTGTCGCGCTGGTCGGCATCGTCGAGTTCCTTCCCCCGCACTCGCCCGGATGGCTATCCGGGCTCCTGACCTCGCGAGGACGCGCGTAGGACCCCCATACGTCCCCCACGAAGAAGGAGGGGTCGACGGCCGGCTCTGATACCGGCTAGTAGAGGTAGACGTCGACCAGGAACGCAGCGAGGCCGGCGAGGGCGGCCAGCGCGACCGCGCGTCTGCCCTGGAATGCCAGCGGCCCCAGGCCGAACAGCGCCACGGCCACGGCGAAGGTCAGCACACCAGAGCCGGCGTCCTGCCAGCTGGCAGGCATCACCGCGATGGGTGCGTCGGTGAAGAACTCCTGCGCGTGCGTGGCACGGAGGACCGCGTTCCAGGCGGCCGGCGCCGCTGCCCCGGCTATCAACGCCAACAAGCCCACACTGGCGCGGCGGCTGACGGCGTAGGTCAGCACTGCGGCCGCGACCGCCGAGAGGGCAGCGCCGTAGGCGATGGTCGACCAACTCAGCACGGGTGGAGACCGTAGCGGTGCCCGGATGCGTCCAGCCAGCTCGCTGACCCTGTCCGCCAGCCACCCGACGCGGTCAGCTGACCGGGAGTCCGGCCATGCCAGCGAGGACGCCCAGCACAGCGCAGATGGCCAGGGTGCGCAGCACCGACCAGCCTCGCCAGAAGATCAGGGCCGCGGCTATGGCGGCGATGAGGACGGCGACCGGCCGGACGGAGCCGGGATCCGGCAGTTCGAGATGGACGATGCCCCAGGTGTGCCGGGTCGTCGAGGAGAAGAGGGTGTGCAGGGCGAAGTAGAGGGCGAGGTTGGCGATGACGCCGACAACGGCGGCGGTGATGCCGGTCAGTGCGGCGGAGAGTGCCTGGTTGCCGCGCAGCCGTTCGACGTAGGGCGCGCCGAGGAAGATGAAGACGAAGCACGGTACGAACGTGACCCAGGTCGTCAGCAGCGCGCCGAGCAGGGCAGCGAGCCACGGGTCGATCCTGCCGGGGTCGCGGTAAGCGCCGACGAACGCGACGAATTGGACGACCATGATCAGCGGGCCCGGCGTGGTCTCGGCCAGCGCCAGCCCGCGGACCATCTCGCCGGGCGCCAGCCACGCGTAGGTCTCCACCGCCCGCTGCGCCACATAGGCGAGGACGGCGTACGCGCCGCCGAAGGTCACCAGCGCTGTCCCGGAGAAGAACAGACCCTGCTGGGTGAAGACGCTGCCCGCTCCGGTCAGGGCCGCCACGAGGACCAGGGGCAGCCCCCAGGCGACGACGCCGACCAGAAGCACCTTCCCGGCGCGTGCGGCGCTGGGACGCTCGGCGTGCAGGGCGTCGTCCGGAATTAGCGGCGCCGGCCCGTCGCCCTGGTCGCCGTGGCTCTTGGTGGTGTGGACAGTCTGCGGAGCGAGCCGGCCCAGCAGCCAGCCGATCGCGGCGGCGGCGGCGACGACGACCGGGAAGGGGACCGCGAAGACCGCCAGCGCCAGGAAGGCCGCGACGGCGAGCATGACCAGCGCGGGGTGCCCGAGCGCTCGTCGACCTACCCGGACCACGGCTTGCGCGACGATCGCGAGCACGGCCGGCGCCAGGCCGGCAAACAACGCCGTGACCGCGGTGGTGGTCCCGTACGCGACGTAGATCGCGGACAGGGCGAGCAGAGCGGCCACGCCGGGCAACACGAACAGCGTGCCGGCGACCAGGCCGCCGCGGGTGCCGTTGAGCAGCCAGCCGACGTAGATCGCGAGCTGCTGCGCCTCCGGGCCGGGCAGCAGCATGCAGTAGTTCAGCGCGTGCAGGAACCGGCGCTGCCCGATCCAGCGCCGCTCCTCCACCAGGGTCCGCTGCATCACCGCTATCTGCCCGGCCGGACCGCCGAAGGTCTGCAGCGAGATCCCGAACCAGGCCCGCACCGCGTCCCGGAACGGCGCCAGGTCCCTTGGCGCGGTGTCGGATGCCTCGACAGGGTCGGCCGCCATGGCTCCTCAGGCAGGCTCGCGGCCGAGCAGCAGGCTCCGCCGGTAGAACTCGTACAGCCCGTCGAGCAGCGGCCCCGACGCAGCGAGGGTGTCCTCGTCGCTGCCGACCAGGGACAGCCCCCGCAGGATGCGGTCCAGCCCGGCGGCTTCCGGCGCGTCGAAGCGACCGTCGTCGAGGTCGGCCTCGTGCACGGCCTCGGCGATCCGCCACAGCACCGGGTCAGTCAACTCGTACCGGCGCAGGATCGTCTCGAACGTGCAGTCCCCGCCGCGGTGGGACAGCTCCACCCCACGCATGTCGAACGGCGTCGCATCGGCCGGCACCGCCGATGGGTCGTCGACGAAGACGAACTCCGCCTGCGGATCGAGGAACCGGCGGATGAGCCAGGCGCAGGCCGCCCGATCGATGTGCACGCCGGCGCGGGTGGCCCACCTCATCGCGCGCCTCCTTGCTGCAGCCGGACAACGAGGTCCTCCACCCGGCGCCGGACCGCGTCCCTGGCGGCGACCAGGTCCACGCTGGCCAGCGGCAGGTCGTCCCAGGCCTCGGCCCGCCGTGGGCGCCCGAGTTCGGCCGGCAGCGCACATCCCATGGCAACGACCAGCTCGGCGCCGGCGAGGTCGTCAGCGGTCAGTCGGCGCGGTCTCCGGCCGTCGACCTCCACGCCATCCCGATGGAGCAGCTCCACCACCGACGGCCACACCGCCTCGTCGGGTTCAGTACCTGCCGAGTCCGCGACCAGGTCCAGCCCTGCCTCCGCGGCGAGCCGACGGAAGTAGGCCACCGCGATGACGCTCTTGGCGGCGTTGTGCGGACACACGAACAACACGCTCTTGCTCATGAGCCCACGGCCTCGCCAGTCCCACCGTCGGCGCTGGCCAGGACACCCCGTCCCGTCGGCCCGTCGGCGGCAACATCACCAGCCAGAGCTCCCAGCGCGGCCGCGGCGTCCTCCCGCTGCGACGGTGGGAAGAAGTCCCGGCGGTTGATCTCCCGCCACTGTCCCCGCAGCCGGCGCAGGACCCGGGATCGCTCCGACCCGCGCAGGGACAGCGCGTCGGTCGCGGCCGTGGCCAGCTGCCCGTACTCCACCGCTCGCGCTGCCGCCATCTCCCCCGCCAGAGCCCGCTCCTGCGCCACCGACCCCGGCCGGGCCACCCACAACCCGGCTGTTCCGCCGGCCTCCACCGCCTCCTCGGCCGCCCACTCCAGCTGCTCCCGGGTACGCGCATCCGCCGGCAGCGCCACCAGCCCGTCCCCGATCTGCACCACCCCGAGCCGCTTCAGCCGCCGCCACAGAGCGATCCGCGGCCTCGACGGCTCCCGCGGCAGGCGGTAGCTCAGCAGCACCCACTCCCCGACCGCGCGCCCCTGCACCACCGGCGCAATGTAACCGTGGTTACTTCGGCCGGGCAAGTCGCCTACTCGTGATCCGGCAGGCCGCTCAACAGGTGGTCGGCATGCGCAAGCGTCTGGGTGACCAGCCGGCGGACTGACCATTGCGGACGGCGTAGATGCGGCGCCGGCCCTCCGTCCGGGCCTGGACCAGCCCACCCAGTCGCAGGCGGCTCAAGTGCTGAGAGACAGCCGGCCGCGGGACCCCGGTCAGCTCGGTCAGCTCGGAGACGTCGCGATCAGCGGCAA
>Ga0126307_10003662_pt1 | contig 10541 bp, 14 predicted proteins | sample Plot28_FD_89955 | JGI IMG/M metagenome (GOLD analysis project Ga0126307, IMG submission 89955) | Serpentine soil microbial communities from UC McLaughlin Reserve, CA, USA - Plot28 | ecosystem: Environmental > Terrestrial > Soil > Grasslands | place: USA: UC McLaughlin Reserve, Lake County...
GCGCGCCACGCACAGCTTCCTTTGCCTCCACGTCGGCTCCTCTTCTGGTCGGGATCCGCGCCCAACACTACCGGCTTGACTGGCTGGCTGGCCAGTTTGGCCGAGGGAGCTCCAGTGCCCGGGGCGCAATCAAAAGGGGCCGGGCGGCGGCGGCGCGGGTTCCGGCCGGAGCAGGGGACAGACTTCGGTTACCGAATCTTGTGCTGAATGGCACCACTTGCGCGGCCGGCACCTGCCGCGAGGAACTCAGAGCACAAATGGCAGCCGCCACCCACATCGTTCAGAGGCGCCGCCGGCATCGGGTCCCGTGGACCTGCGGCGGGCGGCTGCTCGGCTACGACCCCGAGCTGCGCCGGGTCTGGGTCGGCGGCCAGCGGCTTCATCACGGCGTTACCGGTATCGCCTTGACCGGCGCCGGGGTGCTGGGAGTGGCCGCCAGGCGCTTTCGCGCCAGCCGCGGGGCCGTCTGGGCGCTGACCGGGACCGCGCTGGTAGCCCACGACTGGAAGGACCGCGCGCTCTGGTTCCGGCGCGGCCCCCAGCCCGACTAGGGCCGGAATCCGCTAGGCCTTGCCGAGCGCCTGGGCGGCGAGGTAGGTATCGCTGAGCGCGAGAACCTCGGTCGCCTTGCCGTCCTTCATCCGCCAGACGTGCACCCAGGGAAGCTTCACCTCCTTCGCGCTTCCCTTCGCGGTGCCGTGGCTGAGCACGACCACGGTGTCGCCGGACTCGATGAACTCGTCGGGGACCACCTCGAACGACTCCCAGCTGCCCATCCACTCCTGGAACATCTGCGTGACGTCGTCCTTGCCCTCGTAGACGCCGTTGGTCGGAAGCGCCGGCGCCTCGGGGTTCTCCCAGCGGATGTCGTCGGCGAAGTTCTCGGTGGCGGCGTCGAGATCGCCGCGCCCGAAGGCCTCGTAGCCCTGCTTGATGATGTCGGCGTTCTGCCCCATCTCAACCTCCTCGTCTCGTTCGCTCAGCCTGCGGCTACCGGGCGTGGCCGTGGGTCAAACCGTGGCTCGCAAGAGTCAGACGCTCAGGCTCTCGCCCGGCGCCAGCACCGCCACCTTCGATGAGGTCTTTGCTTCGACATCGGCCTTGAAGGCCTCGGCATCGGTCTCGATCGCGGGGAAAGTGTTGTAGTGGGTGGGAATCACGGTGGCGGCGCCGACGAACTCGGCGGCGACCACGGCGTCGTGCCGGTCCATCGTGTAGTGGCCGCCGATCGGGATGATCGCGATGTCCACCGGGGTGCGCTCCGCGATCAGCCGCAAATCACCGAAGAGCGCGGTGTCGCCGAGGTGGTAGACGGTGGTGCCGGCGAGGCTGATCACCAGTCCACACGCAGCCCCGATCACGGTTCCTGGCGTCGGGCTGAAGGGTCGATCGTCCGAGCCGGCGACCGTGTTGGTGTGGAAGGCCTGGACCAGCTTCACCCAGCCCCAGTCGAACTCGACTGTGCCGCCGAGATTCGGGTCGGCGACGTTCTCCAGGCCCTGCTCGTCGAGGACGTTGGCGAGCTCCGCAACCGCGACGAACTGGGCGTCCGTGCGCTTGCCCACGGCGACCGCGTCGGCGAAGTGATCGATATGGCCGTGCGTGAGCACCACGTGGGTCGGGTCGACCTCCTCGGCGCTGACCTGCGCGACGGGGTTGTTCGGCTTCAGGAAGGGGTCGACGAGGACCCTGGTGTCGCCCTCGACTAGCTCAAAGGTGGAATGACCGATGTAGTTGATCTGCACTTTGGCGTCAGTCCTCCTGCTCTGCCGCTGAGAGCTTCTCGGCGAGCGCCCACCCTACCGCCACGCCGATCATCATCCCCATCCGCGCCTCCTCGGCGAGCAGGGTGCGGACGGCGCTTAGGCGCTCGGTCTCATCCGGGGCGGTCGCCGCCTTCAGCAGCTGCGATTCGTGCGACTCGCCGAACCAGCCGCCGGCGCCGAGCGCCTCGGCGAGGATCTTCTGCAGCATGGGCGCGGCGCTCGCTACCGCCCGCTCGGCCCGCTCGACCGCTCCGGGCTCAGACAGGGCCTCGATCGCCGCCTCGACCTGCTCGTCGGAGTAGGGCCCGGGGTTCACGCCGCCACCGTAGCTCGCCTATTGCGCCTCGGGGCGGCGGCGCTCCCACATCTGCAGCACGCCGACATCGCGGTAGCCGAGACGCGCGTAGACGGGGTAGCCGAGCCTGGTCGCCTGCAGAGTGCTGGTTAGGGCGCCCCGCCCGCGGGCCTCGGCGAGGGCGTGGGCGCAGAGCCGCGCCGAGATCCCGCGTCCGCGCGCCTCGGGCAAGGTCGCCACCCAGGAGAGGACGCCGTCGGATCCGTGGTCCCAGATCCCGGCGCAGGAGACGGCCTTGCCGTCGAGATGCGCGAAGTGGAGGTGAAACCCGGGCAGGACCGAGTTCGCGAGCGGGTCGAAGTCGCCCGGCGGGTAGCCGTAGGCGACCTCGTTCAGCCGAGCGAGCTCCGCCAGGTCGAGCCGCTCCTCGATTTCGATCTCCTCGCTCGCCGGCGGCTCGCGCAGCTCCTCGACGCTCATCGCCATCGCGCGCGGGGTCGCGTCGAGCTTATGGCCGACCGCCTCCAGCCCCGCGGAGGTCTCGTTCTCGGACTCGGGTACCCAGACAGTCCAGGCATTGACGCCAGCGTCGGCATAGACCTCGGCGAGCTCGTCGAGGGAGGCGAGCAGCTCGTCGGGGCTCCGATAGAGGACGGAGTTGAACACCGAACGGTCGGCGGCGGCCGGGATCACCGCGGCGGTCACCCCGCGCCGCTCCCAGACGCCGCCGCCACAGGACTCCGCCATCAGCTTCCAGTAGGGCGCCATCCCGGCGCGGACCAGCTCGAGTCCTACCGCGCTCATCGCTTCAGGGCCAGGGTCACCCCGTCGGCAATGCCGAGCATCGCCACCTCGACCCGCTCGTCGCGGGCGATCCGCTCGTTCAGCTCGGAGACCACCCGGTCGGAGCTGTCGGGCTCGGGGTCGAGCACGCGACCGTCCTTGAGCGTGTTGTCGAGCATGACCAGCCCGCCCGGGCGGGTGCGAAGGAGCACCTCCTCGTAGTAGTCGGGGTAGCTCTGCTTGTCGGCGTCGATGAAGCTGAAATCGACGCTGGGCTCGGCCGGCATCGCGCGCAGGGTCTCGAGCGCCGGCCCGAGCCGGATCTCGACGCGCTCGGCCAGCCCGGCGGCCTCCAGGTGCTCGCGGGCGCGGCGCGCGTAGTCCTCGCTCAGCTCGCAGCAGATCAGCCGCCCATCGTCGGAGAGGCCACGGGCGATCGCGATCGCCCCGTAGCCGAGGAAGGTGCCGAGCTCGAGCGCGTCGCGGGCGCCGATCGCCCGCACCAGGATCGTGATCAGGGCCGCCTGGTCGCCCGCGATCTGCATCAGCGGGGCCTCGGTGTCCTCGGCGGCGGCCTCGACCTGCCGGGCGAGCGGCTCGCGAAAGCCGCTGTGCTCGACCAGGTAGCGCTGCAGCTCGGGCGTGAGCGCAGTGAACTTCTCGGTCAAACGCCGGGCCTCTTCTCGCGCCTCGCTAGCGCGGCCGCGAGGCCGCAGAGGGCGCCGACCACGGCCCCGGTGAGGCCCGCGAAGACATCCGCCCAGTCGACCACCACCGGCAGCAAGACCAGGACGGTGGCGGCGACGCCGGCGCCGATCACCTCGACCTCGTCGTCGGGGTGGGCGCGAAGCTCCGCCGCCCGCAAGACCGCCCAGGCGGCGAGCAGGCCCAGCGCGATCCCGTTGCCCCCGGCGGCGATCAGGGTCTCGTCCTCGTCCAACACCCCCTGGATTCCATCGGCGGCGAGCATGCCGAGCGCGCCGCAGGCGACGATCAGGATCGCTGTGGGGACGGTGCCGAGGCGGGACTCGACCGCGGTGCCGAAGATCGCCACGGCGAGAGCGCAGACGAAGAGGTAGCCGAGGTTGCTGTAGGCGAAGGGAGCGGCGAGGTAGCGCCACCACTCACCGCCGGGGTCGCCGAGGATGGCGCCGACGTCGGGGAGCGGCGCCTCGATCGCCTGCACCACGAGCAGCAGCACCGCGGACGCAACGATCGCGGCGATGCTGGCATAGGGTCGCACCACGAGGCGCTCGGAGGCGGCGGCGCGTCGATCCCGGCGCCGCTCGCGGCGGAGCAGGCGCCGGCGCCGGCGCGTCTCGCGAGGAGTGAGCTCGTCGCCGTGTCGCTCGAGGCGGGGCGCCCGCTTCCTCAGCCTGGCGCCGCAGTAGGGGCACTCGGTGACGTAGGGGCTGACCTCGGATCCGCAGCTGCGACAGACAACGCTGAGCTCAGGCGCGCTCACGCAGCGAGGATACCCCCGGCCGACTGCGCCCAGCGATTGAGCTCATAGAGCACCCGGGCCAGCTCCCGCCCGCGCCCGCTGAGGCGATAGCGCCGGGCGCCGTCGCGCTCTACCAGGCCGATCTCGGCCAGCTCGCGCAGCCGCGTGGTCAGCACCGAAGGGCTGATCCCGGTCCGCTGGCGCAGCTCGCTGAAGGAGACGGCATCGCGGCGGAGCTCCCAGACGACCCGCAGCGCCCAGCGACGCCCCAGCTGCTCCAGCACGCTGTTGATCGGGCGTCCGTCGGCCATTGCTTCTATTTTCGTATCTCACCGCGCAAAATACAAGGTAATTCGGTTTCAAATTCGTATCAAGGGCGCGGAGACCGTTCGGAGGAGGACCCAGGCTGAGAAGGGCAGGCGGTCCGGACCGAGGCGCTCAGGGCGCGCTCGCGGCGAAGATCTCCAGCATCAGGCCCGGGATGTCGCCGTGGGCCTCGAGCCAGTCGAGCTGGCGGCGGGCGCCGGTGCCGCGGTTGACCAGGTCGAGGAGGGCGAGCAGCTCAGCCTCGCAGCCGAGCTCGTTGGCGTGATCCTGGAGCTGGTCGATCAGCTCGCGGACCATCTGCGCGCCTGACACCTCGACCCCCTGCTCGAAGTCGATCAGCTTGCCCTCGATGCCGACGATCGCGGCGCGGACCTTGTTGTCGTCGATCAGCTCGTGGGGGTGATCGACGCTGGGCACGCCGTCCTCGTAGCAGCCCGCCAGCCGGTGGGCGAGCGAGACCGCCAGCGCGGCGAAGCCGACCGTGTGCTCGATCCGGGTCTGCTGGTCGAACACCCGCAGCTCGACCGTGCCGAGGTTCGGATGCGGGCGCACGTCCCACCAGAGGAAGGTGTAGTCGGGGATCGCGCCGCCCTTGACCATCTGCTGGACCCGGTGGGAGTATCGCTCCCAGCTGCCGTAGTACGGAGGGATGCCGACCCGCGGGAAGGAGCGAAAGACCGGCGTCCGCGAGGACATCATCCCGGTCAGCCTGCCCTGCCAGAGCGGCGAGTTGGTCGACATCGCCAGCAGCAGCGGCAAGTAGGCGCGCATCTCGTCGGCGACGTAGATCGCCTTGTGCGGGTCGTCGATGCCGACGTGGACGTGAGTGCCGAAGATCAGCTCCTGCTGGGCGATCCAGCCGAGCTCCGCGGCGAGGGCCTGGTAGCGAGGGTGCCCGACGATCTCCTGGTCGAGGTAGCGGGCGAAGGGGTGGGTGCCGGCAGCGCCTATCTCGAGACCCTGCTTCGCCCCGACCTCGCGCACGCAGCGGCGAAGCGAGGCGAGCTGCTCAGCGGCCTCGGCAACGTCGGCGCAGGGCTTGGTCGCCACCTCCAGCACCGACTTCATCAGCTCGGGCTTGACGTCGCCGGCAAGGTCGTCGGGCAGGTCGGCGAGCATCGAGTCGATCGCCTGGACCAGGTCGCCGGACTCGGCGTCGCAGATCATCAGCTCCTCCTCGATCCCGAGGGTGAAGGGGGTCCCGGTGAAGGAGTGCTCGAGCACGATCAGGGGTAGCTCAGACCTATACTGGGGGCCGTCCGACCAGGAGGTTATGCGCAGCGATGGAAGTGAAGACGGCAACCGAGCAGAAGTCCCTTCTGGACGTCCTCTCACCCGGCAAGCGCACGCGGCTGCGCCGCCTCCTGTTCGAGTTCGGCCCCGGCAACGGGGCCCTGATGCTGTTGCCGATCGACCAGGGCATCGAGCACGGCCCGCGTGACTTCTTCCCCAATCCGGCCTCGAAGGATCCTGAGTACCAGTTCAAGCTTGCGGCCGAGGCGGGCTACTCGGCGATCGCCTGCCAGATCGGGCTCGCCACCAAGTACTACCCCGACTACGCCGGGACCGTGCCGCTGATCCTCAAGGTCAACGGCAAGACCGACATCCCGCCCTCCGACGAGGCGCTCTCGACCACCAACGCCTCGGTCGAGGACGCCGTACGCCTCGGCGCCGACGCCGTCGGCTACACCCTCTACGTCGGCTCGCCGCGCCAGGACGAGGACCTGCACCAGCTGAGGGGGGTGCGCGAGGACTGCGAGCGCTACGGGATGCCGCTGGTGATCTGGTCGTACCCGCGCGGGCGCGAGATCGAGGCCAAGGGCGGTCGCGACAGCTTCTATGGGATCGACTACGGGGCCAGGCTGGCGATGGAGATGGGCGCCGACGTGGTCAAGCTCAACTACCCGAAGCTCAACCCCGACAAGGACAAGGACTCCCCGGCCCCCTACAACGAGGCCAACTTCTCCGAGGAGGAGGCGCTTCGCCACGTGGTCGAGTCGGCGGGGCGCTCGCTGGTGGTGCTCTCGGGCGGCTCCAGGGCAGACGACGAGGTCGTGCTCGCGCACACGCGGGCGATCATGGAGGCGGGCGGCTCCGGCGTCATCTTCGGCCGCAACGTCTGGCAGCGAGAGTGGAGCGAGGCGCTCGAGATCATCTCCCAGATCAAGGAAACGCTGCTCAGCCACGTGCGGCGGCTGCCGTAGGGCAACAGGGCAGCTCGCCTCAGGAGCGCGGCCGCTTGGCGGCCGCGACTCATGCCGGGCGGCCGCAGATTGCCGCGATCTGGTGCCGCCGGCGCATAGAAGCCGCCACCCGGGGCTCACTTCGCAGTGAGGCGCGGCTCGCGCAGAGGAGCGCTGGTGCTGGCGGCGGTCGCCGCGGCGGCGCTGCTTGCGCCCTGCGATCAGCGTGACCCCGAGGATGAGATCGAGAGCGGCGCCGGTGCGCTCGAGGCCGAGGTGATCGACGTCGTCGACGGCGACACGATCGACGTCCGCCTCGAGGACGGCAGCGAGGAGACCGTCCGCTACATCGGCGTCGACACGCCCGAGTCGGTCGCCCCCGACGAGCCCGTCCAGTGCTACGCCCACCGCGCCGCCGAGTTCAACCGCAGCCTCGTCCTCGGCCGCAGCGTCCAACTTCGCTTCGACGCGGAGCGCCGCGACGTCTACGGGCGCCTGCTCGCCTACGTCTACCGGGGAAGGCGATTGATCAACGCGATCCTGCTGCGACGGGGCCTCGCCAGGCCGCTGACGATTCCGCCCAACGACTCGCTGGCGCCCCTGTTCGAGCGCCTCGCCCGCGCCGCCGGCCGCGTCGGGCGCGGGCTCTGGGGCGCCTGCGCAGGCTGAGCGGGCTGCAAGATATCTTGCTAGTTTGAGCAAGCCCTAATAGGCCTCGGGGGCGGCTTCCCATGGCGCAGATGCGGATGCGACAGAGCATGGCTCAGATCGAGCTGGCGTTCGAGCAGGAGATGGCGCTGGAGCGCCGTCGCCGCGATCAGCTGCGGAAGCGCGCCGCCAACCGCTCGCGGGCCCGCCGCATCCAGCGGAGCGAGTCGAAGGGCAAGGTCCGCTTCAGCGTCCTGCTGGTCGCGCTCACGGTCACGGTCGTGACCGTCACCGTGGCGATGTTCGAGGTGCTCGCCTGGCTGATGGGCTAGCGGCGCCCGCTAGCGCTTGGCGGCTGCTTCTCGCGCTCCTCCAGGCTTACTCAGAAATCAGTAGGGATAGCGCCCGAGCCGCCCCCCGGGGAGGGTGCGGGAGCCGTTGCTAGAGTGGCCCGCCGATGGCACGGAAGTCGCTGCGTCCTCAGCTCAACCAGATTCGGGCCTGGGTTCGCCAAGGGCGCACCGATGCCTGGATCGCGCACCAGCTCGAGGTCCCGGCGGCGCAGCTGCGGGAGTTCCGGCGCCGTCACGACCTCGACGCGGACGGCGAGGAGCCGGCGGGGGACCTCGACCTCCGCGACGAGATCGAGGCGGAGATCGAGGCCGAGCTCGACTCAGCCCTCAAGGATGAGGCCCAGGCCGAGGCCGAGGAGCCCGAGGCCGAGGAGGAGCCGAGCGAGGGGGGCCGCCGCCGGCGCCGAAGGCGCCGCCGCGGTGGGCGCGGTCGACGTCGCCGCCCGCTCGAGGCCACCTTCGACCACGGCGAGGAGGAGGGCTACGGGCTCTGGCTCGACCCCGCGGTCAAGGACGATCCCACCTACGCCGAGCACTGGGCCGGCCACCGGGCGCTGAAGGTGACGATCGAATCCGACCGGATCGTGCTCGAGCGCGCGGACGACGACTGAGCAGAGGTCCGGCTACTCCTGCGCCACGAGACGCCCGCCGGACCAGTCGGTGGCTCCGCGCAGGTAGAGATAGAAGGACCCGTCGATGATCGCCTGCGGGTCGAGGTCGCTCGCCCCCTCGGGCAGCGCCCAGCGCGCCGCCTCCAGGCACCAGTCGGTGCCGGCGCCGTAGAGGTCGGCGAGCTCGGCGCTGGAGAAGGTGGGGCCGATCCGGCGGCGAAGCTCGTCGCGGATAGCCTCGACCGCGCGGTTGGCGCGGGCGGCGCTGCGGGGGTCCGCGCTGAGCTCGCGCAGGCGGCGGTGGCCATCCTCCCACTGATAGAGGGCGCTCTCGACCGGATAGCTCACGGCGCCAAAAGCTAGCGCCGCTCCGCGGAGCAGACGCCCGGCCCCACGCCCGCCTGCAACTCCCAGACCTCGACCAGGGGGCCGCCCGCGACCCGCTCAGCGGGAGAGCCTTCGAGCCACGAGTGCTCCGGCGGAAGCGACGCCTCCTCGGGCAGATCCTGGTTGAAGTACGGCGAGGTGACCAGGTAGTCGTAGCCGCCCTCCTCCAGGGCCCGGACGAACTCGGGGCAGTCGTCGATCGCGCCGAACGAGCCGCGATCGCCACGGCGGCCGAGGTAGCGCACCTCGTTGCTGGAGTCGAGCCCCCAGAGCCCGTACTGGAACAGCGCCACCTCGGTCCCGGTGAGGGCGATGCGCGCATCGGCGACCTCGCGGGCCCAGTCGTTGGCGCCGGCGAGGCCGTGCTCGAGCTGGATCGAGGGGTGCTCATCGCGGGGGAACTCCGGCGCGGCGCTCGAGAAGCGGTGGTCGAGATAGGTGTCCTCGGTCGAGCGCCCCACCATTGCCAGCGCCAGCAGCGCCGCGGCCAGGCCGAGGGCGACCAGCGCCGCGCGCGTCCCCCGCGCGAGCAGGAGAACGGCGGCCAGCGGCAGCGCCAGCAGCGCCACCGCCAGCAGCAGCTCGCCCGGCAGCCGGTCGAGCTCGATCGCGCCGAGGGCGCCGTTTCCGACCACGATCACGGCGACGAAGGCCGCCGCCGCCGCCCACGTCCAGGCCGATCTCAACTGCTGGGCGAAGGGCGGTGGCAAGACGATCAAGGGCAGCGCCAGCGCCAGCGCGGGCGCCAGGTAGCGGATGTTGACCCGGAAGGCGTTGGGATCGCCCTCGGGCCCCGCGGCGCTCAGCGGCGTGAAGATGTAGGCGATCGCCGAGACGACGGCGACCGCGGCCAGCAGCTGCTCGACCCGCTGGCCGCGCAGGAGCGCGACCACCACCCCGCCGATCGCCAGCGCCAGCAGCAGCGGCCATAGATCGCCGAAGCGCTCGTGGATGCCCGGGACGAAGTAGGTCCCCCAGACGTCGGTGTCGGTCAGGTAGTGCGCGATCGAGAAGGGGTCGCGGCCCGCGAGCTCCTCGGTCTTCGGCAGCGGCCCCAGCTCGAGCCAGGGCAGCGGGTTGCCCGAGACGACCAGGTTGCGCAGGTACCAGTAGCCGCCGCCGAGCGCGAGGCCCCCCGCCCACCAGGCGGCGATGCGGCGCCTCGTGCCCGCCGCCGCAAAGGCGACCACGCCGATGCTCAAAGCCGCCACCGGCACGACCACGGTCAGCTTCGTCCCCAGCGCCAGCCCCGCCGCCAGAGCCGCGACGAAGGTCCCCGCCACCCCGCCCAGGCGCTGCGGGCCGGCGTCCACGCTCCGGCTCCCCCGGCGCAGCAGCGCGGCGACGGCGGCGTCGCCGCGGTTCGCGGCCTCGATCAGCAGCGCGGCGGAGGCCAGCAGCAGCGCCAGGGAGACGACGTCGTTGTTGGCGCTGCCGGGCTGGCGCGAGAAGAACAGGTTGGACGAAATCAGGGCCGCGGTCGCCGCGAGGGTGCCGAAGCCGGCCCCGTAGGGGCGCCCGATGCACCAGCCGGCGAGCAGGACGAGCGCGAGCCAGGCCAGGTTCAGGGCCGGCGAGAGAAAGTCGTTTCCGAACAGCTCGATGCCCGCCGCGTGCAGGAGCTCGGAGTTCTGCGGATAGAACCAGTTGAGGTAGAGCGGATCGGTGTAGAGCAGCTCGGTGACCGATCCGGTCTGGGCGATGTGCGCCGCGAAGGGCATGTAGTACCAGAGCGAGTCGCCGC
>Ga0126307_10003664_pt1 | contig 10540 bp, 10 predicted proteins | sample Plot28_FD_89955 | JGI IMG/M metagenome (GOLD analysis project Ga0126307, IMG submission 89955) | Serpentine soil microbial communities from UC McLaughlin Reserve, CA, USA - Plot28 | ecosystem: Environmental > Terrestrial > Soil > Grasslands | place: USA: UC McLaughlin Reserve, Lake County...
ACAGCAGCCCGTCCGCGGCCCACGGGTTGGACTGCCGGTAGACCTCGAAGGCGTGCCCGAGCAGGTCCTCGAGCGGCTTCGGATACGTGATCTCCTCCAGCAGCTCCATCCGCTCGTCGTACTCGATGCCCTCGGCCTTCATCTGGGCGATGGCCTCGCCCCTGGCCTTCTTCAGGTGCGCCGCCAAAATCTGGCGGGGGTCCTCGAGGGTCGCCTCGATGACCGAAACAACGTCCAGCGCATAGCTTTCCGAGGCCGGGTCGAGCATGTCGACTGCGGCGAGCGCGAACGTCGACAGCGGCTGGTTGAGGGCGAAGTCGGGCGGCAGGTCGACGGTCAGGCGGTAGCGCCGCCCGTCGGCCTCGGGTTCGGGCAGCCGCTCCAGGACGCCGGCCCGTAATAGCGAACGGGCGATGCCGACCGCTTCGCGGATGTGCTGCAGTTGCCGCTTGCGCGGCTCGTGATTCTCGGTGAGCAGTCGGCGCATCGCCGCGAACGGGTCACCGGGACGGTCGACGACATCGAGGATCATCGCCGTCGACACCCGCATGTTGCTGGTCAGCGGTTCGGGAGCGGCCTCGATCAGCCGCGTCATGGTGGACTCGCTCCACGGCACCATGCCTTCGGGCACCTTGCGGCGCACCAGCTTTCGGCGCTTTTTCGGATCGTTGGCTACTTTGGCGAATTGTTTGAGGTTCTCCACCTCGTGGTCGGGCGCCTGGACGACGACAGTGCCCGCGGTGTCGTAACCGGCTCGTCCCGCCCGCCCGGCGATCTGGTGGAACTCGCGGGCGTTGAGCAGCCGGGTACGGGTGCCGTCGTACTTCGACAGAGCCGAGAAGACGACGGTCCGGATCGGCACGTTAATGCCGACGCCGAGGGTGTCGGTGCCGCAGATGACCTTGAGTAGTCCGGCCTGGGCCAGCTGTTCCACCAGCCGCCGGTACTTGGGCAGCATGCCGGCGTGGTGAAGGCCGAGCCCGTGCCTGACGAGTCGCGACAGCGTCGCCCCGAATGCCGAGGAGAACCGGAATCCGCCGATCATGTCGGCGATCGCGGCCTTCTGGTCTTTGGTGGTCACGTTCACGCTCATCAGCGCCTGCGCCCGCTGCAGCGCCGAGGCCTGAGTGAAGTGGACGACGTAGATCGGCGCCTGATTGGTGTCGAGCAGCTCGCCGATGGTCTCGTGCATCGGCGTGGTCGCGTAGTAGTGGTGCAGCGGAACCGGGCGCACGGCGTTGGCCACCAACGCCGTGGGCCGGCCGGTGCGACGGGTCAGGTCCTCGCGGAGGAACGTGACGTCGCCGAGCGTGGCCGACATCAGCAGGAATTGCGCCTTCGGCAGTTCAAGCAGCGGAACCTGCCACGCCCAACCACGATCGGGGTCGCCGTAGAAGTGGAACTCGTCCATCACGACTAACCCGATATCGGCATCAGCGCCTTCGCGCAGTGCGATGTTGGCCAGAACCTCCGCGGTGCAGGTGATGATCGGCGCCCCTTGATTGACCGAGGCGTCGCCGGTGAGCATGCCGACGTTGGCCGCTCCGAACACGTCGCAGAGGGCGAAGAACTTCTCGCTGACAAGCGCCTTGATCGGAGCGGTGTAATAGCTATGCCGCCCCGCTGCTAGCGCCGCGTACAGCGCTCCGGTGGCCACCAGCGACTTGCCCGAGCCGGTCGGCGTCGCCAGGACGACGTTCGCGCCGCTGACCAATTCAATGAGCGCTTCCTCTTGCGCTGGATAGAGCACGGTGCCCTGCGCCTCGGCCCACGCAGCGAAGGAGGCGAACAGCTCGTCGGCGTCGCCGCCCTTCGCGCGTAGCGCGGATAGGTCGGCCGGATCGTCGAGAAGCGGAGCAGCTGTAGCGGACATCGTGAGGACCAGCGTGCCTGACAAGGATGTCAGCCGTCGCATCGCCCGGGTGGGGATGCCGGAGTAGAGCCCCCAGGCGCTTCCGACCGGGTCCAGTTAGCGGGTTGATTACCCCCGATATCTGCGAGTGATCAACCCGCTAAGGACTCCTGAAAGGGGTGACCGCCTCCGCGCCGGCTCGGTGCGGAGGCCGGCAGCTAGGTTGAAATCATGATCGTCAGAACATGGTCGGCGCGCGTGACGAAGGCAGGCGCGGACGCGTACAGCACATACTTCGAGAACACCTTGCTTCCACAACTGCGCGGGCTTGATGGTTTCTCCGGTGCGTACCTGTTGGCCCGCGATGACGACGGCCTCGTCGAACTGACGGCACATACGATCTGGGAGCCGCTCGAGGCGATCCGCGCCTTCGCCGGCGGCGACATCGCCACCGCCGTCGTCGAGCCCGAGGCTCTTGCTGTGCTGCAGCACAGTGACACGACGGTTGTTCACCGCGACGTTCTAGTGCGTGCATAGGAAAAAGCGATGCTGGTACTGAGCGACGTATTCGCAGCCATCGCCGTGTTGGCCCTCGCGGCGATCTACGGCGCCGAGGTGTTCGCGATGGTGGTTCTCCGTCCCGCCCTGGGTCATGCGGACGAGGCGACGTTGAGCACCACTATGGGACGAGTTCACCAGTACGGCGATCGACGGCTGCCGGGGTTCTTCATCGTCGGTCTGTTGGCGGCGATCCTGAGTGGAGTCACCGCGGCCTTGGCGGGAGGACGCGCGATCGCGGTGATCGGTGTGGCCGTCCTGAGTTTGCTTGCCTGGCTTTTGGTTTTCCTTCGCATCAGCGCACCCATCAACCGCGCCCTCACCGCAGCTGTCGTCGCGGGCCGAACCCCGCCTGATGCCCGCGGCCTACAGCAGCGGTGGGATCGCGTCATACCGATCCGGCTGACCCTGCAGACGCTGGCGCTTGCCGCACTGAGCGTCGCGCTGGCGATGCCGTAGATCGTTACGTGCGAGGCGGCGGCTGCGAGCCGGCGTCCTCCGGGTCGACCTCGACGGCATACGAAGTGATCGCCGTGATCTGTTCACCCGCGAACTCGTAGATGTCGCAACTGGCCACCGCGATCATGCCGTCGCGGCGGGTGTAGCGGGCGAATGTGTCGACGGCGACGGCGTCCGAGCCCGCCGCGATCACGCATCGCTCATAGGTCGTCGTGGTGCCCTCGAGGCTTTCTGTCGTTTCCCGGCAGGTCTGACGCACCGCGTCGGCACCCTCGAGCACCATGTATCCGACGATCGTCCAGCGCACGTCCTTAGCCAGATGAGGCAGTGCCTCGTCGAACCGATGCTCGGAGAACGCGCGGCCGACGGCGCCGGGATCGAAAGCCATGTGCCGACGGTAGCGTGAGGCTGTCGGTGAGAGAAAAGGATGAGCGCATGGACCTGTCAGGCGTGGGCATATGGAGTTCGCAGTTGCGGTACGGCAACACTGACGAGGCAGCAGATGCCGCCGCCGAGTTGGAGGAGCTTGGTTTCACCGCGCTGTGGATTCCCGACGTCGGCGGCCCCGTCCTCGATTCTGTCGATAACCTGCTGGCGTCGACCAAACACGCGGTGATCGCCACCGGCATCCTGAACCTCTGGATGCACGAGCCGTCCGACGTCGCCGCGCGCTATGCATCATTGACCAAGACGCACGGTGAGCGCTTTCTGCTCGGCATTGGCGTGAGCCACGCCCCGCTGATCGACTCCAAGGAGCCTGGCCTTTACCGCAAGCCTCTGGCGGCCACACGCGCTTTCCTCGACGCCATCGACGCAACCGATCAGCCGGTGCCCGCTGAGAACCGGGTCCTCGCCGCACTCGGCCCGAAGATGCTCGAACTGTCCGCGACCAGGGCCCGCGGCGCGCATCCGTACCTCGTGACCCCGGACCACACGCGCCAGGCCAGGGAGGGGCTCGGCGACGGGCCGCTCCTGCTGCCCGAGCAGACCGTCCTACTGACCGACAGCCGCGACGATGCGCGCGCCGTCGGAATCGATTGGCTACGCAACTATCTCGCGCTCCCGAACTACGCCAACAACCTGTTGCGCACCGGCTTCACGCAGGACGACCTCGACTCCGTCAGCGATCGACTGTTCGACGCGATCATCGCGTGGGGCGACGAGGACGCCATCGTGCGGCGGGTCGAAGAGCACAAGCAAGCCGGTGCTGACCACGTCTGCGTGCAAGCACTTGCCGCCGACCCTCGGGAGTTCCCGCGTGAGCAGTGGCGGCGTTTAGCCGACGCCCTACTGTAGCGGCACCAGATACGGCGGGAGCGTCGTCAGCTTCTCGCAGGTCTCCTCGAACTCACGATCTGGCGTCGACGCCTCGATGATGCCCGCCCCAGCACGCAGCCATGTCCGGCCGTCGGATTCATAAGCCGAGCGCAGCGCCAGCGCCGCGTCCATTCCACCGTCGGCCGAGAACACCGCCACCGCACCGGAATACAGTCCACGAGGCCCCTCGTCGAGACGCAGAATCGCGTCGACGCTCTGCGCCTTCGGGATGCCCGACGCCGTGACGGCCGGAAACAGCGCCTCAAGCGCGTCCATCCGGTCCTTGGTCGGACGCAGCCGGCCACCGACAGTCGACCCCAGGTGCTGAACGCTCCCCCGCTCCCGCACCGTCATGAAATCCTTGACGACAGCAGTTCCCGGCTCGGCGACCTCCGCGATCTCCTGCAGCGAGCTGCGCACCGAGATCGCATGCTCAACAATCTCTTTGGAGTTCGACTCAAGGTCGTCGCGCGCGGCCCGGTCGTGGTCAACGCCGCGGCCGAACGCGCGGGTGCCAGCCAGCGGTTCTGTTACCACCACTCCGTCGTGATGGACCGCGGCCACGAGCTCAGGACTGAAGCCGAGAGCCCGAAGTCCACCCAACCGCAACAAGAACGAGCGCGCCGGCGTGTTGTGCCGCCGGCCCACCCGGTAGGTCGACGGAAAGTCCAATGCGAACGGCACATCGAACCGGCGTGACAGGATGACCTTCTGATAGCGGCCGCTGATGATCTCCTCGAGGCGGTTGCCACACGTGCGCGATACCCGGCACCGTCGTGGCGCACATCCAGAGTAGTGGGCTGCGACGCAGGAGACATGCCGGCCGCGAGCAGTAGCCGCAGCACGTCAATGTGGCGGTCGTCGGCGCCCACCAGCCGCACTTCCGAACTCGTCACGATGAATTGCGTACGCGGCGAAAAGATCCGCGCGAGCGGTGTGCCCGGCGCCAGGCGATGCTGAAGCCCATACCGATACACGCCGAACTCGAACGCCACCCAACCGAACACTCGCTCGGTCTCCAGCAGCAGCCGGTCGATCGCCTCACCAAGCACCGCGCCCGGGCTACCGGGCCAGGCCTGGCGCTGAACCACGGCATCGATAACGACCCGAGATTCGTCGTTGTCCAACTCGACCAGGGCTCGTGCACCGGTGGCCAGGGTCCACTGGCCATCGTGCTCGTAGACCAGGTACTCCTCACCGTCGCGCTCGGGCAACGCAATCGCGAGTTCGGCCACCAGGTCGGCAGGTGCACAGCCAGCCGGAACCGCAAACGAAAGATCTTCAGAGCTCGGTTCGACAGTTACGTCCGTCAACTGAGATTCCTTATCTAGGTGGCCTCGTCGAACAGCACGATCGGCGCCTAACCGTAGTGGGTGGCCGCCGCAATTTGGGGGCTACTGTCCTGGCCGAATGTGAGCTTGTGTTCGAAAATTCGGTCAGAGTTCGAACACAAGCTCACGTTCGTTGCCGCGGCCCCAGGGTGCTACCGCAGTGTGGTGATCGCCAGCGGTTCGTTGCTTCCCGACGCCCGGATGTCGACCGTGCGGATTTGCGAGGTCGGGATGCTCGTCGCCGCGGACAGTCCCGTCGCTTCATCGCCGGCGGGCTTCCATGAGCCCACCGCTTGCTGCACGCCGTCGTGCGTCGTCACGACGATGTCGTAGCTCGAGACATTGCGCGACCAGTCCTTGGTGTACTGGCACGCCCAGTTCAGTTCCGTGCCCCACTTCTTCTCGCTTACGGCGAGTTCGGCGGTCAGACCACCGCGCGGTGTCGGCTGCATCGCCTGCATCGCCACGGTCTGCGTCGGCGCCGAGGATTGGGAGAACACCGTCGCGCCCACGACGCCGCCAGCGATCAGGAATGCGGCTGCCGAGGCCACCGCCGTCGCGAGCCATGTGCGCCGCGACCGCTGCTGCCGCTTGGCCGCGGCCTGGGCGAGCGACGCCACGTTGTCGGGCCGCTGCCGCTCCGGCGGCGCGCCGGCAAGGTCGGTCAGCGCTACCGCTTCGTCGCGGCTCAACGCGTTGAGAATGCCGGGCATCCCGGCAAGGTCGGTGAGCTCGGCGGCTCGCGCCGGGTTGGCCGCGAGATAGTTTTCGTAGGCACGCCGGTCCTCGAGGCTCAGTGCACCCAGCACGTAGGCGGCGTCCCATTCGGCAAGGTCCTCGTCGGGCTTGAAGTTTGTCACCGGACAACCCCCCTTTCCTGCAACGCAATTCGCAAGGCGCGAAGCGCGTAATGAAGCCTGGATTTGACGGTTCCCTCCGGAATACCCTCTTGCTGCGCGATATCCGCGACGGTTTGGCCGAGATAGTAGGCCCGGACGATCGCGCCGCGATGGTCCGGGGACAACGACAGCAGAGCGTCGGACAGGATCCACTTGTCGAACGCCGGGCCTATCGCGTCGGGCGACGGTCGGTCGGGAAGATAATCGGACTGCAGTTCACGGGTGTAGCGGGCGCTGCGCCGGTCGTCGATCACCAGATTGCGGGCGACGGTGAACAGCCACGCGCGCACATTGTCGGTCGGCTGTTGCAGTACCTCCGGCTTACGCCAGAGCCGCAGCAGCGACTCCTGCACCACGTCTTCGGCGAACGGCATGTCACCCCTCGTGAGTCGCAACACGTAACGCAGCAGCGTGTGGCCGTGCTCATCGTGCACGGCGCGCAGCAGCGCGGCCTGCTCGGAATCGTCAGCCATGAGTCATGTCCCGCGTATCCCTTGCTTTCGGTCGGCCTTCGTTGAGCACAACGATGCAACCCCCAGGAAACGTTCAACCCTAATCCGCCGAGGCTGTGACCACGCAGCAAAGTACGAGAAAGCGCCTGCAGGAATACCGTTTAGGCGCTAGTCGAGCAGTGTGCGGACCACCGCGTCGGCGAGCAGTCGGCCACGGTCGGTGAGCACCAGCCGGTCGGCTTCCATCGCTGCCAGCCCGTCATCGACCACCGTCTCGGCCCGCTCGCGTTCGGAATCACTCAGCACCGCCACCGGCAGGCCGTCGCGCAGCCGCACCCGCAGCATCACCTCCTCGATGTGGCGCGTCGCGGCGTCGAGCCGCTCGAAATCGCCCACGGGCAGCTGACCGGCGTCCAGTGATTGCGCATAAGCGTTGGGGTGCTTGACATTCCACCATCTGGTATCGCCGACGAAGCCATGCGCACCCGGCCCGGCGCCCCACCATTCGCCGCCGTTCCAGTAGCCGATGTTGTGACGGCATTCGCCGCCGGGCGTGCTCCAGTTGGATACCTCGTACCAGTCGAAACCCGCCGCCGACAGCCGTGCGTCGAGCAACTCGTAGCGCTGGGCGAGCACGTCGTTGTCGGGGGCCGCGATTTCGCCGCGCCGCACCCGACGCGCGAACGCCGTCCCGTCCTCAACCACCAGCGCGTAGCCGGATACATGGTCGACGCCCGCGTCGATCGCCGCGTCCACGGAGCGCCGCAGGTCGTCGTCGGACTCCCCCGGCGTGCCATATATGAGGTCGAGGTTGACGTGATCGAAGCCGGCACCGCCGGCTTCGAGGGCGGCGTCGAGCGCCCGGCCCGGCGAGTGCACGCGGTCCAGCACGGCCAGCACACTCGGGGCCACCGACTGCATGCCGAGCGATACCCGCGTGAACCCCGCCGTCCGCAACTGCTCAAAGAATTGCGGCGAGGTGGACTCCGGATTGGCCTCGGTGGTGACTTCGGCGTCGGGCGCCAGCGTGAAGTGCCCGCGGACCGTGTCGAGCACCGCTTCTAGACCGTCGCCGCCCAGCAGCGAGGGCGTCCCGCCGCCGACGAAGACCGTGTCGACGGCCGGTGTGGACCCAATGCGTTGGGCAGCCATGGCCAACTCGTTGCGCAGCGCCTCCAGCCATCCGTCGGGGTTCGCGGCGCCCAACTCCGCTGGTGTGTAGGTGTTGAAGTCGCAGTAGCCGCAACGGGTCGCGCAGAACGGCACATGGATATAGATGCCGAACGGCCGACCTGGCACGGTGGCCAGACCGGGCAGCTCCACCGGAGCGGTTCGGACTGTCATGCGGCCATTTTCTCAGATCGGGATCACACGTCCCCTGCGCCGAACGTTCCGTACCGCTCGAAGAATCGCCGAAACTTCGAGCGGTAAGGAACGTTCGCCCCGGCAGCGCGGACTTTTGCACACCGTGAGCGCAAATATCCCCCGGTTAGGGATGGTGGGGGTATTCGTGGCACAATTGGCGACGTGCCTGCCGCCCGTAGCTTCCCCCAGCGTGTATCCCTGGTGGCGCGGCGGCATGTCGACTTCAAGCGCGTTTGTACCTGTTGTTGTCTGCCTTGACGTCGTAGACCTGCCCACCTGTACTTTCAGCTGGCCGCCGGATCTGCGCCGCCGGACAGCCCCCCGGTGAGGACGCGCGATCCGGCTCCACAGAGGAGCCACACACATGACCACCGCAAAGCCCGTCAAGCGCCCGCGTGGCGAGGGCCAGTGGAAGCTCGGCTACCGCGAGCCGCTCAATCCCAACGAGCAGTTCAAGAAGGATGACGACGCGCTGAACGTGCGCGCCCGCATCCTCGACATCTACTCCAAGCAGGGCTTCGACAGCATCGACAAGCAAGATCTGCGCGGTCGGATGCGCTGGATGGGCCTGTACACGCAACGCGAGCAGGGCTACGACGGCACCTGGACCGGCGACGAGAACGCCGATGTACTCGAGGCCAAGTACTTCATGATGCGGGTGCGCTGCGACGGCGGGGCGCTGACCAACGCCGGGCTGCGGACACTGGGCGAGATCTCCACCGAGTTCGGCCGCGACACCGCCGACATCAGCGACCGCGAGAACGTCCAGTACCACTGGATCCAGATCGAGGACGTCCCGCAGATCTGGGAGCGGCTGGCCGCAGTCGGTCTGCAGACCACCGAGGCGTGCGGTGACTGCCCCCGCGTGGTGCTCGGCTCGCCGCTGGCCGGCGAGTCCCTCGACGAGGTGCTCGACCCGACCTGGGCCATCGACGAGATCGTGCGCCGCTACATCGGCAGTCCCGAGCTCTCCAACCTGCCGCGCAAGTTCAAGACTGCGATCTCGGGGCTGCAGGACGTCGCCCACGAGGTCAACGACGTCGCGTTCATCGGCGTCAACCATCCCGAGCACGGCCCCGGCCTCGATCTGTGGGTCGGCGGTGGCCTGTCGACGAACCCGATGCTGGCCCAGCGGGTCGGCGCATGGGTCCCGCTCGAGGAGGTGCCCGACGTCTGGGAGGCCGTGACGTCGGTGTTCCGCGATTACGGCTATCGACGGCTGCGCTCCAAGGCACGACTGAAGTTCCTGATCAAGGACTGGGGCATCGAAAAGTTCAGGCAGGTCCTCGAGGACGAGTACCTGGGCCGCAAGCTGATCGACGGCCCGGCGCCCGAGCCCGTCAAGCATCCGATCGATCACGTCGGCGTGCAGAAGCTGAAGAACGGCCTGAACGCCGTCGGGGTCGCACCGATCGCCGGCCGGGTCTCGGGCACCATCCTGACGAAGGTCGCCGATCTGGCCAAGGTCGCCGGTTCGGACCGCATCCGGTTCACCCCGTACCAGAAGCTGGTGATCCTCGATGTGCCCGACGACAAGCTGTACGCGCTGGTCGCCGGTCTGGACGCACTGGGGCTGCCGTCGCGGCCGTCGGCGTGGCGCAAGAATCTGATGGCCTGCACCGGCATCGAGTACTGCAAGCTGTCGTTCGCCGAAACCCGCAACCGGGCGCAGGTGCTGGTGCCCGAGTTGGAGCAGCGGCTGGAGGACATCAACGCCCAGCTCGACGTGCCGATCACGGTCAACATCAACGGCTGCCCGAACTCCTGCGCCCGGATCCAGGTCGCCGACATCGGCTTCAAGGGCCAGATGGTCGACGACGGCGACGGCGGTTCGGTCGAGGGTTTCCAGGTTCACCTGGGCGGCTCCCTGGGCCTGGACAGCGGGTTTGGTCGCAAGCTGCGCCAGCACAAGGTGCTGTCGAGTGAGCTGGGTGACTACATCGACAGGGTTGTTCGCAATTTCGTGAAACAACGCGAGCAGGGTGAGCGTTTCGCTACGTGGGCAGTACGAGCAGACGAGGCGGATTTGCGATGACGGAACTGGTGAACGAGACCGATCTACAGGCACTGGCCGAGCGCGGCGCTGCTGAGCTCGAGGGTGCCAGCGCCGACGACCTTCTGCGCTGGACAGACGAGAACTTCGGCGGCAATTACATCGTGGCCTCCAACATGCAGGACGCGGTACTCGTCGATCTCGCCGCCAAGGTTCGGCCCGGGGTGGACGTGCTGTTCCTGGACACCGGCTACCACTTCGTCGAGACCATCGGCACCCGTGACGCCGTCGAGGCCGTCTACGACATCAACGTG
>Ga0126307_10003665_pt1 | contig 10539 bp, 8 predicted proteins | sample Plot28_FD_89955 | JGI IMG/M metagenome (GOLD analysis project Ga0126307, IMG submission 89955) | Serpentine soil microbial communities from UC McLaughlin Reserve, CA, USA - Plot28 | ecosystem: Environmental > Terrestrial > Soil > Grasslands | place: USA: UC McLaughlin Reserve, Lake County...
AGCAGGAACCCGTTCAGGACGAGCAGCTCGACCGTGTACGGCTGGTACGAGTTCCAGGCCCACGGCGTCTCCACGATCCGGTGCTCGTGCTCGAAGAGCTTCGGGTTCGCGGCGTGGTGGTAGAGCGCGTCCGCGGACGTGATCGGTGCGCACGTTGCGACGACGTCGAGGATCGCGAACAGGACGATCAGCGCCAGTACGGACTGCTGCCAGCGCGGCCATCCACCCAGGTGCAGCCGTGTGCCGCGCAGCTCCCGAGCGACGACCACCGCACCGACCACGGCGAAGGCTGTCGCGACGGGAACGTATGCCTCGGCGTAGAGAAGGTGGAGGTACCCGGCGGCGAAAGTCGCGAGCGCGAATGCGATCGCGCCGGCGCCGAACCGGTTCAGAAGCGCAAGCGCGGCACCGCCGCCCGGACGCGCCCACGCGAGCGCGAGCGTCCCCGCACCGACCCACGAGAGCGCCGTTACCGCCGCGAGCGCGACGTGCGCGACGCAGTCAGCCAAGCTCGTCGAGTGCGATCCGAACGAGCTGGATTGCGTACAGCCCGCCCGCGACGATCACCCACACGAGCGCCGCGGCGTACGCGCGGGACAAGCGTCTAGCGGGGGCGGTCGAAGACCGCGTAGTGCTGCGCCTCGTCGAGCGCCGCCGCGTCCACGTTCCGCAGCTCGAGCGCGGGCGGGACGTACGGCGAACCCGAAACGTAGTGGGCCACGAGGAGCAGCCGCTCGTCGGTCTCCGGCTTCTGCTGCTTGTGGTAGCCGCAGGTGTCCGCGAACACGACCGTCCCCGGCCCCCCTTCGCAGAGCACCCACTCGTGCTCGGGGACGACCGCTGCCATCTGTGGGTCGTCCGAGCGCGCCTGTTCGTCCTGCTCGGGAAGACGCCGGCGGGCGCCGAGCGGGTGCGTGCCGGGCGCGTAGCGCAGTGGGCCGGCCGCCGGCCGCACGTCGGTGAAGTAGACGAACATCTTCACGTTCATCACGTCGTCCCCGTCGCGGTGCCAGAGCTGGGTCTGGATCGCCGGCCCCTCCGTCGGCTTGGTCAACCAGAGATCGAGGGCGCGCAGGTTCGCGTAGAGCCGGAGGTAGCCGTTCGCGACCGCCATGGCGTCCGGGTGGATCGCGAGGCGGACGAACGGGTCGTCGAACTCGTACGAGCCGGTGGCGAGCTTGGTCAGGAACGTGCCCTTGCTCCCTGCGCCGGCCTCCAACTCTTCCCGCGGCGCGCGGTAGAGCTCGTCGGCCCGCGCGGCCGCGGCGTCGTAGACAGCGGTGTCGCCGAAGACGGTGCCGGCGTCGGTGATCGCGACACCGTCGCGCTTCAGCGTCTCGAGGACGGACGCCGAGCGGTCGGGCACGACCGGCTGCGTGCCGCGGTCGCGGTTGCGAAGCCGCCACGCCGCGAGCTGTGCCTTGTCCTCGAGCCGAGGCGCCCGGCGCGCGAGCTCGTTGCGGATCTTGGTCGCGACGCCCATGTCGCGCGGGAGCTTACCGCGGGCAAACATCGCTGGATTAGGGTCTCCGTCGATGGCGCGGCGGCCCGCAGTCGTGACCGGCTCGAGCGGCCTGATCGGCTCCGAGCTGGTGGAGCACCTCGACGAGCGCGGCTGGGATGTCCACGGCATCGACAACAACATGCGGCGGACGTTCTTCGGCGAGCACGGCGACACGACGCCCAATCTCGAGCGCCTTCGTCGCGCGACGCGCCGTTTTACGCACCACGACCTCGACATCCGGGATCGCTCTGGCATCGCCGACCTGGTCTCGCGGACGAAGCCCGAGCTGATCGTCCACTGCGCCGCGCAGCCGTCACACGATCTCGCCGCGCAGCTGCCCTTCGACGACTTCGAGGTGAATGCGGTCGCGACGCTGAACCTGCTCGAGGCCGCGCGCGCGCACGCGGCGGACGCGCCGTTCGTGTTCCTCTCCACGAACAAGGTCTATGGGGACGCGCCGAACGAGCTCCCGCTCATCGAGCTCGAGACGCGGTGGGACTACGCCGAAGAGGCGCACCGCGAGGGCATCGACGAGACGATGCGGATCGACCGGACGCTGCACAGCCTCTTCGGCGCGTCCAAGGTCGCGGCCGACGTCCTCGTCCAGGAGTACGGCCGCTACTTCGGACTGCCGACCGTTTGCTTCCGCGGCGGCTGCCTGACCGGGCCGAACCACGCCGGCGCCGAGCTGCACGGGTTCCTCGCGTACCTCGCGCGCGCGGTGCGCGAGGGCATCCCGTACCGGATCTACGGCTACAAGGGCAAGCAGGTGCGCGACAACATCCACTCGCACGACGTCTGCACGGCGGTGATGGCGTTCGCGGAGGCGCCTTCGGGGCCCGGAGCCGTCTACAACCTCGGCGGCGGCCGGGACAACAGCGTCTCGATGCTCGAGGCGATCGCGCGCTTCGAAGAGGGCTTCGGGCGCGCCCTCGAGTCGCGCTACGTCGAGGAGGCCAGGCGCGGCGACCACATCTGCTACATCACCGACCTCCGCCGCTTCCGCTCCGACTATCCGGACTGGGAGCTCGAGTTCGACCTCGACGGAATCTTCGGAGGGTTCGCGGGGCAACCCGTCACCGAGCGCGTTTCGTGAGGATCGCCGTCCTCGTGGCGGGGGGGCCGCCGAACCCGACCGCCGGCGGCGGCGCGGTCACCGCGTGGACGATCGTCTCGGAGCTGCTCGAGCTCGGCCACGAGGTCGTCGTCTGCGCGCTCGAGGATCCCGCCCAGGGCGGCCCGACCGGTCGCTCCCTCGACGAGCACGCGGATGCGCTGCGCTCGCTCGGGGCAGGCTACGTGCCGGTCGTCTCCGGCTCGGCGTCGTACTTCAACTCGCTCTCGCGGAGCGGTCGCGCGCGTCTGCGCCGCGCGGTGAGCCCGCCGGCGGCCGAGCTGTACCCGAACCTCGTCGACCGCGAGCAGATGCACGCTGCGGTGGCCGACGCGCGCGCGGAGGTGGCGTTCGTCTACCACTTCGAGGCGCTCGCGGCGAGCCGCGGGCTACCGGTGCCGCGCTTCGCGGCCGTCGGCGACCCGCCCCACCTCTCAGCGCTCTACCGCGTGCGCCGGCGCCTGCCGGATCCCCGCGCGCTCCGCGGCGTCGTCCGCCTACAGGCGCAGCTTCGGCGCCAGCCGCGACTGCTCGTCCAGCTTCTGAACGAATGCGCTGCATCCGGCGCCTTTGCCGCCCATCACGCGCGCTGGCTGCGCGAGCGCGGGGCTGCGAGTTGCGTGTACCTGCACACCCCGGTGCCGGACCCCGGGCCGGTGGAGCGGACGCACCGCGAACGGCCGACGATCCTGCTGGTCGGCCACTTCAGGGGCGTCGTGACGCTCGAGGGGCTCGAGCTGTTCACGCGCGAGATCCTGCCGGCGCTCGAGCACGAGCTCGGGCCGGATGGTTTCGAGGTGCGCATCGCGGGCGGGTACGAGCCACCGCCCGAGCTCGCGCGGCGACTCGACCGGCCCTCGGTGCGGCTGCTCGGGCACGTCGACGACGCCGGCGCCGAGTTCCGCGCCGCGCATCTGATGCTCGTTCCAAACTCGATCCCGCTCGGAATCCGCGTGCGGATCGTGACGGCGCTGTCGTACGGCACGTGCGTCGTCACGCATGAGGCGAACCGGCAGGGGATTCCAGAGCTCGACCACGAGCGCAACGCGCTGGTCGCCGAAACGCCCGAACAGCTCGCGGCGGAGACGCTTCGCGCTCTTCGTGACGGAGATCTGCGCCGCCGCGTGGGCACGGGCGGGCGCGGGACGTACGAACGCGACTTCCGGCCAGACGTCGCAGTGGGTCGGATCGCCTGCGTCCTCGACCAGATCCGCGGCGCACCGGCGCCCGCCGACGCGCTGCGGTGAGGAACGTGCTCGTGACGGGCGGCGCCGGCTTTCTCGGCAGCCACCTCGTCGAGGGGCTGCTCGCGCGCGGCGACCGGGTCGTCGTGCTCGACGACCTCAGCACGGGCACGCGCGAGCATGTCCCGGCGGATGCGGAGCTCGTGCAGGCCGATGTCGCGGACGCCGACGCCGTCGCTTCCGTGTTCAGCCGCGGACGCTTCGAGCTCGTTCTGCACGTCGCGGGGCAGGCGAGCATCGCGCAGTCGTTCGCGCGCCCGGTCCGCGACCTCCGCACGAACGTCGAGGGGACGGTGAACGCGATCGAGTCGTGCGTCGCTTCAGGTGTGCCGCGGCTCGTCTACGCCAGCTCGATGACGGTCTACGGCGAGCCCGAGCAGGTGCCGACGCCCGAGGGGGCGCCGTGCCGGCCGGTCTCGTACTACGGCGTCACCAAGTACGCGGCGGAGCGGTACGTCCAGGTCGCCGGCGCTCGGGCGGACGTCGACCTGGCCGTGACGTCGTTGCGGATGTTCAACGTCTACGGCGAGCGCCAGAGCCTGACGAACCCGTACCAGGGTGTCCTCGCGATCTTCATCGGCAACGTGCTTCGCGGCGAGCCGATCACGATCCACTCCGACGGGCGCCAGACGCGCGACTTCGTGTACGTCGGCGACGTGGTGGAGGCATGGCTCGCCGCTGCGGGCGAGGACTCTGCGCGGGACGGCGTCTACAACGTCGGCAGCGGCGTCGAGACTTCGATCGTGGACCTCGCGGACGGCGTCCTCGCTGCCCTCGGGCGTTCGCGCGACGACTACGAGGTGCGCACGGGACCGGCGCAGCGGGGCGACCAGCGGCGCGCGGCCGCGGACGTCACCGCACTGCGCGAAGCCGTCGGCTGGACACCGCGGACGCCGATCGCCGAGGGACTGGAGCGGACCGTCGAGTGGGCCGCGCGGCACGGTTGACGCCCGCCGCGGCCGGGGCGTTTGTGGAAGATCCGTTGCAGTTCTGTTGCGGTGCCTGACACCGGGTTTCCGCCTTGGGCTGCCGCGTTGGCACGAATTCGAGCGAGCCGCTGTGGAGAGTTCGTCACACCGCTGTTGCGGTGCCTGGCACCGCTTCAGCCTGAGCGGGTCGGAGCGGGCTCACGCGTCGACTGCACCGCGCCCCACTCGTGGTCGACCGACACGACGCCAAGCTCATCCCGCACCTCGCGGGGATCCTCGACAGGGCCGCGCGGGCCGCTGATCTCGAGCTCGATCGCGCCGCGGACGTCGTCCTGCGGCAGGCTCGTGAGCGCGTAGAGATCGACGACGTACCGGCCGCGCCGGAGCGGCAGCGCCGGCACGTCGACGGTCAGCGTGAACGGCCCCGGCTCGACGTCGACGTCCATCGCACCGGACGCGAGGGTGAATACGAGGACGCCTTCGAGCGTGCTGAACTTGCACAACACCTCGAGGCGGCCTGCGGCGGTCGCCGAGCGGAAGCCCAGCTCGAGCTGCAGCGCGTCACGCTCGAAGAAGACGCCCGACGTCCGCCCGTCGGCATCGAGGAGACGCACGCTCTCGAACAGGATCTGCTTGTGCGTCTGCTTCGGGACGCCGACGCGGATCTTCGGATCGCGCAGGTCGGCGAAGCCCGGCTGCTCCGCGACGTGCCCCTCGGTGAGGTACGCGGCGACCGTGTCGCGTGCAGGCCCGAGCGCGCGGACGCGCCCGGCGTCGAGCCAGAGGCAGCGCGTCGCGAGCGACGTGATCGCTGACATGTTGTGGCTCACGAGCAGCACCGTCCGGCCCTCGCCGCTGACCTCGCCCATCTTCCCGAGGCACTTGCGCTGGAACGCCGCATCACCGACGGCGAGCACCTCGTCGACGATCAGGATCTCCGGCTCGAGATGGGCTGCGACCGCGAACGCTAGGCGGAGGTACATCCCGCTCGAATAGCGCTTCACCGGTGTGTCGATGAAGCGGTCAACCTCCGCGAACGCCACGATCTCGTCGAACCTCCGCTCGATCTCGCGCCGGCGCATGCCGAGGATCGCACCGTTCAGGAAGATGTTCTCGCGACCCGTCAGATCGCCGTGGAAGCCGGTGCCGACCTCGAGCAGCGAGCCGACGCGGCCGCGGATGACGGCCTCGCCCTCGGTCGGCTCCGTGATCCGCGACAGGATCTTCAGCAGCGTCGTCTTGCCCGCGCCGTTCCGGCCGATGATCCCGAGCACCTCGCCGCGCGGCACGTCGAACGTGACGTGGTCGAGCGCCCAGATCGAGTCGCGCGCCCCGCGCGGTCGGCGCCGCGCGCGATGGAGCGCGTTCGCGACGAAGCCGGAGAAGGCGTCCCGCAGGCTCCCGTGCAGGACGTCGCGCTCGCCGAGGCGGTAGCGCTTCGCGAGGTTGCGAATCTCGACAGCGTCGCTAGACAATGTCCGCGAACTCCCGTTCCTTGCGCCGGAAGTAGACGACCCCGGCGACGAGAACGACGAGCCCGCCGGCGGCCGACAGCGCGACGTCGCCGGCCTCGGGCCGCACGCCGCCGAGCAAGCCCCAGCGCCAGCCCTCGACGACGCCCGCCATCGGGTTCACCCAGAACAGCGTCCCCCACGGCTCGTCGAAGTCGATCGCCGTCGCCGAGTAGAAGACGGCGCTCGCGAACATCCAGAGCTGGAGCAGGAACGGGACGACGAAGCGCACGTCCCGGTATTTCACGTTCAGCGCCGCAAGCCACGCACCGACGCCGATCGCGGTGGCGATCGCCAGCAGCAGGAACGGGATCACGACGAGCACGCGCACCCCTGGGAAGTAGCCGTACGCGACCATGATCGCGAGCATCACCGTGGACGACAGCGCAAGGTCGACGAGCGCGGCGATCACGGGCGACGCCGTCTGGAGCAGCCGCGGGAAGTAGACCTTCGTGATCAGCGCCGAGCTGCCGACGAGGCTCGTCGAGGCGAGCGTCACCGAATTTGCAAAGAACAGCCAGATCACGGAGCCGGTCAGCGCGAGCGGCGCGTACTCCTGGCCGGCCGTGTAGAGCGTCGTCACCTTGCTGAAGAACAGCGTGAACACGACCATGTACATCACCGGCTGGATCACTGCCCAGACGATCCCGAGCAGCGTCTGCTTGTACCGCACCTTCAGGTCGCGGACCGTCAGGAAGTACAGGAGCTCGCGGGCGCGCCAGAGCTCTTTCGCGCCGAGGTCGACCCAGTGCGTCGACGGCCGGATGACGATCTCATCGGCGACGCGTGTGGCTTCGGTGGCCATTCGGAGTGACTGTAACGAGCGGATTTGAGGTCGCCGTTATGGCGTCAGACGCGGCGACGGGCCAGGCAGTGCAGCTTGTACCCGAGGTGAAGGTCGCCGAGCAGCCTCTCGAGGTCGAGGCGGTGCGCGCGCGCCGCGGCGACCAGAGCGTCGCCTGCAGGAGGACCGTCGCCGTACGGCTCCCGGAATGCGAGGTGCTCGAGTATCGGGTCGAGCGACGCGACGCGTGTGTGAAGCTCGACGGTCTCGTAGCCGGCATCGTCGAGCATCCGCGGGAGCGTGCTCGGCGAGAAGTAGATCAGGTGATTCCTCCCGTCGAACGTCGCGGCACGGTCATGGAGGACGCGGCACGCGAGGCTTTCGACGTTCGGGACGATCAGGAAGAGCGCGCCGCCGGGCCTCAGCAGCGCGCCGATCTCGGCCAGCATCGCGCGCGGGGCATTGACGTGCTCGAGCACGGAGTTCAGCGTCACGACGTCGAAGCTGCCGGGCAGCAGGCCCATTCGGTCGAGCGGCTCGCCGCTGACGTCGAGGCCGAATTCCTCCAGCGCCACCGCCCGCGCCCGGGCTCCGAACTCGCTCCCCAGGGCGTCCCAGCCGCGGTCGAGCGCCATCCGGAGGAACAGGCCGATCGACGTGCCGATGTCGAGCAGACGGCCGCCGCCGCGGTACGGCTCCAGCTCGTCGAGGATCTCCGCGAACTTCTCCCGGTCGAGCTCGAGCTGCCGCTCCGAGAGGAGCACGTCGACCCAGAGGTCGTTGGCGCGCTCGGCTCCCGCGCGGTACTCGTCGAGCACGAGCGACTCGTCGACCTGCGGGTTCGCGAAGACGAGCTCGCAGTCGGTGCAACGGACGATCGGGAATCCGCGCTTGACGAACAGCTCGACGTGCGCGACCGGCGCGGAGTCGCAGAGCGGGCATGGAATCGTCCGCGCGAATCGCTCCGACACGAGTCCCGTCGCGGGGTCGATCAACTCGTCGAGCTCGCGCTCCTTCGCCGCGAAGTAGCGGTCTCGCCCGGTGGCCTTGTCGAGCCTCACAATGGCCAGACGCAGACGTCGGCGTAGCGCGCGCCGCCGTGCCCGGAGTACTCGTCGTCGATCCCACCAGGCAGCTCGACCGTGCGCGCGAGCTCGCCGGTGTTCTCGTACACGTCCATCCGACCGTAGCCGATCTCGCGCAGCCGCTCGAAGACGTCTGGCGTGGCGCCCAGATGCGGGTCGTACTCGAAGAAGAGCACCGGCCGCTTCCGCGCGAGCAGGTCGAGGTTCGCGAGCACGATCGGGACGTCCATCCCGTCGGTGTCGATCTTCACCAACGTGGGCGCCGCGAACGCCGGGTGCTTCTCGAGAATCCGCGCCAGCGACCTGCTCGTGACCGGCTCCCCGCCTTCTAACGGACTGTTACCCGGCGGGAGGAGGCGCGCCGTGCCGGCGCCGCGCTCGAGCCGGGCGCCTGCGGGCGCGTCCACGAACGAGTGCTCGAGTTCCAGGCCCCCGATCCGCGGCGCGTTCGCGACGAGGAGCGCGAAGAAGCGGTCGTCACCCTCGACGCACAGGATCGGCGCCTCCGTGCGCGAGCGGATCTGCGCTGCGGTGTCGCCGATGTTCGCGCCGACGTCGACGACCGGCCCGCCGACGTCGGCCGCCACGTCCCGGATCGGCCTGTCGTACAGCGGATGGTCGTGGCGGTAGAACGGCAGCTCGTGCGAGAGCGGCAGGAGGAGGTCGACGTCGCCCACCCGCCACAGGAGCGGCGGGTCCCATGCCCGAACGAGCGCGCGCCGCAGCGCGATCAGCGCCTTCAGGCGCGCACGGCCGGCGGCCGATCCGGGTGAGGTCTCGAGAATCGCACCGACGAGCCGACGTGCGAGTGACTGCGTCCTCACGTCGGGCGCTTCAGGTGGCCGCCGCGCTCGAGCCTTCGAGCGCGCGCGGACGCCCAGCCCCCCAGGCGACGTAGGCGAGCGCAGCGGCGGCGGCTCCGCCGGCGACGGCTGCGAGGACGTACGCCGTGCTCGGCGGGAGCCCGAATCGGTTCTCCGCCGTCAGCGCGATCAGTGCCCAGACGCCGAGACCGGCGGCCGCGACCGGCCACTCGCGCGGCTGGACGGCGAGGCCTCGCGTCGCGAGGGCCGCGAAGGCGAGGGTGGCGAGGACGGCGAGGAAGAAGACGGCGTTCGTGTAGAAGCCCGTGACGTTGACGACGCTCGCGGCGGTGAGCACGAAGCTCCGTACGCGGGCTCGCTCCAACCATTGACCGTCGTACGCCGCCAGCGGGCCGGTCGCCGCCTGCACGACCGACTGGAAGATCGAGATCGCCGCCAGCGCCACCGTCGTCAGCGGGAACGCGCGCAGCGCGAGCGCGATCGGCAGCCCGAGGTACGGCACAAGCGGCATCAGATACCGCGGCGGCCCCTGGCCGCCGAAGCCGCCGAGGCCCGACTGATAGAAGCCGACGAGGAGGCAGACACCCGCGACGACGGACGCCTCCGCGACGAGCCCGCGCCGCCACAGCAGGACGAGCCCCACGATGCCCATCAGCAGCACCGGCGCGAGCGTGAACAGCCCCATCGCCGAGAAGAGCATGTCGCGCGCCGTCGCCAGGTCGGGGTTCGCCCAGAACGGCAGCGTCGACGGTGCGCCCGGCTGCTCGGCCCAGTAGTCGCGATAGATCGTGTGCAGCGGCGAGCCGAACGCCCACCAGTTGTACGCGAGGCTCGGGAGCGCGCCGGCGAGCGCGCCGCCGAGATACGCACCGGCGCGGAGCAGCAGGGGCCGCGCCTTGCGCGTGCGCAGCGCGTAGAGCCCGAGGACGAGCCCCGCTGAGAGCGCGATCTGGTAGTCGGCGGCGAACGCGAGGCCGGCGAGGAGGCCGGCGAGCGCGACGAGCCGGAGCCGAGGCGGCCCACGCCGCTCGTGGAAGAGAACCGCGAAGGGGACGAAGCCGAAGAACGCCGCGAGCGCGTGGTTGAAGAACAGCGTCGCGAAGGCCAGCACCATCGTCCCGAGGCCGACGATCGCGGCCGCCAGCGCGCCCAGCCCCGGCTCGAGCTGTTCCGCGAACCACCAGAGAGCCACGACGAGCAGCAGCGCGGGCAGCACCGACGCCCAGAGGTTCATCAGCCAGACGGGCCGCGTCGGCTCACCGGTGGTGCGGACTCCCGTGGCGCTGACCGCCGCGTACCACGGCACCGTCGCGAGGGCCAGGCCGGGCGGTTTGGCGGCATAGAGATGCCCGTCCCGCATCGCGGTGTCGCCCGTTCCGAGGTCGCCGATCTCGCCGACGGTCGTGTCGATGTACGGGACGCCGTCGGCGAGGGCGCGGACGAAGGCCCAGTGCGCGTTCTGGCTCCAGCCGTTGACCTGGATCAGCCAGCCGTACGCGAGCGCCAGCGCGAGGAGCGCGAGGAGCGGCAAGCGGCGATTGCCG
>Ga0126307_10003666_pt1 | contig 10537 bp, 8 predicted proteins | sample Plot28_FD_89955 | JGI IMG/M metagenome (GOLD analysis project Ga0126307, IMG submission 89955) | Serpentine soil microbial communities from UC McLaughlin Reserve, CA, USA - Plot28 | ecosystem: Environmental > Terrestrial > Soil > Grasslands | place: USA: UC McLaughlin Reserve, Lake County...
CGTGCCGAGGGCGTAGTCGCCGTACAGCCCGGCGAACATGTCGCGCGTCCGCTCGCTCCACGCCAGGGCCTCGGGCGCCGAGATGCGCCGGACGACCTGCAGGATGCCGCCCTCGAACACCCGATACTCGGCCCAGGCGCCCGGGAAGTCCTTCACGCAGGCCACCTCCACCCACGGGAAGGCGCCGGTGGCGGCGAAGCGGCGGACCCGGTTCCGGTGGGTGTGGCCGGCGAAGTACCCGACGATGCGGGGCCGCCGGGCCACCAGCTCGACGAGTCGCTCGGAGTCGTCGGGGTGGATGCCGAAGTAGTCGTCGGGCCGCTCGGCCGCCCCGGGAGCCCACGGGTGGTGGTGGCCGAACACGAGGACCGGCCGGTCGGCCTCGGCCGCCAGCGTGTCGAGCCAGTCGAGCGTGCTCGCCGTCACCTGCCCGGAGGCCTTCCCGGGGATGGAGGTGTCGAGCATCGCCAGCGTCACGCCGGGGAGGTGGCGGGCGATCGGGGCGTCGGAGGCGAAGTCCTCGCCGTGGTCGGCGTCGTGGTTGCCCCGCACGTGCATCAGCCGGTCGTCGAAGGCCGGCTCGTACATGTCGAGGAAGGCCCGGTACTCGGCCTTCGTGCCGCCGGCGGTGAGGTCGCCCTTCACCACGACGGCGTCCGGCTGCGCCGCGACCATGTCCGCGACGGCGCAGCGGTTCATCATCGTCGGGTAGGGCTCCGCCCCCGGGGGCGAGGAGTAGACGGGGCCGGATTCGGCCCCGTCGATCACCCCGCAGAACTCCTCGCCGAAGTGCACGTCGTTGACGGTGCACACCGTCGCCAGGCGTTCGCCGGGCGGCCGGTCGAGCGTGCGGGCCGCCACGCCGTCGAGGTGGTGCTCGGTACCCGGCGCCAGGCCTTCGTAGAGCAGCGCCCGGGCTCCGTCGTGGAGCACCACCTCGTCGTCGGCAACGGTCGTGATGTCCATCCCGAGGAGTCTGCGGCCTCTAGGCCGGGACGACGACCGAGTTGACGAGCTTGTCGTGCCAGGCCTGGTGTTGGTCGTCCCACAGGGCCCACAGGTAGCCGAGCCCGCACAGCAGGCCGGACAGGTAGCGGGCGAAGAATCGCCCCACCCCCCGCCCGGCGCCGATCGGCAGGCCGGAGTTGATGTCGACGACCTTGATGTTCAGGGCCCTCTTGCCGAGCGACTGGCCGCGCTTGCCGTCGAGGAGCGCCCAATAGGCGATGCTGCCGGCGAGGGCGGCGACGCCGAGCGCGATCGAGATGGCCCAGGTGGCGCCCGTCGGCCCCTCACAGAGGGCGTTGTCGGGCTCGCCGAACTGGATCGTGCCCTCCTCGTCGACCGAGCAGCTGGAGATCTCGGTCGGGCCGGTCACCAGGTACACCCAGGCCGGGACGAACATCAGGGAGATGATGAGGACGTCGATGATCACGGCGCCCAGCCGGACGAACCAGCCGGCCTTGGGCCACGCCAGCGGCCCCTGGTTGTAGCCGCCGTAGCCCGGGCCGCCGTACCCACCGGGCGGGGGCTGCTGCCAGGGGCCCTGCTGCTGGGGGGGCGGGCCGGACGGCGGCCACTGGCCGCTGCCGGGGCCGCCCGGAGCGCCGGGTGGTGCCTGGCCGGGCGGGGCCCAGCCGCCGGGAGGTGGGCCCGGAGGGCCGGGAGGGTAGCTACCGCCCGCCGGGGGGTAGCCGCCGGGAGGCGGGTAATTCGACATAGTGGCCGGAAAGTACCAGTCGGTGCCCGCCCGCGACGGGACGACCCGACCTGCTCATCGGGTCGGCGGCCGGTTCCTCACCAGGGACGGGAGCGGCGCAGGGGGACCGGTTTGGTCCACCAGCGGCCCGAGAACCGCCACCGCTGCGGCGGGGCCGGAGCGGTGGCCGCGACCGCGCGCGGCCAGGTCGCCTCGACGGCGGCCACGATGGCGGCGACCTCCTCGTCGGTGGCCTCGCCGCCGCGGCTGACCTGGGCCCCTGCGGGTGTGCCGGCGTCGTCCATCAGAGCGGGACGTTGCCGTGCTTGCGCTTGGGCAGTTCCTCGCGCTTCGAGCGCAGCATGTCGAGGCCGGCCACCAGCTTGATGCGGGTCTCGGCGGGGTCGATCACGTCGTCGACGAAGCCTCGCTCGGCCGCCCGGTAGGGGTTGGCGAACTTCTCGGTGTACTCCTCGACCAGCTCGGTCTTGCGGGCCACCGGGTCGCTCGCCGACGCGATCTCGTGGCGGTAGGCGATCTCGACGGCGCCCTGCGGGCCCATGACCGCCAGCTCGGCGGACGGCCAGGCCAGGGACAGGTCGGCGCCGATCGACTTGGAGTTCATGACCACGTAGGCGCCGCCGTAGGCCTTCCGGGTCACCACCTGGATGCGGGGGACCGTGGCCTCGCAGAAGGAGTAGAGCAGCTTGGCGCCGTGGCGGATGATGCCGCCGTGCTCCTGGTCGACGCCCGGCAGGAAGCCGGGCACGTCGACGAACGTCACCAGCGGGATGTTGAAGGCGTCGCAGGTCCGCACGAAGCGGGCGGCCTTCTCGGACGCCTCGATGTCGAGCACGCCGGCCAGGTGCATCGGCTGGTTGCCGACGATCCCGACGACCTTGCCGTCGATGCGGGCGTACGCGCACACGATGTTGGGCGCCCAGCGGGGGGCGTACTCGAAGTAGTCGCCCTCGTCGACGACAGCCTCGACCACCTTGTGCATGTCGTACGGCATGTTCGAGCTGGGCGGGATGAGGTCGTTCAGCTCGGGCGTCAGCCGCCCCGGGTCGTCGTCGGGGATGACGACCGGCGGCTCCTCCAGGTTGTTGGAGGGGAGGAACCCCAGCAGGTAGCGGACGTCCTCGATGCAGGCGGCGTCGTCGGCGGACGTGAACTGGCACACGCCGGACTTGGAGGCGTGGGCGATCGCGCCGCCCAACTCCTGCTGGGTGACGGTCTCGCCGGTCACCGTCTTCACCACGTCGGGGCCGGTGATGAACATGTACGACGTGTCCTCGACCATGAACACGAAGTCCGTCATGGCCGGCGAGTACACGGCGCCGCCGGCGCACGGGCCCATGATCACGCTGATCTGGGGCACCACGCCGGACGACTGGACGTTCCGGTAGAAGATGCCGCCGTAGCTGTCGAGGGAGACAACGCCCTCCTGGATGCGGGCGCCGGCGCCGTCGTTGAGCCCGACGACGGGCGCCCCGGCCTTGAGGGCCAGGTCCATCAGCTTGTGGATCTTGTCGGCGAACACCTCGCCGAGGGCACCGCCGAACACCGTGAAGTCCTGCGAGAACACGAAGACCTTGCGGCCCTCGACATTGCCCCAGCCGGTGATGACGCCGTCGGTGTAGGGCCGGTCCTCGAAGCCGGACTCGAGCGGCCGGCGGGCCAGGAGGTCCAGCTCGTGGAACGACCCCTCGTCCAGCAGCAGCGCGATGCGCTCGCGGGCCAGCAGCTTGCCGCGCTCGTGCTGGCGGTTGCGCGACTTGTCGCTACCGGGAGCGAGCGCCTCTTCCTTGCGTTTCGCCAGGTCGGCGATGCGCTCGCTCATCGAGTGGTCGACCATGGCGCCAAAGTACCGGCGACCTGGGTTCTGTCCGAAATCGTCGGTGCTACGCCCCCGGAAGGCCCCGCCTGGGTACCCTCCCGGCCGTGCAGCTGCCGGTCATGCCCCCCGTCGCGCCGATGTTGGCCAAGGCGGTCCACGAGGTCCCCCCCGGCCCGGGACTGGTCTACGAGCCCAAATGGGACGGCTTCCGATGCGTGGTCTTCCGCGACGGCGACGAGGTCGAGCTGGGCAGCCGGAACGACCGGCCGCTGACCCGCTACTTCCCGGAGATGGTCGAGCCACTGCGCCAGGTGCTGCCCGAGCGGTGCGTCGTCGACGGCGAGCTGGTCTACGTGGGCGACCACGGGCTGGACTTCGACACGCTCCAGCAGCGCCTCCACCCCGCGGCCTCGCGGGTGAACAAGCTGGCGGCCGAGACGCCGGCCCGGTTCGTGGCGTTCGACCTGCTGGCCGTCGGCGACCGCGACCTCACGCCCGAGCCGTTCACCGAGCGGCGGCGCCTCCTCGAGGAGCTGGTGGGGCGCGACCACCCGCGGGTCCACGTCTCGCCGGTGACCGACGACCCCGCGGTGGCCGAGGACTGGTTCCGCCGCTTCGAGGGCGCCGGCTTCGACGGGGTCATGGCCAAGCCGGCCGACGGCCCGTACCTCCAGAACGAGCGCAAGATGCTCAAGGTCAAGCACGAGCGCACGGCCGACTGCGTGGTCGCCGGGTTCCGCCGGCACAAGGACGGCGAGGGCGTCGGCTCCCTCCTGCTCGGCCTCTACGACGACGAGGGCCGCCTCCATCACGTGGGCGTGGCCACCTCGTTCACCAAGGCGCGCCGCGGCGAGCTGGTCGGCGAGATCGCGCCCCTGCGGGAGGACGCGCTGCGGGACCACCCGTGGCGCGAGTGGGCCGAGGCGTCGGCCCACGCCCGCGAGGACGCCAGCCGCATGCCCGGCGCCCCCAGCCGCTGGAACGCCAAGAAGGACCTGTCGTGGGACCCGCTCCGCATCGAGCGGGTGGTCGAGGTCCGCTACGAGCACCTGCAGGGCAACCGGTTCCGGCACGCCACCCGGATGGTGCGCTGGCGGGACGACAAGCGGCCCGAGCAGTGCACCTACGACCAGCTGGAGGAGGTGGCCCCCGCCGAGATGATGGCGGTGTTCGGGGCCGCTCCCCGGGAAGGGTCCTGACCAGGACCCGGCCCGGCGTCTGAACGACGTTCGGGTCTGGGCTTGACCCGCTGGTCAAGACATGGTCGGCTAGTGCGGTCCCGGCCACGCGATTGAGGGGTATGACGCAATGACGGACACCGCCGACCGTACGGCCGAATCGGACGCCGTCGCCGAGGTCAAGGACTGGCTCGCCGCCAACTGGGACCCCGACCTCACGGTCGAGGCCTGGTGGGAGCGGCTGGGCGACTCGGGGTGGGCGGTCCCGACCTGGCCCGAGGAGTGGCACGGCAAGGGCCTGAGCCGTTCCGACGGGGTCCAGGTGCAGAACGCCATCTCGGCCCACGGTGCGCTGCCGGCGCCGGGCGGCCTGGGCCTGCTGCTTGCCGGTCCGACGATCCTGGTCCACGGCGACGACGAGCAGAAGAAGCGCTACCTGCGCGACATCGTCACCGGCAAGAGGGGCTGGTGCCAGCTGTTCAGCGAGCCGGGCGCCGGCTCCGACCTGGCCGGCCTCAACTCGCGGGCCGTCAAGGACGGCGAGGAGTGGGTCGTCACCGGCCAGAAGGTGTGGACGTCCGGCGGCCACGCCGCCGACCTCGGCATGCTCATCGCCCGGACCGACCCCGAGCAGCCCAAGCACGCCGGCATCACCTACTTCGTCATCGACATGCACCAGCCGGGCATCGACGTGCGGCCCCTGCGCGAGATGACCGGGCGGGCCCTCTTCAACGAGGTCTTCCTCGAGGAGGCCCGGGTCCCGGCCGACGCCGTCATCGGCGGCCTCGGCAACGGCTGGCGGGTGGCGAACACCACGCTGATGTTCGAGCGGTCCGGCCTGGGCGCCGGCGGCGGCTCGGGGGCGGCCTCGCTCGCGTCGGCCGGCACGGTCGCCGGCGACCTGCCCAAGCGGGCCGGCGACTTCGTCGTCACCGGCGGCCGGCGCGGCGGCGGGGGCGCCGCCCTGTTCGGCTCGTCGGCCAAGGGCCTCGCCTCCCTGGCCAAGGGCGCCGGCAAGGCCGCCGACCCCCACATCCGCCAGCGCCTCATGCAGCTGCACACCATGGGCGAGGTGGCCCGGTTCAACAACCTGCGCCTCAAGGCCGCCATGGCCGCCAAGCGTGACATCCCGGGCCTGCCCAACATCGCCAAGCTGACGATGTCCAACATGGTCCGCCTGTCGCGTGACCTCGGCCTCGAGATCGCCGGCGCCTACGGCACGCTGCACGCCTACACGGCCGAGGGCCGCAAGGAGCTCGACGAGGCCACCGGCATGCCGTGGCTGGCCGGCGTCACCGAGTCGGCGCTGTTCGCCCAGGGCCCGCCGATCTACGGCGGCACCGACCAGGTCCAGCGCAACATCATCGGCGAGCGGGTCCTCGGCCTCCCCAAGGAGCCCGGGTTCGACAAGAACACGCCGTACAAGGACCTACCCAAGAACGGCTGACGAGCGGGGCCGGGGCGTGCTCCCCGGGCCTGTCATGTTCCCCTTCGCCGCCTCGTCCGGTAGACGTGGACGGCAACGAGGAGGACGACCATGGCCGTGGACCACGCCCCGCTCGACCGGTTGGAGCGGGCGCTCGTCGCCGAGCGCCCTCACCTGGTCGGCGTCGCGTACCGGGTCACCGGGTCGCGGGTCGAGGCCGAGGACATCGTCCAGGAGGCCTGGCTGCGTGCCCGGCGGGCCGACCCGGCCACGATCGAGAATCCCGAGGCCTGGCTGACGACCGTGGTGTCACGCCTGGCGCTCGACACGCTGAAGTCGGCGCGCGTCCGCCGGGAGTCCTACGTCGGGCCCTACCTGCCCGAGCCGGTCCCGACCGGCGGAGCGCTGGCCGGGCGGGCGGCCCGGGTGCCGGCAGCGGGCGGGGCGCCGAGCGGCCTCGCCGACGGTGCGGATGACGGCGACCCCGCCGGGATGGCCGAGCGGGCGGAGTCGCTGACGTTCGGCTTCCTGCGGGTCCTCGACACGCTCGGCCCTGTCGAGCGGGTCGTGTTCCTCCTCGCCGATGTCTTCGACATGCCCTACGCCCAGATCGCCGAGGTCGTGGGCCGCTCTCCCGAGGCCTGCCGGCAGGTGGCGAGCCGGGCGAGGCGCCGCGTGCGGGCCGAGCGGCCCGAGCACGCCCCGCCGGCCGAGGCCCAGGCCGTCGCGTCCCAACTGCTCGACGCCTTCGCCGCCGCCGACGTCGACCGCCTGGTGGCCCTGCTGGGCGAGGAGTGCGTGCTGATCAGCGACGGTGGGCCGCGCTTCCGGGCCGCCCGCCGGCCGATCGTCGGCCCGGACCGGGTCAGCCGCTTCATGGCATGGCTCGCGCGGCGCTACGCCGACCTGGACGTCGAGGTCGAGGCGCAGGCGCTCAACGGCGAGCCCGGCATCGTGATCCGCCAGGACGGCGAGCCACTCATCACGATGGCCTTCGGCGTCGCCGCGGGCCGGGTGGCGACGATCCACATCGTCCGCAACCCGGACAAGCTCGCCGGCCTCGACCTCGACGCCCCCGTCGCCTGACCCGGTCAGGGCCGGGTGCCGGCCACGGTGGGGGCGTACTCGGCCAGCCCGGTGACCAGCTGGGCGATGAAGCCGTCGAGGCTCCGGCGGTAGAGCGGGCCGATGCCGGGGAACTTGCCCCGGAACGTCGAGCGCCAGTGGATCCGCGTGCCCGTGCCCTCGGGCGTCAGCTCGATCGTGGCCCGGTAGTCGCGGAACGGCAGGCCCTCGAGCAGCTCGTAGGCGTAGCGCTCGTTCGGCACGGCCTCGACGATCAGCTCGCGGTTGGCGATCTCGCCGATCGGCTGCTTCGTGCGGAAGATGCGGATCGCCCCGAGGCCCTCGCCCGGCTCGCCGTCGTCGCTCGGCCGCTCGAGCTCGAACGAGCCCAGGCCGGAGAAGACGGGCCAGCTCGCGCCGTCGCGCAGGAGCCGGTAGACGGTCGCCGGGTCGGCGGTGGTGGTGGCGGTGTGGTCGATCACCTGAAGTGCCATGGCTCTCCCTCCCGTTCGATGTACCGCATGGTACATGTACCGCGTGGTACAACGTCAAGGTGCCGGACGAGGATTCCCGCCAGAAGCTGCTCGACGCCGCCGTTGCGCACGTCGCCGCCCACGGCTGGGGTGACCTCAGCCTGCGCCGGCTGGCGACCGCCCTCGGCACGAGTCATCGCATGCTCCTGTACCACTTCGGCTCGAAGGAGGGCCTGCTCAGCGCGGTCGTGGGGGAGGTCGAGGCCCAGCAGCGGGCGGCGATGGCCGAACTCGAGCCGCAACCGGGGGAGGCCCCGGCCGACGTGGGGTGGCGGTTCTGGGAGCGGCTCACCGACCCGGAGCTGGCCCCGCTCGAGCGGCTGTTCTTCGAGATGGTGGGCCAGGCGCTTCAGGGCCGTCCCGGCACCGAGGGCCTGCTCGCCAACCTCGTCGAGCCGTGGGTGGAGCCGGTGATCGACGCGGCGGAGCGGGTCGGCCTCCCCCCGGAGGCGGCGGCCGCGGACGTCCGCCTCTACCTGGCCACGGCGCGAGGCCTGCTGCTCGACCTGCTGGCGACCGGTGATCGGGCCGCCGTCGACGCCGCCATGCGGCGCTTCAGCGACCTGCTGCTGGCCGACCCCTCCCCGGCCCCGCCCTGACGCGGGGCCCGGGGCCGCCTACGCCGCCCGGAAGCGGCGGAGGCGCAGGCTGTTGGTGACGACGAAGACGCTGGAGAACGCCATGGCGGCGCCGGCCAGCATCGGGTTCAGCAGCCCGGCGGCGGCGACCGGCAGGGCGGCCACGTTGTAGGCGAAGGCCCAGAACAGGTTGCCCTTGATGACCGTCAGGGTCCGGCGGGCCAGGGCGATGGCGTCGGGGGCGGCGCGCAGGTCGCCGCGCACCAGCGTGAGGTCGGACGCCTCGATGGCCACGTCGGTGCCGGTCCCCATGGCGAGTCCGAGGTCGGCCCGGGCGAGGGCGGCGGCGTCGTTGACCCCGTCGCCGACCATGGCGACCACGCGGCCCTCGTCCTGCAGGCGGGCGACGGCGGCCACCTTGGCCTCCGGAAGGACCCCGGCGGCGACGTCGTCGATGCCGACCTGGGCGGCGACGGCGCGGGCGGCCCGCTCGCCGTCGCCGGTCAGCAGCACGGGACGGAGGCCCAGGCCCCGCAGGCGCCGGACGGCCTCGGCCGACGTCGGCTTCACCGCGTCGGCCACGACGAGGACGGCCCGGACGGCACCGTCCCAGCCCACGAGCACCGGCGTCCGGCCGTCGGTGGCCGCGGCCTCCACCGCGGCGGCGGCCCCGTCGTCGGTCGCCAGGCCGAGGCCCGCCAGGAAGGACGGGCGCCCGGCCACCACCGTGCGCCCCTCGACCTCCCCCGTCACGCCGAGGCCGGCGGTGGCGGCGAACCCTGTCACCGGCGGCAGCACCACCCGGGCCCGGGCGGCGGCGGCGATGGCCCGGGCGATGGGGTGCTCGGACGCGTCCTCGAGGGCGCCGGCCAGCCGCAGCACCTCGATGGGCTCGACGCCCGGCGCGACCACGACCGTGACCAGGGCCATCCGGCCGGTCGTCACCGTGCCGGTCTTGTCCAGCACAACCGTGTCGACCCGGCGTGTGGACTCCAGCACCTCCGGGCCCTTGATCAGGATGCCCAGCTGGGCGCCGCGGCCCGTGCCCACGAGGAGGGCGGTCGGCGTGGCGAGGCCGAGGGCGCAGGGACAGGCGACGATCAGGACGGCCACGGCCGCCGTGAAGGCGTCGGTGACCTCGCCGGTGGCGCCCCACCAGAACCCGGCGGTCCCGGCCGCCAACGCCAGGACGAGCGGGACGAACACGGCGGACACCCGGTCGGCGAGCCGCTGGACCGGCGCCTTGCCGGTCTGGGCCTCCGTGACCAGGCGGGCGATCCGGGCCAGGGCCGTGTCGGCGCCGACCCGGGTGGCCCGGACGACCAGCCGCCCACCGGCGTTGACGGTGGCGCCCGCCACGTCGTCGCCGGGGCCGACCTCGACCGGCACGCTCTCGCCGGTGAGGAGGGAAGCGTCGATGGCGGACGTTCCCTCGTCGACGACGCCGTCGGTGGCGATCGTCTCGCCCGGGCGGACCACGAAGCGGTCGCCCAGGGCCAGCGCCTCGACCGGCGCGCGGACCTCGACGCCGTCACGCAGGATCGCCACGTCGCGGGCGCCCAGCCGCAGCAGCGCCCGCAGGGCGGCCCCGGACCGGCGCTTGGCCCGAGCCTCGGCGTAGCGCCCGGCCAGGAGGAACGCCGTCACCCCGGCGGCCACCTCCAGGTAGACCTGGTCGAGGCCGCCGCCCCGCTCGGCGACCAGCGAGAAGCCGTGGGTCATGCCCAGCTCGCCGGCGTCGCCGACCGTGAGGGCCACGATCGACCAGCCGTAGGCGGCGAGCGTGCCCACCGAGACGAGCGTGTCCATCGTGGCCGCGGCGTGGCGCACGTTCGCCCAGGCGGCCTGATGGAAGGGCAGGCCGGCCCACATCACGACCGGCGTGGCGAGGGCCAGCGACACCCACTGCCAGCCGCGGAACTGGGCGGCCGGCACCATAGCGAGCACGACGACGGGCAGCGCCAGGACCGTCGCGACCACGAGGCGGCGGCGCAGGGCGGCGAGGCGGGACTCGTCCTCGGTCTCGTCATCGACCGCGGGGCGGGCGCTATAGCCGACGCGCTCGACGGCGCCGACCAGGTCCTCGACCCGCACGCCGGCCGGCGCCACGACCGCGGCCCGCTCGGTGGCGTAGTTCACAGTCGCCGTGACCCCTTCGAGCTTGTTGAGCGTGCGCTCGACCCGGGCGGCGCAGGAGGCGCACGTCATGCCGCCCACC
>Ga0126307_10003667_pt1 | contig 10536 bp, 5 predicted proteins | sample Plot28_FD_89955 | JGI IMG/M metagenome (GOLD analysis project Ga0126307, IMG submission 89955) | Serpentine soil microbial communities from UC McLaughlin Reserve, CA, USA - Plot28 | ecosystem: Environmental > Terrestrial > Soil > Grasslands | place: USA: UC McLaughlin Reserve, Lake County...
CCCAGAGGGCACATTGGGTGCCGAAGAAGAGCTCTGGCTCGCCGACCCCCAGACGATGAAGCTCGCTGGCGGCGCCCAAGAGATACTAGCCCGAGCTCCCAAAGGCCACTACACCGGAGAGCTCATAGACTGCGAGATCGAGTCGAATACCGGTATCCACGAGGAGCCTCTTGGCGTGCTCGAGGACCTCGTAGAGAGACGACGGTATCTCCTGGCGGAGGCGGATCGCCTGGGACGCGTGCTCGGTACGAGCGGGACGCACCCTATCGGGGACTGGCGCGAGCAACAGATCATAGACCAGCCCCACTACCGGCGCCTTGAGGACAAGCTCGGCTGGCTCATCCGGCGCAACAACACCTTCGGGCTGCACACGCACTACGCCGTGCGAGGCCAGGAGAAGACCATCTACCTCTTCAACCGTCTCAGGGAATACGTGCCGCACATGCTCGCGCTATCGGTCAACTCACCGTTCTGGCAGGGCGAGATCACGGACATGCGATCGTCCCGCGTCCTCGTTTTCTCCCGCTCCATCCACCGCGCAGGGTTGCCGGACCCCTTAGGCTCCTGGAACGATTACTTAGACTACGTGGACTACGTATGGCGCTCGAGCGCCATACACAAGCTTGGGGAGATCTGGTGGGATGTACGACCGGCCCCTCTGATCGGCACCGTCGAGATGCGCGCCTTCGACGCCCAGACCGAGCCCTGGCGCAGCAATGCTCTTGTAACTCTAAGCGCTGCCCTCTGCGACCTTCTCAGCGAGGAGTACGAGTCTGGCGAACGTCGAGCTATCGTACCAAGCCGAGAGATCGAGGAAAACAAGTGGAGCGCCCAGCGCTACGGTTTGGACGGCAGCTTCGTAGATCACAACTCGCACGAGAGCATAAAGACCCGCAAGGTCTTGGAAGGCTGGCTAGAGTACCTGGAGTTGCGGACAAAGAGGGATCTCTCGGATATAGGACGCATCCTCGACGAACCCACCGCCGCCGACCGGCAGCTTGAGGTGTGGCGCGAGACAGGCTCCGCAGTCGAGGTGGCCCGCGACATCGCCGAGCGGACGTGGACCTCTATCGAAAGCTAACGAAGGTAGTACCATTGGGTAAGTCGGGGGTAGTGAGTAGGAAGTCGGGAGTGGTGTCCTTTCTCGGCTCTCTACTCCCAGTCCTCAGCAGGGTGTCTCAGCGTCCCGGCGGTAGTAGAACCACCAGGTTACCGCCAGGCAGGTCACGTAGAAGGCGATAAACGCGAAGAATGCGGCTTGCGGACCGCCGATGGCGTCTATCGAGGAGCCGTAGGCGCGGGGGATGATGAACCCTCCGTAGGCGGCGATCGCTCCGGCGAAGCCCAAAGCAAAGGCCGCCTCTTTGAGACCCTGACGCGTCGCCTCCGCTTTGGCGCCTTCGTCGCTCCCAGCCTCCCTCTCGCGTTCGGCGCGGAAGATAGATGGGATCATCCGGTAGGTCGAGCCGTTGCCGATGCCGGTCGTTACGAACAAGAGCAAGAACGTGGTAAGGAAGCCCGCAAACGAATCTACTCTGAGGAAGTAGAGCACGCCCAGAGCCGCCACGACCATAACGGCAAAGGTCCAAAAGGTTATGCGAGCACCGCCGAACCTATCCGAGAGCCAACCACCAATAGGGCGGACCAGGGAACCCAGGATGGGTCCGAGGGGCGCCCAGAACACGAGCGCCAGGTTCTCCGGGAACTGGGTCTTTATGAGGAGCGGGAAGCTCGCCGAGTACCCTATAAACGAGCCGAAGGTCCCAATGTACAGGTAGCTCATGATCCAGGCGTGCTTGCGCTTCATGACGAGCGCCTGCTCCTTAGGGGGAGCCTGAGAGACGCGCAGGTTGTTCATGAAAAAGTAGGTGCAGACCGCTGAGAGCAAGATGAGCGGAACCCAGAAAAAGCCCCCGTTCTGCACGAAAACCTCGCTCGTCGCGCTGGTTGCAGGATCCGTCTTGATCTGCGAATCGCCTAGAGCCGTACCGAACACGCCCAAAGTTATGAGGACCGGCACCACAAACTGCACCACGCCTACCCCTAGATTCCCGCCAGCGGCGTTGATACCGAGCGCAGCCCCTTTTTTGTAGTTGGGATAGAAGTAGCTAATATTTGCCATGCTGGATGCGAAGTTGCCGCCCCCCAGGCCCCCCAAAGCCGCCGTGACGGCAAACAGCCAGAACGGGGTCTGTGGATTCTGCACGATAACGCCGAGCAGTACGCAGGGTACGAGGAGCAAGAGCGCGCTTATTATCGTCCAGTTGCGCCCGCCGAAAAGCCCCACGGCGAACGTGTAGGGGAAACGCATCGTAGCCCCTACCAAGCCCGGCAGCGCTACCAGCCAGAAGAGCTCGTTCGGGCTGAAAGCGAAACCTATCGTAGGCAACAACGCGGCTACTATGCTAAACAGCTGCCAGACCGAGAACCCCAAGAACTCGGCGAAGATCGAGAAGACGAGGTTGCGTCGCGCAACGTACTTACCTTCGCTCTCCCAGAACTCCTTATCCTCCGGGTCCCACTTCTCTATCCAACCGGAACTGGTCCTAGCACCGGCCGCGGAACTGGTGGCCATGCATCGAACTCCTTTCTGTTCGTTTTCTTGGTTCGAGGAGCTCCTATAAGAGAGGCCGGCCTCGACAAGGGGCATCTTATGCACGGCACCGAAGAGAAATCTTTATCAATCGGCATCAAATAGTAGCAGCGTATGAGCGTAAATCTTTAGCCACCTGTCTTATACGCCGGTGCGTACTAATAACCGTACACGTACAGGTGCAAATCTTATCCAGCTGGCTAATGAAGGCTTCCTACCTGTGAGGCTACCCTTCGCGCAGAGCATTACAAGAAGGGCTCTTATCCCCGAAGTCGGGAGGGTTTTTGGTGCGAGACGCGCGGTCGTTGTCGGGAGTGTTGTAGGGCTTTGGCTGCGGGCAAGAATAACAAAAAGGCGCCCGAGCGTTGGGTCCGCTCGACGTGCCCGTACTGCGGGGTCGGGTGCGGGGTTGAGGTCGGGGTGCGTAAGGGCGAGATCGTCCAGATCCGGGGCAACCGTTCGCATCCGGCGAACTTCGGCAAGCTCTGTCCTAAGCCTGCCGGTCTTCCGGAAGCACTTGGCTCCCCGGATCGCCTCACGCACCCGTTGAGGCGCAAGCCAAACGGCGATACGGAGCGCATCTCCTGGGAGGACGCGTTGGGTGAGGTCGCCGAACATCTTGCGGAGACGGTTAAGCAGCACGGACCGGAAGCGGTCGCATTCTACATCTCGGGCCAGCTCCTGACCGAGGACTACTACGCGCTCAACAAGCTTGCCAAGGGTTTCCTAGGGACCAACAACGTAGATTCTAACTCGCGCTTGTGTATGTCGAGCGCGGTGGCCGGGTACGCGGGCGCCTTTGGCTCCGACGGCCCTCCCGCCGCGTATGCAGATATAGGAGATGCAGAGTGTATGGTGCTCTGGGGCTCGAACGCCGCCGAGTGCCATCCCGTGACGTTTGACCGGATCAAGCAGCGTAAGAAGGACCCGAAGGTCTCGGTCATCGTCATCGACCCTCGCTGGACGCCAAGCGCCGAGATAGCCGACCTCCACCTGCCGGTCAAACCCGGAACAGACCTGGCACTGGCTAACGCCATGCTGCGCGTCCTCCTGGATGAGGATCTCATAGACCGCCGGTTCGTCGAGCGCCACACGAACAACTTCGAGGAAGCGGCAGAGGTCGCCCGAGCGTGGAGCGTAAAGCAGGCGGCGGAGGTTTGCGGGGTTCCGGTAGAGGACGTGGTCCGCGCGGCGAGGCTGTTTGGGGGAGCAAAGGCGGCGATGATCCTCTGGACGATGGGCGTCAACCAGAGCACGGTCGGGACGCTTAAAAACAGGGCGATCATCAACCTATGCCTGGCGACTGGGAACGTCGGTAAAGCCGGCGCGGGACCTTTTAGCCTCACCGGGCAGCCGAACGCGATGGGCGGCCGGGAGACCGGAGGGCTCTCACACCTTTTGCCCGGTTATCGGTCTGTAACAGAGCCGGAGCACCGGAGGGAGGTAGAGCAGCTCTGGGGAGTAAAACCCGGCAGCATCTCAAAGGAGCCGGGGTTTTCGGCGACGGCGCTCTTCCGGGCCCTGGACGAGGGGAGCGTTAAGTTTTTGTGGATCGCGGCGACGAACCCGGCGGCCTCGTTCCCGGATCTCGTCCGCGCGAGGCGGGCCTTAAGAAACGCAGAGTTTTTAGTGGTTCAGGACGCCTACCCGACGGAGACGACGCTGTTCGCCAACCTCGTCTTGCCCGCAGCCCAGTGGGGTGAGAAGCGCGGGACGATGACCAACTCCGAACGGAGGGTGAGCCTCGTGGAGAAAGTGGTCGAGCCACCCGGCGAGGCGCGAGCAGACTGGGAGATCTTCGCCGGAGCCGGCCGTAGGCTGGGTTTCGAGGAGGGGTTCACCTGGGAGGACCCCGCCGAGATCTACGAGGAGTACAAGGAGCTCACCCGCGGGACGCCGACAGATATAACCGGCCTCTCCTACGAGCGCCTCTTGCGCGGTCCCGTCCAGTGGCCCGTTCCGGACATCCTCCCCCGTAGCGAACGTCCGTCGGGCAGGATCTTTCGCCCCGAGCCTGGCGAGGAGCACCCGGGCACCCCCCGCCTCTACACGAACGGGGATTTCAACACCCCGGACGGCCGGGCGCGCTTCGAGCCGACGCCGCATGCAGCGCTCTACGAGCCGGTCTCCGCGGAGTTCCCCCTCACCCTCTCCACCGGCCGCATAAAGAATCAGTGGCACACCATGAGCCGGACCGGACGCTCGGCGAAGCTCAGCCAAGGGCTCGATGGGCCGTTCCTTGAGATGCATCCAAAGGCCGCGCGGAAGGCGAGGGTTTGTAACGGGGAGAAGGCGCGGGTGCTCTCGGCGCGGGGCTCGTTTGTAGCCCGGGTTATCACCACCGGAGAGATCGAGGAAGGCACCGTCTTCGCCCCGTTTCACTGGGGCGACCTATGGACGAAGAGCGGGAGCGTCAACGACGTGACCCACGACGCGATCGACCCCACCTCCGGGCAGCCCGAGCTCAAGGGAGCGGCGGTGCGAGTTGAGCCGATCCAAGAGAGAGAGGGCCAAGGTTCAAATCTTGCGGAGGAGGTCGTATGAGCAAAAGGCTGAAGGTAGTAGTAGTCGGGAATGGGATCGCAGGCGCAGCCCTCGTGGACGAGCTTCTCAAAGAGGACCCTGAGGAGGTGAGCATCACCCTCTACGGGGACGAGAAGGTTGGGACCTACGATCGCGTGCGGCTCTCGGAGTACATGGCCGGGACCGTAGGGCTCGAAGAGCTCGGGATACGCCCCAAAGAATGGTACGAGGAGCGCGGGATAGACCTGCGCTTGGGCGTGCGGGTGATCGGGGTGGACACGAAGAGTCGGGAGGTCATGGGTTCGGACGGGGATTGGGTCGTCTACGATCGGCTGGTCTTCGCGACCGGCTCCCAGTCCTTTGTCCCCCCCATCCCCGGATACGACAAAGAGGGGGTCTTCGTCTTCCGCACGGTCGAGGACGTCGAACAGATGCTCGAAGCCGCCCCCAAAAAGGCCGTGGTCATCGGCGGCGGGCTCTTGGGGTTGGAGGCGGCCTGGGGACTCGTGGCGCGAGGTGCTGAGGTGACGGTCGTGGACCGGGCGGGACACCTGATGAACCAGCAGCTCGACAGAGCGGCAGGTGCCATGCTCAGAAAGGAGATCGAGAAGATGGGCGTCGGGGTCCGACTCGAAGCCCTAACCGAGGAGATCTCCGGCAACGGCAAAGTCGAGGGTGTGCGGCTGCAAGATGGCGAGGAGCTTTCGGCCGACATGGTCGTAGTCTGCGCCGGCATCCGCTCGAACACGAAGCTGGCTCACGAGTGCGGGATAGACACTAACCGCGGTATAGTCGTCGACGGTTACCTCAGGACGAGCGTGCCCGATGTTTATGCCATAGGAGAGTGCGCCGAGCACAACGGCCTAGTCTACGGTCTGGTCGCCCCGGCGCTGGAGCAGGTCCGGGTCGCCGCCGAATGCGTACTGGGCAGAGAACCCACCCCCTACCGCGGCTCCCTAGCCTCCGCGACCCTCAAGGTCATGGGGGTTGACGTGGCCTCGGTCGGCGATGTCTACGGTGAGGAGTCGGGTTCTGAGGCCCTCGTGAACTCGAACCCCTTAAAGGGGACCTACAAAAAGGCCTTGGTCAGGGACGGACGGGTGGTCGGGGCCATCCTGCTCGGGGACAAAGCGGGCGCCCCGCATCTCCTCGGCGCCGTACGCCGGGAGGCTCCAGCGGACGAGGTCGAGGCGCTGATCCTCGGTTCGAACGGAGAGGACAAGGCTCCCCCGCTCCCGGACGAGGCGCAGGTGTGCGACTGCAACGGGGTGTCGAAGGGCCAGATCCTGGTAGCCATCACGAAGAAAGGCGTCGCGAGCGTCTCAGAGGTCGGGGCGGCCACGAGGGCGGGGGCCGGCTGCGGAGGATGTAAGCCTCTCATCAAAGACATCCTGGAGGAGACTACACGTGCAGCGGTCGAGGAGAAGAGCTATCTGTGCCCGTGCATGAAGCTCACGACCGAGGACGTACGGAGCATCGTCAAAGAGCGTGAGATACAGAGCGTGAACGCTCTCGGCGAGGTTTGCGGGGCAGGGAAGATCTGCTCGGACTGTAAGGTCGGGCTCACGTACGTGGTGAGCGAGGTGAACGCAAACCGCCACAAGGAGGAGCGACACGCGCGGCACATAAACGACCGGGTGCACGGGAATATCCAGAACGACGGGACGTTCTCCATCGTACCGCGGACCCGCGGCGGGGTGACGACCGCCGACGAGCTGAGGCGCATAGCCGACGTCGCCGAGAAGTACGAGGCACGCATGATCAAGATAACCGGCGCCCAGCGCCTGGATATCCTCGGGGTGAAGAAGGAGGACCTGCCAAACGCGTGGGAGGACCTCGGCATGCCTTCGGGCTTTGCATACGGCAAGGCGTTTCGCCAGGTGAAGACGTGCGTGGGGACAGAGTTTTGCCGTTTCGGGGTCGGAGATTCGACGTCTTTGGGCATCGAGATGGAGAAGTCGTTCGAAAACCTGTATACCCCGGCGAAGGTAAAGATGGCGGCCTCGGGCTGCCCACGCAACTGCGCCGAGGCGACGGTGAAGGACGTGGGCGTGGTGGCGATCGAGGGCGGCAAGTGGCAGGTCTGGGTCGGGGGCGCAGCCGGCATGGACGTGCGCAAGGGCGACCTCTTAACAACGGTCGACTCGCGCGAGGAGGCGATGAAGGTAACGCAGGCGTTCTTCCAGTACTACCGGGAGAACGGCCGGTGGAAGGAGCGGACGTACGACTTCGTCCCGCGCATGGGGCTCGAGGAGATCCGCAAACATGTCCTGGACGAGGAGTCGGGAGAGCCGGAGCGCCTGCGGCAGCGGCTGCGGGCGGCGAAGGAGGCGTCCTTCGACCCGTGGCAGGAGGAGCGGGTGAAGAATAAGACGAAGAACCAGTTCGCGGGGGTGATCAATGACAAATAGAAACGGTCAAGGGCGCTGGGTAAGGGTCTGCGAGGATGACGACATTCCGTTTCTTGAGGGTCGCAGGGTGGAGGTGGATGGCTTCTACATCGGGGTGTTCAACACGGAAGAAGGCTTCTTCGCCGTCTACGACGTCTGCCCACACCGGGGCGGACCGCTCTCGGACGGGGACGTGGCCGCCACCACCGTCACTTGCCCGTTGCACGGCCGCAAGGTAGACCTGAAGACCGGCGAGGTGCTGAACGACGACCTCTCATGCACCTTCACTTTCCCGGTACGGGTCGAGGATGGGTGGGTGTTCGTGAATGTGGGATTGCTCATGACCATGAACGCCCCCGCTCGGGGGACCGGAAGCGCCGCTTGAGCGCGGAATTTCGCGCCATCCTGAAGGAGCGGGCCCGGGGACCCGCGCACCTGGGAGCACTGACACCCGAGCTCTGCGAGAGGGCCATGGAGCTCATCCTTGCGGGGGAGGCAACGTCGGCCCAGATCGGAGGCTTCCTGCTCGTGGGCCGAGCCGCGGGCGACACGCCCGCCGAACTCGAGGCCTACGCTCGCCCGATGCAGGAGCTCGTCCGAGAGATCGAACCGCCACCCGGCCCGCCAGTCGTGACGGTCACCGGCGGCTTCGATGGGAAGACGCGCACGTTCAACGTGGGGGCGGCGGCTTCGCTGGTGGCAGCGGCGACCGGGGGCCGGATGCTGATGCTTGGTTGCGAGAACACCCCTCCGAAGGAGGGCCGGACGGTCTTCGACGCCCTACGCAACCTCGACATCCCGTCCCCGCACCCTCTGGAGGAGGCGGAGCGCCACCTCGAGGAGGTGAGCTTCGCGGCCGCGACCACGGACCACTACGTGCCCGAGTTACACGACCTTCTGCAACTCCGCCGGGAGATCGTGCGCCGTACGGCTCTGAACGTGGTGGAGAAGGTGGTCTCCCCTGTAAGGGGTTCGCGGTTCGCGGTAGGTATCACCCACCGCCCGTTCCTCTCGACCGTCTCGCGGGCCCTCGTGGACCTCGGCGTGGAGCACGCCCTGGTCTTTCAGGCTATCGAAGGCTCGGACGAGGCCCCGCTCGACGGCAACTCGGCGCTGGTCCGGGTGAAGAGCGGCGAGATCGAGGAGTTCCGCGTCCCCCCCGAATCCCTGGGGCTATCGAGGGCGACAAAGGCCGATATCCCCTGGAAGGGCGAGGAGGACGAGGCTCACCGTCTGCTGAGCGCTTTAGCAGGCGAGGAGGGGCCGGTGTACGAGCTCGTCCTCTACAACGCCGCCTTACGGCTTTGGGTTGCGGACGAGACCACGCCGCTCGAAGACCATCTGGAGGACGCTCGAGTGGTACTCCATTCGGGTGGAGCGTTAGAGCTCGTCGAACGGCTCCGCGGACGCGTCCCGATGTCCGGGTAATACCGCCTTATTATCTCCGGCAAAGCTGGCGCGTTACCTGCTTGACGGCTTGCTCCCGAAACCGCTGTGAGCGGTATCATGTGAGCAAACCACCATGGGCGAGTTGCGCACACTGCAATCTCTTATAGAGACGCTTCCCGAGCCCGGTGACCGGCCGGCAGTGCTGGCGCTGCACAAGGAAGAGATCGAACGCTGGTCTTACGCCGAGCTGGACGACCATGTACGGCGTCTGTCCCGCGGCCTAGCCGAGAGGAGCGTCGAGCGCGGCGCCCACGTGGCGCTTCTGGCCCCTAACCGGCCAGAGTATATAGCAGCGTCCCTGGGAATCGTCGAAGCCGGAGCCGTGGTCGTGCCTTTAGACGTACAGTTCGACGATGAGGAGCTTGGTCAGGTTCTGGACGATAGCGAGGCCAAGTTCATCTTCACCACCTCTGACCAGACCGACCGGCTCGAGCGCCTCGACCTCGAAGCCCCGCCCGAACCTATCTTACTCGACGTCGGGGAAGACGACGAGCGAAGCTGGCGATGCTTGCTGGTAGAAGATAGAGAGGCGGAACTGCCGGAGCTCGACCCGGACGAGCCGGCGGCGCTGTTCTACACCTCCGGCACCACCGGCAGGGCCAAGGGCGTGCCGTTGAGCCACGGTAACCTAGCGTTCCAGCTCAACACGCTGCTCGAGGCCGATTTGGTGGTCGAGGACGACCGCGTTCTGCTGCCGCTGCCGCTACATCACGTCTACCCGTTCGTGATCGGGATGCTCACGCCGCTGGCCGCTGGGTTGCCGATCGTAATACCAAGATCGCTGACCGGACCGCAGATCGTGCGCGCTTTGCAGGAGGGTAAGGTCTCCCTAATCGTGGGCGTCCCGCAGCTGTACGAGGCGTTGTACTCGGGTATAAAAGAGCGGTCTAAATCCGGCTCGCGGATAGCCAGTGCGCTGTTCGAGTCCGGCGTGTCCTTGAGCACGTGGCTGCGCCGCCGGTTAGGGCTACAGATCGGCAAGGCTCTGCTTCGCCCGGTGCATAAACGATTTGGACCGAGACTGCGGGTTCTGGCCTCCGGCGGGGCGCCGCTCGACCCAGAGATGGCCTTGAAGCTGGAGTCTTTGGGCTGGCGGGTTGCTATCGGCTACGGGCTCACCGAGACATCTCCGCTGCTAACGTTGAACCCGCCCGATGGGGCAAAGCTCGACAGTTCCGGGCGACCCGTCCCAGGCGTTGAGATCCGCATCGACACCTCCGCCGTGGCAGACGAAGGGTCCGGGCAGCAACAAGAAGAAAGTCGGACCGACGAGCCTTACGAAGAAGGTGAGATCCTGGCCCGGGGACCGGGCGTCTTCGCCGGCTACCGTAACCTACCCGAGGAGACTGAGGAGATCTTCACCGAAGACGCGTGGTACCGCACCGAAGATCTAGGCTACTTCGACGACGACGGCTACCTGTACGTCACCGGTCGCGTCTCGACCATGATCGTCACCGAGAGCGGCGAGAACATCCAGCCCGAGGACGTTGAGGAGGTCTACCTCGAGAGCCCTGCCATCAGCGAGATCGGCGTGCTGCAAAAAGACGGGCGGCTCGTCGCGGTGATCGTGCCGGAGCTGGG
>Ga0126307_10003668_pt1 | contig 10533 bp, 11 predicted proteins | sample Plot28_FD_89955 | JGI IMG/M metagenome (GOLD analysis project Ga0126307, IMG submission 89955) | Serpentine soil microbial communities from UC McLaughlin Reserve, CA, USA - Plot28 | ecosystem: Environmental > Terrestrial > Soil > Grasslands | place: USA: UC McLaughlin Reserve, Lake County...
GACGCCCTGACGCGGTTCGGCGTGCGCGCCGCCTACGCGCTCCGTGCGGCAGAGCGCGCGCAGGCGCGGACGGTCGAGCTCGAGCGGGCGCGGGAGCTGCTCGCGCTTACCGTGCGCATGAACGCGGAGCTGTCGCTTTCACACCGTCTCGACACCGTGCTCGACCGCGTCGGCGAGCTGCTCGACGCCACGAGGCTCGCCGTCTACTTGCGCGAGGGCTCAGACCTCGTTCCGGCCGCGTTGCGTGACATCGACGGCCCGCACCTCCCGATCGCCGAGCGCCTGCTGGAGCTCGCGCTCGGGCCGTTCCGCACGCGAGGCGTGCTCGTGCTCCGGTCGGCGGCAGCCGATCCGCTCCTGGCCGGGCTCGACGACGAGCTCGCCGCGACCGCGATCGGCGCCGCGGTGGCGGTGCCGCTCCGCGTGCACGACGAGGTGACGGGGCTGCTCGCCATCTACGGCGACCGGGCGCGGCTGCCCGGCGCGGACGCGGAACCGCTGCTCACGGCGCTCGGGGCGCAGCTCGCGGTCGCGCTCGAGAACGCGCGCCTCCACGAGCGCTCCACGGGGCTCGGCGCCGAGCTCGAGAAGGTGCTCGCGCTCGAGCGGCAGTCCGCGAGCCGGCTCGCCGCGCTCTACGAGATCTCGCGGTCGTTCGTCCAGAGCATGTCGGACGCCGCTCCGGTCGATACGACACTCGACGCGATCGTCCGGACCGTCGTCGACCTGCTCGGGGTGGACGCCGGCGTGATCCGCCTCCCGGATGCGCGGCAGGAGTCGCTCGTCCCGCGCGCGGTGTACATCGCGGACGAGCGGCTCGCGTCGGCGCTCGGACGCATCCTCTCGGTGCCGCAGCCGCTCGACAAGCTGCCGGGGCGCCGCCTTTTCCGCCAGGGTCGCGCGCTCGTCCTCGATGCCGAGCTCGCCTCCGGCCTCGGCGGCGCGCACGAGCTGCTCGCGCCGTTCCTCGAGAAGGGCGCGACCGCCGTCGTGCTCCCGATCGCGAGCGCGACCAAGCTGCTGGGGACGCTCAAGCTGATGTCACTCGACGCCACCCGCCCGATCACGGATCAGGCTGTGGAGATCGGGCTGTCCGTGGCCGCGCAGGCCGCGCTCGCGATTGAGAACGCGCGCCTGTACGAGCACCAGAAGTACTTCACCGAGTCGATGCAGCACTCGCTGCTCCCGCGCACGCTGCCGCATCTGCCCGGCTTCCGCGTCGGGGCGATCTATGCGTCGTCGGCGGACCTCGAGCTCGGCGGCGACGTCTACGACTACATGGTGCTGCCGGACGGGCGCCTCGCGGTGGTCCTCGGCGACGTTACCGGGCACGGCGTCGAGGCCGCCGCCGACATGGCGATGGCGAAGTTCGTCTTCCGCTCGCTCGCCCGCGAGCATCCCGACGCCCCGGACTTCCTCGCCGCGGCGAACGACGTCGTCTACGGCGAGATCGCGACCGGCAAGTTCATCACGCTGCTCTACGTGACCGTGGACGCAGAGCGTGGCGACGTCATCTGCGCCAGCGCCGGCCATCCGCCGCCGCGTGTCGTATTGCCCGGAGGCGGCGTGAAGTCGATCGGCGGGAGCGGCCTCGCGCTCGGCATCGAGCCGGCCCAGACGTACGAGGCCACGCGCGAGACGATCCCCCGCGGCGCGAGCGTCGTGCTCTACACCGACGGCGTGATCGAGGCGCGGCGGGGCGACGAGCTCTACGGCGCCGATCGGCTGGACACGCTGCTCGTCCGTCGGGCGGGGCTCGCGCCGCAGGACCTCGCGGCCGCTGTCATCGCCGATTGCCGCAACTTCGCCGGCGGAGACCTGCGCGACGACTGCGCGGTCGTCGTGATCCACCGTACGGCGGCGTAACCCCGGTGGCCACCGCGCAGGCCGGCACCCGCCCGGCGCGTGTCGAGGCCGAGGCCGGCGTCGCGGTCCGGCCCTGGGCGCTCTCCGCGCTCGTGTTCGGCGCGGGTGCGGGAGCACTGGCGACCGAGATCTGCGCTTCGCGGCTGCTCGCACCGTCCTTCGGGTCGTCGACGGTCGTCTGGGCAAACCTGATCGGCCTCGTGCTCGCCTCGCTCGCGGTCGGCTACTGGATCGGCGGCCGTCTCGCCGATCGCCATCCGAACCCGCGGCTGCTCGGGGCCATCGTGCTCGCCGCGGCCGCGGCGGTCGCGGCGATTCCGTTCCTCGCACAGCCGCTCCTCGAGGTGACGGAGCGCGGGCTCGACGAGCTCTCCGCCGGCGCCGTGATCGGCTCGTTCTTCGCGACGCTGCTGCTGTTCGCGCCACCGGTCGTCGCGCTCGGGATGGTGTCGCCCTTCGCGGTGCGGCTGGCGATCACCGACGTCGACTCCGCCGGCGCCGTCGCGGGCCGCCTGTATGCGCTGTCGACTGCCGGTAGCCTGGTCGGGACGTTCGTACCGGCGCTGGTGACGATCCCCGCCGTCGGAACGCAGCGCACGCTCATCGCCGCCTCCGTGCTTCTGGCGGGCTCTGCTGCATTCGTGCTCGGCCGCCGCTTCGCGCTCGTCGCCGCCGCGTTCGCGTCCCTGCTCGCGATCCCGCCGGGGGCGGTGAAGTCGGCCGCCGGTCTGCTGCACGAGGAGGAATCGCGTTACCAGTTCATCCAGGTCGTCGAGCGGCACGGCGCGCGGCGTCTGTACCTGAACGAGGGCATCGCCGTGCACTCGCTCTGGCGCCCCGGCACCGTCCTCACGGGCGGCATCTGGGATGCGTTCCTGGCCGTCCCCGCCGCGCTCGACCGGGAGCCGGCGCGCGTCGCGATCCTCGGCAACGCGGGCGGCACGATCGCGCGCGGGCTCGGGGAGTTCTATCCGCGCGTACGCGTCGACGGCGTCGAGATCGACCCGGCCGTCACGCGCGCCGGGCGCCGCTACCTCGGCCTCGACGACAACCGTCGGCTCGTCGTCCACGACGTCGACGCGCGGCCGTTCCTGCGCCGGACGGACGACCGCTACGACCTCATCTACGCCGACGCGTACCACCAGCCGTACGTGCCGTTCTACCTCGCGACGAGGGAGTTCTTCGCGCTCGCGCGCGGGCATCTGCGCCCCGGCGGCATCCTCGCGCTCAACGTCGCAACCGTGCCGGACGATCGCCGCCTGGAGCGCGCGCTGGCCGGCACGCTCGCGACCGAGTTCCCGGAGGTCCGGATCTGGCCGGTCCTGCGCTTCAACCACGTCGTCCTTGCCCTGACGCGCCCGTACGGGGGACTGCGTCCTGCGACCGCACGCCGCCGCGCGATCGCGCCGCTCTTCCGCCTGCTGGGGCGACAGCTGAGCTCGCCGGTCGCGCCGTCGGCGCACCCGTGGACCGACGACCGCGCACCCGTCGAGTGGCTGACCGACCGCATGATCCTCGAGTACGGCGCTGCGGGCGGCGAGCTCGACGAGACGTCCCTGCCGACCGCGCCCTAGGCCGGCGCCGTCCCGCGGTACTCTTGACGGCCGTGAGGCGCCTGGGTCTCGCCGTGCTCGTGCCCCTGTTCGCGCTCGCCGGCGCGCTCGCCGCGGTCGTGGTGGCGGGGCCGGGCGGCGCGTCGCTCCTCGCCACGACGGTGACCGTCACCACGCCGACGACAAGCACCGAGCCCGTCCCGCCCCTGCCGGGGCCGCGCGTGATCGCCGACGGCGTCACCGTCGGCAGCATCGCGGTCGGCGGCCTGACGGGGCCGGCCGCGCTCGCGGCAGTGCGCCAGGCCTTCTTCAAGCCGTTGGTCGTCCGCGTCGAGCGCCGTCTCTTTCGCCCGAAGCCGGGTCGGCTCGGTGCGACGGCGCCGGTGCGGACGGCTGTCCGGCGCGCGCTCTCGGCGGCGCCCGGCGCCAGGATCCCGCTCGCGGCGCGCGTCGACGTCGCCGCGGTGCGGCGCTACGTGGCGCGCCTCGCCCGTCGCTTCGACGGGGCACCCGTCGACGCCCACTACGTGCTGCGCAATTCGCGGGCGATCGTCATCGGCGACCGGCCCGGCCGGCGGCTCGAGCGGGTGGTCGCGGTGCGGGCGATCGTCGCGTCGCTGCGCGCGCAGCGGCGGCCCACCATCCGTGTTCGGGTTCAGACGGTGCGCCCACGAGTCACGCGCCGGACGGTCGGCGCGGCGATCGTCATCCGGCGATCGTCGAACCACCTCGCCTTCTTCGTCGGCGGGGGCTTGCTGCGGACATTCGGCGTCGCGACCGGTCAGAGCCGGTACCCGACGCCGCTCGGCAGCTTCTCGCTCGTCGTGAAGTGGCGGAACCCGTGGTGGTATCCGCCGAACTCCGACTGGGCGCGCGGAGCGTCGCCGATCCCGCCGGGGCCGGGCAATCCGCTCGGGACGCGGTGGATGGGGTTGTCGGTGTCGGGCGTCGGCATTCACGGGACGCCGGACGGTGCCTCGATCGGCTACTCGGTCTCGCACGGCTGCATCCGAATGCGGATACCCGATGCCGAATGGCTGTTCGCGCGCGTCCCCCTCGGGACGCCCGTGTTCATCATCCCGGGCTGATGTCCCTTTCGCCGAAGGCCCTCGCGCAGGCGCTCGCCGTCGCCGGCGTCGCCGCGCTGCTGGGGCTGCTCGTCTGGAAGATCGCCCACCGCGAGACGACGATCGCGGACGAGGTGCGCGGCGGCAAGCGACCGGAGGCGCCCGGATTCACGCTTCCACGCCTTGACGGCGACGGCCGCCTCGCGCTCGCGTCGCTGCGCGGGAAGACCGTCGTTCTCAACTTCTGGCAGTCGATCTGTCCACCCTGCGAGGACGAAGCACCGGCGTTCCAGCGCAGCTGGGAGCGCTACCGACGCGACGGCGTCGTGTTCGTCGGCATCGACTACTGGGACCTGAGCGGAAACGCACGGCGGTTCGCTCGGCGCTTCGGCATCACGTATCCCCTGGTGTACGACGGGCCCGGGACGATGATGCAGCCGTATGGCGTGACGGGGGCGCCGGAGACGTTCTTTATCGACCGCACGGGCCGGGTCGTCGACCATCACGCGGGCCAACTCTCCGAGGACGAGCTGGCCGAGAGGCTCGAGGAGGTGCTCGCCAGCTGATTCGTGCAGCGCTTGTCGTGCTCGCCGCACTCGTGCTCGCGGCGCCTGCGCTCGCGAGCGAGCGTCACCCGACGCTGAGCGAGCTCGAGCCGGAGCTCGTCTGCCCGAGCTGCAAGACGACGCTCGACCTCTCGACGGCGCCGATCGCCGAGAGCATGCGTGCGTTCATCCGCCGCCGGATCGCTGCCGGCGACACGAAGAGCGAGATCAAGCGCCGCCTCGTCGCCGACTTCGGTCCGGGCGTGCTGGCGACGCCGCCGCGGAGCGGCTTCGACCTGCTTGCGTGGCTCGTACCGCTCGGTGGCGCGCTCGCGGCCGTGGCGGTGGTCGGCGTCGCGGCCTGGCGCTGGAGCCTCGGGCGGCCCCGACGCGAACCGGCCGCGGATCCGAGCTCGAACGGCCGTGCACCGCTCGAGCCCGAGCTCGAGCGGCGACTCGAGGAGGAGCTCGCCCGCTTCGACGCCTGATGATGACGAGCGTGCCCATTGCCTTCTTCGCCGGGCTGCTTTCGGTGGTCTCCCCCTGCGTGCTGCCGCTCGTCCCGGGCTACCTCTCGATCGTGTCGGCCGGCGAGGCGCAGCGGCTCGGCGAGCCGGGCGTCGGACGTCGCGTGGCGGTCGCGACCGTCCCGTTCTTCGCGGGGTTCACCGTCGTCTTCGTCCTCCTCGGCGCCACGGCCGCCTTCGTCGCCGAACAGATCGGGACGCGCGGCTCGGCGTGGATCGCCGGATTCGTGCTCGTCGTCTTTGGCCTCGGCTTCATGGGGCTGCTTCCGCTCCCGCAGCGGGTCGTGGCGCCCGGCCTCGTGGGACGCGCGCGGTCAAGGGGGTCGCGCGCGCTCCTCGGTGCGGCATTCGCAGTGTGTGCGGCGCCGTGCATCGGTCCCGTTCTCGCTGGCATCCTGGTGCTGGCCGGGGACGCCGGGACGGTCGCGCGCGGATCGGCGCTGCTCGCGTTCTACTCCGCCGGCATCGCGCTCGCGTTCCTCCTGGCCGGCGTCGGCTTCGCGCGCGTCCTGGCCGGCTTCCGGTGGCTCCGTGACCACTACGACACGATTCGTGTCGCCAGCGGAACCATCCTCGTCGCGCTCGGGCTGCTGCTGTTCTTCGACCGCTACTGGTGGCTGCAGCTCGCCTTCGACCGCACGTTCGACGCGGTCGGCCTCAGTCGTCTCTGACGCGGCGCTCGAGGCGCGCCGGGGGCAGCACGAGCGAGCCGGAGGCGACCGTTTGGCGGGCGGCGTCGACCTGCGCCAGGAGCGGCGTGAGCGCGAGCCCGCGGTGATGCGGGGCGTACGGCGTCAGGCGCCGCGTGGCCTTGTCCAGCTGTCGAGCGCAGCCCGTCGCGTTGGCGCGCGTTGCCTGGTACCAGGCGACGGCGACATGGACGAGCCCCTGGTAGAAGTCGCGCTCGCCCGTCGCCGCGGCGCGCCACGCCAGCTCGAGCTCCTCGTGGGCCGCGAAGTACTCTCCGGCCGCGATCAGCTGTAGCCCTGACTCGTAGCGCGCGGCCACGTCCTCGTCGGTCGCGGCCGACTCCGTTGACTCCTGGGCCACCGGCCTCCGCCCCACGAGTGACACGCTAGCGCGGAAATTCGCACAGGTGTGCGCCCGATCCGTCAGGAAAGTGCACCAACGCAAGGGCGCGACCTGCCGGTCGGCCGGTTGTTACGCTTCGCACGTGGCGACGATCCTGCTCTCCGGGGTCGACCTCTTCTTCAGGACCAAGCTCGAGGGGCTGCTCGCTGGACATCACGTCGTGACGTCCGACAGCGCCGACCGCCCCGACGTCGTCATCGCGGACATCTCGCGTCTCGACCCGAACGACGTCGCAGACGCGTACCCCGACGTGCCGCTGGTCGGATTCACCACGCACACCGATACCGCCGGGCTGCGGGCGGCGCATGAGGCCGGCTTCGACCAGGTCGTCGTCAAGTCGGCTCTGACCGAGCGTGCGCGTGACCTTGTCGAGCAGCTGACGACGCCCGTCTGACGCCGCTTCGCCGCGGCCCGCGGCCTGCCCCGAAGGCGCTTCGACGGACGCTCGGAAGCGTCGGGGGCCGGCGAGAGGGAAGTAGGCCGCCGGTACACTCCGCGCCCGTGACGTACATCATCGCCGAGCCCTGCATCGACATCAAGGATCGCTCGTGCGTGGACGTCTGCCCGGTCGACTGCATCCACGAGGCCGAGCGGATCCTCGTGATCGACCCCGAGGAGTGCATCGACTGCGGCGCGTGCGAGCCGGAGTGCCCCGTCGAGGCGATCTTCCCCGAGGACGCGCTCCCGGACAAGTGGGACGCGTTCGTCAAGATCAACTACGCGTACCCCGAGGGCCTCGACGTCATCAACCGCCTGACCGACGAGTACGCCACCGAGCACAACGTCCAGAACGAGCCGATCGAGTAAGGATCGGCCGCGCCCGGTCACCAACCCGGCACATGAACCCGCGCACTCTCGACCACGTCGCCTTCTGGACCGATGCCCGCGGCGAGATCGCCGAATTCGTCGTCTCGCAACTCGGGATGCACGTCATCGAGGAGACCGATCGCTTCACGCTCGTCGGCAGAGACGCGAGGCGAGGCAAGCTCACGCTCTTCGACGCCGAGGGCCCGCGCGATCCGGGCGCGCTCGTCCACGTCGCCCTCCGCGTCTCCGACTTGGCCGCAGCGGCGGCCGGCCTCTCGGACGATCTGCCGGCGACCGAGGTATTGGGCGGTCTCGCGCTCGAAGCTCCGGGCGGCCTCTCGCTCCGCCTCGTCGAAGCGCCGACGGACAGCGAGCTGGATCTCGACCACGTCGCGCTCGGCTCGCGGGATCCGTCCGGCGCCGCCGCCGCGTACACCCGCCTCGGCTTCGCACCGGCGGCGGCCGGTCCGGACGGCCACCCCCGGGTCGAGGTCGGCGGCGCGTTCGTCGAGCTCCGGCCGGGCGGCGCTGGCGCCGAGCCCGAACGTCCGCTCCTGAACCACCTCGCGGTGCTCGTCGACTCCGCCGAGGCCCATCGCGACGAGGCGGAGACGCTCGGCGTGGAGATCGACGACTGGGTCGACGCGCCCAATACGCTCGCCGTGTTCCTGCGCGGGCCGGACGGGGTCCGAATCGAGTACGTCGAGCACAAGCCGACCTTCTCGCTCGTCTGACCTGACCGTCGCCGGGGCCGGGATGGCCGGTCTGGTCGCGGCCGTCCGCGCGCGTCAGCTCGGGCTCGAGCCCGAGCTGCTCGAGAAGGGCGATCGGCCGGGCGGCTCCATGCTGTTCTCGAGCTGCGTGATCTGGCGCTACCGCTCGCTCGCCGACTTCCGGCGCGAGTGCCCGGACGGCGACGAGCGCCTGCAGCGCCTCCTGATCGAGCGCCTCGACGAGGCGCTCGACTGGCTCGAGGCGCTCGGCGCGCCGGTCGTCACCCGCGAGACGGGCAATCCGAGGACGCTCGGTCGCCGTTTCGAGCCTCGGGCGCTCACCGACGCGCTTGCCCGCGCGGCCGGCGACATCCGGCTCGGCGAGCCGCTCCTCGAGTCCGCGGCACGGCCCGTGGTGCTCGCAACCGGCGGCTTCCCCGTAACGCTGGCGGAACGCCGCGGCCTGTTGCTGCGGGCGAATCCGTGGAGCGAGGGGGACGGCTTGCGGATCGCGGGCGAGCGCGGTGCCGCCACGGTCGGTGACGCGGACGAGTTCTACGGTCGCGCGCTGCCGGCGCCGCCCGCGCGCATCGCCGAAGCGGACTTCGTCCGGCTCGCCCAGCTCTACGGGCGTCATGCGCTCGTGCTCGACGAGACCGGCGAGGAGTTCGCGCCGGATCCGGTGTCGTGGTCGGAGATCGACCTCGTGCAGGCGATCGCCCGTCGGCCGGGGGCGCGGGCGTGGTATGTCGTGGACGAGCCGACGCTGAATGTGCGCGTCCGCGAGCGGACGGTGGGCGAGATGATCGAGGCCGCGCGGGAGGCCGGCGGCACGGTTCTCCTCGCGGCGGAGCTCCCGTTCCCGCTACCCCCGGCCTGCCGGTATGCCGTGCACGTGCAGGCGGCGGTGACGCACACGCTGGGCGGCGTGCGCGTGGACGAGCACGCACGCGTGGTGGACGACCGAGACCGGCCGCTCGACGGCCTCTACGCGGCGGGCGTCGACGTCGGCGGAGTAGCGAACGGCGGCTACGCCAGCGGCCTAGCGCAAGCCCTGGTCCTAGGCCTGATAGCCGCCGAAACCGCCGCCCGAGAGTTCTAGACGCACGACCACCGCGCGGCCGAACTCAAGCGAGCGGGGACGGCGAAGCCGCGACCGTGCGCGCTGCCGAGCCGTGTCGCCGCTTAGAACTCGTTTCGAAATGACGCTTCGCCGGCGGCACAAGGCTTCGTTTCGATTCGAGTTCTTAACCCGAACTTCCCGCGAGATCCATTTTCGCGCGTGGCAAACCGCGCTTTGCCGCGCGCGACCCGGTCACGCGCGGACCCGAGCTCGGCTGAGACCGGGAACCGGTCTTAGCCGATGAGATAAGCACACGGCCGTGTGTCGCCCGGCAGCGGCGACGCGCCGATCTTCGTTACGCGTTCGCGCTGGCCGTCGAGGTCGACCTCCGAGCCAGGCGCCGGCGGATCGCCGTCGCGCTCCAAAAGCCGGTACCCCGTCGGCGACCAGACGAACAGCAGATGGCCCTGCGTTGTCGCATTCTCGGACACGTCGGGCGCGATCCTACCCGCGTCGAAGAACTCGTTTCGAAATGACGCTTCGCCGCGGCGGTGCGATGGTCGGCGCGAGGCAAGGACGCAGGAAGCGCGCGTATCCGGAGGATACGAGTGCTTCCGAGGACGCTGAATCGCGGCGTCCAGCGCGGCTCGGGGGCACAAGGCTTCATTTCGACCGGAGCTCCAAGAAAGGTCAGTCGCGAGCCGCGTAGGCCGGCAGCCGAACGCGCACCGTCGTTCCGGCGCCGTCACCGCGCTCGATCGACGTCTCGCCGCGGACCGTCCGCGCGCGCTCGATGATCGGCTCGAAGCTCGCCCGCCGTCGCTCTCCCGGCGCGTCGTCGGCGATCAGCGCCTCGAAGCCGCCGCGCTCCACCTCCCGCACTTGCACCGAGATCCGGCTCGGGGCCCGCGGCGGATCGCGCCGTGGAGCGCCTCGCGGATGATCTGGTACAGCGCCGCTTGCGCCTCCTCGGCGAGCCGGTCGGCGGCGTCGACATCGAGCTCGAAGGCCGTCCGACCGCCCCGTTGGAGCTGCTCGGCGAGCGCGCTGACGGCCGGCCCGAAGCCCTGGTCGCGGAGCACCACCGGCTCGAGCTTGAACGAGAGCTCGCGCAGCGCGCGGACGGTCTCGCGAAGTCGGCGGAGTGCCGACGCGAGCACCGTCTCCGCCTCCTCGGCGCGACCGTCGGCGACCGACTGCTGCACGGCGTCGAGCATGAGCGCGATCCCCGCGAGGGCCTGCACCGAGGTGTCGTGCAGGTGCAGCGCCAGCCGCCGCCGTTCGTCCTGCTCGGCGGTCA
>Ga0126307_10003669_pt1 | contig 10532 bp, 10 predicted proteins | sample Plot28_FD_89955 | JGI IMG/M metagenome (GOLD analysis project Ga0126307, IMG submission 89955) | Serpentine soil microbial communities from UC McLaughlin Reserve, CA, USA - Plot28 | ecosystem: Environmental > Terrestrial > Soil > Grasslands | place: USA: UC McLaughlin Reserve, Lake County...
CCAGGCCCCACTCCAGCGCCGCGGCATAGAAGGTGAGCGAACGGGACCGGTGGCTGATCAGCACCCCCTTGGGCCGCCCCGTCGTCCCGGAGGTGTACGCGACGCAGAACGGGTCGCACTCGTCCACCCGCACCGTTGGGTCTTTGGCCGAGGCGACTTCACCGAGCACCCGCTCGTACGGCCGGCCGAGGTCGTCCCCGCCGATCGACAGGACGGTCCCGATGCCGCACGCGCCGGCCCCGGTCGCGGCGCTCCCGGCGAGTGCGTCGTCCAGGACGAGCGCCCGGGAGTCGGAGTGGCCGAGGACGAAGTCGACCTCGGGCGCGGCCAGCCGCGGGTTGAGCGGCACCATCACCAGCCCGGCCTTGGCGATCCCGGCCGCCACCTCCGGATACTCGAGCCGATTGCCGAGCAGCACGGCGACCCGGTCGCCGGGAGCCAGGCCGGCGCCGAGCAGGGCCTGGGCCAGGCGGCTCGACCGGTCGTCCAACGCCCGGTAGCTCAGCGTGCGGTCCCCGTCCACCACCGCTGTCGCGCCCGGACTGGCCACGGCGAACTCGCGGATCCCGCCGGCGATGGACAGCGGTGCGCCGCCGGGTCGGATCGGCACCGGACCCTCCTCTCGGTCCCGCCGATCCTGGCCCGTCCAGGGCGGCCGGTCGAGAGCATGTGACGGAACGTGCCTGCTTTGAGATCGAATGAGTAGTCGGAGAAGCGTCGAACGGAGAGGAGGGATGCTCGCCGACGCGCACCTGCTGAAGCGAGCTGGACCGGCTCGAACCAGCGAGGGACGGCTCGCAACCGACGCCGGCGTCCCCGCCGCGTGGATCCAGCACGACCCGGCTTGCGCTCTTGGATTGACCGCCCCGGCCCCTCAGGACGAGTCGACCCGGGGCTCGGGATCGGCGAGCAGGTCGGCAAGCTCCATGCCCATCGCGATCGCGAGCCGGCGCAGCCTGACGGCGTCCAGGCCCTGCGCGCCGCGCTCGATCGCGCTGACGAAGTTTCGCGTCACGCCAGCCGCGACGGCCAGCTCGTCCTGCGACCGGTCGTGGAGCACGCGCCACACCCGGATCCGCTTGCCGACCGCCCGCCGGTAGGCAGCCTCGCCTGTCCCATCGTCCTCCATGGTGCCATCCTAGTACCATGTGATGTTGCCTCACATCACCGGGTGCGGCGAGTTGAGCTTCTCTCTGCGACGATTCCGCCGTGGGTGTCGCGCACGACGACCGGAAGCAGGTGCACCCGGACAGCCGGGCGGAGTGGCGGGCGTGGCTCGCGGCCAACCACGAGGACAGCCCCGGCGTCTGGGTGGTCTCCTGGCGCAAGGCCAGCGGGCGGGAGGCCGTCGGCTACGTCGACCTGGTCGAGGAGGCCCTGGCGTACGGGTGGATCGACAGCGTTGCCCGCAGGCTCGACGACGAGCGGACGATGCTCTACTTCTGCCGCCGCAAGCCGGGCAGCGCTTGGTCGCGTCCGAACAAGCAGCGGGTCGAGCGGCTGCTCGCCGCCGGCGCGATGGACGCGGCCGGATTGCGCGTGATCGAGTCCGCCAAGGCGGACGGCTCGTGGAGCAGGCTGGACGAGGTCGAGGATCTCGTCGTCCCGCCGGACCTCGCCGCCGCATTCGACCGGCATCCCGGGTCGCGTGAGCAGTGGGACGCGTTCCCGCGGTCGCCGCGGCGGGCCATCCTCGAGTGGATCGTGCTGGCCAAGCGGCCGGAGACACGGGCGAAGCGCGTCGACGAGACCGCGCGGCTGGCCGCCCGGGGCGAGCGGGCCAACCAATGGTCACCGAAGCGCTGAGCGGTCTGCAGGGAAGAGCGCGGTGGTCACCCGGCGACACACGGCGGCGCCGTGGCCGAGCCCGCGCTCGATCGGGTAGCGCGTGGCGACCGCCAGCACCCACCGGGTGTTCGGTCCCCACATGCCCAGACAGTTGACGTTCCAGAGACCCGTGCCGCCGTGCTCGGTCCAGCCGTTCTTCACCGCGATCTGCCGGTCCTTGCCGGCCGGCTGCGCCTGCTGTATGCCGAAGGCATTCGAGGGATCCACCGTCCTCATCAGACGGAGCAGCTCCTCGCTGGCGCGCTTGTCGAGCGGCCGGCCGCCGCCCGGCATCAGGCAGGCACCGAGCCGGGCGATGTCCCGGGAGGAGATCTGGGTCAGCGACCACCAGTCCGGATAGACCCGGGTATCGGTGAGCCGACAGGTCGCGATCATCTTCCGGATCGAGGCGTCGGCCCCGAGCGTCCGCCAGAAGACCTCGGCGGCGTTGTCGTCGCTCAGCCGGATCATCGCGGCCAGCCGCTGCCGCTCGTACGCCGTGAGCGTCCGGCCTTGCCGGGCCGCGGTCATGAGGAGGTCGGCGGCGATCCAGACCTTCACGACGGACTCCGAATTGGTCCGCTGGGCCGAGCGTGCGTCGCCGACGATGCGGCCGGTCCGGCGGTCGAGCAGCGTGAACGACGCCCACTCCGTCGCCGTGTCGGTCACCCGGCGGGCGCGGGCGGCAGGCGCCGCGAGCGGGTCGGGCGGATTCCCCCGCCTCACCGGCCTGGCGGGCGTCGGCGCGGCGCTCGCCGCAGGCGAGGCCGACGCGGCCGGGACGAGCGCAGCGAGGCCGTCCGCCGCCGGCGTGCTGGTCGGCGCCGTGCTCGTCCGCGCGGCAGGCGCGGCCGGCACGGCCGGCACGGTGACCGGGGCGCCGGGAACGAGCGCAGCGAGGCCGTCCGCCGGCAGCGTGCTGGCCGGCGCCGTGCTCGTCGGCGCCGCGGCGGACGGAGCCTGCCGCCGGGCCTCCACCAGCTCCGCGGGGCTTCTTGGAAGGGCCGGCGCGCCGCCAGCGGCGACGGCGACGACGCCACCAGCGGAAATCGCGGTAGCGACGGCCCGACCGAGGCGTCGCCGACGGATCGGGGGACGGCCCGGCGGACCGGACCGCGCGCGCACGGCTGGGACCATGCCACCTCCTGACCCGAGGAGCGCTCCGGACGGGGGACGGCCAGAGATGGGTGGCCGGCGAGGGGCTCCGACCACCCCTGCCCCGATCATGCCCGGCGCCGCGTGAAACGCACGTCAGGACGGCGTTTCGCCCTGGTCTCCGGAGTGGCCCTGGCCCCCCGGGCACCGCGCCGCGACCCGGACCGGGCGGGACGCGGGCTCCAGAGTTGGGGTGGACGAGGGGCATACGGTGCCGGTATGAGCACGCACGACGTGCCGGCAATGCCCGCTGAGACCCCGCTGCTCCGTCGGATCCGGGAGTCGGTGATCGGCGAGGACCAGGTCGTGCCGGGACCGTACGGTCCGCGCCGGGTGACGTACGCGGACTACACCGCGTCGGGGCGAGCCTTGGGCTTCATCGAGGACTTCATCCGGGACGAGGTGCTGCCCCGCTACGCCAACACCCACACCGAGTCGAGCGGCACGGGCCTGCAGACCACCCGGCTCCGCGAGGACGCGCGGGTGATCGTGCGGGAGTCTGTGGGCGGCGACGAGGACACGGTCGTCATCTTCTGCGGGTCCGGGTCCACCGGCGCCATCAACAAGCTGGTCGGCATCCTCGGCCTGCGGGTCCCGGCCGAGCTCGACGACAGGTGGCGGCTGACCGACGCGATCCCGGCCGACGAGCGGCCGGTCGTCTTCATCGGCCCGTACGAGCATCACTCGAACGAGCTGCCGTGGCGAGAGTCCATAGCGGACGTCGTGGTGATCCCGCAGGACTCCGACGGTCACATCGACCTCGACCGGCTCGCCGCCGAGCTGGTCCGGTACGCCGACCGTCCACTTCGGATCGGCTCGTTCTCGGCGGCGAGCAACGTCACCGGCATCGTCACCGACACCCGCGCCGTCGCGGCGCTGCTGCACTGGCATGGCGCACTGTCCTTCTGGGACTTCGCGGCCGCCGCTCCGTACGTCGAGATCGACATGACCGCGCGTCCGGACGACCCGCTCTCGTACAAGGACGCGGTCTTCCTCAGCCCGCACAAGTTCATCGGCGGCCCCAGTACGCCGGGGGTGCTGGCCGTGCGCCGCGAGCTGGTGCACAACCGGGTGCCGGACGTGCCGGGCGGGGGAACGGTCTCCTACGTGAACCCGACCGAGCACCGCTACGTCGCGGATCCCGCCCAACGGGAGGAGGGCGGCACCCCGGCCATCATCGACTCGATCCGCGCCGGCCTGGTCTTCCAGCTCAAGCGCGCGGTCGGGCTGGACGTCATCCGCGCCCACGAGGAGTGGTACCTGCGGCGGGCGGTCTCGACGTGGCTCGAGGAGCCGGCGATCGAGATCCTCGGCAACCTCGACGCGGAGCGACTGTCCATCGTGTCCTTCGTGGTGCGCGCCCCGAGCGGCCGCTACCTGCACCACAACCTCGTGGTCGCGCTGCTCAACGATCTCTTCGGAATCCAGTCCCGTGGCGGCTGCTCCTGCGCGGGGCCGTACGGACACCGGCTGCTGGGCATCGACATCGACCGGTCGCACGAGTTCGAGCGGGAGATCGCCGGCGGCTGCGAGGGGATCAAGCCGGGCTGGGTCCGCGTCAACTTCAACTATTTCATCTCCACGGCGGTCTTCGACTACGTGGTCGAGGCCGTCCGGCTCGTCGCGCGCGAGGGCTGGCGGTTGTTGCCGGACTACCGCTTCGAGCCGGCGACCGGGCTGTGGCGGCACTGGGCGGCGCCGGTCGAACCGCCGCTGCGGCTGCGCGACGTGCAGTACGACGCCGACGGCGTGATGCGGTATCCGCGGCACGACGACCGGGCACCGGAGTCCGCGCTGGCCGGCTACCTGGCGGAGGCGCACGCGCTGCTCGCGGCCGCGGCCGGCCCGCTCGACCACGATCCGGCGGCGGGGACGGTGTCGGCGGACTTCGAGCACCTGCGCTGGTTCGAGTTGCCCGCCGTCTGCCTGGCGGCCGCGCACTCGCGGGCCGCCGAACCTGTGGGCTGAGCCCGACGGCCGACGGGCCCTTCTCCGAGGCTTCGGGTAGCGTCCCCGTCCCGACCAGGCCTCCGACCGGCGGCCTCCGGGCGAGCGACGGCTCGCCTAGCGAGCAATCGGACCCGCGAGCGACGGCTCGCCCGAGCGAGCAACGGAAACAGCGAGCGACGACCTGCCCAGCGAGCGATCGGACACCCCGGACGGAGCGCCGCCCCATGACCGGAGAACTGCAGGAGGAGCGCGGCGGGACCCGGAGGTGGCGGCTCGGCCGGGGCATCGCGCTCGGCGACCGGCCGCGGCTGGTGCTGGCGAGCTTCCTCATGCTCTTCGTCGAGCTCGCACTGATCCGGTGGACCGCCGCGAACGTTCTCTACCTCGTCCACCTCACGAACTTCGTCCTGCTCGCCAGCTTCCTCGGCATCGGCCTCGGCTTCCTGCGTGCGTCGTCCGGACGCGACCTGTTCCCGCTCGCCGCCCCGGCGCTGGCGCTGCTGATCGGCTTCGTGCTCGCGTTCCCGGTGCAGACGGTCGACGACGGCGGCGCCTGGCGGCTCGGCGGCGCGCTCGGCATGGCGCCGCTGCCGCGCTGGGTCACGCTTCCGGCGATCTTCCTGCTGGTCGTCGCCGTCATGGCCGGAATCGCGCAAGAGGTCGGCCGCACCTTCGGCCGCTTTCCCGCGTTGGAGGCGTACCGGCTGGACGTGCTCGGCAGCCTGACCGGCATCGTCGTCTTCGCCGGGGTGTCGTTCCTGCGACTGCCGCCGCTTGGATGGGCTCTGCCCGCGGCCGTCGCGTTCGGACTGCTGCTCGGCCGCCGGCTGCGCGGCTGGTCGGCGGTGGGCGTCGGCGCGGGGGTGCTGCTGCTCGGCGCGCAGTCGGTGCTCGGAGGCTTCCTCTGGTCGCCCTACTACAAGGTCAGGGCACAGGAGACCGGGGGCGGCCTACGGGTCGACGTCAACAACACGCCACACCAAACTGCGTACCCGCTGGACACGATCCGCCGGGAGGACCCGTTCTACCTCTACCCGTACACGTACGCGGAGCGGTGGGACGACGTCCTGATCATCGGCGCAGGCACCGGAAACGACGTCGCCGTCGCGTTGAGCCAGGGCGCGCGGCGGGTGGACGCGGTCGAGATCGACCCGGTGCTGCAGCGGCTCGGGCGCGAGCGGCACCCGGAGCGGCCGTACGACGACCCGCGGGTGACCGCGCACGTGGACGACGGCCGCGCCTTCCTCGAACGCACCGACCGCCGGTACGACCTGATCCTGCTGGCACTGCCCGACTCCGCGACGATCGTGACCGGACAGGCGGCGTTGCGCCTGGAAAACTACCTCTTCACCGTGGAGGCGCTCGACCAGGCGCGGTCGCGGCTGAAGCCTGGTGGCACCTTCGCAATGTACAACTACTACGAGACGTGGCTCGTCGACCGGTACGCCAACACACTGCGCGCCGTTTACGGGACGGCCCCGTGTGTTCAGGTGGGACGGTCGCTCGGCGCCCGAGAGGAGGTGGTCCTCAGCGTCGGCGCGGACGGCCGCACCGACGGTTGTGCCACTACCTGGGTGGGCGGGGCCGCCGTACGCCACCCGTCCACGGACGACCATCCGTTCCCGTATCTCGGGACTCGCACCATCCCGCGCTTCTACCTATGGATGCTCGGGCTGATCCTGGTCGCCTCGCTGCTGCTCGTCCGTCTCGCGGCCGGGCCGCTGCGGGGGATGCGGCCGTACGCGGACCTGTTCTTCATGGGCGTCGCGTTCCTGCTCCTGGAGACGAAGAACGTGGTGCAGTTCGCGCTGCTCTTCGGGACGACGTGGGTGGTAAACGCCGCCGTCTTCGCCGGGGTGCTGCTCAGCGTGCTGGCGGCGATCGAGGTGGCACGGCGGTTCCGGCTGCCCCGCCCGGCGCCGCTCTACCTGGGGCTGCTGGCCGCGCTGGCCGTCGCGTGGCTGATCCCGCCGGCGGCGCTGCTCGAGCTGCCGGTGGTTCTGCGCTTCGTGGCCGGGGTCGCGGTGGCGTTCGCACCGATCTTCCTGGCGAACCTCCTCTTCGCGCAGCGCTTCGCGCGCACAGGAGCGACCACCGTGGCCTTCGGAGCGAACCTGCTCGGTGCGATGGTCGGCGGCGCGCTGGAGTACCTCGCGCTCGTCTCCGGCTTCCGCTCGCTGCTCGTCCTCGTCGCCGTCCTCTACGGACTCGCCTTCCTCACCGGACGGCGGCACCTGTCCGGCCTGACACCGGCCCAGTAGCGGCGACGGAAGGGCTCACTCCCGGCGCCCATGGCCGACGAAGGCGAGGGCTTCCCGGGCGAGGCCGCTCCAGTCGGCCGAGGGAGCGACGGTCAGCCACTCCCTCATCGGCCTGCCCTTGCCCGCGTCGAAGGGACCGCCGTCGCCGGCGGCGATCAGGCCGTCCACGCGCGACTTCGGCAGCTTCACCACGAGCGAGCCGCCGACCAGCATGGCGAAGATCCGGCCGTTCACCCTCATCGCCGCCGAGCCGAACGCCCCGCCTGGGGCCGGCGGCGTCACTCCCGGCAGGCGGCTCAGTTCCCGAACGACCGCCGCGTACCGCTCCTCGATGTCCACCGACCGAGTATGTCCGCGAGCTCCGCGGCTACGGCGAAGTCGGTATCCCGCCGGGCCGGCCTTAGCACCTAACGTCGGCAGCGCATGGCGGTGCGCCGCCGGGGAGGACGGGATGATCGCGAGGATGTGGCGCGGCTGGGTGCGGACCGAGCGGGCCGCCGCGTACGTGGATTACATCGCCGGGACCGGGCTGGCCGAGTACCGCGGCACCGCGGGCAACCTCGGCGCCCAGATGCTGACCCGCGACCTCGGCGACGGGCGGACCGAGGTGGTGACGCTGAGCTGGTGGGAGTCACTCGACAGCATCCGGGGCTTCGCGGGCGACGACGTGTCGGTCGCCGTCTTCTACCCGGAGGACGACGACTACCTCGTCCACCGGGAGACGAGCGTCACCCACTTCGAGGTCGCGGCCAGCTGACATCGACCTCCGAGCGGATCGACGCCGCGGTCGGCAGTAGCGGTCAGGGGTGACCGGCGTGCGGCACCCGGACCTCGACGCTCAGCAGCGTCCCGGTGGGGGCGCCGCCGAGCATCTGCTCCGGGCCTCGCCACTCAGTGGCGACGATGAAGAGGGTGCGGCCGTCCGGCCCGCCGAGCGCGCACGAGAAGCAGCCCCGGTCGACCCTGATCGTCTGCAGCACTCGGCCGCCCTCGCGGACGCGCACGCACCGCTTGTTCGGGACGTCGGCGTACCAGACCGCTCCCTCGGCGTCGGTGCAGATCCCGTCGGGCGCCCCCTCGCCGAGCGCGGCCCAGACCCGGCGGTTCGAGAGGCCGCCGTCCGGGCCGATGTCGAAGGCGGTGAGGCGGTTGCGGTAGGACTCGGCGACGATCAGGGTGGCGTCGTCCGGCGTGATCGCCATGCCGTTGGGGAACCAGACGTCGTCCGCCACCCGCCGCGAGGCGCCGTCGGGAGTCGCGACCGCGATTGTTCCGCTCGCGGGCTCCGCTCCGCTCATGAGATCGAATCCGACCTCGTTGACGTACGCGTTGCCGCGGCCGTCGACGACGAGCTCGTTCCAGGCCGGGGCCAGGCCGGACAGGTCGGCGTGGATGACCAGCTCGCCGCCGGGTTCCCTGCGCCGCAGCTGATCCGAGACGACCAGCAGCCGCCCGTCCGGAAGCCACTCGAGCGAGAACGGGAGCGTCTGCATGGTGAAGACCACCTCGCGGTCGCCGGCGAGATCGACGGCGACGACCTCGCCTGCGCCCCAGTCGGAGAACCACACCCGCCCGTCGTGCCACCGCACGGATTCACCGAAGGAGATCCCGGTCAGCAGGGTCGTCGGCTGGGACGCTTCGGCGTTGGTCGTCGTCACGGTGGCCTCCTGCGTGTCGGTTGCTCTTCTCACCCGGTACGTCGCAGCCGCCTCCGCCGTCTCGACCGGCCCAGGGTCAAGCAGCGGGCTCTGGGTCGGGATCGATGAGAGCGGCGAGGCCGTCGAGGGTTCGCGCCAGCCCGAAGCGGTAGGCGTGGTCGGGGTCGTGGGCGCTGCCGTGGACGGTTCCCGCGGCGGTGCCGACCCGGCTGGCCAGCGGGTAGGCGGCGGGATCGAGTGCTCGGGCGAGCAGCGGGCCGGCCGCTGCCCACCAGCCGGCGTCGTCGACGGTGCTGTCGCGCCGAGCCCGATCGGCCTCGAGGGTGGAGCGTGCCGCGGCCTGGACGAAGGAGAGCAGGTAGGTCAGGCAGTCGTCCATCTGCACGTCGGTCAGGCCGAGACCCTCGAAGGCGCCCAGCTCGTGCTCGTACTTGCCGATCAGGCCGGGCCCGAGCGGCGGCCGCAGGGTGGAGACCTCGACCGTCCATGGGTGCGCCCGGTGGAGGGCGAAGTTTCCCTCGGCCACCACCGTGGCCCGCTCGCGCCAGGACTGCCCGCTGGTGTCCGCGCGAGGCATCTCGGCATACGCGGCGTCGAGCATGAGGTCGAGCAGCTCGGCCTTGCCCGGCACGTATGTGTAGAGGGTCATCGGCGCGGTCCCCACCGCCTCCGCCACGGCGCGCATCGTCACCGCCTCGAGGCCATGCTCGTCGGCCAAGGCGGTCGCGGCGGCCACGACCGCGTCCAGGTCCAGGCTGCGGGCCGGCCCCCGCCGCCGGGCCGCTGCCGGATCCCGCCGCAGCAGCGCCAGCGTCCGCGCCGGGTCCCCGGCGCCGCTGCGAGGGCGCTCCACGTCGCATCCTTCCTGGTGTCTCGTACGTTGTACGATGTACGCCGTACGAACTTTCTGGAGTGTAGTCGGGAGGATCGTCCATGAAGGTCAGCTCGTCCGCGGTGTCGCTGAATGTCGAGGACGCGGCGGCGTCCAGCCGCTTCCTGCGGGAGCACTTCGGGTTCCGGGAGGAGATGGCGGCGGACGGGTTCGCGTCGCTGACCCGCGACGACGTGGGGATGAACGTGATCTTCCTTCGCCGGGGGCTGCCGACGCTGCCCGACGACCAGCGCGACACCCACGCCGCCGGCCTGATCCTGGCGTTCGTCGTCGACGACCTCGAAGGTGAGCTGGCGCGCTTGCAGGCCGAGGGCGTCACGATCACCATGCCGCTGACGGCCGAGGAGTGGGGCGAGCGGGCGTTCCAGGTCCGTGACCCCAACGGCGTCATCGTCCAGCTCGTCGACTGGAACGGCGCGACGGCCGGCTGAGCCTGGAGGGGTGTCGCTGGCGGTCGCGACGTGCGACCCGCCGCCACCCCACCGACATCGTCGGTGGGTGCCGCCTGCTGAGGGCGCGGGTGGCCTCAGCGGAGACTGTCACCGACGAGCCAGAGGTGGCCGAACGGGTCGAGGAAGCCTCTCCGGCGGTGAACTCACAACCGAGTATGGCAACGTCCGGGTGTGGGACCGGACGGCAATCAGCGGTTGTCAACGGCGACGGACGCAGAAGACGTACTCAGGGTTCTCGAGCTTCTGGCCGAGGATGGAGTCTATGCGTGGGTCGACGGCGGCTGGGGTGTGGACGCGCTGATCGGGGAGACCACCCGGCGCCACTCGGACCTCGATC
>Ga0126307_10003670_pt1 | contig 10530 bp, 6 predicted proteins | sample Plot28_FD_89955 | JGI IMG/M metagenome (GOLD analysis project Ga0126307, IMG submission 89955) | Serpentine soil microbial communities from UC McLaughlin Reserve, CA, USA - Plot28 | ecosystem: Environmental > Terrestrial > Soil > Grasslands | place: USA: UC McLaughlin Reserve, Lake County...
CGATGCTCGCTGGCTCCAGGTAAGCGCCCTTCACTAACCGTAGATTGGGCGAGAGTGGCAAGAGACTTTCGAGATCGGCCGGGGTGCGATAAAGGTACGACTGCAGGACGGTTCCGACGTTGTCATGTCCATCGGCGCGGAGGCGGCGGTAGATGCGCAGCGTATCGTCGACGCGGGCCGATTCCTCCATGTCGATACGAATGAAGTTGCCGCGCATCGCGGCGTGCGCGACGACTTCCGCGACATTGCAATAGGAGAGCTCAGGAGCGAGATCGAGACCGAGGTGGGTGAGCTTGAGCGCGACATTCGTCTGAAGGCCCTCCGCTGCGATGCGGTCGAGGTCCGCCTTGTACTCGTCGACGACGACTCGCGTCGTCAGCGCGTCCTTCAATCCTTCGCCGAGAAGCGTGGTGTTGGTGCGCAGCCCGCGCTGATTGAGTGATCGCAGCACCGGAATCGCCTCGGCGAAGGTCTCGCCAGCGACGAAGCGCGATGCGCCCAGGCGCATGCTGTAGCGCCGCACCGCCCGCGACACGATCGGGTTGCTCGTGACAGCCAGTATCCCACTGCGAAACATGGGGTTGAGGTCGAGGTGCAGTCGCTCTCGTGGCCCCGCGACGGTGGCTCGACCGGTCGAATGATCCCGTCCCGATACCGCCATGCGCCCTGCTCTCTAGGAAGGGGCGAGCAGCCGCTAACTCCTGCCCGACCCAACGTCTCACATTCAAGTACCCATTTTGCGCGCAACGCTCGTTCACCGCAAAGCGCTGGCGCTCGTGAACGACCTCACGTATCCGGCGACATCCTTGAGCTCGGTGGAGAGCTGGCACGTTGCCTGCGGAGCGGACCCCTGGTGGCAGGAGTGATGGCGCTGACTCCGACCCGATAACGATCGACTCAGCCGCGATGGGTCAGGCGCCATTGAGTAACCGAAGGAGGATCACCATGGCCGTTAATCCAATCCAGATTCAGAAGTTCCTGAAAGGGGTCGATTACCCCGCGAGCAAGGAAGACTTGCTCGCGAATGCTGAACGGAATGGGGCAGACGAGGACGTCCGCGCGACGTTGGAACAGCTGCCGGACGAGGAGTACGAGACCCCCGCCGACGTGAGCCAGGCGCTGGGCAACATTGACTAGCACGTTCCATGGAGCAGTAAGTGAATATGCCGTCTGACCTCCAGCAGGTCGTGGACCGCGTTGTCCAGGAGAAACTGGGCCACGAGCAGTTGCGGCCAGGCCAGGATGAGGCTATCGCCGCTGTCCTTGCCGGCCACGACACGCTCGTGGTGATGCCGACTGGATCGGGAAAGTCCGCTATCTATCAGATCGTCGGTGCCTTGATTCCCGGCGTCACCGTCGTCGTCTCGCCGTTGATTGCCCTTCAACAGGACCAGGTCGAGGCGATCACTGAAATTGATGCCGGCGGAGCGGCGCTGCTCAATTCGGCCTTGCCTGCGGCCGAGCGGGAGGAAGTACTCGACGAGTTCGAGCAGGGTGCAACGGAGTTCCTCTTCCTGGCGCCCGAACAATTCACGAACGAGGAGACATTCGCTCGCGTGCAAGCAAGCGAGCCTTCTCTCTTCGTCATCGACGAAGCTCACTGCATCAGTGAGTGGGGTCACGACTTCCGCCCGGAGTATCTTCGCCTCGGCGCCGTCATCGAGGCGCTGGCACATCCTCGTATCCTGGCGCTCACCGCGACCGCATCGCCCCCAGTGCGACAGGAGATCGTCGAGCGGTTGGGGATGCGCGAGCCACGGATCGTCGTTCGCGGCTTCGACCGGCCGAACATCCGCCTCGCGGTCGAGGGCTTCGCGGATGAGGAGGACAAGCGCCAGGCGCTGATCGCGCGTGTCGTCGAGGCGCCCAAGCCGGGCATCATCTATGCGGCAACCCGCAAGCACACAGAGGAACTGGCTGTTGCACTCGTTGCGCAGGGCGTAAATGCCGTCGCGTACCACGCCGGAATGGCTGCCGGAGAGCGTGCCCGCGTCCAGGAGGCATTCATGTCCGACGCGGCCGACGTTATCGTAGCCACCACCGCCTTCGGCATGGGTGTCGACAAACTCAACGTTCGCTTCGTCTACCACCTCGACGTGACCGAATCGGTCGATGCCTATTACCAGGAGATCGGCCGCGCCGGTCGCGACGGCGACCCAGCCGAGGCAATCCTCTTCTTTCGACCAGAGGACCTCAACTTGCAGCGCTTCCTGGCTGGCAGTGGTCAGGTTTACGCTGACGAGATGGCGCGGGTGGCCGAGGCGGTGCAGGACGCAGCCGGGCCGGTGCACATCGAGGAGATCGGCGACGGGGTCGATCTCTCACAGACGAAGGTCATGATCGCGCTCAACCGGCTCGAGGAGACAGGCGTGGTCGATGTGCTGTCATCGGGCGAGATCCTCACGAACGCGAATGGGGACGTGGCCAAGGCAGCCGAGCAGGCCGCCGAAGCACAGGAGAATCTGCGTAAGTTCGCCCGGTCCCGGATCGAGATGATGCGCGGCTACGCCGACATGACTGACTGTCGCCGGGAGTACATCCTGAACTACTTCGGCGAGGTCTACGCGCCCCCATGTGACAACTGCGACAACTGTCTAGCGGGTCGCTCGGTCAACAGGTCGTCATCAGTCCAGCCTTTCCCGATCGACAGCCGGGTCGTGCACAAGGTATGGGGACCGGGATTGGTCATGCGCTACGCGGGCGACACGATGGTCGTCCTCTTCGACTCCGTTGGTTACCGCACCCTGGCGGTAGATCTGGTGCTGGCGGAAGAGTTGCTAGAGCCGGCGGCGTAACCCGATGGCAGGGCACATTCCTCAGACCTGGGCAGCCCGAACGCCGTTGATGGCCTCGCGGAGACCCACGGCGGCGGCCCGCACGGCCGCCGTCCAGTCGCCCCCGTCGTCGCTACCGGCATAGATAACCGCCCGGGAGGAAGAGACGATCAACCCCAGGCCACGAATGTCGAGCCCAGCACGCAGCGACGCTTCCAGATCGCCAGCCTGCACGCCAATACCGGGAAGCAGTATCGATGCGCTTGGGCAGCGGCGGCGCACCTCGGCCAGCTCGTCCGGGTACGTCGCCCCGACAACGAGACCAAGGGTCGCCGGCCAGCGCTCCGCCCAGCCGGCGACACGATCCGCGACCGTGAGGTAGAGCGGCTGTTGACCACTGTGCGCGCCCAACGTGAGGTTTTGCAGATCAGCCGAGCCCGGGTTACTCGTCTTGCAGACGACGATCACGCCCCGGTCGCGGCGAGACAGAAAGGGAGCCAGCGAGTCTTCGCCGAGATAGGGGTTGACGGTGATGGCATCGAAGCCCCAAGTGTCAAAGTAGCCGGTAGCATATGCCTCGGCGGTGCTGCCGATGTCGCCGACTTTGGCGTCGAGGATGATTGGAATGTGCGCGGGAATGAGGCGCCGTGTCTCTTCGAGCGCGGCGACACCGGCCGCTCCATACGCGAGATAGAAGCCCAGGTTCGGTTTGTAGGCGCAGACGAGATCGGATGTGGCCGCGATGACACCAGCATTGAAGCTCACGATCGCGCGGGTCACATCGGGTTCATCGCCTAGCGGACCCGGGAACCGAGCCTGGACGGGATCGAGACCGACACAAAGCAGGCTCCCGTTGGTACGGACTGCGTCGATCAACCGATCACCGAACGTGCTGGAAACGGTCGCCTCGCCCTCCACTGATCTCTCCACTCTCCCTGCGCCGACGCCGAGTGCCACGCCGTCACGAAATGGGCTGTTCTGGTCTTCAGAGTGTACGTACAGTCGTCGCTCCTGTGACAGAGCCGCCATTGAACCCGGTGCTAGCATGGATGTGTGGGAATACCGCGTCAAGGCGCGGGAAGCGGCTCGCAACGAACCGCCGTGGGGGATGCTGGGGTGACGCCGATCGCGACGAGAAAAGCAAGCCGATCTGTCGCCTCGACGCTCCCCTTGCCAGAGGTCGATCCGTTGTCGGGTGTGCGCCTGCCGACGATGACCGACGTCGCCCGGGCGCGCGAGGTCATTGCTCGCTTCCTGCAACCGACGCCCTTGCTGGCAACTCCGGCGCTCGACGCGCTGCTTGGGTTTCAGGCGTTTCTCAAATGCGAAAACCTCCAACCCATGGGTGCGTTCAAGGTCCGTGGTGGTCTCTTCCTCTTGAGCGAGCTCCCGGCGGAAGAGCGCGCAAGGGGAATCGTCACGGCCTCGACCGGCAATCACGGACAATCGATCGCGTACGCGGCGCGCGAGTTCGGCGTGCCGGCGACCGTCTGGATGCCCGATGAGGCCAACCCACTGAAAGTCGCATCGATGCGCCGACTGGGAGCTGAGGTGCGCTTCGCCGGACGGGATTTCGACGAGAGTCGAGCCGAGGCCGAGCGCGATGCGGCCGCGCGGGGCGCACACCTTGTCCCGCCGGCAAACGATTGGCGTCTCATTGCGGGAGTTGCGACGTATACCGTAGAGATGCTGGAAGCCGTGCCAGATCTGGATGTGCTGATCGTCCCCGCCGGTGGCGGCTCCGGGCTGTCCGGCGCCTGCCTTGCCGGAAAGTGCCTTTCGCCAGGGCTGCGTGTCATCGGCGTACAGGCGGCCGGCGCGCCGGTCATGTATGAGACATGGCGTAGTGGTCAGTTGCAGGAGATTGACCGGGCGGACACCTTTGCCGAGGGATTGGCGACGCGGGTTGCGTTCAGCCTCCCGGCCCAGATCCTCTGGCAGCGATTGGACGATTTCCGGCTCGTAACGGACGTGGAAATGCGTCGGGGCATTCTGGCCTTGCTCGAGACGGCGCGAGTGCTCGCCGAGGGAGCTGGAGCGGCGGCCATCGCCGCGGCACACGCAATGCGCGAGGAGTTGGCGGGTCAGAAGGTGGGCATCGTCGTATCGGGGGGGAATCTCACCCTCGACACCCTGGCGGAGACGCTCGCGATGGAGCATGCCTGGTGACGTCATTGCGAGACTGGCTGGGATTTCGGCGCCGGGACAGCGCAGGGGATACCGTGCTCCTCATCGCGCGGGAGGTCACCGATCGTCAGCGATCTGTTCAGGGTGGATTGGCGGAGATCCGTGATCCGTCCGTGCTCGATCGCCTCTCGGGCGAGGATTTCGAGGGGCTCGACCTGGTGATCGAAGAGCAGGCCGACGAGGATCGTGAGTATGCCGTCGTCCTGGCCCGGCTTACATACGCCGCCGCGCGCGCCAAGGGCTTCGACGACCAGATCGTCGATGCCGCGCTGCGCCTCGATACGCTGCTTCCCGGCGACGATCCCAGCCATGAACGCGAGCGACTCCTGCGGGACGCCTATGCGGTCGCGCAACGCACCGGATACGTTGAGGGCGGTCGCGCCGCGCTTAGCCGGCTCGGTCTGCGCGCGCTTGACGCAGGCGAAACGGAACGGGCTCGCGCCCTCTTGCGGCAGCAACTCGATCTTGGCGACGAGGAAGACGACGATATCGCCGAGGTCAACGCGGCGCTTGCGCTCGGTGACCTTCTGCGCAAAGAGGGAGAGCGCACCGAGGCTCAGGCGCTCTTCCGCCGCGCGGGCCGCGGAGCGCAACGGCTCGACTACCAGCACGGCATTGCGGAAGCGCTCGTGCGACAGATCGAGATGCTGCCTCGCAATACCGATCTGGAGACAATGGCGGCGCTGCAGCGCCAGGCGTCTGAAGCTGCGCGTCGCACGGCCGATCTCGGTCTGCAAAGTCGCATCGTCATCAGTCTGGCCGAGACCTTGCGCCGCAACGGCAAGATCCCGGAGGCGGTTACCCAGCTCGAGGAAGGACTTATGGTCAGCCGCCAGATTGGCGACCTGGCGATGGAGGGTCGCTGCCTCACGACGCTGGCGGAGATCGAGCACTCTCGCGGGCGCATCGCCGCCGCGGCCGGGCATGAGCGAGATCTTGCGACGCTCGAGGACCGGCGTGGCAACCGTGCGGCCGCCGCCGAATGGGCGATCCGCATGGGAACCTCCCTACTCGATCTTGAAGACATTCCTGCCGCGCTCGATGCATTCGGTCGTGGGCTGGAGCTCGGCGCAGCCGCGGGCGACGTCTCGCTGGAACAGCGGGCGTTGGGCGGGATCGGGATGGCCTACGCGCGAGCCGGGCGCCGCTCGGAGAGTCTCGAACACCTGATGCGGGCACTCGATCTGGCCCGGGCGGCGCGAGATCGCCGCCATGAGGCGCGCTGGTTGGCGACCCTCGGCCAGGTCTTATGGCGATTCGAGCAACCGCAAGAGGCGATGCGCGCGCTCACCGACGCACTTGCTGCCGCCCAGCGCGTGGAAGATCTCGGCTTGCAAGCGAACATCCTGACGCAACTTGGGCGAATGTATGCCGGAGGCGGGCAGACGGCCCGCGCCAAGGAGTGCTACACGCACGCGTATGGACTCAATCGCCGGCTGGGGCAAACCGAAGAGCAGATCGACCTCCTCAACCTCCTGTCGGCGCTAGCCGCTGAGACCGGCCAGCTCCCCGCCGCGATCGCCTTCGGCGAGCAGGCGCTGCAGTTGGCTGCCATAGGAAACGATCGCCTCACCGAGACGCGACTGCGGATTCGGTTGGGTCGACTGGCCATGAGTCGGGGTGACACGACAGCCGCGCTCGACCACTTCACTAGGGGCGTCGCGCTGGCCGAGACCATGGGCCAGCCCGCTATCCAGGCCCAGGCGCTCACCGCTCTTGCGGGCGCGCAGGCCGCGCTCAAGGATCCCGGCGCGGCAGTGACATACCGCCGCGCGCTTAATCAGGCGCGGGCTGGCAGCGATCCCGCTGGGGAGGCGCAGGCCGCTCTTGGCCTCGGCCAGATGCTGATCAACCAGGGAGCCCGGGTCGAAGGTAGTCAGATGCTCCATGAAGCCAGCGCCGCGGCTCGCCGCCTCGGCGCCCGGGGGACGAGTCTAGCGCGACGGGCCGATGACCTGCTGGCCGGGATCGGTCCGCTGGAGCCGTCTCGACCGGCCACGACGACCAGTTCCCATCGTCGCGACGCGGCAGCCCAACAGGAACCTCACGTCGGGACAATCACAGATCTGACCGAAGCGGAGCCGCCCCCGGCGGCAAGCGCAACCGAGAACTCCGGCGATGCGGTCTTCCGGGAGACGACGCTCCCCCCGCTCTAACCGATTTCGCTTTCACTCCCAACAGCCTTTCCTGACTCCATACAAGCGGAGCTATCACCGTCTCGCGTCCGACTCCCCGACTCCCGATTCGCACCATAGACGTACGTACACTCTCCTGCTACACTCAAAGGCACCCGACAGCACTGTCCCAGCTCCGCGTGTGAAGAATTCGGATGCCCCCGCTTCCGGACAGCACTTCGCCGCAAACTCTGTTGCCCCGGCCGCGGCTGGGGAGGTGAAGACCCATGGGCCGCGCCAGCGTAACCGCAGTCGGTTTCGCATTGGCTGGGGGATTGGCGGCAGATACCGCCCATGTTGCCTACGTTGCGCCGGTTTCGGACCGGTTTGGCCGGGTTTTGCTTGCCTGCGTCGAGCCGATCGAGCTTTCCCCCCGAGGAATGGAACTCGCTGGGGTTGCCCTGTGCGCCATCCGGGAGACCTTTGCCGCAACTGCGGGGACAGCTGCTGACGCGCTCGTCACCGCCTTCGCCGCCGCCAACGTGGCGGTCATGGCCGAGAACCGCCCACTTGCCACCGGGCGTTGGGAGCGCCGCATCTGCGTCGGCGCGACCGCCGTTGCGCTGGCTGGTCGGGAGATCGTCGTCGCCCAGGCGTCGCCATCGCAGGCGATCCTCGTCCAGGATGGTCAGGTCTATGCCTTCCCTGATGTGGCGTCGTGGCGGGGCGATTACGTGCCTGATACGTCGTCTGTCGAATCGCATCCGCTGGGGTCTAGCAACGAGCAAACACCACGGCTCTATCACTCCGAAGCGGCACCCGGCGACCTCATCGTGCTCTCCGCCACGAGTCTGGGGCGAGCGCTAGCTCACGACGAGCCCGCCATCGTCGACCTCTATGGTGGGGAGTTGCTTACTGGAGACCTCGAAGGCTCCGTCGATCGTCTTGAGCGACTTCTAGCAGAGCAGGATGTCGCCGAGGCGTTTGCCATCGTCGCCTCGGTCTCTCGGCTGCCGGGCCGCTCTCGCTTACGTCTGCGGTTGCAGCCAGGCCTTGGCCGCGGAGCAAAGCGCGCGGCACGGTCATCGACTGCGGGGAATGTCGCGGGTGTGTCCGCAATGATCCAGACAAACGTTGTGGTCCCAACGGCTGCAAGCGAAGAGATCCTACCGCCAATGCTGCCCGCTTTCGATGAGCGGCCTCCGATGTTCGAAGGTCTGCGTGACTGGGCCATCGACCTGGCCGAGCTGTTCTCAAGGAGTCGCCAGCAGCGGATAACCGCTTATGACGCGCGCCGAACGGCACTCGCCGCGCCCGGGGCGATGAGCGTGAGCCGGTATCGTGAATCGCCTGGGCTGCCACCCGAGTGGCGAGCGAATCTGCCACGCGGTCCTGGTGTTCGCGTCCCAGTGCGGCTGCTCGCGATTTCATTGTTCCTTTTCTTCGCGGTAGGCGGCACGGGTGTCGCGCTCGATCACCAGCGGGACCGCGAGGCGCGCGCTGGTGCCGCGCTAGTCGCGGCCGATACGGCGTTGATGCGGGCGCAGGAGAACCGCGGCACCGCGATGACATCGGTTGCCGAGGCCGAAGCGGCTGTGGCAGAAGCGCGCGACGCGGGCGCGATTGGCGACGCATTGGAGCGCCGGGAGCAGGAGTTGGCGCGCGTGCGCGACGATGTGTGGGGCATCCTGCGGCTGGCCAACGTTGTGCGAGTTGGCTCGTTACCGGCCGAGGCCAGCAAAGGGTCGGTACACTTGGCCCTTGCTGGCGAGACGCTTTACCTCGCGGCAGGGAGTCTCTACGAGTTCGATTCCGAGCAGGGAAGACTCGTTACCCTGTTGGCCGACGGAGACGCCATCGACGGTGGATCCGCCGACGACATTCGCTATGTCTCAATCGACGGCGGCCACATCGTCGCCTCTGACGGCGCCGCGACCTATCTGCGTGATCAGCTGGGCCACTGGCAGCGACGGCCGCTCGCGGTGGCCGAAGATGATAGATTGCGGCCCGATGCGCCGGTCGTCGCCTGGGGCGATGCGGCCTATGGACTTTCCCAGGACGGAAATCTGGTCCGCTTCGATCAGACGTCCAGTAACTCGCCTGCCGGCGTTTGGGCTGCTGCCGAAGACGTCCCAGATCTGGTCAATGCTCGCGACTTCGCTATCGACGGACGGATTCACGTCCTCATTGATGATGGGCGAACACTGACCTTCTCCCGTGGAGCGCTCGTTGGCACGGTTTCCCCCTTCGTCGTTCCTGCGCTTGCCGATGTTGCATTCCTCGCGGAGGCGCCGTTTGCCAATGACTTCTACATCGTCGACCGCAATGGGGCGATTGGCGAGAACGTGGGACGAATCGTCCGGACCGACGCTTCAGGTGAAGCTCGGCAATATCTCACGCCGGCGCCAGTCCCCGGCGACTTGGAGGGCCATGCGGCTGCGGTGACCCTGGCGCATGCTGAAGATCTCGCTATTGACGAGCTGAGCAGAGAGGTCTATTGGGTCTCCGACGGGGAAATCTGGCGGGCCACCATGCCCCTGGATTCGATCTAGGCTGCTGATTCTGACCGTCCGGGCAGCCGGGCAGGTGTTCCCCAAGGTGCGAATGCCGCCAATAGCGCGAGGGCTGCACTGACGACCGCCACTGCGGTCGTGATCGTCGAGGTTGACCGCTGCTCGACGATGACGGCCAAAAGAGCCCAGAGCACAGCCGCGCTAAAGGACACCCAGGCGCCGAACGGTCCTTTCCGGGACACGAGGATGACGAAAAATGCCACTGCGCCGCCTAGGAGCAGGAGAGCCGCGTCCCGGATCTCCGCGCCTTGGCCGGTCGCGACCAATCCCTGGGTGATTGCTGTCCCCGCTAACCCGACGACATTTGCGGCGGTGATCCACCCAAATAGCAGCCCCAGAGTAGGACCGATAAGCCAGTTGTCTATAGGTGTCGCACGGGCGGCAGGCACCATACGCGCAAAGCGGAGGTACGAGCCTCCGGCGAAGACGAACCCGGCAAAGATGATCACCTGGGCCAGGATGAACTGTCAGCTGGTGTACGCGTAACTCCACGCACCATTAGTGAGAAAGGCGCCAACCGTCCACCAGCCAATTGCGCGGTAGACGGGATTCTCCCGTTGGGCAGGAAGCGCCTGGCGAAGGGCGTATACGCCGCAGAGGATGAAGATAATGCCCCAGATCGCAAACGCGTATGTCGCCGGGAGGATCAGCGAGTGGTATTCCTGAGCGATTGAGCCAACAGCGGATCCGACGGTATACGACGCGTAGACCTGTAAGATCGCCGCGAAGACATTGGCGAACTGGCGCGCGACGTTACTCAATCGCGAACCCTCCATGTTCGTTCTCCGATTCCCACACATTGGGCAAGACGCTTAGCCGAGCTCTTCACGGCTGAATGGGCCGCAGTGAGCCTGGAATCACTCTGTTCTCAGAGACGTCCGC
>Ga0126307_10003671_pt1 | contig 10529 bp, 6 predicted proteins | sample Plot28_FD_89955 | JGI IMG/M metagenome (GOLD analysis project Ga0126307, IMG submission 89955) | Serpentine soil microbial communities from UC McLaughlin Reserve, CA, USA - Plot28 | ecosystem: Environmental > Terrestrial > Soil > Grasslands | place: USA: UC McLaughlin Reserve, Lake County...
CCCGTCTTTACGATCCTTACGCGAAAAAGATGGAGCGTCTTCGCCACGCAGTTCTCTCGGGTCCCGGATCGTTGTCCCCTCATGTTCGACAGGCAATCAGTGAAGGCGCCAGACTCCCCGGAGCTTTGGAAGTTTTTGTTCAGAAGATCGTCGCGGAAGCCTCGACACTAACTGATGATGACATAGCCGAACTGCATCGGGCCCACTACACAGACGATCAGATCTTTGAAGCAATTGTAAGCGCAGCCGTGGGAGCTGGTCTGTTCCGACTCGAGTGTGTGCTGAATCTCCTTCGCTCAAATCATACCGAAGCGTTTAGTGAGGCTGACACAGCTTTGAAAGAGCTCGCCATCGGCGCCTGACGACCACACAACTCTCCGGGAGCGGAGACGTTAGAATCTTATAATTACCTCCTTTCGTTCCCCACAACGGATCTCGCGGTAGTCCCAGACATCTGTTCCATGTGCGATAGCGATAGCATTAAGCGCCTGACGTAGTGTTCCGCCCTTGAACCGAACTGAAAAAGATGTTGGCCGAGGCGAGTACGTGATAAGCGTGAGACCATCTTGTAAGCGAAGATCCATCATAGCCTGTTGGACCTCGGGTCTGGTCTTCAATTGATTAAGGGCTTCCAGCGATGAATTAGTATCGATCTTGAACTCACCCACCTGAGTTTGAAGCAATAGCGGTTCACCGGCGGTCGGCAGCAGATTTACCGCGCTGTCCTGTACTTCCCATCGGTAGCTCTTATCAACCGCAGTCATCTCATTTAGAACCTGACCGAGAGGCTCACCCTGCGGATCCCATTGCCTCTTGGGGTCTTCCTGACAACCCACGATCATTACAGATCCACCGGGAACTTTTGCGCGCAAGATGCTGGCCCGAAAAGCCTCTGGTGTGTTGAGCACGTTTCGTTCGTGCGCATAGATTGGTCGTTCAAGAGCGCCCGCAGGAAGATTCTTTTGGGTCGTTCGAAATTGAGCAAAGACCATAAGGGCTGCCAGCAACACAAACATAAAAATTAGAAGTGCTCTCATCTCGCTTACCTAACTCAATGTCTTGCGTCTACATCAGACCAGCCACGAAGCAGATTGGGCTAACGACGAATCGAATAGCCGACATAGATCAACTGCACATCGACACCGGGATTAATAGGCGAGCGATCACCGTTCGAGATGTGTTGATACGTGTAGCCCACAGTTATACCTCTACGAGAGTCTCTGACGACCTCTATTCCCCCGCCAAAGTCAAAAGTAAAGTTGAATCGTGCCGCTCCCGGGACTGGCACATCCTTGCTGAAATAGAGAAAGCCACCTGTACCGCTCACGAAAGGTTGAAGTGTTTGCGAGCGCCGGAAGTTTAATTTCAAGCCGATCGGTGACAGACCCGCCGCATAAGTATGATCCCTCGATCGTTGAACCGTGAACGACCCGGAACCTGTTGGCACGATTGTGAAGCGGTTGACCGAGAGAACAGCCACTGGAACAGCGTCAATGGTCCATGAAAAGGCAAGGTTATCATTCGCTGCCAATACGCGACCATACCTTAACCCGATATTCCCGAATCTGGCGTCGGGTGTTTTTCCAATCCACGTAGGCGCATCGAATGAAATCCCGCCCCATATACCAAACTCATTTCGTCTGTTCTCACCGGCGCCAGATGGTTGTTGTCCTGCTGGCACGTTGGCTTGCTGTGCCGCGCTGTCAGGCACGACGAGAAGAAGCACAAAGAACAATGAAAGCGTCAGAGAATTGGGGACGCGCACACAGTGAGAGCGTAGTTTGTTTTGAATCATGAGTTTTTGAATTGTGTTAGTTCAGAGCACGTTTACACAACGAGTATCGGATAACCGATGTTCGCGTATTGTTCGCTGTTTTGTTAGACGTCGTGTTCTTTACGAGTGAAAAACTCACTCCGAAGCGAGCGCCCATCAATTAGCGGCTGGGCACGGATGGGGAAGGAGCGGCAGCCTGGGCATTAGCGGTCGGCGGGATAGGAAGGTTCAGACGTTGGAGTTCAGCGTTGATCACAGTGGCGAACTCCTGGAACGGCTTGGCCCCATTGAGGAAGCGTCCATTGACGAAAAACGCAGGAGTGCCCGTAACTCCGAGGGAGCGGGCCTCCGCCATATCGTCCTCCATACGCTTCTTCATTCCGGGCTCGACAAGGTCTTTCTCGAATTGCACCGTGTCGAGGCCGACCTCTTTTGCGTATTGCTTCAGGTCTACCATCGCAAGCTTCTTCTGATTCTCAAAGAGCTTGTCATGGAACTCCCAAAACTTACCCTGACGGCTTGCTGCTTCCGCAGCGATCGCTGCCGGCCGGGCAAACGGGTGCATGTCAAGCGGGTAATTCTTCCAGACGATACGTACTCTGTCGCCGTAGGCCTTACGAATCTGTTCGAGGGTCGGACCGACCCTCGCGCAGAACGGTCATTGGAACTCCGAGAACTCGGCAATCGTGATGGGCGCGTTGCTCGGACCTAGAAACGGGGCTCCCTCGGTCTTCACCGTATAGACCTTGTCTGGATCTGGTCCTGTTGGGCGCGGCGCGGGCGCGGCGGGTTTTGTGTTGATCGACGTAGCCAACTGGGTGATTCGCTCGTTGAGCTCGATTCGTTGTTGCCGCGTCTCGTAGAGGTTCATGCCGGTGATAACCACTAATAATGCGACTCCGACCAAAATCCCGGCGCGTATCAACCCGTCCGAAGATTTCCTCGAGGGCTGCTTTAATACCTGCGTACCCAACTCCGGGTCCGGGTTCGGGTGGCTATCAGGTTTGTGCTTTGCCATGCAGTTTATCCTTCAGTTCCCAAAATTCTAGCACAGTCGATCATCACGGACTGAGCCTTCGGTTGTGCAACCGTTTAGAAAGCGAAACGATCTCCTCTATGGATATAAACGGAATGAGCACGCACCTGGACGGTCGGAGTTCTACTTTTGCTCGACAACCGTAGGCGCTACGGGGGCCTCGGCGATCAGCTTGTCGATTTCAGCCTTTAAGGTAGCGAACGGTAGCGCTCCGGTCAGCCTGCGAACGGTTTTGATCTTTGAGCTCTTCGGATCCGTGTAGGCCAAAAAGAACGTAGGTGTGCCGCTTACCCCAGCCTGCTGAGCCGCGGCCATATCGCGGCGGATCGCTGCCGCCTGACGGCCACTGTTCAGGCATTCCTCGAATTTAGCAACGTCGAGGCCGACAGCCTCGGCATGAGGTGTCAAAGGGTCAAGCTTCGTCTGGTTGTCAAACAGCCGGTTATGCATTTCCCAGTACCGTCCCTGCTCCCCAGCGCAGTTCGCGGCCTCCGCTGCTTTGAATGCAAACCTGTGCATTGATTCCAACGGAAGGTTCAGGAAGACGTGCCTAAGCTTTCCGGTTGTAATGTATTCCTTGTCGATCTGGGCGGCTGTCTCCCGCACGTGTCTGCCGCAGAACGGGCACTGGAAGTCTGAGAACTCGACCAGGGTCAGTTTGGCCGTGGCTGCGCCTTGAGTTGGACTGTTGCTGAGGTCGAGGACGACGTTTTGAGACGGCCCCGCCGGTGCCCGGCTCAATAACAAGGCTTTGATCTCCTGGAGATCCTTCTGCATGTCTTTAACGCTCTGGCCCAAGGCGCGGATTTCCTTCTGCAGATCCTCTGTCGATGCCTGCTGAGCCTGCAGAGGCGACGCCGAAAGCAGGATGATAAAAGGCAGTGCCAGCAACAGATTCACGCAGCGGTTTAAATTAAAGCGATGGTTATTTTTGAATGTTCTATATGACGCGATCATTGTTTATCCTTTCACCGTTCTTTGGGGGATGCCAATCGAATCAACGCGATGTCAATCTGAGGTCTGGCCTCGGGCGGTCAGCCTCGTCTTGCGATGTTCATTGAATTCGGAAAAAGAGGAGGCCCGCTGCCGGGCCTCCCAATAAGGGGGCCGTTATCGCCCGTTTTGGTTTAAAGCCGCAGAACTCTCCGAGCAAAGTTCCTCGTAGGTTAGAAGTCCTACGGCTTAGGTTTCACGTCGACGCTATCGCTTCCGGATCCGATGCCACCTGCCACCACCGAGAAATTGAAAGTGGCAGTGGGATCCGGCGGTGTATACCCTTTCAGCGTGGTCGGATCGTACTTAATCCCCAGGATGTAGTCGCCGGCCGGTACACCCGAGATGGTCACAACACTCCCATCTGCGCTTATCGACACGGTGCCAACATTCAGTTTGGTGCAGCTTAGGTCATAGAGCACGACCTGGGCCTGGTGCACCCCGAGGAGTCGTGCCCACGTACCGTCTGACTGGGTAACGACAATATTTCCTGTCGAACCCAAGTGTATTCCATCATAGAGGAATAATACTCCGGGACTTACAGAGTTGATTGCACCTCCTTTCGTCCCGTAGAACAACTCCGTCAAATCAGCCGCTGTGCCGTTTGCGAAATCTGAGCAGGTGGTGGCTGTGGGAGCGATCTGCGTGTCCGCAGGGCAAGAGCCTACGTTGACGCAGCCCGTTGTCGCGTTGCACGAGTCGGCAGTACACACGTTTCCATCGTCGCAGTTGAGCGGGGTGCCTGGGTTGCAGGTCCCGTTGCTACACACCTCGTGTCCGTCGCACACCGTCCCGTCATCGCAAGCAGTGCCGTTGGCCTCGTTGTTGGTCTGACAGGAACCGGTCGCGTTACAGGTATCGGGATTGTCGCAGACAGTGTCCGATGAACTGCCGCAGGCGGTGCCTGCCGGCTCGAAGGCGTCGGCCGGACAACTTCCCGCGCCGTCGCAGTTTTCGGGCACGTCGCACGCACCCGCATCTGCACGACAAACCGTCGTGCCCGGCTCATTGTTGGTCTGGCACGAGCCCGTCCCGTTACAGGTATCGGGATTGTCGCAGACAGTATCCGATGAACTGCCGCACGCGGCTCCCGCCGGCTCGAAGGCGTCGGCCGGACAACTTCCCGCGCCGTCGCAATTTTCCGGCACGTCGCACGCGCCCGCATCTGCACGACAAACCGTCGTGCCCGGCTCATTGTTGGGCTGGCACACGCCGTTCGCGTCACAGGTGTCGGGATTATCGCAGACCGTGTCCGATGAACTGCCGCACGCGGCTCCGGTGTTCGCCGTGTTAACGCAGCCAGTGGCGGCGTTACAGGTGTCGGTGGTGCAACCGTTACTATCGTCGCACGCCGAGTCGTTTGTGGTGTGGGAGCAGGTTCCGTTGGTGCCGACGATCTCGCACGAGTCAGTAGTGCAGGCGATCCCGTCGTCGCAGTCCGCGGCAGTGGTGCAACCAGTGTGCAGTCCTGTGATGTCGACGCTGCTACAGTTGCACTTCGATCCCGTTCCGGGATCAGTGTCCAGCGCACCGGCGCATACGCCGCCTGCGCTTTGCTTCCAGCTCGTACAGGAACTCACATCCGCAGTCCCGTCGTTGTCTGAGTCGTTGCACAGTATGTCGACCGTGAACGTAAATTTGGTAAAGAGGCACGTGCCGCCGCCGCCACCAGTGCAGGGGCCGGTGATTTTGTTTCCACACGGGTCCGTGTTTTGAGCGTAGACGTCACCGCAAACGTTGGCGTCCGCGGCGTAGTAGGGCCCACCTTGCTGTTGGCAACTGGTGCTGGTGCCAGTGGGGTGCAGAAAGTCGCGATAACAGTTGGGACCGGTGGTATCGCTCTGCGCGGAATTACCCTTCTGGTTGATCCAGAGACCGATGTTATACCTGTCTGGACCCGATTCAATCGTAGCCTCGATTGTCACGGTGATAGGGGTCGTACTGGTTGGGTCACAAGACGTTGGTCCGCTAATCAACTTGTAGGAACCGATTCGAACGTCATTGGCGGTGCAGGAGGGATTGCCTCCAATCTCCTCTTTGATGCAGGCAGTACCTGAGACTTGCGCCGCCGCCGGTTGTGCCGCGAAAAGCAAGCCGACTACCAGCAGCACCATCGTCCTCCCATATCGAACCGCGTTGGCTCGATACAGGCTGGTACAGCAGCATCGCAGTTTTTTGAGCTTGGTACTCATGGTCTAATCCTTTCAGAAGAGACAGTCTGGGAGACTGTCATGGTTGAGGCCTTGTGAAAAGTTGTGGCGTGCAGCCTGGGAGGCTTGCAGATGTGGAATGCAACCTTGTTTGGCTAGACACTCGCAGCTTCGTTCTAAGACAGCCCGCCTCATTCAAAACGAATGAGACTAACGGAAGGCCGGGGCAAGCGGACTGCCTTTTTCCACGGGGGGTTCCAGTCGAACGCGGAATCTTTAAAACTATCGAATAGTGACGGTCTCGGAAATGAATCAGTTTTCTGGAAGACTGTGGGTGATCGGAGAGCAGCATTGAATCGAAGAAAATTCCAGCCTCGTTGCGATAACGGAGGTTGCTGCACAGCTTCACCGCCGCTCGACTTACAGATTTCCACTGACTAACAATAGCTATTGTGGCTCGCGTTGTTCGCGTAAGCCTGCGAGAGACACTTGTGGCCGGCACTTCCATAAAGAAAGAGTTTCGATTTCTTAAAGAGCGGGAGAATTCGGGCTAGGCCGGGTGGCAGAGGCTTTAGGCTGGTTGGGATAGCCATCTACTCACGGACGAGAAGGAATTACTCCAGGTGTCAATTCTCTTGCGCACCTAATTCAACGAAGCGCGCATAAAAGAAGGGGTGAAGAGTATTGAGCTTGAGGTCGCAAGACAAGGGCTAAGGGTGCCAATTTTAGCGGCAGGGATTCGCCTACTTTTTAGGCCTCAAAAGAACAGAATTCTCCCGGCAACAACCTGCCTCGTTGTTCCGATATCTCGCGTTTGTTGGCGAAGCATAGATCACCAAGCCGGTTTAAGGGTCCTTCGATTGTTCGGTGATAGAACTTTGGCCTTATGGATATTGGTGGCCAGGGACGGAATCGAACCGCCGACGCCGGCCTTTTCAGGGCCGCCCACCGAATCGCGCAAGTGGTTTGAAATCAACGGATCTTATTGACTATAACGAGCTTACGTCACCCGGCACTCTAGGCTGATGTAGGCTCGTTTGGTCTATTTTAGGCTTCCGATGTACGCGTATTGTACGCGCGTTCGTGTTTGACTTGCGATTTACTTCTTTACTCCGAAATGGAAGATAGACCAGCCCACCATTCACACTGAATATCAGTTCACGCTGAGCCGACGCTTTCAGCTCGTAGCCAGTAAACCTGCTCGGGCCTTTGAATTCAACAATCCATCATAGGGAATTAGACCTGTCGGTTGTTTCGGGCGTAGAAGTGAGCTGAGAACGTTTATGGTCGACGTTTCAATTTGCTTCTTACCACACCAGTTGCCTTAAACTCCACACCCGATTTCCGCACTAATCTTCCAGCTTAAGCGTAATACTGCCTTCTGGCACACGGCGATACAACTGAGAGCCCACTTTGTGGAACGAGTGTGCGATAAAGCCTCTCAATCGCGAGATCCAATGCTTCCATAGTCTCTCGCATCCCGTTACGTTCCTACTGGAGTGATTGCTTTACCGTGATGAGATGAAAGTGAGAGCGCATCATCCATGATCTTCAAAGAAAACATACCTCCGCCTGCTGCCTTTTCTTCGAACACTCAGGCCCAAAGAACCAAATGAGCGAACGCATCATCAGTTGAGTGTCCACTCCACTTGTAAATCGACACTTGTTGGTCGGCTGCAAGTCAGGAGAACTGATCAACTCGCGCATCATCGATCGAGCCATTTTCAGTGTTGCGGTCCATCAGGGTTCGAACGTAGAGCGGAAGTGACTGCGCGGCCGAAGAATTTTGAGTCAGTTTTCCGGAAGCGGGAGATCGAATTTTAGCCCTGAAGAACTATTCTTCAAATGCCACTCCGCGGAAACTTCGTGAGAGGCCTTCAGTGCCGCCCGAGCGATTTCCGAGTTGACCTGCCTCAATGAGCTAAGAAGGGCAAAATGGAGGCTAGGGAAACTGGTAACTAACGTTTGATACTGATTCTGCCAGTTGGAACGGATGATAAGCTGGGAAGCTTCAATCAAAGCTTCACTTGCTAATTCCTGCCATTCACCGACGCGCTTCAATTTGGAAAGAAAGCTGAGAAACTGCGGCCGCACACTTATGTCATCGCGGTGCTCAGTCAGCCACTGCGCCGTCTGGCGCGCGGCGGCGGCGCGCAACTCGGAGAACTCATCCGGCAACTCAATCAGAAACGAGAGGAACTGCCTCCGTACTTCGTGATCATTAGGATGTTGGTCTAACCATTGCGCCGTCTGACGAGCAGCAGCGCCGCGCAACTCTGAGAACTCAGCCGGTAATTCAAGCAAAAATGAGAGATACTTTGACATGGCTGTAAAGGCCACCGGATGCGTCTCGATCCAGGTCGTTATGTTCGAAATACGTGATATGAGTTCCTGTTGAGAAGCGCTCGCCAGCAGATATGTCATTAAGGTGTTATTCAAATCCCACGGGACTCTTCCGTCTAATGCATCAAGTAGTCGGGCCAAGAATGCGTCACGAAATGGATTATCACTGCCAAGCCGTTGCCCAAACTTGGTCGCACGGTTTGGTGCAGTTGAAAAATCACCAGACCGAATCAAAGACAGGATATCGACCTCAGCCGGAAATCCCTGTTGGTGCTCTAAAGCCTCACGTAAGAACCAAAGCTGCAATGCTGCCAACCATCCCTGAGCGTCTGGTATCGCTCGCCGCAAAAGTGTGTCTCGCAGAGGCCGGACTAGTTCGGCATGTCCAAGCGTCATGAATGTAGCCGCCAACTCACTTATGCTCCGCGTTTCAAGGTTTGCCTCATTTCGCCAACAATCGATGAGCTTTCTTGCAAAATCTTTTCCATCCCATTCGGCTACCGAGGCGACCAACGACGTAGATTGGAGCCGAACTCCCAAAGTTGATAGATCCCGGATTGTCTCGGGAACCTTAAGGGATGCTTTGATAATTACTTCACTTACATCGCACCAGGGAAGCGGTCGCTGCTTCCATGCCTGACGAGCGATAACTGTGTGGGCTGTTGTAATCCGCGCTCCTTGATAATCCCATGTGTTTCTAATCCGCTGACTGATCCGAAAGATTCGCCAGCCACCGAAGTGTTTCATGCGCTGTAGTTCGGTATGAATGTCAGGAGTACCAGACATTCCGCCAGTCATTTCCATCAGTTTCAGCAGCAACGGTTCCGGGCAGGCTTCGTAGGCGCGAGAGAAGAAACACACAAACAAATAAGCACGAGTTTGCCATGGAAGATCGGACAGTACTCTAGCCGACGACAAATCTCGCCCGTTGGCGAGGGTCAGCCACAGCCGATCGATGATGTCACGAAAAGGAACACCTGCGGCAGTCTCCATCGCAACAACCAGAAAATCCTCATCTGTCGACGACACTGAGCGTCGATATAGTGCTGCAAGGGATTCACGCTCACGCTGTGAGGTGCGGCCCATCTCAAACGTTGATATTTCACACATTCGTAATTTCGACTTATGTTCGTCAAACAGAAACTGCGGAGTGGCTACGAGCACGCCGACCTGCAGGCCCGGCCGGTTCAACCTCCTTAACACTTGGAGCCACGCGGAATCCGCGTATAGAGGATCATCCAGCAATAGGACAATCGGCCGGCCGAACCCATGGATCCTCGCAATTGCCTGCACGTATTCGTCTGGCTCGCCAGGCGGCTCTTGCAAACCTACACCCGTATCGGCAATAAGCAATTTTCTCGCATCGACCAATCGAGCCGCCACGCGTCGGACGATCGTTGTTTTACCAGCTCCCGGTGCCCCTACAACTAACAGCGTCGGAATCTTCCCGCGTCCGATGCGCATTACAATTCTCTCAAGCACTTCGGATTCCAGCGCCTCGGTTTGATCACGTTCAATGAACTTGATGGTTTCATCGTGGCCATGTGCGACATCACACCAATCCGGCTGACGTGCGACAAACTGCTGGCGCTGCAGTTCACGTTGCTCCGACAAAAATGTTCGATCCACAAGTTGGAATGGCGCTCGTTGATGTGGTGCTGGTCGCCATGGATCGATGGCAGCGTTTACGTCGGCTTGGTCAAGAAGCCTCGGGCTACGGTAAAGTAATACTGGTTGAGACTCATTGGTTGGCTCAAACGAGACAAGGTTGTCGTGTATTAAACGTCGGAGCCGCCCCAAAACTTGCAACTGGCCAGTAGATTCAATCCTTCCTCGCTCAAGCAGCACCCGCAATGCTTCTTTCTCGGCGGCTAAACGTGGACCGGCAGGTTCAGAATCCACAACCTCTGCAGGTAGATAAACATAGTCGAACTGGCTCCATAATGCTTCGAACAAACCCTCGTGGCGTATAGCATCAGCATCAGCCATCCATGCTGCCTGATCGGATTGCGTCCCTATCGTATTCTTGAGCTTAGTCAGAAATTGTTCTCGCACATGGGCCTTCAATGAATCCAGAGATGTACCGTGCTGACCAAATCGAGGATCGGAACCGACTAAACGGAAACGCAACCGCTCACGTTCCGCCTCTTGAGTCCACAACCATTTCGGCGCGAATCCGGTCAGAACTTCAGCGAGAGACGCTGGTCGTCCAATCGTAGCAATCCGTTTGCAC
>Ga0126307_10003672_pt1 | contig 10529 bp, 10 predicted proteins | sample Plot28_FD_89955 | JGI IMG/M metagenome (GOLD analysis project Ga0126307, IMG submission 89955) | Serpentine soil microbial communities from UC McLaughlin Reserve, CA, USA - Plot28 | ecosystem: Environmental > Terrestrial > Soil > Grasslands | place: USA: UC McLaughlin Reserve, Lake County...
CTCCCGTCCGCTCGCGTCGCGTGTGCCGCGCAGGTCGAGCAGCGCCGGAATCCCGGCGAGGCCGATTGCGACGTCGATCGTGCCCTGCCGCCACGGGCGACCGAACGAGTCGCTGACGATCACGCCGACGGTCGCCGCGGTCAGTTCCTGCAGGCGCGCTCGAATGCGCGCGGCGCTCGCATCGGGATCCTCCGGGAGCAGCACGACCGTCCCATCGCCCGGCGCGTTCGACGCGTCGACGCCAGCGGACGCGCAGATGAACCCGTGACGCGTCTCGGCGATCACGAACGACTGCCGCGCGCGCAGCACGCGACGGGACTCGCGGAGGATCACTTCGAGTTGGCGCGGGTCGCCTTCGTCGCCGGCCAGCGTGGATGCGAACGGCGACGGCTCGATCTCCGCGAGCCTCACCACGCGGCCCTCAGCCTTCGACACCGCCTTCTGCGCGAGCACGACCACATCGTGGTCGCGCAGCTGGATCACCCGGGCGACGTGCTCGGCGACGTCGTCCCCCTCGACAAGCTCCGGGACGCCCTCGAGCGGGTGGATCTCGATCACTCGAGGCCCGTGACGCGCAAGCCGGTCCGGGCGCGGTAGCGGCGGTTGAGGTTGACGATCACCGCCGTGGTTGCCTCGAGCGCACGCGCGCAAGCGAGCGGCCCCGCGTCCAGGGCGCGGCCGGCCACGACCCGCCCCGCAAGCTCGAGGGCGAGCTGCTTGGCAACGGGATTGTCGCCGCAGACGAATGCGTCTTCGTCCGGCGGCTCGGCGCCGAGATTCGCCGCAGCGATCGAATGAAGCCCGGCGGCGACCGGGACACCCACGACCCTCGCGACCCGCTCCGCGATCGATTCCTCGGCCGCGACGGGACGCGCGCCACTGGAATCGACGCGCAGCTCGCTCGCGACGCAGAGGAGTGGCGCGTGGGGCAACTCGTCCGCGAGCTCGCGCGCCGTCTCGACAGCGGCCTCGGCCTTCGTCGCGAGAACGACGAGCTCGGCCCCGCGCACGGCTTGCGCGTTGGCGGCGCCAGACACGCCGAGCTCCTCCGCGGTTGCCTGGGCCCGGCCCGGATCGCGCGAGCCGAGCGTCACGACGTCTCCGGCTGCATGCAGCCGCGTCGCGAGGCCTCGGCCGAACGCACCCGTGCCGCCGACGATCGCCACCCTCAAACGGGCACCGACAGCGCCGCTTCGACAACGCGACGGCGCGACTCCTCGTCGGTCATCAGCGTCCGCGTCACGATCGGGGGCAATTCGAGCTCGTCAACGTCGTCGCTCTCGTCGACAATCAGCGCGTCGACGAGACGCGGGTAGCACGACGCGACGTGCGCGGGTGTCGTTCCGCCCGCAAGGCGGCGGAGCATCCGGTCGGCGGGGCCCTTCACCGCACGGCCGCCGACCAAAGGGCTCACCGCCACGCATGGAACGCGCCGCTCGGCGATCGCGGTGCGGATTTCGCGCACGTGGAGGATCGGCCCAATCGACACGTACGGGTTGCTCGGTGCGAGCAGGAGCAGGTCCGCAGAGCCGATCGCCTCGACGACCCCCGCGGCAGGACGCGCGTCGCCCTCGTAGCGGACCGATTCGACCTCGTCTTCGTGCCGGCGCGCGACGAACCAGTGCTGGAAGTCGAATTCGCCTGCAGGGGTGAGCACGAACGTGCGCAGGCGATCGTCGCTCGCGGGCAGCACGCGCGCCGAGACGCCGAACGCATGGGCGATGTGCGCCGTCACGGCCGACAGCGGCTCCCCGCGCGCCAGCGCGGCCGTCCGCACGAGGTGAACGCCCAAGTCGCGGTCGCCGAGCATGAACCACGACTCGCCTCCGATCGCCCGCACCGTTTCGAAGGCGTTCCACGTCTCGTCGGCACGGCCCCAGCCGCGCTCCTCGTCGTGGATCCCGGCGAGCGCGTAGACGACGCTGTCGAGGTCGGGCGACACGTACATCCCGAGCACCTCGAGGTCGTCGCCGACGTTCACGATCGCCGTCACGCGCTCGTCGCCGAGCGTCTCGACGAGCCCGCGCACGAACTTCGCACCGCCGACTCCACCGCTCAGCACGCATACCTGCACCACGCGGCGGAGACTATCCGGGCTGTGGCGGCCGATCTCGACAACGCGGAGATCGCGGACGCGCTCGAGCGCTACGCGTCCCTGCTGGACCTGTCGGGCTCCGGCTACTACACCGTCCGCGCCTATCGCCGCGCGGCCGAGCTGATCCGACCGCTCCCGACACCTGTCGCCGACCTGCTCCGGCAGGGCAAGGTCCAGACGCTCCGCGGGATCGGACCGGGAATCGCGGCCGTGCTGGAGGAGCTCGTCACGAGCGGTGAGATCGCCCGCGCGCGCGAGCTGGAGGGCGAGGTGGAGCCGGAGCTGGTCGGCCTCGGCCGCTACCTCGGCCTCGGGCCGCAGCGGGCGGTCGAGCTTGGTCGCGCGGTCGGCGCGCGGACGGCGGGCGAGCTTCGCGAAGCGATCGCGGCGGGTCGGCTCGCGTCGGTGCGCGGCGTCGGCCCGAAGACGGAGGCGAAGCTGCGCGCCGCGCTCGCGCGCGAGCACGAGGCGCGGCCGCGCCGGGGGCTGCTCCTGAACCGCGCGCGGGAGCTGGTGGGCACGCTGGCCGTGCAGCTCGAGGGGCATCTCGCCGGTGATCCGCGGCGTTGGGCGGACGTCTCGAACCGCCTCGCCGTCGTTTGCGCGTCACCGCGCCCCGAGCAGGTGCTCGACCGCTTCGCCACGCTGCCGCTGATCGTGGCGGTGATCGACCGGCGGCCGGACCGGGCAATCGGCGTCACGGTCGAAGGGATCCCGGTGGAGGTCGTGGCGGTCCCGCCGGAGCGGCTCGGGACGGAGCTGGTGCGCGCGACCGGCTCGTCCGAGTTCGTCGCCTCTCTGGGAGCGCTTCCCGCTGCGGCCGACGAGGAGTCGCTCTTCCGCGAGCTCGGGAGACCGTTCGTTCCGCCGGAGCTCCGCGAAGCCGCGTGGGCTCCCTCCCTCGCGACCGGGGTTCCGCCCCTCGTCGAGCTGGACGAAGTACGCGGCGACCTTCACGTTCACTCGGACGAGTCGGACGGAAAAGCGACGGTATTCGAGATGGCCGAGGCGGCTCGCGACCGCGGCTACGACTACCTCGCCATCTGCGACCACACGAAGAACGTCCGCGTTGTGCCCGGGCTCGACGGCGACGACGTGCGCCGCCAGGGCGAGGAGATCGCAGCGGCGAACGAGCGCCTCGCGCCGTTCAGGGTGCTACGCGGGATCGAATGCGACATCCTCCCGGACGGGTCGCTCGACCTGCCCGACGACATCCTGACGGACCTCGAGTGGGTGCAGGCAAGCGTCCATGCGGGCCAGCGTGGGAGCGCCGACGCGATGACGAAGCGTGTGGTCGAAGCGCTCCGGCACCCGTCCGTGTCGTGCCTGTCGCATCCGAAGGGGCGAATTATCAACCACCGGCCGGAGAACGCACTCGACCTCGAGCAGGTTTTCGAGGCGATGATCGAGGAGGGTGTCGCTGTCGAGGTGAACGGCCTGCCGGACCGGCTCGACCTGCGCGACGCGTACGTCCGAGCGGCGATCGACGCGGGCGTCCCGATCGTGTGCTCGACGGATGCGCACTCGACGCGCGGCCTCGGGAACATGCAGCTGTCGGTCGCCACGGCGCGGCGAGGCGGAGCAACCGCGGCCGACGTCCTCAACACGCGGCCACTCGATCGCCTGCCGCTCGGGCCGCGCTCGTGAGGGTGCTGACGGCTCATCCGTTTCCGGGGCCTGCGTGGGCGGAGCTGGAAGACGTCGTGTACGCCGAGCCGGCCGAGCTGCAGACGGCTCGGGAGGACGTCGAGGTGCTCGTGGTTGCGGGCGAGCGCGTCGACGGTGAGCTGCTCGATCGCTTGCCGAACCTCCGGCTCGTCGCCAACTACGGCGTCGGCTACGACCGCGTCGACGTCGCCGAGTGTCGGCGCCGTGGGATCGCCGTCTCCAATACACCGGGCGTTCTCGACGCGGCCGTGGCCGACCTTGCGTTCGGCCTGATCCTTGCGGCACGGAGGGAAATCGTGGCGGGCGATCGCGCGATCCGTCGCCGCGCCTGGAAGCGCGGCTGGTCACAGGCAAGGCTCGCCGAGGACGTCAGCGGCGCGACGCTCGGAATCGTCGGCCTCGGCCGGATCGGCTCGGCGGTCGCACGCCGCGCCGACGCGTTCGACATGCGCGTGCTCTTCACGCGCCGCCGCGCCGGCCCCGTCACCGCGACTTATGAGGCGCGCACGCTCGACGAGCTGCTCCGCGAGAGCGAGATCGTCTCGATCCACGTGCCGCTCACGCCGCAGACGCGGGGGCTGATCGACGCGCACCGGCTCGCGCTGCTCCGCGACGGCGCCTGTCTCGTCAACACGGCCCGGGGCGAGATCGTCGACCAGGAAGCGCTGGTGCGCGAGCTTGTGAGCGGCCGGATCTGCGCCGGCCTCGACGTCTTCGCGGGCGAGCCGGACGTCCCTGGGGAGCTGCTGGGGCTCGACAACGCCGTGCTGACCCCGCACATCGCGAGCGCGACCACGAGCGCGCGCGAGGCGATGACGCGACTCGTCGTGGACAACATCCTGGCGCTGGAACGCGGCGAGCCGCTCCTGACGCCCGTCGAAGACGGCTAGCGCCGGTCGCGACCTGTCCTGTTCGTACAGGTCCCAGGGTCAGACCCTCGGCCCTGTCCGAACAGGGCAGGCGGCGGGACGTTCCCGCTCCAGCGCTCGAGCGGGGCACCGCGAGACGTCCTGCTGTGGACGAATCGGCACGCTCTTGGCGCGGTTCCTTCGTCCCGTTCGGCCATGGGCCGGGGTCAGACCCTTGGCCTTGGCTCGAACGGCCGCGTCGAAGGCGGGGAGCGCTGTTTACGCCGCGGCGCCGGGTCCTGTCGTCGACCACTCCGCGAGGTCGTACCAGTGCGTCTGCCGGAGCGCGTCGGCCACGCTCGCCTCGGTGTGCGCGGCGTAGAAGACGTGCCGGTCCAGGTCGCAGCACACCGAAACGTCGTTGAGCGACACATCGCCGAGGAGCCTCACAGCGTCCGTCGGGAGCTTCGCCTCGGCAACGGTGTAGTGCTTGAACTGGAGGTCGGGCGCGATCTCCATCAACCGAGGCCAGTCGGGGCAACTGCGGGAGCTCATAGCCCTCTCAGTTCGGCGGCAGCGCCCACGTCCCCTCTCGACCACCTGCCTTGGAGGAGCACGGCTCCGCGCTCGTCGCCGGCGGGATAGACGACGAAGGACGCCGCATGCGAGAGCTGATGGTAGAGGTGCGAGCCGGTCTCGTCCGTGAGCCCGAGCGAGAGCTCGAAGCGTCCGTCCGCCAGCGGGAGGGCGTCGACGTCGAACCGGACGGGCACCGCGCGCGACCCGCCGTCCCAGCCGATGTCGGCGGTGTCGACGGTGCCGCCGGCGAGCACGCGCCCCCCCTCGTCGTGCAGCTCGAACGCCAGCCGCGGCGGCGGCAGAGGCGTGCGCGGGACGAGCCGGAGCAGCAGCGACATCGGCTCGCCTGCGAGGAACTGCGCGCGCTCGGAGCCGTCGGCGCCGACGAGGCGGACGTCGGTGACGCGAACCTCGCCGCTGCCCCACTCCGACAGCCCAGCGCCGAGCTCGGCCGGATCGCGCTCGTCCGCAAGCATCCGGTGGTACGTCGTCATCGCGTCCCGCGTCGGCCCGTCGAAGATGACCCCGCCGTGCTGGAGGAGCACCGCGCGCTCGCACAGGCGCTCAACCGCCGATGCGTCGTGCGAGACGAAGACAATCGTCCCGCCGCCGCGCTTGAAGTCGAAGATCTTCGCGAAGCACCTGCGCTGGAAGGCCTCGTCGCCGACAGCGAACACCTCATCGAGCAAAAGCACCTCGGCCGCGAGGTGCGACGCGACGGCGAACCCGAGGCGCATCTGCATGCCGGACGAGTACGTGCGCACAGGAAGATCGATGAAGTCCTCCAGGCCGGCGAACGCCACGATCTCGTCGAGCTGCTCGCGGATCCGTGCGCGCCTGATGCCGAGGATCGAGCCGTTCAGGAAGACGTTCTCGCGACCCGTGAAGTCCGGATGGAATCCCGCGCCGAGCTCGAGCAGCGAGCCGATGCGGCCACCGACGCGCGCGTCCCCCGACGTCGGCTTGATGATCCCCGCGAGGACGCGCAACAGCGTCGACTTGCCGGAGCCGTTGCGGCCGACGAGGCCGACGGCGCTGCCGGGCTCGACGTGGAACGAGACATCGCGCAGCGCCCACACGTCAGTAGCCTCGCCGCGCCCGCGCAGGAACAGCTCGCGCAGCGATCGCGGCTCGTGCGCGTAGACGCGGAAGCGCCGCGACACACGGTCGACGCTGATCTCACCTAAGCGCACCGGCCAGCTCCATCTCGACGAGCAGCGCGAGCACCTCGATGAACGCGGGGTCCGCGTTCGGCATCGCGATCCGCTCCAGATCCATTCCGAGCTCGCGTGCGCGTTCCTGCGCCTCGATGTCGATGTCCCAGCGGATCTCCAGGTGGTCGGAGACGAACCCGACCGGGCAGACGAGGACGTCGGTGACGCCGCGCTCCTTCAGGGAGACCAGATGATCGAGGATGTCCGGCCCGAGCCACGGCTCGCCCGTCGGCGACTCCGACTGGTAGGAGAACGACCAATCGGCGACGCCGGCGTCCTGCGCGACGAGAGCCGAGGTCTCGAACAGCTGCTCCTGGTACGGATCCCCCATCTCCAGCACCCGGGCCGGAAGCGAGTGCGCGGTGAAGACGACGTGCCGGTGAGTTCCCCGCACGCGCGTCGACAGCACGTCGATCAAGGGCGGAAAGTCGTGCCAGCTGTCGACGAAGCGCAGCTCCGCACGCCCTGCGAGCGCGTCTTCGAGCTGTGTGCGGTAGCCGGCGATCGAGAGGCGCGAGTAGTGGGGCGCGAGCACGAGCCCGAGCACCGTCTCGGCGCCGCCTGCGAGCGCTCGCCCGGCCGCGTCCGCGATCCGCGGCGTCCAGTGCTTCATCCCGGTGAACACCGGCACGTCGAGGGCGCGCTCGAGCGCAGCGCGGGTCTTCTCGGTGATCTCGTTGAGCGGATTGCGGTGCTCAACGCCGAGCGTGCGATAGCGGGCGACGAGGTCGTCGAGGTGCTCCGGCGCGATCGGCCGCCCGCCGCGGATGTCGGCGTAGTAGGCCGGGACGTCCTCCAGCCGCTCGGGCGAGCCGTACGCCATCAGCACGACCGCGGCGTTCAGACGCGTGCCTCCACCGTCCGCTCGTGGACGAGCTCCCGCAGGCGGCCGAGCACGGCCGGATCCGTCTGCGGCAGGACGCCGTGACCGAGGTTGAAGATGTGGCCGTTGCGCCCGCGCGCGCGTTCGAGGACGTCCAGCGTCCGCGAGACGACCCGATCCCACGGGCCCAGCAGCACGGCCGGATCGAGGTTCCCCTGAACGCCGATGTCGTCGCCGACCTCGTCCCAGCCGCGGTCGAGGTCGATCCGCCAGTCGAGACCGATCACGTCCCCGCCTGCGGCTGCGAGGTCCCGCAGCAGCGCCGCCGCGCCCGTCGCGAAGTGGATCGTCGGGACGTCCACCGCGGCGAGGATGCGAGCGCTGTACGGCGCCACGAACTCACGGTAGTCGGCGGACGAGAGGGCGCCGACCCAGGAGTCGAAGAGCTGGATCGCGTCGGCTCCGCCCTCCACCTGCTCGGTCGCGTACCGCGCGAAGCAGGAGGCGAGCACGTCCATCAGCGCATGCCATGCCTCCGGCTCGCGATACATCAGCCGCTTCACCTTCGTGAAGTCACGGGAAGGCTTCCCCTCGACGAGGTAGCCGGCGACGGTGAAGGGGCCGCCGCAGAAGCCGACCACCGCCTTCTCCTCCGCGAGCTCCCCGCGCACGATCGCGATCGCCTCTTCGAGCTCCGGCGCTACCCGGTCCGGCAGGCGCAGCCGCGACGCGTCCGTCACCGGCGGGTCGACGACCGGGCCCACGCCCTCGACGAGCTGGACGTCGACCCCGAGCGCGACGACCGGGGTCATGATGTCCGCGAACATCACGGCCGCGTCGACGTCGTGCCGCGCAACCGGCTGCAGCGTCACCTCGGCACACAGTTCCGGCGTTCGGGCGACGGTCCAGAAGTCGTGCCGCTCCCGCAGCGCGCGGTACTCCGGGAGCGACCGCCCCGCCTGCCGCATGAACCACACGGGTGTTCGCTCGACCGGCTCTCGCCGTGCGGTGCGCACGAGCAGGGGCGCGGACATGCCTCACTAGACTAGTCGCGGCGATGCGAGCCGTCCCTGCGCACGACGTTCCCGCAGGGCCGCTGGCGGTTCGCTGGCTGGGCTGGGAGCTGCTGGAGCCGCCGCGCGCGGGCGCCGCGACACCTGTCGAGATCGAGCTCGAGAACGCCGGGACGGTGCCGTGGCGGGTGGATCGCGAGCGGCGGGTGGAGATCGGCTACCACTGGCTCGACGACCGCGGCAATGCCCTGACGTGGGGCGGCCTGTGGGCGCCGCTGCCGCGCGAGGTCGCGCCGGGGGAACATGTGCGGCGGCGCGTCGAGCTTCGGAGCCCGCTCGGGCCCGGCCGGTACACGCTGGCGTTCGACCTCGTCGACGCCGGCCGCAGGTGGTTCTCCGAGATCGGCAACACACGGCTCGAGCTCGCCGTGGACGTGGCGCCGCGGATTGCGCGCCGTGCACTCGCGGTCGTCTTCACGCCGGGGCCGGAGGAGCTAGTGGCTCAGAGCCACAAAGTCCTCAGGAGCCAGGACGAGGCGCTCGTGGCCCGCGGCGAGGAGGAGGCCCTGGCGCACCTCGCGCCGGGCTGCCTGCCTGCAGCCGACTGGTCGCGGCGTCTCCTGGACGCGCACGAGGAAGGTTTCGCAGCGGTGGCGGGCTCGATCGAAACGCCCGGCCTCCGGCGGCCGCGCGAGCTTGAGCCGTGGCGGCCGGGGACGGGGCGCGTGCCGCGGTTCGAGCATCCGCTGCTCTGCCCCTCCTTGATCCCGGGCTCGGAGCCGTCGTGGGAGTGGTCGGACGTCGCGGGGCTGCCCGCGCTCGCGCATCCACGCAACGAGCCGTGGCTCTACGACGGGCGGATCGTCGTCAGAGCTCCACGGCAATCCGGTCGTCGACGCGGCTGAACACCCAAGCGCCGAAGAGGAGCGAGAGCGCCGCCGCGCCGACGAGGTAGACGACGTCACCCAGCCGCGGCGCCGTCCCCGCCCACAGTGGATCGCGAAACGCCTCCAGCGGCGGCGTGAGCGGGTTGGCCCAGTAGAGGACGTCCTTCAGCGTCTCGTGGCCCGGGAAGAAGCTCTCCTCCCAGATGATCGGCGTCAGGAAAAACCACGGTAGAAGCAGCGACCCGACGAACGGCTCCACGTCGCGGAAGAGGACGTTGAGCGTGGCGGCAGCGAGCACGAGGCCGGCGGTGAAGCACGCGAAGAGCAGGGCGACCGGCACCGAGAGCCACGCGACGTCCCGCGAGGACGGGATGAACACGAGGCAGAGCACGAGCACGATCGCCAGCATCACGAGGAACGTGATCAGGTTCGTGCCGACGACTGCGAAGGCGGTGAGCTGGCGCGGAAAGCGCGTCTTGCGGATCAGCGGCGCCGCGTTGACCATCGCGCCGGCCCCTGCCTGGAGCGAGGTCGCGAAGAAGACCCACGGCGCGAGGCCCGCGAGCAGGTAGAGCGGGTAGTAGCTCACCTGCGTGGTCCGCCACATGTAGTGGAACACGAACAGGTAGACGCCCATCAGCACGAGCGGCGGGATCAGCACCCAGAGCACGCCGAGCAGCGAGCCCTTGTACTTTGACTCGAGATCGCGCCGCCAGAGGCTGCCGAAGAGCTCGCGGTAGCGGAGCAGATCCGTGTAGGTCGTCCCCACGCGTGACTAGTCTAGGTTGGGCACCGGGAGGGGGCCTTCGCCGCGCAAACAAGCCCTTAACGACGAGCGGATAGCTTTCCCGCCGTGAGCGCGGCGGCTGCCCTGATCGCCTTTCCGGCGGCCGTGCTCGTCCTCGCGGGGCTGCTCCGATCGTCCTGGGCGCTTCGGCTCGTCTCGCCGCCGCGAGAGGATCGGTGGCACAGCGAGACCACGCCTCACCTCGGCGGGATCGGCATCTTCGCGGGGCTGGCGGCGGGCTCGCTGTTGGCGATTGCATTCGGCGCCGTCTCGAGCTCCCACGCCGAGTTTCTCGGCATCCTCGCCGGCTGCGCCATCGTCTTCCTCTTCGGGTTGCTCGACGACGCCTGGCACCTGCCCCCGATCGCGAAGCTGGGCGGTCAGATCGGGGCCGCGGGCGTCGCGCTCGCGTCCGGGCTCAGGGTGGAGATCGTCGGCAACGACGTGCTCGCGACCGCCCTCGCGTTGATCTGGCTCGTCGGCATGACGAACGCGTTCAACCTGCTGGACAACATGGACGGTCTCGCCGCGACGCTCGCGGCGATCGCGGCGGCGTTCTTCGCGATCGACGCCGTGACGATCCATCCGAACCGCGGCGTGCTCGTGCTCTCGCTC
>Ga0126307_10003674_pt1 | contig 10526 bp, 11 predicted proteins | sample Plot28_FD_89955 | JGI IMG/M metagenome (GOLD analysis project Ga0126307, IMG submission 89955) | Serpentine soil microbial communities from UC McLaughlin Reserve, CA, USA - Plot28 | ecosystem: Environmental > Terrestrial > Soil > Grasslands | place: USA: UC McLaughlin Reserve, Lake County...
CACGAAGGAGACGATCTCGAAAGAGCTGAAGCCGACGCTGGTGACGAGCGGCGGCCTCGGCGTCCACGAGCCCGAAGTGCTCGCGGAAGAGTCGGCGTAACGCAATCGATGTTGCGTGCCCCGGCGCGGCTGGGGCATCATCGTTTCCAGGCCGAGATCCGTGATCGAACGGACGTACACGGTCGAGGAATCGGAGGTGCCGGTCGTGGCGACGCGTTCGAAACGGCTCGTCTACGAGGAGTTCCCGCAGATCACCTGGGAGCACAGCCACGTCGTGATCGACGGCGACGGCACGCCGAAGTCGTTCTGCATCTACGAGGCGCCGAGCGAGGAGATCGTGCGGTCGCACGCGGGCGCCCTCGGCGACCACACCATCACCGCGATCTACGAGATCGCCGGCGACGTCACGCCGGACGACTTCCCGCTCGAGACCGAAGCCGTCTAGGCGCCGGCTCGCTCGCCCGCGTCGGCGTCGCGGCGCAGCCGCTGCGCGTCGCGGAGGTGGTACACCTGCTGGAGGGACACGGCGAGCCGGAGCTGGAGCTCGCGCCTGCGCGCGCCGTCGTTGTCCGGCACGAGGGCGAGGGCGTTCCGATACAGCGAGACGGCCCGCTCCTTCGCCCAACCGCGGCCGGCCTGATCGCCCGCCGCGAGCAAGTATGCGACCGCGCGCTCGTCGTCGCCGGCCTCGTGCCAGTGATGACCGAGCGCCTCTTGCGACTGCCCGACGGCGCCGGTCGTCTCCTCGAGGAACCGCGCGACGATCGCGTGCCGCTCGCGCCGCGCTGCCCGCGGCAACGTCTGGTACGCGACGTCGCGGATCAGACCGTGCTTGAACGCAAACTGCTGGTGGCCGACGATTCGTGAGACGGCTTCGCGGCGCACGAAGTCCCGCTGCTCGAGCGATCCGAGGAGTGACGCGATGCCGTCACGGGGGCTCATCCGCTCGAGCGTCGCGCGCCAGAACACGCGTCCGACGACCGACGCGTCGAGCACCAGCGAACGCTCGGCCGGCGGCAGCGCGTCCAGACGCGCAGCCACGATCCCGCGGATGCTCGTCGGGAGCTCGCCCGCGGTTGCCGCAACGGCCGTCGGCGCCGGGCGCTCGCTCCGAACGTGCGAGCAGCCTCGTGGCGAGCTCCCGAGCCGCGTCGGCAGCGAGTGGGTCGAGCGGCAGAGCGATGTAACCCGTGAGCCCACCGCCCCGCGTCGGACGCGCCGAGAGGAGCTCCGGACGCGCCAGCGTCAACAGCAGCAGCGGCACGTCCTGCGCGCGCGACGCGAGCGTCTCCAGCAGGTCCAGCAGGCTCTCGTCGGCCCAGTGGATGTCCTCGAAGAGGAGCAACGCCGGCCCGCGGCGTGCGAGTGCTTCGACCAGGACGCGCGCGGAAACAGCGTTTCCCGATCCGGAACGCTCTCCTGTCCCTCCAGCCCGACAAGGATAGCCAGGTGTGATGCGTGCGCGCGTGCCTCAGGAGCGCGTACTGCTCCTTCGTCAGCATCAGGTGCGTTCGCTGCAGTGGCACATTCCCATGTGTACCGATGGGCCACTGCGCTCTTTGTGCCCTCCCTGTCCCAATTGTGTGCCGAACCGAGCTACTCGACCCGTTCGAGCCGGGGATTGGGCCGCTCGCGACGGCCCACCTTCGCCACCGGCACACCCTCGACGCGAACGACGTCCGCGGTGAAGTCGTAGTCGCCGCGGAGCAACGAGGAGCCCACGCCGTAGGAGTCCGTCGGCACGCCGGCTGCCTCGAAGCGCGCGATCTTCTCCGCGTCGAACCCCCCCGAGACGACGATGCGGACGTCGTCGAAGCCGGCGCGGCCGAGGGCGTCTCGCACCTTCCAGACAAGTCGCTCGTTGACGCCGCGGGGGTCGAAGTCCCCCAGCTCGGGCCAAAGCGACCGGTCGACGAGACGCTCGGACGTGTCGAGCCGCACCCCCCAAAGCGCCGGCCCTAGTGCCTGCGCGACCTCGACCGCGCTCCGCGGCGAATCGTTCTCGAAGTCGACGAGCACGACGACGTTCATGTCCTCCGGCGCCCACTCCGCGAACTTCCGCGCCGCCAGGACAGTGTCGCCCTCGTACGCGGCGATCAGGGCGTGCGGAACCGTGCCGATCCCCCGGCCGCCCCACCACGACGACTGCGCATCGGTCGAGACGCCGATCGCCCCGGCGACGTGCGCCGCGTAGCCGTCGCCGGTCTGCACGAGCCAGTGATCGTGTCGCGCCGGGAAGAAGAGGATCGGCTTCGGCGCCGCGGCGTCGACGACGCGCTTCACGTTCGTCGAAACCCGTGTCCGCCGCGCGAGGCAGCCGAGGTAGACCGTCTCGAGGTGAGCGAAGACGGTGTAGTCGCCTTCGATCGTCAGCACCGTTTCCCACGGCTCGACGGCGTCGCCGTCATACAGCGCCCGGACCTCGAGCGCATCCCAATCGTCGGAGCAAAGCTTCAGCACGGCGATTGCCTCGTCCATCCCGCCGAGGACGGCGTGCTTCTTCTGGAACACCTGCATCCGCACGTGAGGGCGCTTGGCGTCGGCCAGCAGCGCATCGCGCGCGAAGTTGAAGTACGCGTCGGTGTAGTAGCCGGAGCGGATCTTCTCCACCGGAAGCTCGAAGGTCTCCGGTGGGAGACGGTCGCGCGCCACGTGGGCGACTGTAATATCGCCGCATAGTCGCTGCGTGACCTGATCGGGCGGCCCGCGCGGCCACGTTCGTGCCTTAGGGTGGCCGCCTGATGGACCCGCTCTACAAGCCGCAGGGAGTCGAGGAGCGCTGGCAGCGCACCTGGGAAGAGGAAGGCCTCTACGGCGCGGAGCCGGACGAGTCCCGCCCGAGGTTCGTCGTCGCGCACCCGCCTCCCAACGTCACCGGCGCGCTTCATACAGGGCACGCGCTCCAGCTCTCGGTCGCGGACGCGCTCGTCCGCTGGCACCGGATGCGCGGGTTCAACACCGTCTTCCTGACCGGGTACGACCACGCGGGAATCTCGACGCAGAACGCGGTCGAGAAGCACCTCGCAGAGCAGGGGAAGACCCGGCAGGAGCTGGGTCGGGAAGCGTTCGAGCAGGTCGTCTGGGACTGGCTGCGCCAGTACGGGCGCACGATCATGACGCAGTTCCGTCGCGTCGGCGCGTCGATGGACTACCGCCGCGAGCGGTTCACGATGGACGACGATTACATCCGCGCGGTGATGCGCTACTTCGTCCACCTCTACCGGAAAGGGTGGATCTATCGCGCAAACCGGATCATCAACTGGTGCCCGTTCCACGAGACGTCCCTCTCGGACCTCGAGCTGATCCACGAAGAGGTGGACGACGCGCTGACGTACGTCCGCTACCCCTTCACCGAGGGCGGCGTCGGCGTCACGATCGCGACCGCACGGCCGGCCACGATCCTCGCCGACGTCGCGGTCGCGGTCCACCCGGACGACGAGCGCTGGCGCGACGCGATCGGCCGCAGCGTCGTCGTTCCGTACGTGGAGCGAAGCGTGCCGGTGATCGCGGACGAGCGCGTCGATCCGGAGTTCGGGAGCGGTGCTCTCAAGGTCACACCGGGCCACGACCCGCTGGACTTCGAGATCGGGCGCGACCACGGCCTTCCGGAGCCGATGGTGATCGGCCCGGGCGGTCGCATGAACGAGAACGCCGGCGAGCTTGCAGGCCTGACGCAGGCGGAAGCCGACGAGCGCGTTCTCGACTGGCTACGCGAGCACGGACAGCTCGAGCGGCGGGAGGCGTTTCGACACAGCGTCGCGCTTTGCGAGCGCTGCAAGACGCGCATAGAACCGCTGATCTCGCTCCAGTGGTGGTGCGCGATGAAGGAGCTGAAGCGGCCCGCGCTCGCCGCGCTCAGCGCGCGGATCGTCGAGTACCACCCGGACTCGCAGCACCGCTTCGCCATTACGTCGCTCGAGGGCGCACCTGACTGGTGCATCTCGCGACAGCTCTGGTGGGGCCATCAGCTCCCACTCTGGGAGTGCCCCGACGGTCACGTCACGGTGGAGGAGACGGAGCCCGACGCGTGCGCCGAATGCCGATCCACGGACCTGACGCGGAGCCCGGACGTCCTCGACACGTGGTTCTCGTCCGCGCTCTGGCCGTTTGCGATCCTCGGATGGCCTGACGATACGCCCGAGCTCCGTGCCTGGTATCCGGGGTCGCTGAACACGACGGCGCGCGAGATCATCCGCCTCTGGGAAAACCGCATGATCTTCTCGGGGCTCGAGCTGCTCGGCGAGGTCCCGTTCGAGGACGTGATCATCCACACGACCCTGCTCGCGCCGGACGGCCGCCGGATGTCGAAGTCGCTCGGGACGGGGATGAACCCGCTCGACATCGTCGCTGAGTACGGAGCCGACGCGACACGGTACGGGCTGCTGAAGATGACGTCGTCGCAGGATGTGCGCTTTTCGTACGGGGCCGTGGACGAAGGGCGGAAGCTTGCGAACAAGCTCTGGAACGTGTCTCGGCTGATCCTCGAGCAGGCACGAGACGCGACGCCGGCCGAACGGCCGGCAACGGTCGAGGAGCGCTGGATCCTTGCGCGCCTCTCGCAGGCGCAGCGCGCGGTGGACGAGACGCTGGCCGCGTTCGACTTCGCGCACGGCGTCACCGAGCTCTACCACCTGACGTTCGACGACTTCTGCGACTGGTATGCGGAGGCGATCAAGCCGCGACTCTACGACGGCGACGACGATGCGCGATCGACCGCTCTCGCTGCGCTCGAGCGTCTGCTCAAGCTGCTACACCCGGTGATGCCGCACGTGACCGAGGAGATCTGGACCAACCTTCCGCAGCGTGAGACGCGGTTGATCGCGGCTCCCTGGCCCGAACCCGGGGGCGAAACGGAGGCAGACGCACTGCGCGACGTGCAGGAGGCCGCCGTCGTGTTCCGTCGGAGCGGCGTCCTGCCGACGAAGCTTGGCGACGACCGGCGGCGGATCTTCGACGCCGTCGTCAAGCCCGAGCGGCAAAAGGCGAACGGCAACGTCGAAGCGGAACGGGAGCGCCTGCTCAGGGAGATCGAGCGCTGCGAACGGATGCTCGCGAACGAACGATTCGTGCAGAACGCGCCGCCAAAAGTCGTCGACGCGGAACGCGAGAAGCTCGAGCGGTACCGGCGTGAGCTCGACGCCATCAGTTAGGCGGCTCGAGCAGATCGCGTACGACTTTTGGTGCGCGCCGGAGGTCGAGGAGCAGGACGGCTGGCGGCTGCGCTTTGCGCATCGCGTCACCGGCCGCGCGAACTCGGTGTGGCCGAACGGCGACGGCGCGGCGCCGCTCGCCGAGAAGCTCGAGCGAGTCGAGCGGTGGTACGCGGAGCGTGCCGCTCCGGCGCTCTTCCAGCTGACGGCGGCGGCGCGACCCGCGGGGCTGGCCAGGGTGCTCCTCGCGCGCGGGTACGTCTGGCGCGGCGCTGCCGTCTCGGTCGAAACGGCCGATCTCGACGAGGTGGTCGCGCGCTCGAGCGGCGAGGCAGATCTCGACGACGAGCCGGACGACGCATGGGTCGGCCTCTGGACGGGTACGCGCGCGTTCGAGCGGCGCGACGTCGCCAGGCAGATCCTTCTCGCCAGCCCTGGGCGCACCGTGTTCGCCCGCACCGGCGCCGTCGCCGTCGGGCGCGGAGTCGTGAGCGGCGAATGGCTCGGGATTACGTCGATGGCGACGCTACCCGCCGCACGTCGGCGAGGCCACGCCCGTGCAATCGTCCATGCGCTGGCAACTTGGGCCCGCGGCCTCGGCGCGCGTCGGGCGCTGCTCCAGGTCGAAGAGGCCAACGTCGCGGCGCGGAGGCTCTACGCACAGGTCGGTTTCACGCCGAGCCATGTCTATCGCTACTGCAGGCAACCGTGATCCACACCGAGTGGCTCGCATCTCTGTCGCCGTGGCCCGAGGAGTTCGGGCTGTCGCGCATGCACGAGCTCCTCGCGCGACTCGACAAACCGGAGCGTGCCTTTCCGGCCGTTCACGTCGTCGGGACGAACGGGAAGTCGACTGCGACCCGAACGATCGCGGCTTATCTCCGGGCCGACGGCCTGAGGGTCGGCGCGTATACGTCGCCGCACGTCAGCGGCTGGCACGAGCGGCTCGACACCGATGCGCGCGCGTTCGAGGAGGCGGTCGCGCGCGTTCGGCCCGTGGCGGAGGAGGTCGGTGCAACGCAGTTCGAGACGGTTACGGCCGCGGCGCTCGCGCAGTTCGCGGCCGACGGTGTCGACGCCGCGGTGGTCGAAGCCGGGCTCGGCGGGCGCCTCGACGCAACGAACGTCCTCGACGCCCGTGTCGTGCACCTGACGAATGTCGCGCTCGAGCACACGGACGTCCTCGGGGAGACGCGGGAGCAGATCGCGCGCGAGAAGCTGGCCGTCGCCGGACGAGACGCCATCGTCGTGCTGGGCGAGCCGGAGTGGTCGTACATCGTCCCCGGCAACGACGTCCGCCACGGCGGTGCGCGCGAGACCGCGGAGGCGTTTCTCGGACGCCGGCTCGACGGCGGGCCGTCGGTTGCGCCGCTGCCCGGCCGCCTCGAGCAACGGTCGGAGACGGAGTTGTGGGACGGTGCGCACACGCCGGAAGCGGTTGATTGGCTGCTTCGCCACCTCGAGCGTGACGACTGGATCGTCGTCGCGTCGGTGCTTCGCGACAAGGACGTCGACGGAATCGTGCGTCGCCTGACGCGGGCCGGCTCGACGTTCATCGCGACGCGAAGCTCGAGCGTGCGCGCCGTGCCCGAGCGGGAGCTTGCCGCCACGGCGAGGCGGTATTTCGACCACGTGGAGGCTGTCGCTGACCCCACCGGAGCGCTCCTGCGCGCGCGTCGGCTCGGCCCGGTGCTCGTCACCGGCTCGCTCTATTTGCTTGCCGACCTGTACCCACGGGAGCTAGAACGCGTCCGTGCAGACCTGGGGTGAGAGGCTCACCGTGCTCGCGTTCGCGCTTGCTCTCCTGGTTGCGTTCGTCGGTCTGTCGTTCGCCGCTGGTTACATAATCGGGAGACTGATCCTGTGACGCGCCATCTCGCCGCCTCAAACGACTTCTTCGACGACGCGAACGACTTCTTCTCGTCGGGGACCTGGCTGGTGATCCGCAATCTCGCGATCTTCTTCGTGATCGTGTTCTGGCTGGCGACGGCGTACTGGGTCTACAAGTATGCGCGGCGGCGAATCGAGGATCCGTGGCTGGTCGCGATGGCGACGATCCTCGGCCTCGTGCCGCCGTTCGTCGGCCCGCTGATCTACATGCTCTTCCGGCCGCCGGAGTACATCGACGACGTTCGCGAGCGCGAGCTCGAGATCAAGGCGATCGAGTCGCGGCTCTCGCTTCGGGAGTTGCAGTGTCCGGTGTGCCGTGCGGAGATCGAGCCGACGTTTCTCGTCTGTCCCGTCTGCACCACGCGCCTGAAGCAGGCCTGCGCGAACTGCAACCGGCCGCTCGAGGCACTGTGGCAGACCTGTCCGTACTGCGAGACTCCGGTCGAGCCCGGAGGGTTCGAGCTCCCACAGCTGGAGGCGACGCGGCCGCGTCGCCGCCGTCGAGCCGAGCGCGAGTAGACTCGCGGCCGCCGTGGCGGTCGAACAGACGCTGATCCTCGCCAAGCCGGACGCGACGTCGCGCGGTCTCGCAGGCGAGATCCTCGCGCGCTTCGAACGGCGCGGCTTCGCTCTTCGTGCAACCCGGTTGCTGCGCGTGGATCGCGCGCTTGCCGAGGAGCACTACGCGGAGCACAGCGCGAAGCCGTTCTTCGGCGAGCTCGTTGCCTTCATCACGTCCGGCCAGACGCTGGCGTTCGTGCTCGAGGGAGAAGGCGTGATCGCGACGGCGCGGACGACGATCGGCGCGACGAATCCCGCCGAGGCGACGCCCGGCTCGCTGCGGGGCGATTTCGCGAGCGCGATGCCGAACAACCTCGTGCACGGAAGCGACTCGTCCGCATCCGCGGACCGTGAGATCGCGCTCTGGTTTCCCGACGGTCTTGTCTGAGCCGCTGCCGGAGTACGCGGTCCGCAACCGCGCGAGCTGGACGCAGGCGAACGCCGACTATACGGATCGGCGCGCGCTCGATACCTGGCAGGAGCCCGAGATCCGGTGGGGCATGTGCCAGGCGCGCGAGGCGGACGTTCGGGCGCTGCCGCCGCTGGACGGGATCGACATCGTCGAGCTGGGATGCGGGACCGCCTACTTCGGCGCGTGGCTCAAGCGTGGCGGCGCGCGACGCGTCGTCGGCGTCGATGTCACGCCCGCGCAGCTGGAGACCGCACGGCGAGTCGACGGCGAGCTGGGGATTGGCCTGGAGCTGATCCTCGCGAACGCAGAAAAGACCGGTCTCCCTGGGGCGTCGTTCGACCTTGCCGTGTCCGAGTACGGCGCCTCGATCTGGTGCGATCCGTACCGGTGGGTCCCGGAGGCCGCGCGCCTGCTCCGGCCCGGCGGCGAGCTCGTCTTCCTGTGCAACTCGACGCTCTCGATGCTGTGCGCGACCTCGGACAGCACGAGCGAGACGCTGCAGCGTCCCCAGCACGGACTGCACCGGCTCGACTGGGAGGAAGAAGACACGACGGAGTTCCACCTGGGACACGGCGACTGGTTCCGCCTGCTGCGGTCGAGCGGCTTCGACGTCGTCGACCTCGTCGAGCTGTTCGCAGACGAGCAGACACCGGACCACACGTATTACACCTGGGCGCGCGAATGGGCGGAACGCTGGCCGTGGGAGCAGATCTGGCGCGCCCGTAAGCGCTGACGTGTCGCAGCCGCCCGCGCCGCCCCTTCTGCTCGCCTCGACCTCGCCGCAACGGCGGGCGATCCTCGAGCAGCTGCGGATCCCGTTCGAGGTCGTTGCACCCGCGTACGAGGAGCACGACCCGCCCGACGCCGACCCGGTCGAGCTTGTGAGGGAGCACGCGACCGGAAAGGCGCGATCCGTCGCCGCCGACGCGGGCGATCTTCCGGTGCTCGGCGTCGACACCACCGTCGTGCTCGACGGTGCGGTGTACGGGAAGCCGGCGGACGCGGCCGAGGCGGAGTCGATGCTCGAGCAGCTCGCGGGGCGAACGCACGCGGTCGTCTCGGGCCTCTGCCTCGTCACGCCGCGGTGGGAGGAGCTCCACGACGAAACGTCGCTCGTCACCTTCCGAACGCTCACGCCGCGCGACCTCGCCCGCTACCTCGCGAGCGGCGAGTGGCAGGGTCGCGCGGGCGCTTACGCGATTCAGGGAATCGGTGCGAGCCTGGTGGAGCGCATCGAGGGCGACTACCTGAACGTGGTCGGTCTCCCCGGAACGCTGCTCGTGCGTCTGCTCGCCGAGCGCTTCGCGGGCACGTACGGCTTCGGCTGACGCGGGTACCGCCGTACGCGGCACGTACCCGGTACGTAGCGGGTACAGGTGTTCCCGTTTCGGACATGGCTCCGCTTCACGAAAGCCGCTCGAGCCGCGCCGGCACCTCCGCAGTGCTGCAGCGGAGCAACTGCGACAGCCGCTCGACGTCGACGAGGAAGCGCGGCGGCGCACTGCCGACGAGCTCGCCGTAGCTGCTCCACTCCCAGTCGCGTGGATCACGGCAGAGGCCCGCCTCGACCGGGTTCCTGATCACGTACCTGATGACGCCCTCGAAATCGACGTCGTCGCCCACGACCCGCAGCCCGAAGCGGCCTTGGAAGACATGGCCAAGCAGGCCGTACTCCCTGTTGAACGCCTTTGCCCAGCGCAGGTTCAGGCGATGCATCCCGTCCGAGAGGTTCGCCTCCGGCGTCTCGAAGACCAGGTGGTAGTGGTTCGGGATCAGCGTGTACGCGAGGCAGCGCCAGCCTCTCTCGACGAGCTCGTCGCCGAAGAAGAGGAGGAAAAGGTGGAAGTCGTAGTCGACGCGGAAGATCGGGCCGCGACGGTTGCCACGTGAGAAGACGTGGTTGACGGCGCCTTCGATTTGCTGGCGGAGCTCGCGGCCCATGCGCCGACGGTACGGCCTCGCGTGTACCCGGTACGTGCCAGGTATGTGCCAGGTACGCGCGTACTCCCGGCGGCGGAAAGCAAAGGACGCCGACGCCGGCGGAGCGGGTTTTCCACAGATGGCCGATAGACTCGTCCGCGCGCCTTGGGGATCTTCAACTACATCACCGGCTTCGGCGGCCGCGACATGGCCGTGGACCTCGGCACCGCGAACACGCTCGTGTACGTGCGCGGCCGCGGCATCGTCCTGTCCGAGCCATCTGTCGTCGCGATCGACTCGCGCACGAGCGAGGTGCACGCCGTCGGCGTCGAGGCGAAACGCATGCTCGGCCGCACGCCCGGAACGATCCAGGCGATCCGTCCGCTCAAGGACGGCGTGATCGCCGACTTCGACGTGACGGAGCAGATGCTCCGTCACTTCATCCAGAAGGTCCACCAACACCGGTTCGCGCACCCCCGGGTCGTCGTCTGCGTTCCGTCCGGCGTCACCGGTGTCGAGAAGCGGGCCGTCGAGGAGGCAACTCTCAGCGCCGGCGCGCGCCAGGCGTACCTGATCGAGGAGCCGATGGCGGC
>Ga0126307_10003675_pt1 | contig 10524 bp, 10 predicted proteins | sample Plot28_FD_89955 | JGI IMG/M metagenome (GOLD analysis project Ga0126307, IMG submission 89955) | Serpentine soil microbial communities from UC McLaughlin Reserve, CA, USA - Plot28 | ecosystem: Environmental > Terrestrial > Soil > Grasslands | place: USA: UC McLaughlin Reserve, Lake County...
ACAATGGTCCTAAAGAGCGTCGAGGATCCTTTAGACTTCGGGATCGTTATTACCGAGGAGGGTGGTCGGATCTCTCGTTTTTTAGAGAAGCCTGCTTGGGGGCAGGTTTTTTCGGATACGGTGAACACCGGCATTTACGTGTTGGAGCCCTCCGTTCTCGAGGAGATACCTTCCGAGGGCGATTACGATTTTTCCAAGGATCTCTTCCCCAAGCTCCTCGAGGCAAAGCGGCCCCTTTACGGCTACGTTGCAGAGGGTTACTGGGAGGACATAGGTACTTTAGAGCAGTACATGAAGGCCCAGCGCGATGTCCTCGACGGTAATTTGAGGGGGGTGAGGCCGCCGGGGACCAGGCTCAGGGAGAACGTATACGTAGGGCGGCGGGCGCAGGTGGACGATGAGGAGCTCGAGGGCCCAGTTGTGATCGGGGAGAACGTCCGTGTCGACGAGGGCGCGAAGTTAAGCCCGTACTCCGTGATCGCCGACAATGTCGTTATAGCCTCGGGCGCTTCGGTGGAGCGAAGTGTGGTCGCCGAGGGTACCTACGTCGGCGAGGGGGCCGAACTCGTGGACAGTTTAGTGGGGCGCTCCTCGTACATCCAGGCGCGCGCCAGACTCCTCGAGCGCAGCGCCTTGGGCGATGACGTCCTCGTGGGTGAGGGGGCAACCGTCTCTGCGGATGTAAAAATATACCCGCACAAGACCATCGAGAGTGGGGCGAACGTGACGCAGTCGCTCGTATACGAGACGATGGGCCTGCGTACGCTCTTCAAGGGCGGCGCCGTCTCCGGTAAGTTCAACGTGGATTTGACCCCGGAGTTCATGATACGCTTGGCTTCCTCCTTTGGCACCGAGCTCGATCCCGGGGCGGTGGTCACCCTGGGCCGCGACTCCTCCCGCTCCGCCCAGGTAGCGAAACGGGCGATGATCAGCGCTCTTCTGGCGAGCGGGGTCTACGTTCGGGACTTAAGTGCGGCTCACGCGGGCGTGGTGCGCCACGACGTACTAGCCGGAAAGTCGGTTGCGGGGTCGCACGTTCGGGTCGGGGAAGACTCGGATGAGGTCGAGATACTCTTTTTCTCCTCTGATGCGACCCCGATTAGCGAGTCAGACCAGCGTGCCATAGAGAAGGTCTTCGCGCGGGAGGATTACCGCCGGGCAATGGGGGCCGACATCGGCGGGCTCATCTATCCTGGGCGGGCTGTGGAGCAGTACATAGAACGCTTGATAAGGGCGGCGAACCCTGAGAAGACGAAAGGCGCCACGCTGGTCGTGGATTTCTCTGGGGGGGTGGCAAGCCTCGTCGCGAGCCGGATTTTCAGAAGCCTCGGGGTTAACGCCGTGGTCATGGAGGGTTTCGCTAACGTGGCGAACAACACTCCAGGCGGCAGGGGATCACACCTCGCTAAGAGCTTGGAGCGGGTCGGGCGCGTCGTGCCGACGGTCGGGGCCGCCTTCGGAGCGGTCGTGGGTCCTACGGGCGAGGAGGTGCAGTTCGTAGACGACAGGGGCGATCCCGTCCCCGCGGACGTGATGCTCGCCTGTTTTTTGGAGCGCTTGCGTCCAAAAAAGGCGGTCTTGCCGGTTAACCTAAGCCGCGGCTACGAGGAAATTATAAGGAAGAACCGCGGCGCTCTGGAGGAGAGCCGCACTGGCCTGGGCCCTGTTACGCTCAAGGCCGCTCAAGCAAGGGCTAACATCGCGGGGCTCGCGGACGGCTACTACGTCTTCCCAGCCTTTTTGCCGGCCCCCGACTGCTTTATAACGCTTGCCCGCGCCCTGGAGCTCTTCGGAGGCGAAGAGGAACAACTCTCGAGCCTCCACGCCCGTTTCGGGGAGGCTTTTGGGGCGGTCAGGCGCCGCAGGCTAAAGTGCCCGTGGGCCGCCAAAGGGCGTGTGATGCGGGGTCTCGCCGAGAGGTTCGGCGACGACGCCGGCGCTATCCTCACCGACGGCGTGAAGCTCTACCTCGATGAGGGCTGGGTTCTTATGCTCCCCGACCCGGACAACCCGGTCTTCTACGTCTATGCCGAGGCGAAGGACAACCGCGCAAGTGGGTTCGCCGAAAGCAGCTTGGAAAGCGGCGTTGCCACCGAAGAAGGTTCGGAGGGCCTCGTAACCGAGTACGCAGGGCTGGTCGAGGCCCTCATAAAAGGCGACTAACGAGGATCGAGATACTATAAGACTGTACTTGAGGTTAAAGGGAGGGTATACTTTAGCTTATGAGCGACCAAGAGTGGAGGGGCACCGAAGGGTTTGCTAGCGAGGATTATGAGTGGGAGGAGGCGCCGGATCTCACGTCCATCTGCGAGGAGGAGCTTAAAGAGCGTTTGAGGGAGTTGGCTGAGGGGGAACGAGCGATCAGCTGCCGGCGGCGCGTTATTCAGGGCAGGATAGACCTGCCAAGGGCCGAGCTTGTCCGGCGCTGGGGCTCGACGCGCCTCCCCGAGGAGTTTGCGTGCATCCTGTTGGGTGGCGAAGAGCCAGCTGATGAGGGTTCAGGGAGCAGCAGCGGGGGGGACATTTGAACCGCTGCTCCGAATGTGGTTCGGAGGTCAACCCGCAGATGAAGTTCTGCGCGGAGTGTGGGGCGCGACTGGTTCACTCGCAGTCCACCGTCTCCTACGCGCCGAGCTTCGACGAGGAGGAGGATGCACCCGCCGCTGCGCGCGGCGATGTCCCTGAGGAGGCGGCTCTCATCGAGCTCGACCAGGTCGAGGGCACGGCGGGGAGGAGGATGCATGACATCGGGGAGGAGCTCGTGACGGTAGGTCGCACCCCCGAGAGCGACATCTTCCTCGATGATGTCACGGTGTCGAGGCGGCACGCGGAGATCTTCAAGCGTGAGCAGCCCGAGGGGAGGGGGTTCAGGATCCGAGATGCGGGCTCTCTCAACGGCACCTACGTTAACCGGGTGCGGGTTGACTCGGTCGACTTGAGGAATGGCGACGAGATACAGATTGGCAAGTATCGCTTTAAGTTTGTGTACACGTAAAGAGAAAAGAATATAGGTAAACTGTAGCACGGGTGGAGGGGAGCGTTGAGAGAGAGGGTGAGCGAGGATGGGAGTATTAGCGGCGTGGATGCGATAGACAACGGCGGAAACTCGCCCAAGGACCATTACACTATAGGCGAGGTGGTTGGCCGATTGCGCAAGGAGTTTCCTACTCTGTCGGTCAGCAAGGTGCGTTACCTGGAGCGACGGCGTTTGATCAGCTTGACCCGCACTCGCGGGGGCTACCGGTTGTTCTCTCCCCAAGACGTGGAGCTCTTGAAGTACATCCTGAGGCTTCAGGAGGAGGAATATCTGCCCCTGAAGGTGATAAAGAAGCGTATTGAGGGGGGGATGCCGGTTACCACTGGGGAAGCTGGCGGCGACCTATCGCGCGTCTTAGAGGATAAAACCTACACCAAGGAAGAGCTAGCCGACGCTATAGAGAGTGAGGTCAGGTTCGTCGAGGAGCTCGTGAGCATGGGGGTCATCGGTCGCAGTGGGGAGCTTACCCAAAGGGACGTAGAGATCGCGCGCATGGCTCTCGAGATGGCGAAATACAGCATTCAGCCGCGCCACTTGAGGGGCATCATGGCCGCCGTAGAGAGGGAGGCCGCGATGTTCAAGCAGATTCTTAACCCCGATCTCCGTAGCGGCGACGAGCAACGCGTCCAGGACGCTGTAAACAAGGCCCGTCACCTCGCTGCTGTAGACTCTAAGTTAAAAGAGCTGATGATGGCTAACGCCATAGACACCTTCGCTTCATGACGGACGAGGCCTTAAGGAGCACAGCCTCTATTAAAGACGTAACCCCCCTTCTGGAGGACGAGATCACCTTCTATGCCCCCGTAGATGGGGTGGCCCTAGCTACACAAAGTATGGGGTACGACCGCGTTCTCTTCGCCGACGCTCGCGGCTTCGTCTTTGGGGCGGCTCTGCCCTACCGGGCGGACGAGGACCTTATTATGTCCTGCAAACATCCCCGAAAGAGACTCTCTATCTCCAACGAACTCGAGTACGTCTCGAATGCTTTGGGGGTCCGCGCTAACTCTATACCTGCCGGTTGCGGCGTCCTCGCGGTCGACCACCTCCTCTCTCTTGGCGGCACCGCCCGCGAAATGAGCCAGGTCGTTGAAGGCGCAGGCATCCTCAATGGCCGCGAGCTCCTCGCCCCCTATGAGGGTGCCTCTCCCCTCAACTTCGACGAATGAGCCTGATAAGCCAACCAAATAAGGAGCTTCCCGAACACCACAAAATACAACCCGAGGCCGAACGGCTCCTCTCCGTGTTCTTGCGCACCCTCACAAGCCCTCGGACAATTACTACCTATAATACTGAGATTCGAATGTTCGTGATCTTCTTAGGGAAGGAGTTAGGGCGCGCGGGGTTGGGGGAGGCAACAGCGGAGGACGTGTCATGGTATAGGGAGCACCTCCTTAAGGCGTATGCGCCGGCGACGGCGGCGAAAAAGCTTACGGTGTTACGTAGATTTTTGACGTTCACGTACATGGGTGGGGTGACCCGAATCAATCCGGAGGCCCTGCAGTTTTTTGCTAAGAGTCCGAAAGTGGGTCAGGATCCCGCGTACAACGTCCTTACGGAGGACGAAGTCTCCCGGGTGCTCGCAGTTGCCCGCTCGACGAGCTATCGAGACTACGTACTTCTCGCCGTGCTCGCCGGAGCGGGCTTGCGCGAGGCAGAGGTCGTTGGGTTAAAAATTGGGGACTTTGGGGAGGTGGGGGGAGGGCAGGTAATATTGCGGGTTTTGGGCAAGGGCGCAAAGATCCGTGCCGTCCCCGTCTCACCAGACCTCTGGCGTCTCGTCCAGCGTTTCGTCCTCCTCAGCGGTCGTAGCCTCGCTTCTCACGCCGACGCCCGCAAACCCCTCTTCGCCTCCCGCGAAGGAGGGGGAGTCAAGCCTTTAACTACCCGCTCGGTCCGCTACATCGTCAAGAAATATGCCAAGCAGGCAGGTATAACCAAGGCTATCTCCCCGCACTCTATCCGCCACTCAGTCGGCACTAACATGGCAATAAACGAGGCCCCACTTCTCGTCATACAGCAATTCTTAGGTCACTCCGACCCCAAAACCACCCTGCGCTACGTTCGCCGCGCCGAAGACCTCGCAGCAAAAGCTTATACTTATAATACTTTGAATACTCTGCCTCTATAACACCATAGACAATACCTGGTCTTGAGACCACGCTGGATATTCTCTAGAGACTGTCCCGTGCCAGCACATGTCTAAGGAAGCTCGGGGCTACTAGTTGCGCCAAGACGCTCTGCGCCAAGATGCTGGCCCAACTAGCCGTGAGATCCGAGGTTTGGCGCTAAGACGTGTAGACGTCGCCTAGCGAAGGAAGCGTAAGTCCGATGTAAGTCCGATTATGGGATGAGTTTCCGATAAGTAGAATTCTCGGAAACTCATCCCTAACCCTTAACCTAGGGCGTTTTTAGGGTAGACAACCCTGTTATCGCGGGGACGGTGAGCGCGGGAAACGTTTACGAAACGCTTTTTAGACTAGAAAGTACTACGCTCCGCTACGCGGCGGAGTGTTCTATTAATAGAAGGCGCTTCAGGTTCCGGTCCATGCCTACGAAGGCTATTGTACATAGAGCCACATACTCGCTCGGCACTCGGGAACCCACCCCGCTGACAGGGTGTTCCTTGCGACCAGTTACACTTTACAGTAGAAGGCAAGACTAGCGCCGCCAGGACGCCAAGAGTGCTGATGCGGCCTCGGCTGGGAGCGGCTTAGAAAAGTAATATCCCTGAGCCATCTTGAGCCATCTTACATCCCATCTCTCGCAGCAGCGCGAGCTGCCCAGCGGTCTCCACACCCTCCGCGATCGCTTCCAAACCTAGGTCCTGGGAGAGGCTTATCATCGCCGATAAGATGACCCTGCCCTCAGGGTCGTCTCCTAGTCCCGTAACGAAGGATCGGTCGATCTTCAGCTGTTCCACGGGGAAACGCCTGAGGTAGGAAAGCAACGAGTAGCCGGTCCCGGAATCGTCGATGGCCAAGCGGATACCCAACGCCGCGAGATCCTGCAGTATTTTATCGGTAGCTCTTATATCCTCCATCGCGCGACGCTCTCCGTGATCTCCAAGCCAAGCCCGGAAGAATGTAGCCCCGTGTTTCGCAGCGCCTCGGCTACTTCATCGACCAGGACTGCCCGCTGAAACTGCTTTGCGGAGAGGTTCACCCACACCACCAGGCCAGGCTCCCTCGGGTATTGCTCCCGCCACACGCTAGCTTGACGACACGCGGACTCGAGCACCAACCTTCCCATTTGCAAGATCAGACCGGTCTCCTCGGCGACGGGAACGAACTCAGAGGGGAGCAACAGGCCGTGGTGGCCCGGGTGCTCCCAACGTACCAACGCCTCCAGGCCAGCGATGCTGCCTTCCTCGAGCAGCACCTCCGGTTGCAAGTAGACCTTGAACTCCTCGCGTTCGATCGCTCGCCTGAGATCCCCCTCCAGTTCCAGGCGTTTCAGAGCTCGGCGTGTGATGCCCAAGCCGGTGCCTACGGAGTACGCCCACCCGTTGTACTTGGCCCGGTACATCTCCATGTCCGCGAGGCGAACCAGGTCTTCGGGTTGGTCCTTGGCAGAAGCACTCAAAGCGATCCCTATGCTTGGGGTGATGAACACCTCGTGCTGGCCTAGCGCAAAAGGTGGTTTCAGTTCCTCTACGACCCGCTCCGCGACGCTTGTCGCATCGCCCTCGTCCGTAACATCCTCGACCAGGACGGCGAACTCATCCCCGCCAAAACGAGCAACCGTATCTTCGGGGCGCAGGCCTGCTTGCAAGCGCTTGGCCATCGCAGATAATAGCTGGTCGCCCATCTCGTGGCCGAGGCTATCGTTTATAAGCTTGAAGTTGTTCAGGTCTATAAAGAGCACCGCTATGTAGTGCTTAACTCGGTCCGTACGAGACAAGGCGTGCTCGAGTCGGTTCGAGAACAGGGCTCGGTTAGGCAGCCCGGTCAAGGGGTCGTGGAAGGCCTGGTACGTGAGCTGCTCCTCGAGTGCCTTCCGGTCGGTAATATCTCGGGAAGTAACCACGATTCCCCTGACGTCCGGGTCATCGAGCAGGTTGTTGACGGTATGCTCGAGATAGTGCCAAGAGCCATCCTTGTGCGGGGCTCGAAACTCTATGGGTGGGTATAGCCCTGGGGTACTTAGAATCTCGGCGAATAGGGTCAAGGCACGCTCTATGTCATCCGGATGAACCCAGTCGAACGCGTTGGTTCCGAGCTGATCCTCGGGTCTGTAACCCATCACCCTTTCTAGCGCCGAGCTCTCATAGTGGACGGTGCCATCGGCCCCTATAAGCGTGATAATGTCCGAAGTGTGCTGTACCAGGGAGCGATAGCGCCTGGCGCTCTCGTAAGTCACCTCATCTGCGCCGCCCTCTAGCCCGTCGTGGAGCGTCTTGGTACGCTGGGCTTCTTTCTTCTTGGCAGCATTGTTGTATCGGCCTCTGCCATGCGAGCTGCTAATCAGCTCAAGAAGCTGGCTGGCCGCCGCTCGTCCTAACGCCGAGAAGACCATAAATACAGAAAGCACCAACAACGCGCTTACCAGGCACGAAGAAGCTTCAGACTCCTAATTATCTCGTGGTTCAAGTGTCGTCTCCTCTCCCACCTTACTATTTTATAAGAAGTACAATGATATACGGTTTACGGTTGTGTGTATTATACGAGTATATATGACTGGGCCTTGTGCCCCCCTCCTTTCACCGCAGCTGCCGCTCAAAGGGCTTTTGCAGAGCGCCTAGCTACTGAAAGAGATTAGACCAACGGGGGCCTGAGCCCGCCCCACCCGAGAGGACCCACCAGAGCCACGAGAATCCCCCGAGAGCGCCTCTAGGGGACAAAAGAGGTTTGTTACAGGGTGCAGGTCCCCTGCCAAAAGGAGCGGCCATCCTGACGCGGCAGCTGGTAGGCGGCTATGTATAGTTACTCGCTGAAAAGTTGCTCGCTCAAAAGCGAGCCTCCGGGCCAGGGGTTGTGTTTAGCCTCCCCCGTCAGCGACCAGAGCTGGCTCGCTTCGGCGATGCCCACCTTGCAGGACGGTTAGGCTTCCTCCTGGTTAAGGCGCGGCTCGGTGTTCCATCCGGGGCGGGTGCTCGTGGGTTTCCACTACCCGACTCCGACTATCTGGAGGTGTCCCTCGGCGTGCTGAGCAGAGGAGAGGGCTTGCCCGAGCCTCGCCCTGGCCCTGACGGCCAGCACTAACCCCTCGTCGGCCATCTGGAGAATCTCGGGGCCGACGTGGGAGTAGTGAAGTAGCCGCCTCTCCAGCTCTAGAAGCCCGAGGTCAAGTGCCTTGAGCAGCTCGGCGTTGGACAAGCTGCTGAGGACCTCTCTGTAATCGGTGTAGGGTAAGCCAGACTCTTCCAGTGGCTCGTGCTCGTTCGGCTCCGGGACCATCGTTGTAAAACCTCTGGGTGCTTGCGATTATTGCTCGTAAATTATATACACGCGTCGCTGACGCCGGTATACAAGTATTATATATATGAACGTTGTGCTTATCGCTTTCCCAGGAACCCCGGGGTTGGCCGCAGGTCGCGTCCGCCCTAAGCTTGTACCCAGCTATAGCAGCCCTGGCAGCTATACCCCCCTCTAAAACTCGGCGTTACCGCTTGCGCCCGAAGATGCGACCCCGCCGAGAGCGGCCTTTCAGCGTGTAACCCCTCTCCCTTGGGTGCTGCTCTCCGGCCCGTCGACACTCAACCCGTCGAAGTCTCCCTGGCCGCGCTCCTGTGGTTCTGGTTGAGCGGCTGCCACCTTCTCCCCGAGAGGAGGTGGCGTTTCCTCTTTCTTGGGTGGCTCCCTCTCCTCCTTAAGCTGGCGCTCCCCACCTTGGTCCTCGGAACGAGGGTCGCTTGAGGGTTCGTTCACCTCTTTCTCACCAGCAACTTCGGTGTTCTTGAGCTCCTCGACGGAGCGGCGAGTCTCATCCCTAAACTCCTCGACGGTGTGCCGCACCTCTTTGACCTCTTCAGAGTAAAACTCGCTCTTTAAGTCGTCGACGCTACGCTGGGCCCCGCTGACGAAGCGCCCCAAGTCCCGGGCCATCCCCGAGGCTTTAGCGGGCCCGAAGATGAGCAGAACGAGGAGCCCTATGAGCAGCAGTTCTTGTGGGCCTATGCCGAACAATGCGCTGGCTTAAGCCTTCCGCTCGGTAGTAGGACGCAGCTCCTCGCGTAGATCCTCGTGCTCGGTTTGAACGCGTCCAGCCCCGGCGACGTCTTCCTCTCTATACGGTATCTCTTTCCTCTCCTTTGTCTCGCCTCCTAGCTCTTCGTCCGAATTACTCGAGGACCCCTCGCGGAACTCCCGCATGCTCTGGCCTAAGGATCTGCCGAGCTGTGGGATGCGCGTTGCCCCGAAGAACAACAGGATTATAGCCAGGATGATCAGTAGCTCCATCCCTCCCATAGGCATAATATTAAAACCCTCCTTTCTCTCTTTACGCTTCCGTTTGTTTGGCTCCAGCAAGCTCTAGGACCGCAGGCGCACCTACGGCCACCTCCGAAGCTATCGTACCATTCTTATCGACCAGCACCGCCGAAGGGGTGCCGCTCGCGCCGAAGGACCGTCCGGCGGCGAACTCCTGGGCTAAGACAACCGTAGAGCCAAGCCCCATCACCTTGTTGGTTTCCGACGTACCAGCCGAGATTACCAAGAGCTCCGGGGCTCCTTGTGGGCGATTGGCCTCCCACTCCTTTAGCTCGGGGAGCATCCGCTCACAAAACCCACTTCCTGGATTCCAGAAGAGTACTAGAGCTTCTTTGCCCCTGAAGTCCGTAAGCTTGACGCTCTTGCCCTCGAGGTCGGGGAGGTTGGTCTTGGGGGCGCGCTCTCCAACCTTTGGCCCCTGCGGCATGGCTTGGTGGGCGTGGCCATGGCCTTTGCCGTTGGCGTGGACCTTCCCGCAATTGGGGCAGGTCTCTCCTTGGGCTTGCGGTAGCCCCGGCTGAGAGCAGGCTGCCCTACCGCTTGCGTCACGAGAAGCCGTATAGGCTCTATACCACCGGCTAGCGCGCTGCCGATCTTGCCGTCGGGGCTGACGAGCACCGCGCTCGGGGTCCCGGCAACCTGGTAGGCCCCCGAGATCTCCCAGTCTTTCTGGACAAGGACGCCCGTTACGCCGTGTTCAGTGCTCTTAGCGTGGTTCTCTTCGAGCGAACCGCGCGGCTCAGGAGCGAGATGGTCAGGTCGTCGGCGTGCTCCCGCTGCCAAAGGCCTATCTCCGGAAGAAGCGCGTTGCAGGGGCCACAGTTGGGGTCCGTAAATATCAGCACGACGGGCTTGCCGGGGGCATGCAGGGCCTCGAGGGTAAGCGTCTCCCCGTAGAGGCCTTGGAGGCTAAGTCGGGGGCCTCAGTGCCAACCGGAAGTCCCGCTGGTTGTTGAGCTTCATCCGTGCGTGGCGCCACACCGCCCGCATCGAGCCTGGCCTCCAAAGCTTCGAGGCGCACCAGGAGCCGCCCGTTCTGGCTAAGCAGGTGGACCAGAA
>Ga0126307_10003676_pt1 | contig 10523 bp, 11 predicted proteins | sample Plot28_FD_89955 | JGI IMG/M metagenome (GOLD analysis project Ga0126307, IMG submission 89955) | Serpentine soil microbial communities from UC McLaughlin Reserve, CA, USA - Plot28 | ecosystem: Environmental > Terrestrial > Soil > Grasslands | place: USA: UC McLaughlin Reserve, Lake County...
CGTGCGCGAGGACGTCACCGACATCATCCTCAACCTCAAGAACCTGATCGTGCTCCTGCACGGCGAGTCGCCCGAGATCGAGGTGCACATCGCGAAGAAGGGCGCGGGCTCGGTCACCGCCGCCGACATCCAGGCGCCGGCAGACCTCGAGATCCTCAACCCCGACCTCGAGCTCGCGCAGCTCTCCGACAAGGGCAAGCTCGAGATGACGCTGACGATCGGCCGCGGCCGCGGCTACGTCCCCGCCGAGCTGAACCGGGGTCCGGAGACGACGATCGGCGTGATCCCGATCGACTCGATCTTTTCGCCGGTCCGGCGCGTCGCCTACGACGTCGAGGCCGCCCGCGTCGGCCAGCGGACGGACTACGACAAGCTCCGGCTCGACGTGACCACCGACGGCTCAATCGAGCCGCGCGACGCGATCGGCGAGGCTGCAGAGATCCTGATCCGGCAGCTCGCCATCTTCACCGACCTCGACAAGTGGGCTCACATCCCCGGCACCGGCCCGGAGGAGACTCTTCCCGAGCAGCAGGGTGGGGCTGGCCCGATGGAGAACTTCCCGATCGAGGAGCTCGAGCTCGGCGTCCGCTCGTACAACTGCCTCAAGCGCGTCGGGATCGAGACGATCGGCGACCTGGTCTCGAAGTCCGAGAACGAGCTCGCCGCGATCCCGAACTTCGGCAAGAAGTCGATCGAAGAGGTCAAGGAGACGCTCGCGACCCAGGGCCTCTCGCTCCGGGGAGACGAATAACGTGAGGCACGCCCGTGCAGGCAAGAAGCTGGGGCGCGACTCCGCGCACCGGAAGGCGCTCTACTCGAACCTCGCGGGCGCGCTGATCACCCACGGGCGGATCAAGACGACCGAGGCGAAGGCCAAGGCCGTCAAGCCGTTCGCCGAGCAGCTGATCACGCTCGGGAAGCGCGGCGATCTGCACGCGCGCCGCAAGGCACTCGCGGAGTTGCGCTCGCAGGACGTCGTGCACGAACTCTTCGCCGAGGTCGCTCCGCGCTTCGCGGAGCGGCCGGGCGGCTACACGCGGATCGTCAAGCTCGGCCAGCGCCAGGGCGATGCGGCCGAGATGGTGTACCTCGAGCTCGTCGACTACGAGCCCGAGAACGCGCTGGTCTAGCTGCGCAGGTCACGCATCCGCTCGCGCGGATCCGTGACGCGCGAAGATCCCTGAAGGCGTCCGCTTCGCGGCCGCGCTCGCCGACGTCATCAACCTCCTGCTACGCGACTGCGGGCGCGAGCTCCCGGCCGATCAGCGCGACCAACTCGAGGTCGCGGTGGTCGAGGTGCTGGAGCATGACGCGCTCGATCCCCGCCCGCTCGTAGGCGCGCAGCTGCTCCGCCGCCTCATCGAGCGTCCCCAGAACGGCCGCGCCGCCGCGGGCGGCCTTGTACTCATCCGGATCGGCCTGCTGGCCTGCGCGCTCGAGCCGGCGTCGGATGCGCTCTCGTGCCTCGTCCGGGTTTCGACCGATCGCACAGGCCGTCATCAGCGAGAGCGGGATCGGCTCGCGTCCCACCCGTTCGCACGCACGAGCCAGTTTCTCGCGCCGCTCGGCGCACTCCCGCGGGGTCGCGAAGATCGTGTTGTACTCGTCGGCCCACTTCGCGGCCGGGCCGAGCGTCCCCGAGAGGCCGCTGCCGCCGACGATCAAATGCGGCCGGAGCCGCGCGTCCCAGAAGCCGCGGACCGCCTCGAGCTGCTCCGCGAGCCAGGCCAGCCGCGTCTTCATGTCCGGGAACGGGAAGCCGAACTTCTCGTGCTCGGCCTCCATCCAGCCGGTCCCCATCCCGAGCGCCACTCGGCCCGCGGCGATCTCGTTCGCCGTCGCGGAGGCGTTGGCGAGCACGGCGGGCGCGCGGAAGGTGACCGGCGAGACGAGCGTGCCGAGCTCGAGCCTCGTCGTCTGCGCCGCGAGGGCGGGGATCACCGCCCAGGCATCGAGCGCGGGTCGCGCTCCATCCGTCTGCGAGAGATAGTGGTCGGAGCGGTAGAGCGCCTCGACACCGTGCTCCTCGCAGGCGCGCGCGAGGGCGAGCCAGTCCTCCCACGAGACGCCCTCCTGCCCTTCGATCATCAGCGCCAGGCGCATCAAGGCATCCTATGACCCGTGATCTTCCTCATCTCGCTCCTGCTGGCCGTCTTCGTGCTCGAGGAGCCGTGGAGCTGGGTCGCCGTCGGCGTCGGGATCGTGCTCGAGATCGGCGAGACGCTGTTCTTCTTCTGGTGGTCGAAGCGGCGCAAGGCCACGGTTGGCGCCGAGACGCTCGTGGGCCGGCGCGCGGTCGTCTCCGTCGACTGCAGACCGCACGGTCAGGTGCGCGTCGCCGGCGAGATCTGGCAGGCCCGGTGCGAGGAGGGCGCCGACGTCGGCGAGCGCGTCGTCGTTCGCGAGGTGACCGGCCTCCTGCTCGTCGTCGAGCCCGAGTAGGGCTCGTGCCCGCGAAGACCCTGAAGCTGACCCTCGAGTACGACGGGACCGGGTTCCGCGGCTGGGCCCGCCAGCCGGGCGAGCGCACCATCGAGGAGGTGCTCCGCGACGCGCTCGACGCCGTCTTCCCCGGCTGGCACGGCCTCGCCGTCGCCGGGCGCACCGACACGGGCGTACACGCCACGGCCCAGGTGGTGTCCTTCACGGCGGGCGAGGGGCCGCCGCCGGAACGTGCGACGGCCGCACTGAACGCCGCGCTGCCGCCGGACGTCGCCGTCATCGCGGCGGAGGAGGCGCCGGACGGATTCAGCGCCCGCTTCTCCGCCAGGGGACGCAGCTACCGCTACCGCGTGCTGCGCCGGGGCGTACGCTCGCCCTTCGCCGACCGCCGCGCGCTCTGGTGGCCGCGCCCGCTCGATCTCGCGACACTCGAGAGCTCAGCGCTGCTGCTGCCCGGCACACACGACTTCACCGCCTTCACGCCGACCGAGACCCAGCACACCGTCTTCACGCGGACCGTCGGTTCGGCGGCGTGGGAGGAGCACGGTGACGAGCTCCACTTCACGATCTTCGCAAACAGCTTCCTGCGCCACATGGTGCGGACGCTCGTCGGGACAATGCTCGAGGGCCGCGAGCTGGCGCCGCTGCTCGCGGGCCGCCCGCGGAGCGAGGCGGGGATGACCGCACCGCCCTGGGGCCTCTACCTCGAGCGCGTGGAGTACTGAACCGCCTCGCTACGATCGGCAGGTGCCTGCCCCGATGCGCTTCCCGGTCGTGCTCTTCGACTTCGACTGCACGGTGATCGACTCCGGCTCGATCATCATCGCGTCGATGCGCCATGCGACGAAGACCGTGCTCGGCCGCGAGATTCCCGACGAAGAGCTCGGCCGGGCTGTCGGCGGCTCGGGCCTGATCGAGCAGATGCGCCTGATCGATTCCCAGCGCGTCGACGAGCTCGTCACGTGCTATCGAGAGCACAACGAGCCGCTCCATGCCGAATTGGCCGAGTGCGCGGGCATGACCGGCGTGCTGACGACGCTCAAGGAGCAGGGCCGCCGGCTGGGCGTGGTCACGGCCAAGCGGCGCGAGACCGTCCGGCTCGCTTTCTCGTATCTGCCGCTGGAGCAGTTCTTCGACGTGGTCGTCGGCTCCGACGACACGGACCGGCACAAGCCGGACCCGGCGCCACTCGAGCACGCGCTCACGCTGCTCGGGGCGACGAGAGAGGACGCAGTCTACGTGGGGGACTCCCCGTTCGACGTCCGCGCGGCCAAGGGGGCGGGGATCCACGCGATCGCGGTCACGTGGGGCGGGATCCACCCCCGCGAGCGGCTCGAGGCCGAGCGGCCCGACGCGGTCGTCGACTCGGCCGAGGAGCTCCTTGCCGCTCTCTGACGCCGTGCGGAAGCGGGCCGAGCAGCTCCGCGAGCAGCTCCACCACCACAACTACCGCTACCACGTCCTCGACGACCCGGAGGTGCCGGACGCGGAGTACGACCGTCTCTTCGACGAGCTGAAAGCACTCGAGGAGGAACACGCGGAGCTTGCAACCCACGATTCGCCCACGCGCCGCGTCGGCGGGCCGCCTTCCGACAAGTTCAAGAAGGTCGAGCATCTGGCGCCGATGGGCTCGCTCGAGAAGGTGTCCACGGACGAGGCGCTGCACAAGTGGGCGGACGACGTCCGCAAGCGCCTCGACTCGGACGAGCCGGTGGCCTACGTGATCGAGCCCAAGATCGACGGGTCGGCGATCTCGCTCGTGTACGAGCACGGGCGGCTCGTCCGCGGGTCGACCCGCGGCGACGGGCTGCGCGGGGAGGACGTCACGGTCAACCTGCGCACGATCCGCTCGATCCCGCTGACGCTGCAGGGCGAGGCGCCGCCGCTGATGGAGGTGCGCGGTGAGGTCTACTTCCCGCTCTCCGGCTTCCGGCGCTTCAACGAGGAGCAGGTCGCCGCGGGCAAAACGCCGGCGCCGAACCCGCGCAACGCCGCCGCGGGCTCGCTGCGCCAGCTCGACTCGCGGGTCACCGCTTCGCGGCCGCTCGCGGTCTGGGTGTACGGCACCGGCTACCGCGAGGGGGTGGCGCCCGACACGCACTTCGAGACGCTCGCCTGGCTGCGCGAGCGCGGCTTCCGGACGAATCCCTTCGCCGAGCGGTTCGAGTCGATCGAGGAGGTGGCAAAGGCGATCGAGGGCTGGGAGCGGCGGCGTGCGGAGCTCGACTACGAGATCGACGGAATCGTGGTCAAGGTCGACTCGTTCGACCAGCAGCAGCGGCTCGGTGCCCTCCACGAGCGCCCACGCTGGGCGCGCGCCTTCAAGTGGGCGCCGCTGACCGCGGAGACGACGCTGGAGAAGATCGCGATCCGCGTCGGCCGCACCGGCGCGCTCAACCCATGGGCGATTCTCGAGCCCGTCAACGTCGGCGGCGTCACGGTCTCCCGTGCGACGCTGCACAACGAGGAGGACATCAACCGCAAGGAGATCCGCGAGGGCGACCGCGTGATCGTCCAGCGGGCGGGTGACGTGATCCCGCAGATCGTCGGGCCGGCGGGGCCGCACGCAAAGGGTACGAAGGAGTTTCGGATGCCCGAGCGCTGCCCGCTCTGCGAGGCCGAGATCGTCAAGCCGGAGGGCGAGGTCATGCACCGCTGCCCGAACCGCGCCTGCCCGTCGCGCGGGCTCGAGACGCTGATCAACTGGGTCTCGGCTGCGATGGACATCGAGGGGGTCGGGGAGCAGTTCGTCCGGCGGCTTTGGGAACAAGGGCTGCTGCGCTCGATGCCGGACCTCTACCGGCTTACCTCCGAGCAGCTGATGGAGCTGGACGGCTACGGAGAGATCTCGGCCCGGAACGCGGTCGAGTCGATCCAGCAGTCGAAGGGGCAGCCGTTCTCGCGCGTGCTCTTCGGCCTCAACATCCCGGACGTCGGCTGGGTCACGGCGCGCAACCTGGCCCGCCACTTCGCCGCCGTCGACCGGCTGCTCGACGCGAGCCAGGAGGAGATCCAGGAGGTCGACGGGATCGGGCCGGATCGGGCCGAGGCGATCGCGGGCTGGTTCGAGGACGAGCAGAACCGCACGCTCGTCGCCGAGCTGCGCGAGCTCGGGCTCCGGTTCGAGGTTGGCGAGGAGGAGCGGCCGGTCGAAGGCCCGCTCACCGGCAGCCAGTACGTGATCACGGGCACGCTCGAGGATTTCACGCGCGACGAGGCGGCCGCCGCTCTCGCGTCCCTCGGCGCCAAGGTCTCGGACAACGTCTCGAAGAAGACGACCGGTGTCGTCGTCGGCGAGAATCCCGGCTCCAAGGTCGCGAAGGCGCAGAAGGCGGGCGTCCCGATTCTCTTCGAAGCCGACCTCCGCGAGCTCGTCAAGGACGCGCCGGCCGGCGTCACGACCGGCGAGCTGCCGCCGCCGCGCCGTCGGCGCTAGGAGGACGCCGCGAGCGCGGTCGCGAAGCGATCCTGGGCGATTCTCGCCCAGTAGGTCGAGATCGGGCGACCGTTCTGGAGCACCGCGAAGGCGTAGCGGTCGCGGACGAATCCTGTGAGAGCCGAGGCCGTCCGAGTCGTCCCGGTCTTCGCGATCACCTGGCCGCGCGCCGGCCTCGACTCCATTCGGTCCTCGAGGGTGCCATTGATGCCAGCCACCGCGAGCGATTGCAGGAACGCGTCGCGCAGCCCGCCCTCGGCCAGGCCGGCCTCGAGCAGCGCCACCAGCGCGGCCGCCGTGAGCCGGTCGAGCCCCGAGAGGCCGGAGCCGTCCGCAAGCCTGACGCCCGCCAGGGGAATGCCCGCTTCGGCGAGCGCCGTGCGCATCACGCCCGTGCCGGCCGCGGTCGTGCCACGGCCCTCGAAGACCGCGCCGAGCTGCTTCACGAGCGTCTCGGCCGTGTAGTTGTCGCTCTCGCGGCCCATGAAGCGGACGACCTCGGCGAGCGGCTCGGACACGTCTCGCGCCAGCGGCAGCCCCGATGTGGTGAGGACACCCGTGCGGGTCCGTCCCGTGACGCGGACGCCGGCCGCTTCGAGCGATCGCCGCAGGAGCGAGCCGGCCGCGAGCGCCGGGTTCGCCGCGACGCGGCCGCGGTAGACGCCACGGTCGACGACGAGGGCGGAGAGCGGCGGCGACTCGTACAGGTAGAAGCTCGGCCGCCAGCCGGGTGCGGTGCGGCGAGTGTCGAACCACGATTCGTCCGCGACCACCGCCCCGTCCACGCGCCGAATTCCCCAGGACGCAACCTCGGCCGCGAGCGCGTCGACGTCGTCAGGCTCGAGCGTCGGGTCGCCGAAGCCGCGCAGCCAGAGGTCGCCGTGCCAGACGTCGCCGACGAGGGTGCCGCTCCCGACGACCTCCGTGTGGAAGCGGTAGCCGGGGCCGAGCAGCGCCAGGGCGGCGTACGCGACGGGCAGCTTCTGGTTCGAGGCCGGGATCAGCGAGAGCGACGCGTTGCGCTCGAAGACGACCGCGCCCGTCCGAAGGTCGATCGCCAGCGCCGCCGTCCGCGCCGGGTCGACGTTCGGGACGGCGAGCGCCTTGCCCAGCCTCGTCGCAAGCGTCGGATCGGCCGCCTGCGCGGGTGCGACGGCGACCAGCAGGACGGAGAGGAGCGCGAGGCATGGGCCGAGACGGCGCCGAAGATAGGCCCGGCGGCCCATGCTCGACCCCGCGGGCGGGCGGATAATTCGTCGGCTGTGGACGATTGCCTGCCAGGGGTGATGGCCGAAATCCGGTCGCTGCTCGACCTGCCCCCGGGCGCCGAGCTGCCGCCGCGCGCCGATCTGGAGGACACCCTCACCAGCGGGTACGCCTACGCGCTCGGGCTCGAGCGTGACCGCGTCCGGCTCGAGCGCAGCCTCCGTGCGCTCGTGCGAGCCGTCCCCCGGCCCGACCCGCACGACGTCGCCGAGCTCTCGGGTCAGCTGGCGCACGCAGATCAGGAGCTCGCGGGCGTCCGGGCCCTGCTTGCCTCGCTGCGCGCCCAAGCCCTGACTTAGACGATTCCGGAGCGGACCGCGTAGACCGCGGCCTGGATCCGGTTCTCGATCTGCAGCTTCATCAGGATGTTCGAGATATGGTTCTTGACCGTCTTCGGGCTGATGTGGAGCTCGCCCGCGATCATGGCGTTGTCCTTGCCGTTCGCGATCAGCTTCAGCACCTGGATCTCGCGGTCGGAGAGCTCGGTGCGGATGGTCGCGGCCGCCTCGGGGGCCGCGGTCGTCGCGCGGACGTGCTGGAGCACCTTGCCGGCGATGTGCGGCGAGATCAGCGACTCGCCCACGGCGGCGGACTCCAATCCCTGCATCAGCTCCTGGATCGACGCGTCCTTGAGCAGGTAGCCGCACGCGCCGGCGAGGATCGCGTCCATCACGTCCTGCTCCTGGTCGGAGATGGTCAGGACCACGACCCGCGTCAGCGGCGCGTCGCGGCTGATATGCCGCGTCGCCTCGACGCCCGTCATCCCCGGCATGTTCAGATCCATCACGACCACGTCCGGGGCGGATTCGCGCACGTGGTGGAGTGCCTCGGAGCCGCTGGAAGCCTCGGCGACGATGTCGACGCCCTGCTCCTCGAGCAGATTGCGAAGGCCGGTGCGGAAGAGGTCGTGGTCGTCGACGAGGAGGACGCGGATGGTGTGCGCCCCGGTTTCCTGGATGGTTGCTGTGTCGTTCAGCGCTGCCCTCCTCGGCTCCGGCAGAGCGCTGAGTCTACTAGTGGAGGGTGATGGTGACCGCTCGCCTTCCCCACTGGAGCGCCTGCGCCTCGGTGGGGAACCAGACGTCGATCGTGTTTCCCTGAACGGCGCCGCCGGTGTCCGCCGCGATCGCGACACCGTAGCCCGGGATCGTCAGCCGTGTGCCGAGCGGGATCACGGACGGGTCGACGGCGACGACGCCCGGCCCTGTCGGAATGGCCGTGGCGGTGCGGCCGCGAATCGAGTAGCCGGTCGAGCTGACGGTGAGCGTTAGGGGCACCGGCACCGCCGCGAGCGGTCTCGCGACCTCGATCGGCGCGGCCTGCGGCGCGGCCGCGGCGAGGGCAGTCGTGCGCTCCTCGGCCGCGCGAACGTCCGATTCGATCGATCCGATTCGCGCTGCGGTCAGATCCTGTTGGCGCCTCAGGCTGCCGATGAGCTGCCGGCGAGCGCCGGCGGCGGCGGCCAGCGACTCCGTCCGCGCCGCTGCGGCCTCTGCGAGCCGGCTCAGCTCGCCCTCCCGCTCGGCGAGGCGGGTCGCGAGCCCCGCGAGGCGCATGCGGGCCTCGCGGGCCTGCTCCACGATCCGGTTGTTCTGGCCCGCGGCGCGGCTGATGCTGTCGAGCCCCGCAAGCGCCTGCTCGAGCGACCCGGCGCCGAGTACGACCGCGAGCGGGTCGTTGCCGTCGCCCTGGTAGAGGGCGCGAACGAGATCGGCCAGCTGTGTCTGTGAGTGGAGCACCGCCTGCTTCGCGACGGTCAGCTGGGTACGCGCGGACGCCTGTTCACGGACGAGCGCCGCCCGCCGCGACCGGATGCCGGCCAGCTCAGTCTGCGCTCGGCCGAGCTCGGCCTGGAGCGAATAGAGCTCGAGCGTGGCGGCCGCGGCTCGGCCTTCGCGCGTGTCCGAGGCGCTGCGCAGCCCTGCCGCCTGCGCCCGCAGGCCGGTGGCGTCCGCGGCGATCGCCATCGGGACGCACAGGACCAGAGCGAGGCCCGTGAAAACGGCAGCGAGACGCGCCGCATCGCTCGTCGAATGCGTTCCCACAGAGCGGCGGACGGTAGCAAGTTTGCGCCCGAGGTGCGCTCGTTTGTGATTCGCAAGGAAGGACGCGCCCGGGGCCGTTTTTGGCTCAGTTGAGCGTTGCAGCTGTCCGCCGCGGCTGCTAGGGTGCGCCACTTGTGACGGACCTGGCCCCCACCGGGGTGCCGCACGAGCTCGAACGGAAGGCGTCGTAATCCGCCCGAGCACGAGCAAGGCGCCGGCGATCCTCACGCTGCTCACGGCCATTTTCGTGGCCGTTGCCTTGGCGTCCGTGAAGACGGCCGCCGCCGATCCCTCGGTCTCGGCCAAGCGGGCGGAGGCCCAGAGCGTGCTGGCGCAGATCCAGGAGATCGACGGCCAGCTCTCGCACGCGATCGAGGCCTACAACCTCGCGAACGTGAAGCTCGACGGGATCAAGGCCGAGCTCGAGATGAACTCGCGCCACCTGACCATCGCGCGGACGAGCCTCAAGGCGGCCCAGGCGCACCTCTCGGAGCGCCTGGTCGCGCTCTACAAGAACGGCGGCGACGGGAGCACGATCGAGGTCATCCTCGGCGCTCAGTCGATCGACGACCTGCTCAACCGCCTCGACGCCGTCGACCGCGTCTCCCAGCAGGACGCGCGAGTGCTGCGCGAGGTGAAGAGCTTCCGCGCGCAGGTGATCGAGCGAAAGGGGCGACTCGAGCGCGCGAAGAAGGCGCAGGTGCGCGTCGTCGCGGACAGGGCGTCGCAGCGCAGCTCGATCGAGGGCCAGCTCGCCGAGCGCCAGCGGCTCCTCTCCTCGATCAAGGATCAGATCGCGAGCCTCGAGGCGGCCGAGCGGCGCCGCCAGGAGCGGCTCGCAGCGCAGGCGCAGGCGCGGTTCCAGGCTGCGCAGCGGGAGACGGAGTCCGAGGCTACGCCCGAGGCGCTGGTCCAGTCGGATTCGATCGAAGAGGCGATCGCGCTCGCTCCCGACGCCCGCTACGGCGGCGTGGTCGGGATCGCGATGCAGTACCTCGGCGTCCCGTACGTCTGGGGCGGCGCCAGCCCGTCGGGCTTCGACTGCTCGGGCTTCGCGATGTACGTCTTCGCGCAAATCGGCGTCTCGCTGCCACACCATGCCGCCTCGCAGTACGGCATGGGCACGCCCGTCTCCCAGGACCAGCTGCAGGCCGGCGACCTCGTCTTCTTCAACGGCCTCGGCCACATGGGGATCTACATCGGCGGCGGGCAGTTCATCCACGCCCCACACACCGGCGACGTCGTCAAGATCTCCAGCCTGTCCGACAGCTGGTACGCGAGCACGTACGTCGGCGCCAGGCGCCTTTAGGGCGTGGGGGAACCAAGGTTCCCCC
>Ga0126307_10003677_pt1 | contig 10521 bp, 6 predicted proteins | sample Plot28_FD_89955 | JGI IMG/M metagenome (GOLD analysis project Ga0126307, IMG submission 89955) | Serpentine soil microbial communities from UC McLaughlin Reserve, CA, USA - Plot28 | ecosystem: Environmental > Terrestrial > Soil > Grasslands | place: USA: UC McLaughlin Reserve, Lake County...
GCTGGCCAGTCCCGGCTCGGTCCCGTTCCCGGCCGCGATCGGCTCGCAAGGCGAGTGGATGGGACCGGCAACCGTGGGGCTGCTCGGCACCTACCTCATCCTGATGTTCCCCGATGGGAGACTACCCTCGGGTAGGTGGCGCCCGCTGGCCTGGCTTTCGGGGACGGTTCTCCTCTTGGGGAGCGTTGCCAACGCTCTCGCCCCAGGTCCGCTGCCGGACCTTGGGGGAGTGCGCAATCCGTTCGGTCTTGAGGGATACTCCTGGATGTCGGGGGCAAGGGACGCCTTAAGCCTGCTGCTCTCCGTGTGCATGCTGGCTTCGGTCTCGAGCCTGGTGATGCGCTACCGGCGCTCAGGAGGCGAGGTGCGCCAGCAGATAAAGTGGATAGCCTTCGCCGCTTCTGTTGTGGCCCTCGGGGTCTCCGGCGCGGTGGTCCTCGGAACCTTCGCGGCGGGCACTGCCGAAGGCACCCATCCTTTGTTGATCGGTCTCCTTGAGGACGCGATCACTTTGAGCTTTGCGGGAGTTCCGATCGCGGTGGGCTTCGCAGTCCTCAAGTATCGCCTCTACAACATAGACGTCCTCATCAACCGCACCCTCGTCTACGGTGCACTGACGGCTGCGCTCGTTGCGGTCTACTTCGGGGGCGTGGCGGCGACAGAAGGAGTCGTTCGAACCGTCACCGGCCAACAGCAGCAGCCCCAACTGGCCATCGTCGTCTCCACCCTAGTGATAGCGGCGCTGTTCACGCCCTTGAGACACCGTATACAGGGCTTCATCGATAGGCGCTTCTATCGCCGCAAATACGACGCTAGAAAGACCCTAGAAGCCTTCTCTGCCAAGCTGCGTAACGAGACGGACCTCGACTCCCTGAGCGGCGATCTCATAGGAGTGGTGAGGGAGACGATGCAGCCAGCCCATGTCTCTTTGTGGCTGCGTCCCGAGCCGGCACCAAGGGGAAGCGAAGGGCCAGAGTAGGTCGCCTAGCCCAACGCCTCGTCCATCCCTTCGGCGGTGATCCGGGTTATAGAGGGCATCCAGTGAAAGTAGCTGTCGAGGATGCTTGACCCTAGTTTGACCCTAACCCGCACGCAATGCCCTGCAACAGTGGGCAAGGCAGGGAACAGGAAACCCCTTTTCCTATACGGGATTGGCAAGCCTGTGCAACGCTAGGCAACCACTGACCGCACACTCGTAGCTGGAGATTAGGTAAGCGGTTCGAGTCCGCTCGTCGGCTCTCTTTTTTGCGGCGATTTGCAGGGAAAACGCCGGAAGACAAAGGGGCATCGACGCTAAGCCCGGTGCTTGCTTACTGCAACCCGGCGAAGAGGCACTCCTGATCGAATGGAGGCGTGATGGCGCAGTGCATCGCTCTTGACGCTCTGCTAGGCGGACGCTATGTCGAGCTCATTGATTCTCCTGAAACCTCGCTCCTGCCAAGCTCACATCCTTTTGCGGTCGGCACAGCTCGCTGACCCTCACGCCCTTCGTGACCAAAACGGTGTTGATCGCCCCCACCCATGTGAGGTCAGCGTCGAGGAGGAGCGCACCGTCCACGACCCGCACCACCTACACCATCGACCGGCTGATCCTCTCGATTTGCTCCAGGGGGTGGGCCCTAACCAGCAAACCGTCGTTTTTTTCTGCCATCACCTGATAACTCCTCATCATCGACGAACCATTCGTTTCCTGTAGCTCAGGGGTTTGAAATGGGCCCACTCCCTCTAGAAATGGGCTCACTCCCTCTATCTCTGTGCTCTGGTTATGCAGGCCTTGGCCTGAATTTCTCAGAAGCTATTACAGACGGATTGAATCCCCTGACGGTGAGCCAGATGCCAAGCGACAACTCCCAAAGGAACTCCGGGAGGGCCGCGATGGTCTGCACCACACCCCCTGCCTCGATGACCCCTAACACCACGGCGGCCCCCGAAGCGATGATCAGAGTACCTCCTATGAGCCCTAGCACGGCCATGGGTCGTGGCACGAGTCTGGAGGTGTACATCAAGTAGCCCAGCATCAGCCCGTTGCCGACGCCGACGACGAAGCCGGGTCCGAGCACGAACGTCCAGCCATGGAGCGCCACCAGCGACTTGCCGACCGCGATGAGCGAGCCGGCATCCGCGCCCGCGGCAGCCTCCTGGCGCAAGGTCACCACCGTAAGGAGGCTTAGGAGGCCGATGGCGATGAAGGCGCATTCGACGAGACGGGCCGTGACGTATCCGAGAATGAGGATTTCGCTCACGCGCCTGAGGATCGGGAACAGCACGACGGCGGTGCCGATGTTGGCGATGATGAGGATTAACTCCGAGAACGCGCCCAAGGACACGCTCGTGTCGGCGCCGGGACCGACGATGTAGCGGGGATCGTCCAGCACAGGGGCGTAGAGAACAAAGAATGCGGGGATCGAGGTGACATACGTGATCAGGAACAATACGCCCGTAACTCTTGCGATCGTTTGAGGATTCACCTGTTCTCCTTTCTCGAACGATATCGATGAGTTTCATCGATATTGACTTCAACAAACAGTGTTCACCTTGTTTATGGGGGCTGGCATGGGCCAGAAGTGCTGTCGAAGGTAGACCTCCTTTCTGAGTAGCTTGTCTCAGTTTGCGGTTTGACATCTGCCCCGTCCGCCTGGCCGGATTTGACGCGCGTGACCGAGATGAGGGGCAGGCCCAAGTCACGCACCTTTCTTAGCAGCCCATAGAGCGCGGCCTGATCGACCACCAAGCAGGTCAAGAGCGTCTCGCCGTTGTCTTCCAGAGTGATGGTTACCTCCCCGAACCACTCCGTCCAATGACTACCCAGATGGCCCCGGAGCCTGATCTGGTAGACTATCGGTTGGCTCGGATCGGATTTTGCTCTGTGCCGCTCGTTCATGTACAAGAGCCTAGTTGCGGCAGGGTATCGACGTACAGCTACTAAAGTAGTGTTCGGGAGTATTGGTTTTGGGGTTGTTGAGAGGGTAGAAATTCTACAGCTCTGGCTTTATGGACTGCTTGGGTGCCGTTCGTGATGCCGAACTTGCGGGCAAGCTGAAGTTTAGCCTACAACAGGCCCAACTCGCGGGCACGCGCTACAGCTTCGGTGCGCCTCCTGACCTGGAGTTTGCGAAAGATGTTCCGGTTGTGTCCTTTGACGGTAATCAGGGCGAGGAAAAGCCGCTCGCTGATCTCATGATTGGAGAGTCCCTGGGCGATGAGTCGTAGTACCTCCAACTCGCGTTGGCTCAGCGGCTCGACAAGGGACTGGGCAGGTAGGGCATGGGGCAGATGAGATGCGCCTTCGCTCTTCTGCTCCTCGGCTTCAAATGTTGCCAGGAGCTTGTCTGTATAGTTCGGCACAATCCCGTAGGGGGCTGCTACGTCCAATAGTTGGGCCATCGGCAACCCTTCGTCGACAAAGACTCGCACGTAGCCCTCCGGCTCGGCCAGCGTCAGGGCACGTTCCAGAGGCACGAGAGCCCTTCTGCTCTCGCCATTCGCCTCGTGAGCGAGTGCCTGTAGCACCAGGATCTCGATCACGCTACCCATCCTCCCGCCTTCTTCTGCCGCTTTGAGGAGGCGCTCTAACAGTCCCATAGCCTTATGAATAGGGCGTTCTCCCCGTTCGCTCTTATACTGGGCGGCGAGCACCCTGGCCAGGGTGATGTGCTCGAACTCGCGCAGGTAGCCGAGGTCGTCATGGGCGGACAAGCCCTGCTCACGTACCCAACCCAGGGCTTCGGTCAACCTGCTTTGCCTAACCCACACTCCCGTCTTCAACGCCGAGACAGGACGGACATTTGGGAAGAAGTCACTCACATACAGGCGCTCTGCATCGTCGAGCAGGTCGAGAGCGCCGTCCAGATCTCCCTGGGCCTCCCGTATGCGAGCCATAGCTACGCAGCAGCGATACCGGTTTTGTGGTAACCCGGCGAACTCACCGAGTTCCTTGCTTCTCAGCAGTTGTCGCGTGGCGGCATCTAAATCGTTACGTTCACGGTAAAGCTGGCTCATTCCCACGTACATGTCTGCCGCTCCCCGCAGCACGAGCTCGCCCTGCTCCGTCGCAAGCTGCAAGGCGTGCTCGTAGGTACGCATCGCCTCGCGCAGACGGCCCTGTGCAATCCGTATATCAGCCAGGGCGATGGCGCAACCGATTGCATCAGAGATGTTCCCGACAGTCTGCAAATGAGCCATGCCCTCGGCATACGACCGGTGCCCGGCCTCGAGATCCCCGCGCGTCCAATAAGCGAGTCCCAGGAGCGCCGCTGCCGCTCCGCGCCAGAAATGGTCATCCTCAGGTACGAGGTCGAGCGCCCGCCGGGCGTATTTCACGGTCTCTGGCACATCCGCCAGTGCCAGGGCCTGTCCGGCACGGAAAATGGCGATCGAACCGGGCAGACGGCGAAAGTCCTCTTCATCCATGACGACCATCTCAGCCGATGGAGCTTCCGGTTGCTCACCGATTTCCGCCGTCGTGTCCAGCCACCGTTCGGCGTCCCGCAGTCGGGCCTCAACGCCATCAAGCTGGCCACTCTGCAGTAACGTCCCGGCATAGTGAACGCTGAGTACGGGCCTGACATGGAACAGTTCGTCGGGGAGCGCCTGTAGCCAGCCAAGCAAGGTGGCCTCCTGTCTGCTCCTGCACATTGCTGGCACTGTCAGCTCGACCAGGTCCGCCGCCCGCTCGAAATCCTCGGCGGAAAGCGCGTGCCGGATAGCATCGGCCGCCGAACCATTTTGCTCGTACCACTCGCTCGCGCGCCGATGCAGGGTAGGTACCTGGTCGGGCTGCTCCCCCATCAAATGCGCGTATAGAACTTCGGCGAATAGATGATGGTAGCGATACCACTGGCGCTTGTCGTCCAGCGGAACGACAAAGAAGTTGCCTCGCTCCAGGACCTCCAGCATCCCTCTGCCGTCCTCCTGCCCGGTGACGGCATCGCACAGCGGGCCACTCAACCGGTCGAGGATGGAGGTCTAGAGTAAGAAGCTCCGGATGCGTTCGGGCTGACGTTGCAGGACCTCCTCGACCAGATAGTCCACGATATAGCGGTTGTCTCCGGCGAATGCCCTGATGAACTCGGGAACGTCCTCTCGCCCCCGCATCGAGAGTGCCGCCAGCTGGAGCCCCGCGATCCAGCCTTCGGTCCGCGTCTCCAGGGCGGCGATCTCTTCCTCCGAGAGGTCCAGGCCCATCACCCCCTTGAGAAAGTCGGCAGCTTCGCCAGGGGCAAAACGCAACTCGGCGGCGCGCAGTTCGCTCAACTGGCCCCGAGCGCGTAACCGGGCCAGGGGTAGATCTGGATCCTCACGGGTGGCGATGACCAGGTGCATCCGTGGTGGCAGGTGCTCGAGCAGAAAGCCGAGGGCATCGTCGACGGCTGTGGCATCAACAACGTGGTAGTCGTCGAGAACGAGAACAAAAGCGTCCGGGATGGTGGTGATCTCATTGAGCAGAGCCGTCAGAACCGATTCGGTTGGTGGTGGCTGAGGGGATTGGAGCATACCTAGCACGCCTTCTCCAATGCTTGGGGCAATCGTCTGCAAGGCAGCGACGAGATAAGCCAGGAAGCGTGTTGATTCGTTATCCCCTTCGTCCAGCGAAAGCCAGGCGGCCGGTCGCGGTAGAGCGGCAAGCCATTCGCTTACGAGCGTGGTCTTACCGAAGCCGGCGGGGGCAGAGATGAGGGTCACTTTGCGGTGCACACCCTCGTTGAGGTGCTCGATCAGGCGCGGGCGCACGACGACTTTAGGCTGAGGTGGGGGACATAGAGTTTAGTGGCCAAGAGCAGCGTAGACATAGGCCAATTCTAGAGCACACGCATACTCGGCACCCCCAGACCGCTTCCTCCCGAATACCTCATCTCACCTGGGCTGCAACTGCTCGCCTAAGCTAAGTCAGCTCCGAGTATCTTGTGGTTTGGTTCTAGAGATTGCGCCAAGCATACTGCAACCGAGCTAGTACAGGCTAGTACGCAGTGGACAAGCAGCCTTGCCAAGAGTACCGAAAACCGCCCAAACAAGCGCAATTTCCGGACACAGTAGGACGGGCTAGTATGTACGCAAGCAAACTCGTAGCTGGAGATTAGGTAAGCGGTTCGAGTCCGCTCGTCGGCTCTTTGTTTTCCCTGCAGAACCCGTAAAAACGAGAAGCCCACAATGTTCGTGTCAAGGGCTTTGTCAGCGTACGTAAGCAGTAGACTATCCCAAAGCCTCATCCTCGGCATTGGCGTACTACAAGTGGTTGCAGGGTACAGCGGTTGGCGTAGGCGAATCCTCTAGTATGACCGTCTGACCAGCTTTCGCGTAGACGCAGTGGTACAGCGGGGCTATAGTGGCCTAGTGGTGGACTTGGTCACCCCTGGGGGACTCCTGCCGGCAGGGAGCAGAGATCACTCGCTTGCGTGATAGGCTGGGGCCTCACTGGGTGCGATCAGTAGGGTGGTGGCTGAATTGCTGGAGAAGCGAGGACCATGACGTTGCCGCATAACGGGGGGAGGCTGGCACCCCAGGACCTGGGGATGGGGTACCTCTTTGAGAGCATCCGCGACGCCGTGATCGTCGCCGACGCCAACACTGGCAGGATAGTTCTGTGGAACCCGGCCGCAGAAAATATCTTCGGCTACTCAAGCGCCGAGGCGCTGGGAATGAGCGTAGAGGAGTTGGTCCCTGACTACCTCAAGGCACGCCACCGGGCCGGCATGGCCGGGTACCGCGACACGGGCCACGGACGCTACATAGACTCCAACACGGTATTGGACTTGCCCGCCTTGCACAAGAGCGGCGAGGAGATCCGCGTCGAGTTGACCCTGAGCCCCACAGAGCCCGTGCGCGGTGCGGCGGTCGAGGGGGGCTACGTGCTGGCCATCGTGCGAGACACGACCGAGCGCAAACGGGCAGAGGAGAAGCTCCGCGTGAGCGAGGAACGCTACAGGCTCGTCGCCCGGGCGACCAATGCGGCGATCTGGGACAGCGACCTTCTATCTGACAAGCAGACCTGGAACGGCGCGTTCGAGACCATGTTCGGCTACCCCTTGCGAGAAGAGACGAACGGCGCGTGGTGGGAGGAGCGCGTACACCCCGACGACAGGGAGAGGGTGCTCTCGGTCATAGAGGACGTCCTCCGAGGCGGGGGAGAGACGTGGTCGGATGAGTACCGCTTCCGGCGCGCCGACGGCGCTTACGTGACGGTCGTGGACCGGGCTTACGTGATGCGCGACGCGCGGGGCGAGCCAGTGAGGGTGATAGGCTCCATGATGGACGTCACCGAACGCAGGCGGACCGAGGAGGCCCTGCGGACCTCCGAAGCCGAGCTGCGCGCCGTGTTCTCGGCGATGGACGACGTCATCCTGGTTCTCGACGCCGAGGGTCGCTACCTCAAGATCGCTCCGACCAACCCATCGCTGCTGTACAAGCCGCCCGACGAGCTGGTCGGCAAGACGCTTCACGAGGTCATGCCGGAAGAAGAGGCTGAGATATTCATGGGACACGTCCGGCAGGCCCTGGAAGAACAAAGGCCCGTGAACACGGAGTACAGCCTGCCGATCGAGGGCAGGGAGGTCTGGTTCTCGGGCACCGTCTCGCCGATGGAGGAAGACCGGGTCGTCTACGTTGCCCGCGACATGAGCGAGCGCAGGTGGGCCGAGCAAGAGCTGCGGCAGGCCAAGGAGGAGGCTGAGACAGCAAGCAGCGCCAAGAGCGAGTTTCTGGCCAACATGAGTCACGAGATAAGAACTCCCATGAACGGCGTCATAGGCATGACCGAGTTGCTTCTGGGCACCGAGCTCTCCGAAGAGCAGCGAGAGTACGCAGAGACGCTGCGCTCCTCTGGGGAGAACCTGCTTACCATCATCAACGACATCCTTGACTTCTCCAAGATGGAGGCTGGCAAGCTGGAACTCGAGAGGACGGACTTCGACCTGCAGAGGGTTGTTGAGGAGACGGTCGAGCTACTGGCAGAGCGGGCCCACAACAAGGGGTTGGAGCTTGCGACCCTCGTCAAGTACGACGTGCCCACTGCGCTGAGAGGCGACCCCGTGCGCATCCAGCAGATACTCATGAACCTGGTTGGCAACGCGATCAAGTTCACTGAAGAGGGAGAGGTGACGCTCATAGTCAGGCTCGTCGAGGATGCGGAAGCTGCTGCGATCGCACGCTTTGAGGTTAAGGATACGGGCATAGGGATGACCGAGGAGCAGCGCTCCAGGCTCTTTGAGTCCTTCTCTCAAGCCGACGCCTCCACCACCCGTCGCTTCGGGGGAACAGGACTAGGGCTTGCCATATCCAAGCAGCTAGTAGAGTTGATGGGCGGAGAGATAGGGGTAGAGAGCGAGTGGGGAGTAGGGAGCACCTTCTTCTTCACCCTGCCTTTGGAGAAGCAACCGGAAGGCGCACGGTTCGTCCCGGTGCCCTCTGCCGATCTTGAGGAGACCAAGGTGCTCATCGTGGACGACAACGAGACCAACCGCAAGATTGTCTACGAGCAGGTCATCGCCTGGGGCATGAAGAACGGGATGGCCTTGGATGGACAAAGTGCCCTGGAGATGTTGCGCCGCGCCTCACAGCTAGGGGAGCCCTACGACCCGGCGATCCTGGACATGCAGAAGCCACAGATGGGCGGCATCGAGCTAGCGAGGAAGATAAGGGCCGAGCCTCGGGTCTCCTCCACCAAGCTCGTCATGCTCAGTTCCATAGGACAACGCGGAGAGAGTGAAGAGGCTCGCCAGGCGGGCATGGATGCCTACCTCACCAAGCCCGTAAGACAGTCCCAACTCTACGACGCTTTAGCTACGGTGCTTGGCACAACAGTAGAGGAAGAAGCTTTGGAGAAGTCCAAGCAGGAACTGCCTTTATTGGTTACCAGCTACAGCCTAAACGAGGCAAGAGCCTGCACTCGGCCCCGAATCCTGGTCGCCGAGGACAACCCCGTAAACCAGATGGTGACCGTAAAGATGCTGGAGAGACTCGGCTACTGGGCGGACGTTGCGGCCGACGGGCTTGAGGCCGTGGAAGCGCTCTCACGCATCCCCTACGGTGCGGTTTTGATGGACGTGCAGATGCCCGAGATGGACGGCTACGAGGCCACAGCTGAGATAAGGAATCGCGAAGGCTTGGACAAACACACGCCGATCATAGCGATGACGGCCAACGTCATGCGAGGCGACAGGGAGAAGGCTTTGGAGACAGGTATGGACGACTACGTCTCCAAGCCGGTGAATCTAGAGCAGCTTAAAAAGGTTCTGGCGCGCTGGGTTTCACGGGAAGAGAAGAAGACGGAGCAGGGTGCCTACGCTACTGAAGCAGCGGACGATGGGGCCGCTGCTTCAGGTCCTTCTGTCGATCACTCCGTGCTAGATGGTCTGCGTGATCTGCAAGGAGAGGGAGAGCCGGACATCGTTTGCGAACTGATAGACTCACCTTACGCACGAACTTGAGATAGCCGCAAATCCTGTAACTCTTGAAAAGCTGCTTGAACAGCCCTCACGCACAGACGAGAACGCAGGGCGAAGTGGTTCATCTTCGTCGTGAGCTTCATCCGCTCCAACTTCACGAACGCCCAGATCGAGGCGAAGACGTGATTGCCCTGCGTTCTGATGGTCTTGGTTGGTGACTTTGCCAGTGCGCCATTTACCTTCAACGATTTGTGGTACTCCTCCACTTTCCACCGTCTTTGGTAGATCGTGCTCAACCGCTCGTAGTCGAGGCTCAGGTCGCTACTAACCAGATACAGAACACCCTCAGTGCCATCCTCGTTTTTGAAGACTTGCTTTACCAAAAGCAAAGGGAACTCCACCTGCTCCAGGTAGACTTCTCGCGTGGTGTTCGGCTCTAGTTGGAGGCCCGCAACTTGCTCGTATACTCCCCGCCGTTTGTCTTCGGCCGAGAGAGCCACCTTGCGGTTCGATTTGAGCGGCATGATGAACTCCTTGTCGAGATCCTCCTTTATGTAGCCCATATTCTCCGAGGAGGAGTACCACACGTCGCTCAGGACATAGCGGAACTCGATCCGGTTGGCATGGCAGGCAGCTAGCATCTGGCGGTAGTGCTCGTTCTTGGTCCGTGGGCTCTTCCTCTGCCACTTCTTGCGCTTCTGGTTAAAGACCCATTCGGTTTTCTTGACCATCTCGAAGGCTACCGGGATAGAGGCATCGTCTGTCTGGTAAAGGGCACTCAGGAGGTTGAGACCCTTGACACTGCGTCCCTGGCTATGGTCGTAGTGCCAGCAGATCAGTTCGCTCTCATCGGTGTAGGGTTTCTCCTCGATGGTGTCGTCGATGATCAGTACGCCATCCTCGCCTTCGAGCCGGCGCACCATCGGCTTGAGCAGGTGCCACAGCGCGGCCGAATCGAACTCCTCCGAGGCGAGAAAGCGGGTGATCCTATCGTGAGATATGGCTCCGCCGGTCATCGCCGAGAGACCGGTGGCGGTAGTGTGGCTGAAGGTGCTCAACAGATAATCGCTGTAGAGTTCGAGAAGTTCTGTGTTCATGGTGGCCTAACTCTACACTCTGGCTCCTGCGTAAGGTGAGTTAC
>Ga0126307_10003678_pt1 | contig 10519 bp, 8 predicted proteins | sample Plot28_FD_89955 | JGI IMG/M metagenome (GOLD analysis project Ga0126307, IMG submission 89955) | Serpentine soil microbial communities from UC McLaughlin Reserve, CA, USA - Plot28 | ecosystem: Environmental > Terrestrial > Soil > Grasslands | place: USA: UC McLaughlin Reserve, Lake County...
ACGAGCCCGGCGGCCGCGACAGCGATGGCGAGGCCGAGCACGGTGCCGGCGAGAGCGATCACCGCCGACTCGGCCACCGTCAGGAGCGCGAGCTGCCAGCCGCGGGCGCCATACCAGGAGAGCCGACGCCGGGCCGCGAGCAGGTCGGGACGGAGCGTCATTGCTGCGAGGAGCGCGAACGCGAACAGGAGCGCCGCCGCCTCTCCGCCGACGACGCCGAGCCGGTGGCCCGCGCTGCGGCTGGTCGCCTCCGCCGCGCGCAGCTCCTCGACCGGCGCGAGGAGATCGAAGCTCGAGGTGACGGCCTGCAGCTCGGACCGAGCCTGGGCGACTGCGTCGGCCAACTCGTCGATCTGCCAGAGGCGCGGTCGGCCGGGACCGAGCGGCGTCACCCACGCGTAGCTGCGATAGATGCGCGCCAGCGACGGCGCCGCTGCGAGCGCTTCCACCCCGTTCGCGAGATAGAGCGGCGGCGGGGTCGGCCGGTGATAGCCGGCCGCACGAGCGAACGCCGGGCTGACCTCCGCGTTCTCGAGCGCGTTGTCGGTTGGGGCGAGGAAGTCGCCGAAGAGGACGCGATTCTTCAGCACCGCCTCCCCCACCTCCACCAGCCGCAGCCCTTCCAGCCGCGGCAACCGCCCCGCACCGCGGAGGCGCAGCACCTCACAGCGCGAGGAGGTGCACACACGGGGCACTCGTCCCGAGCGGACGGTCACCCAGCGTTCGATCGTCTCGACGCCGCCGAGGCCGGCGAACGTATCCCCGACGCTGGTCTCGCGGAGGAGGACGAGTGAGGTGGCGCGGCCGAGGTCGGTGCGGGCGAGGGCGCTCCGAGCGCGCCGGCCGAGCGTGGAGAACGGCTCGTCGCTCTGGCCGGGGACGCCGAACCACACCGCGCGCACGGAGCGCTGTCCGTCCGAGATCCGATCGACCGCCTGCGTGACCGCGCGGTCCTGGGCGACGAGGGAACCGGCGCGGCCCCCGAGCACGACGGCGGCCCCGGCAGCAATCCCGAGCACGACAAGGACGACGGCCGCGCTGCGCCGCCGGGCGAGCCTCGCCCGGACGACCCCGAGCGGGTACAGCGCTGCGCGGAGGCCCCTCATCCCGCGACCGAGCGTCGCACAAGATCGTCGGCGACCGCTTCGAGGCCCTCCTGTCGGCCCACCTCGAGCTGGCGCAGCGCCTCGGGCGGCTGCCGCAGCGACTCGACGAGCTCGCAGGTGCCGAGGTCGCGCGCCGCCGGCGCGACTGCGTCGAGGAGCTCACCCCCCAGTGGCGGCGGCGCCGCGCACAGCGCCTGCACGAGCGCGGCGAGCGCGGCGGCCCGCTCGACCGACGTCGGCTGGTCGGCGATCCTGACCTCGAGCGTGCCGAGCCGCGGATGCGGCCGGGCGTCCCACCAGATCCGCGTGTAATCCACACCGTGTGCGGCGACCGCCGCCTGCCACTCGTCGACGGTCGCCAGCGGCGGCGGCGGACCGCCCCGCGGCAGCTGCCGAAGCCTGCAGAACCGCGACGAGAGGGCGCCAGTCTCCTCGCCGGCGAGGTACGGCGAGTTCGCCGAGAGCTCGAGCACGGCCGGCAGCCAGGGCGTGATCCCGGCGAGCGCGCCCAGACAAGTCTCGAAGCTCTCCATTCCCACGTGGACGTGGAGGCCGCAGACGAGCTGGCCCTTCGCGATCGACCCCAGCTCCGCCACCATCTTCAGGTACCGCCGCTCCTGGACGATCGGCTGCTCTTCCGGGATCGAGAAGGGGTGCGAGCCCGCCGCGGCGACCACGAGCCGTTCGTGTGCCGCCCGCTCCGCCGCGAGACGGCGCAGCCGCCCCAGTTCCTCGCGCGCCTCGGCGGCGGTCTCGCAAATCGGCGTGTTCGTCTCCACGAGGCAGGAGAAGAGCTCCGTCTTCAGGCCGTCTTGCGGCAGCAGCCGCTCCACCCCCGGCGCGAGCGCCAGCGTTTCCGGGTCGAGGAGCATCAGCTCCTCCTCGACGCCGAGCGTCAGGCTGCGGCCGAAGCTATCGCGCACGAACCGCGTGAACGGGCCGTCCGGCCGCTTCCCACGCGTAGTAGGACGCGCTCGGCCCGAAGCCGTTCTCGTACGGGACGATGCGCGGGTTCCGACCGACCTCCTTCGCGCGCTGGGCATGCCAGAGCAGGTTCGGGTCGTCGCGCTCCTCCCAGACGAGCACGAGGTGCGCGGCGGTCATGAAGTCCGCGATGAAGGTGCAGCCGTCCGCCGGGCATGGGAACGGGTCGGTGCGCACGCAGAACCAGCCGGCATGGACGTCGCTCGTCTCGTCGTTCCAGTCGAGCTCGTGCTCCTCGAACAGCTCGTCCTCGACGAGCGCACCGCGCCGTGGCTCCTGGGCTTCCACCCGCGCAAGGTTAGACGGATGGGGAGTGTCTCCGGCGGGAACTCTGGAGCCACAATGAGCAGATGAATGAGCGGGACGTGGCAATCGTCCTCTCCGGCGGCGGCATCAACGGCGTCCTGCTCGAGCTCGGCTTCCTCCAACGGCTGCGCGAGAGCCCCCTCTGGCCGCGAGTGGGCTGGATCTTCGGCACATCGGCGGGCGCGCTCACCGGAGCGATGGCCGCGCTCGACCGGCTCGACGAGCTGGAGGAGTTCACGCTCCGGCTCCAGCCGCACGATGTCTTCGCGCCGCAGCGGCTCTGGCAGCTGCCGCTGAGCGGGCTCCACCGCTACACGCTCCCGGACACGATCGCGGAGCGCCTGCTCGATCCACTCGACCTCGCCGAGGAGCTTGCGCGGGCGCCGATCGAGGTCGTCGTCTTCGCAACCGATGTCTCGGAGCAGGAAGAGGATTCGTACGAGCTCGCCTACTCGTCGCACACGGCGCCGACCGAGACGATGGCGCAGGCAGTGCTCGCGTCTGCGGCGATCAGCGCGCTCGTGCTGCCGCTGCCGGTCGGCGACCGGATCGCGACGGATGGCGGGTGGGTCCGAAACTTCCCGCTCGGCTGTGCGCACGACCAGCCGGGGGTCGAGCTCGTCGTCGCGTTCCGGCACGTACCGCGCTACGCGCATCTCGGCGCCGAGCCGCTCGTCCGGCTGCGGAGTCGGCTGCAGCGATTCCGTGCGGTGCCGCCGATTCGATCACTGATCGCGCAGCTCGACGAGGCCGAGGCACGCGAGGCGCGCGGCGAGCCGGTCCACTTCGGCGACATGCTCATCCGGCTGATGCGCGTCTCGATCCAGCGGAACACGGCGCTCGAGGAGCGACTCGCGGCCGAGCGTGACGCTGTCTGCAGAGAGCTCGAGTCGCTGCGCGAGGACCTCGTCGAGCTTGCGCGCGAGCACGCACGTCCGGGCCGGCGCGACCGGGCGGCCCGCGCAGTCGAGCAGCGCTTTGCACGCTCACCGCTGCCGCGCAGCGTGCCGCAGATCCTCGTCCGCGGCTCCGGCGGTCGCGACAGCCTCGAGCTCGGCATCCGCGGCAGCTCGCCGTGGACGGAGCACGCGAAGCGGGCGCTGACGGCGCGGGGCTGGAACGCCGCCGACGCGGAGCTCCGCGCCTACGAGGCGCTGCTCGAACGCGCGAGCTAGCCCTACGCGGACGGCTGGCGGCCGAGCTTCACCGCCAGCGTGACGATCTTCGTGCCGCGGTGGATCTGGACGTTCAGCTTCTGCCCCGGCTTCCCGTCTGCGAGCACGTCGCGGAGCTCGTCGGTGGAGCTCACCTTCTTGCCGCCGACGGCCACGATCACGTCGCCGCCGAGAACGTGGCTCTCGCCCGCGACGACGACGTCGGTCGTGCCGCCGCGCAGGCCGGCCCGTTCGGCCGCACTACCCCGTGCGACAGCCTCGACGAGCACGCCCTCGTCGACCGGTAGCCGGAAGACGCGCGCGAGCTCCGGCGTGATCGTGCTGCCGGAGATGCCGAGGTAGGCGCGGTCGACCTTGCCGGTCGCCACGAGCTGGGCGACCACGGCCTTGACCGTGTTCGAGGGGACGGCGAAGCCAATGCCGACGTTGCCGCTCGAGCCGTCCGCGCGGGCGATCTGCGAGTTGACGCCGATCACCTCACCCTTCGCGTTCAGGAGCGGCCCGCCCGAGTTGCCGCTGTTGATCTGGGCGTCGGTCTGGATCACGTGGTCGATCGGATACCCGTTCGGGGCCGTGATCGTGCGCTCCTGGACGGCGCTGACGATGCCGGCGGTGGCGGTGCGGCGAAGCCCGAACGGGTTGCCGATCGCGACGACGGGATCGCCGACGCGGACGCCGTCGGAGTTGCCGAACGCGAGCGGCGCCAGCCCGCGCGAGCTCGATTGGACTCGCAGCACGGCGATGTCCGTCGAGGGGTCGCTGCCGACGAGCGTCGCGCTGAGCGTGTCCCGGTTCGAGAAGCTGACCTCGATCGCGTCGGCGCCCTCGATCACGTGGTAGTTCGTGACGATGTGGCCGGTCTTGTCGATCACGAAGCCCGACCCGAGCGCCTGCTGCGGCGACGCCTGCTGGTCGAAGGGGGCGAGCGTCCGATTCTCGGAGACGCCCGTCGTCGACGTGATCTGCACCACGCCCGGCGCCGCGTGGGCATAGATGTCGCTGACGCTGAGACGGTCGTCGGCGACGACCGGCGCCGCGATCGGGGGTGCCGCCGACGTGCGGACGATCGTCGTCGTCCCGCCGCCGAGGTCTGTTGTCAGCGCGACGGCGCCGAGCGCGACGAGGCCGCCGGCGACGCCGACGAGTGCCAGCGCAGCAGCGCGCGTGAGCTTCGTGCGGGTCACGGGCTGGGTTGTATCCAGCGGGTGTTGACCCGCGGTGTGAAGCTCGTTAAGCCTCCGTTGCGGCGTCTTCCGGATCTAGGCGTCCGGATCCGGCGGCCGCGGCGGCAGCGGATCGGGCCTCGGATCGGGCGGCGGCACGGGTGGAACCGGATCCGGGAGCGTCTCGCTCACGCGAGGACGGCGGTGCGCTCGCCCGCCTCGCGCTCCGTGCCGAGTGCCTCGTCGAGCTTCCGTTCGAGCTCCCCGCTCGCGTGCAGCTCCTCGACGATGTCGGCACCGCCGATCAGCTCGCCCTTGATGAACACCTGCGGGATCGTCGGCCAGCCGGAGAGAGTCGAGAGCTCTTGGCGGATCTGGGGGTCGGGGAGGACGTCGACGGCGGTCACCGGAGCACCGGCCGCGCGCAGCGCGCGCAGCGCGCGGTCGGAGTTGCCACACATGACGAGCTGCGGCGTGCCCTTCATGAACAGGGTCACCGGCTCGTTCTCGATCACGTCCTTGATCTGCTCACTCAGCTCGCTCATCTCGGTCCTCCCTTTGTCTTGATCCGGAGCTCGTGGATCGACCCGTCGCCGAGCGGCGCCGCGAGCGCCTCGTAGACGAGCCGGTGCTGCTCGACGAGCGAGAGCCCGTCGAAGCGGGCGCTCGCGATCGTCACCTGAAAGTGGTCGCCGCCGCCGGTGCGGTCCTCGACCGCGAGCTCGCTGGCGTCGGGGAAGGAAGCGCGCAGGAGCGACTCGAGCAGCGTCTGTTCGGCCATGTGATCATCGTAGCCTTGAGGCGCCCCAGCTCCTTCCTCGCCTCCGTCCCCGAGCGCCTCGTTCGCGCGCTCGTCGGCGTGGCCGGCGGCCTCGTCCACGAGACTGCCGAGGTCGTGCTGCCGCGCTTCGCGCGGCGCTCCCGGCTCTATGAAGCCACGGCGAAGAACATGCTTCGGATCGCGATCGAGCTCGTCGGTGAGGTCGAGCGCAAGGCGGCGGAGGCCGAGCCGGACGCGCGCGAGCTGATGAAGCGGAAGACGGCCGGCAACGTCGTCGAGTTCGGCTCGATTGCCGCCTTCGGTTTCTCGCCGCTCTGGCTGCTCGCCGCGGCCTCCGATGTCTCGCGCGGCTCCCGCATCTACCTGCAGGCGCTCGTCGGCGAGCTGAAGCGGGCAGGCGTGCTCGCCCAGGAGGCCGAGCTCGGCACCGTCGACGACCTGCTCGGCGCGCTCGAGGGCACCTCCGGCACGACGGCGCGTCTGGTCGACCTGCCGCCGCTCGAGCTCGCCGACCTCCGCGCGTCGCTCGCGGAACTGCGCTCGAGCACCGGCGAGCTGCCGTCGCCAAAGGAGCTCGCGTCGCTCTACCGCGGACTGCAGCGGGAGGCGGCGCGCGAACGGCGCTCGCTGCTCGAGGTGTCGTCCGGGATGGGTCTCGCCTTCCTGCTCTCGGCCCGGAGCGTCGGCCGCGAGCACGTGCTCCTCCCCTACGGCGAGGACTGGCGGCCGCTGCGCGAAGAGGGCTTCGGCACGTACTACCGCCGCATTGCGCGACCGTACCGCGAGGCGGTCGCCGGCCACTTCGATCCGGCCCGGCCGACCTGGACGGAACGCGCGCTCGCACGCCTCCGAAGCTGAGGCTCTTACCGCTGCTTTACCTCCGCCCGCTAGCGTGTCCCGCGTGAAGCTCGGGCTCACGGTGCCGGCGGCCTTCGTCCTGCTGGGTTTCGGCGCACTGGGAGCGATCGCGCCCGCCCATGCGTCGATCCCGATCCCCTGGTGCGGGACGGGCTCCTCCGCCGCAGATCGCGGGCCGGATGCCACGCTTGCCTACTCGATCCACGTCGCCTACGTCCGCGCACCGGGTGCTCCGGACCGCTTTGCGGAGTTCGCGCCCCGCATTGCCGGCGACACGGCCGCCTTCGACGCATGGTGGCGCCGCGAGGACGGAACGAGAACGCCACGCTTCGACCTCTTCCCGGCTCCCGGCTGCGCGAGCGCGTTCGGCACGCTCGACATTTCGAACGTGCAGCTGACGCAGCCGACGGGCGGAATCAACAGCGCCTTCAGCCAGATCCGCCGGCAGCTCGCGCTGGACGGGTTCAACGAGGCGGAGAAGGTGTATCTCGTCTACTTCGACGGCTCGACCGGCCAGTCGGGCAACTCGCGTGTGTGCGGCCAGGGCGCCCCTCCAAGCGGGTTCGGGCCGGGCATGGCGGTCGTCTACCTCGACTCCTGCTTCGCCGACCAAGGCGACGACCTGCGCCCGGTCACCGCCCTGCACGAGCTGATCCACGTGCTCGGCGCGGTCCAGCGCTCGGCGCCGACCGCGTGCCAGAGCGGCCACGTCTGCGACGGCCCGCTCGATCTGATGGGCGCGGAGCTGAGCGGGGAGCCGCTCGACGCGCACGTGCTCGACCTTGGCCGCAACGACTACTACGGCCACAGCGGCTCGTGGACGGACGTCCAGGACTCGATGTTCCTGGAGCGCCTCGACTCGCCCGACCGGACACCGCCGACCACGCCGACCGAGCTGGTGGTCGCCGACGACCCGCGCAACTTCGTGCGCGTCTCCTGGCAGCCGGCGACGGACGACGTCGGCCCCGTCGTCTACCGCGTCTACGAGGATGGCGAGTTCCTCCGGCAGGTGACGGCGACGTCAGTGCTCCTACCGGTGAACGGGACGACGACGCGCTACTCGGTGCGCGCAGCAGATCAGGTGGGCCGGCTCGGTGTGGCGGCCGCAGCGCGCTTTCGGCCCGACCTGGGAATGATCGACGAGAGCGGGCGGCTCGTCCGCGACACGGTGCGCCCGCCCCCGATCGTCCGCTTCACGGTGCGGCGGCTGACGAAGGCGATCGTGCTCTCGTGGCCGACCGTGCGCGACGGCGGCGGCCTGAGCGGCTACCGGGTCAAGATCGGCGCGCGGACGCTGACGGTGCGCAAGCCGACGGTGCGGCTGGCGCGCTCGCAGGTCGTCGGGCCGGTGTCGATCACGGCGGTCGATCGGGCCGGGAACGTGGGGCGGCCGCTCGTGATCTCCCGCAGCCGGCTCCGCTAGCCGCGTTTCGCCGCGTCGCGCGTGCGGTACCAAGCGCGGCATGACCGAGTTCGGCTACTGGCTCTCGGCCGAGGAGCACCAACCGCTCGACCTCGTCCGCAACGGGGCGCGCGCGGAGGAGCTCGGCTTCTCCTTCGCGATGATCTCCGACCACTTCCACCCCTGGATCGACGCGCAGGGGCACAGCCCGTTCGTCTGGAGCGTCCTCGGCGGGATCGCGGGCGCCACCGAGCAGATCGAGCTTGCCACCGGCGTCACCTGCCCCATGATCCGGACGCACCCGGCGATCGTGGCCCACGCGGCGGCGACCGTGGGAGCGATGCTGCCGGGCCGGTTCACGCTCGGCCTCGGGACCGGCGAGAACCTGAACGAGCACGTCACCGGCTCCCGCTGGCCGGCCCCGGACGAGCGGATCGAGATGCTCGAGGAGGCGATCGAAGTGATCCGCCTGCTCTGGCAGGGCGGCGAGCAGACCCACCGCGGCAAGCACTACACGGTCGACCACGCCACGCTGTACACCCTGCCCGAGCAGCCGATCCCGATCGCGGTCGCGGCGGCGAAGCCCAACGCCGCGGAACTGGCGGGCAGGCTCGGCGACGCGCTCGTGAACACCTCGCCGGACGAGGAGATCGTCTCGGCCTACAGGGAGGCCGGCGGCGACGGTTCGCTCTACGGCCAGGTGCGGCTCTGCTGGGCCGAGGACGAGGAGGAGGCGAAGGAGACCGCATTCCGGCTCTGGCGCCACAGCGGCCTCGGCGGCACGATCAATCAGGAACTGCCGCGCCCGTCCGACTTCGACGCGGCCGCCGAGAGCGTCACGAAGGAGATGGCGACCGAGAGCCTGCCCTGCGGCCCCGATCCCGAGCCGGTGCTGGCGGAGATCCGGAGATGGCAGGAGGCCGGGTTCGACCGGATCGCGCTCCACCAGGTCGGCCTGGACCAGGAGGGCTTCTTCCGCTTCTGGGAGCAGGAGCTGCAGCCGAAGCTCGCCTGAACGGCACACGTCGGGGTCGACACCCCACCGGCCCGGATCGGCCCCTTCCCGTAGGGGTTCGATAGATTCGAGAGATGGTCGATGAGCTCGCAGCGCGCTCCACCCTCGCCGTCGGTGCCCGCAGCTACGACATTCACCGGCTGGACGCGCTGCAGTCGCAGTGGGACGTGGCGCGGCTGCCCTACACGCTGCGGATCCTGCTCGAGAACGTGCTTCGGAACGGCTCGACCGAGGACGTCGCGGCGGTCGCCGGCTGGGTCGCGACCGCTATGCCGAGCCGCGAGATCACCTTCGCTCCGGCGCGGGTGCTCCTCCAGGACTTCACCGGCGTGCCGGCGGTCGTCGATCTCGCCGCGATGCGGAACGCGATGGCCGACTTCGGCGGTGACCCGGAGCGGATCAACCCGCTGATCCCCGTCGAGCTGGTGATCGATCACTCGGTGCAGGTCGACGTCTTCGGCAGGCGCGAGGCCTTCGCGCGCAACGTCGAGCTCGAGTTCGAGCGCAACCGCGAGCGTTACGCCTTCCTCCGCTGGGGTCAGACCGCCTTCCGCGATTTCAAGGTCGTGCCACCGGGCACGGGCATCGTCCACCAGGTCAACCTCGAGTACCTCGCGCGCGTCGTCGAGGACCGCGATGGCGTCGCCTTCCCCGACACGCTCGTCGGCACGGACTCCCACACGACGATGGTGAACGGGCTCGGCGTCCTCGGCTGGGGGGTCGGCGGGATCGAGGCCGAGGCGGCGATGCTCGGCGAGCCGCTCTCGATGCTCGTGCCGCAGGTCGTCGGCTTCAAGCTGACGGGCCGGCTGCCCGAGGGCGCGACCGCGACCGACCTCGTCCTGACTGTCACGGAGATCCTGCGCCGGGCCGGCGTCGTCGGCAAGTTCGTCGAGTACTTCGGCCACGGGCTCGCCGGGCTGCCGCTGGCCGACCGCGCCACGATCGGGAACATGTCGCCCGAGTACGGCGCGACGTGCGGCTTCTTCCCGGTCGACCAGCTGACGCTCGACTACCTGCGCCTGACCGGGCGGAGCGACGAGCGGATCGCGCTGGTGGAGGCGTACTGCAAGGAAAACCTGCTGTGGCACGACCCCGGCGACGAGCCGACCTATTCGCAGATACTCGAGCTCGATCTCGCCACAGTCGAGCCGTCGCTCGCCGGGCCGCGGCGCCCGCAGGACCGGGTCCCGCTCGCCCACGCGAAGACAGCGTTCCTCGACGGGCTCGGGACGTTCGGCATCGAGAACCCGCTCACGAACGGGAGCCACGACAGGGCCGTAGCGGACACGTTCCCGGCGAGCGACCCGACGACCGAGCAGGCGCCGGGCGGCGCCGCGGAGCCCGAGCCGGACGCGACCCCGGTTGCGGTGGTGGGGCCGGGTCGGCAGCGGGTCGCGGTCGAGGGCACCGATTACGAGCTCGAGCACGGCAGCGTCGTCATCGCGGCAATCACGTCCTGCACGAACACCTCCAACCCGCAGGTGATGGTCGGCGCGGGCCTCCTCGCGAAGAAGGCGGTCGAGCGCGGCCTGCGCAGCAAGCCGTGGGTGAAGACGAGCCTCGCGCCCGGCTCCAAGGTTGTGACCGAGTACTACGACCGCGCCGGCCTGACGCACTACCTCGAGCAGCTCGGCTTCCACACCGTCGGCTACGGCTGCACGACCTGCATCGGCAACTCCGGGCCGCTCCCGGAGCCGATCTCGGTCGCCGTCGAAGAGGGCGCCCT
>Ga0126307_10003679_pt1 | contig 10518 bp, 11 predicted proteins | sample Plot28_FD_89955 | JGI IMG/M metagenome (GOLD analysis project Ga0126307, IMG submission 89955) | Serpentine soil microbial communities from UC McLaughlin Reserve, CA, USA - Plot28 | ecosystem: Environmental > Terrestrial > Soil > Grasslands | place: USA: UC McLaughlin Reserve, Lake County...
CGCCAGGCTCGGCGTTGACCGACGGCGCCAGCTGCTCGTCGAACAGGCCGCGCGCCACGTGCTCCGCACAGACCAGGAGGTCGCCGACGAGGCCGCGCCGCCGCCGATCCGGCCGGACGTAGAGGTCGCAGACGACCCCGACTCCCGCGCGGCGCTCGTGCGCGAGCACAAACGCGACTGCCGCACCGTGCTCCTCGGCCACCAGCGCCACGTGCTCGTCCAGCGCCCGGCGCACGTCCGCCTCGACGTCGGTCCACTCCTTCCGCCGGTGCTCCGGCTCAGGACATTCCGCGTAGAGCGCTTCCCAGAGCGCGCGCACGGCGTCGAGATCCTCCGGCGTTGCCCGCCTGACCGTCATCCCCGGAGCGCGTCGTACGACGAGCGAATATGCGCCGCGACGCGATCGAGCTCGGTGCGCGAGGCTTCCTTCCAGTTCGCCTCGATCTTGAACGGATCGCCGTCGAAGCGCGGGATGACATGAAGGTGGAAGTGGAAGACGTCCTGGAACGCGGCCCTGCCGTCCGCGACGAAGACGTTGATCCCCTCGCAGCGGACGCCGGAGGCGCGGATCGCCTGCTGCATACGCATCGCCGTCGTGAAAACGTGCGCGCCAGTCTCCTCGTCCACCTCGGCCATCGAGGTCGCATGCTCCCTCGGCACGAGCAGCACGTGGCCGGGATTGGCCGGATGGAGATCCATGAAACCGAGCAGGCGCTCGTCCTCGTAGACGACGCTCGCTTCCCCCTCGCCGGCCACGAGGTTGCAGAAGACGCACTCGCTCACGCCCCCACCGTCCGTGCCCCGGTGAGCAGGTAATGCGCGCTCAGGTTCTGGAACGGCTCGAAGCGCTCGCCGAAGGCACGGACGTCCACTGGGCCGTAGTACGCGACCACGGCCTTCTGCAGGGCGAGATCGCCGTGGGGCCAGGCGCGAGCCCGGGCGAGGTGGCGGGCCAGAAACCACTCGGCCGACCACTCGCCGAGCCCGCGCAGCGCGACGATGCGCGCCTTGACTTCTTCGTCTGGAAGCGTTCGCAGCTCCTCGAAGTCGAGATCGGAGCGGGCGAGCGCGATGACGTACTCGGCCTTGCGCCCGGAGAAACCGAGGGCGACCAGCTCTTCCTCCCGTGCCGCCGCGATCCGCTCACGCTTCGGAAACGCCCACGCGTGCTCGGCCTGCTCCCCGAAGCGCTCGATCATTCGGCTCCGGATCGCGAACGCCGCGAACATGGACACCTGCTGTGCCGTGATGGAGCCGACGAGCGCCTCGAACGGATCCGGCGCGAGCGGCGGACGGAAGCCAGCCAACTCGCGGCAGAGACGCGCGAGGACGGGATCCGCCTGTGCGAAGTCGCAGAACGCGGCGAGGTCGAAAGGCGCACCCAGCAGCGTCAGCACGACCGGGGCATCGCCGTTCGTGAGCGGCTCGACGAGCACGCCCCCGGGCGCCGGCTCGATCCGCACTTCCCGCCCGTCCACGACACGGTGCAGCCCGCCCTCATGCCACAGGTTCGCGCGGTCGACGCCGAAGGCGCGAAACCGCTCGGTGGAGATCTCGAAGTCGTATGGCTGCGGCAGTTCCAGGAGGGGCACCTGGAGAACCTACAGGTACTCTCAGGCTCTCCCTACGAGTCCGAGGAGGACGAAGTGAAACGAATCATCGCAGTGTGCTTTGCGGGTCTCTTGCTCTTCGCGGGCGCGGCATCGGCGGCCACACCGGCACAGCGGATCGCGTCGCTCGAAAAGCAGGTCAAGGCGCTCACGGCGACGGTCAAGAAGCAGCAGGCCGTCATCAACTGCGTCGCGAAATCGAGCAACAAGTGCGTGACGCTGAAGTCCGCGTTCAACGCGGTCGATTCCGCGCTCACCGCCACGATCTACGTGACGTTCTGCTCGATCGCGGTAACCGCCGACGCCGTCCAAAGCACGTGGAGGACGCTCGACCAGGCAGGCGGAACGAACCTGTTCGGCCCGCAGCAGACGATCAGCGACTCCGACACCTGCGGTCCTCTGCAGGTCACGCGCCAGGGGATTCGGAATCCGCCGACGACCTCGGCCTTCAGCGCGCTCACGGCGCTGCTGAGTCGAAGGACGACCGCATTCAGGCTCGGTTAGGAGCGAGCGCGGCAGCGATGTCGAAGAAGTCGCGGAAAGGCTCGTAGGGAAGCCGCTTGCTCTCCAGGTGCTCGGCGAGATCGCTGGTCGCGAAGAGGCGATCGGCGGCCTCGCCGGCACAGCGGTCCGAATAGCCGTCGCCTATATAGACGAGCTCGTCGCCGGGTGCGAGGGAGACGACGGTAGTGCGCTTGCACGACTGGCCGCAGAAGGGGCAGTCCTCGCCGTACCGCCAGTCGACGACCCATCCCTCGGGACGCGGGTCGACGCGGTTCGCGACTACCTCGACCTCGACCCCGTCGCGCGCGAGGATCGGCTCGATCAGCTCATGGAATCCGCTGGATACGACGACGAGCCGCCACCCCTCCCTTCGGGCCAGCTCGACGAACTCGTCGAACCCCGGCCGGATGCGCGTGCGCTCGGCCGTCCACGCGAGCACTTCGTCCAGCGAGCCCCGAACTGTCGCGTACTCGCCGACGATCTCCTCCCGCAGCGTGATTCGCCCCTCGTCGAGGGCGCGGTCGAGCTCGTCCACCACCACCGGATCGCCGAACTCGAAGGCGATGGCCTGGAGGAGGTCCCGCTCGGTGATGGTGCCGTCGTAATCGACGGCGACAGTCCTCGTGCGGTGTCGTATGATGCGGGCGGTGCGTTCCATCTCGCGCATCACGGTACTGGTGGCCGCGGGCTTTGCGGCTCTCGCCGTGGCGGCGCCGTCCTTTGCGCTGGTCGTCCGTTCCGGCAGCGCCTTTACCGCCGCCGGCATCACGCCTTTCCGTGACGCCTTTCGAACCGACCTGGGTGGAGGCACGGTCGCGGGAGCCAACGGCCTGTTCAGCGACGCCACCGGCGCCCGGCGCGAGATCAACTGGGACGGCGTGCCGGACGCGTTCGCCGCGCCCAATAACCTGCCGGCGGACTTCTTCAACGTGAACAGCCCCCGCGGCGTCGTCTTCTCCACGCCCGGGACCGCATTACAGGTCAGCGCCAACGCTGGCAATCCCACCGGTACCCCGATCGAGTTCGGGAATATCGACGCGTCATACCCGGCAACGTTCGATCCGTTCAGTCCCCAGCGCCTCTTCACCGCGATCGGCTCCACGATCGTAGACGTGCGCTTCTTCGTCCCGGGAACGACCACCCCGGCCTTCGTACGCGGGTTCGGAGTCGTCTTCAGCGACGTCGACCTCGCCGACCAGACCACGATCCGGTTCTTCGGCCCTAACGATGAGAATCTTGGCGGCCTTTTTGGCGGGTTCGCGGTCCCCCCGCAAGCTGGCAGCCAGACCTTCTCGTTTCTAGGCGTCGACTTCCAGGCCAACATCGTGTCGCGCGTTCGAATCACGAGCGGAACCACCGCACTTGCGCCGGGGGTCGGGGATCAGAACGGGGATCCGAACGATCTAGTCGTGATGGACGACTTCATCTACCCAAATCCGACGGCGACCACCGCTGCGACCTTCGTCTCGTTCACCGGACGGCAAACGCAGCGGGGAGTCGTGCTTCGGTGGCGGACCGCGCAGGAGGTCGGCTCGATCGGCTACAACGTCTATCGCGGCCCAGCCGGACACCGTGTCCGCGTCAACCGGGCGATCGTGCGTGCGCACGGATCGGTCGCCGGCTCCCGCTACGTCTTCCGCGACACACGCGCGCCGCGTCACAGCCGCCTCCGCTACTGGCTGGAGGAGGTCGGCACGAACGGCGCGCACCAGTGGCGCGGGCCGCTGGTCGTCTCGACCTAGAAGTGTGACGTGACGCCGGCCGGATCCTGGTCGGCGGTGGCGGCTTCCTTCACCGCGTCCGGCTCCTCGTACCAGGAGTAGGCGTACTCGCCGTCGTCCAGGTCCTTGGCCAGCTTCGACAGCTTGAGCGGATGGAAGGTGTCGCACATGACGGCGAGCTCGTGCGTCTCCGTCATTCCGATTGACTTCTCCGCGAGACCCGGCTGCGGCCCGTGCGGGATGCCGGACGGGTGTAGCGTCACCGAACCGATCTCGATCCCCTTGCGCGAGGAGAAGTTCCCGTCGACGTAATAGATCATCTCCTCGGAGTTCAGGTTCGAGTGGTGATAGGGAATCGGGATCGCCATCGGATCGAAGTCGAGCTTCCGCGGACAGAACGAGCAGATGACGAAATTGCGGCCGCCGAACGTCTGGTGCGAGGGCGGCGGCATGTGGATGCGCCCCGTGATCGGCTCGAAGTCGTGGATCGAGAACGTCCACGGATAGACGTAGCCGTCCCAGCCGACGACGTCGAACGGGTGGTAGTCGAGCAGGTACGTCTGGTAGCCGTCTTTGACGCGCACCTTCACCGCATGCTCGCCCTGATCGCGGTGGGTGCGCAGCTCGGTCGGCGGATGGATGTCGCGGTGGTAGTAGGGCGCGTGCTCGAGCAGCTGGCCGTACTCGTTGCGGTAGCGGCGCGGGATCTCGATCAGGCCCGGTGACTCGAAGACGAGGTGGCGCTGCGCGCCCTCAGGGGCGAAGCGGTACGTCGTCCCGCGTGGCACGACGATGTAGTCGCCGGCCGTGTACGGCAGGTCGCCGAAGATGGTCTCGAGCGTACCCGAGCCCTCGTGGACGAACACCACCTCGTCGCCCTCGCCGTTGCGGTAGAAGAAATCCATCGGCTCGGTCGGGCGGCAGAGCGAGATCTCCACGTCGTCGTTCCACATCAGGAGCTTCCGACCCGTGATCTCGTTACCCTCGGGCTCGACGCCCATCGTGCGGAAATGACGGTGCGCATGAGCGTCCGGCACCCATTCGTGGCGCTCGATCGGCTGGAAATCTCCGAGCTCGCGGACGCGGCACGGGGACTGGAGGTGGTACAGGATCGATTCGTTCCCGTCGAAGCCCTCGAGCCCCATGACCTCCTCGGTCAGGAGGCGTCCGTTGTCCCGGAACTGGATGTGACGCTTGCGCGGGACGTCCCCCAGACGCTGGTAGGTAGGCACGTCTGAAGCATACGGATCGCCGAAATGTGGGGCATAATCCGCCGGCGGCACCACCTATGCGGAGAGGGTCGATCACCGTTGTCTTGCTCGCGTGCGCCGCCGGTGGCGTGCTCGCGTTCGCAGCCGCCGCGCAGCCCAACGCCCGGAGGGCGGGCGACTTCGCGGTGTCGATCTCCGGACCCTCGGTGATCACGATCAACCCGTGCTGCGTCCCGCCGAAATTTCCGTTCACGGCAAGCGTGAGCTACGTCGGCCCCGCGATTCCCCCGCCGCCGGCAGAGGTGCAGACGACGTTGACGGTTCACCTATCCGCGTATACGCACAGCATGGAGACCTCCTGGGGCAACGGCGGCGCCGGCGTCTCGGACTGCCAGACGCAGTACGGCCCGTTCGACTTCTACGGGCCGACGTGGACGGATGTCTCCTGCGTCCTCCACTTCACGCAAGGGAACACGTCGGCCACGTTCACGGGGCTCGTGCGACCTGCAGGCCGTATCGGCGCCGGCACGACCTCCGTGGAGCTTTCCGCAGGCGAATCCGCCTCTTTCACCACGGAGTTCATCCAGGCGCCTCCGCCTCCGCCCCCACCTCCGCCTCCTCCACCGCCTCCCCCGCCACCTCCTCCGCTTCCAGGCCCGCCGGCAGCGCCCACACAGACGGTGAGCGAGACGTTCACGCAGCCGGGTCAGGCCGAGACCGAAACGGTGGCGGTGGCACCGAGCGCGGAGACGGTGCAGGTCGCGCTCACCTGGCCCGACGCGGGCAGCTCGTTCGACGTCACCGGCATTACGCTCGCCCCCGGCGGCCGCAGTCTCGCCCAGGCCGAGAAGCTGAAGATCACGAAGAAGCGCACGAAGCGAACGCTCGACGTCCGGGTCAAGAACGTCAAGCGCGGCAAGCTCAAATTCAAGATCGTGGCGAAGAAGCTCGGGAAGAAGACGAAGGTCGTCACGAAGATCCGGCAGAGCAAGAAGTAGCTCAGACGGCGCGGTTCACCAGAGCGCCGACTCCGACCAGCTCCAGCTCTACGGACGCGCCGCGTGCGACGTCGATGCGCTCGACCGGATCAGCCGCCAGCACGTCTCCCGGCAGGAGCTCCGTGTTACCGCTCGCGTGCTCGATCAGACCCTCCCAGTCGACGCCCGCCGGCGTGTGCTCGTCCGGGGTGACCACGACCGGGCCGAGGGAGGTGGCGAAGTCGGACGCCTTCGCGCCGGAAAGCTCGTGCGCATGCCAGTCGTTCATCGCGGTGAAGCCGCCGATCTGCTCGAGCGCGCCGATGATGGCCGCAGGGCGCAAGACGGCTTCGACGCGCTCGACCGGAACCGGCACGTCCTCGTCGGGACCGTAGACCGACGTCGGATTCGCGAAGCGGAAGTCGTTCCCATCGAAGACGCGGATCGACGGCGGCCGCAGCACCGGCACGAGCATCCGCACCTCCGCCAGCGGGTACACCGCGTGCTCCCGCGCCGTCCCGCCGCCGGTGAAGAAGGCCTGGAGCGTCTGCGCGGCCACCTGGATCACCCTGTCGCCGTCGATCTTCCCCGGCCAGCCACGCTCGAGGTCGAGGTCGAGCGGCGTGAACATGCACAGCTTCATCGCCGGTCGTCCACGCGCTGAAGCTTCCCGCCTTCGGAGCGCGGAAGCGTGCCGGGCTCGGCGAGGTGGACGGCGATCGAGCAGCCGATCGTCTCCACGAGGAGCATCTCGGCGCGCTTGCGCAGCGCATCGGTCGGCTCGGTCGTCTCGATCTCGACCGCGGCCGTGTCCAGCGTCCCCGCGCGCTCGACCACGATGCGGTAGTTCGGCGTGAGCTCGGCGAGCTCGAGCAGGATGGCCTCCACCTGGCTTGGGTAGACGTTGACGCCCCGGATGATGAGCATGTCGTCCGTGCGCCCGGTGGGAGGCGCCATCCTGGCGAAGGTGCGACCGCAGCTGCACGGCGTGCGCTGGATCGAGGTGATGTCGCCCGTCCAGTACCGAATGAGTGGCAGCGCCTCCTTTGTTAGAGTCGTTATGACCAAAACACCGGAGTCGCCGTCGGGCACGGGCTCGCCGGTCTCGGGGTCCACGATCTCGGGCAGGAAGTGGTCCTCGTTCACGTGCAGTCCCGAGCGCGCCTCGGCACACTCTCCGGCGACGCCCGGCCCGATGATCTCGGAGAGGCCGTAGACGTTGACGGCGCGCACGCCGAGGCCTGTATCGATCTCGCGCCGCATCGCCTCCGTCCACGGCTCGGCGCCGAGCATCGCGATCCGGAGGCTGATCTCTCCGGGCGACATGCCCCGTTCGGCGAACGCCTGCGCGAGCGTGAGCGCGTAGCTCGGCGTGCACGCGATCACGTCCGGCTCGAGGTCGCTGATCAGCGTCACCTGGCGCTCGGTCATTCCGCCGGAGACCGGCACGACGGTCATGCCCAGCCGCTCGCCACCGTCGTGGAAGCCGAGACCACCGGTGAACAAGCCGTAGCCATACGCGTTGTGGAGCGTCATCCCCGGCTCCGCGCCGGCGGCGGCGAGGACGCGCGCGACCACGCGGGCGAAGACATCGAGGTCGTGGTCGGTGTAGGCGACGACGGTCGGCTTCCCCGTGGTGCCGGAGGACGCCGAGATGCGGCGGAGCCGGTCGCGAGGGACGGCCACCCGGCCCAGTGGGTACGAGTTCCGGAGGTCGGACTTGCGCGTGAAGGGCACCCCACGGAGGTCGTCGAGCGAATCGACCTCGGCGAGCGTCCGTAGGCGCTCGCGCTGCAGCGCCTCCAGCTGCTCGCGCGGCATGGTCTCGAGGTCGGGCTCGAAGATCACGGCTCGGTGTGCACGATCACGTCGCTGACGTCGACGGCCTCGCGGATCTGCTCCTCGATCTCGCTGGCGCGCGAATGAGCCTCCGCGAGCTCGCTGTCGGGGTCGAGCGCGAGCGTCAGAAACGCGACGAGGCCGTCGTCTGTGCGGAGGAAGCGCAGCGCGCGGGGCGGCCGGCCCGTCGCATCGCGGACGATGCGGACGACGACCTCCGCGTCCCGCTCCATGTCGGTCGGGCTCGGCTCGCGCCCCGCGGCGCCTTCGGACAGCGGCTCGAGGTGGGTCTGCACTGCCGAGGCCTCCGGTGCCGCCGCCTGAATCGCGTCCTCTACGCGAGACGCGACGTCGTGCGCTTGCGCCAGCGGGAGCGACCCCGGCAGCTTGAGGTGGAGCGAGACGGCGACGCCATCCTTCGTTTCGACGGCGCTGACGTTGTGGATCTCGCGCACCTGCGGCACCGACGCGGCGGCAGCCTGGATCCGCTCGCGCAGCCCTGCGACGTCGAGCGGCTCGACGTGCACGACGACGTCCGTCTCGGGGAGTGCCCGCTCGATGGCGTCCTCGACGGCGTCCGCCGCGGCGTGGCCCTGCCCGACCGCGGCGTCGGCCGCAACGCCGATCACGACGTCGGCGAAGTGCCTGCCCGCCGCCTGCCGGATGCGCAGGCGCCGGAGCTGCACGGGCGGCTCGATGCCACTGATCGCGGACTGGGCGGCCTCATATGCATCCGCCGGGGCTCGATCCATGAGCACGTCGACGTTGCGGCGGATGAGACGCGCGGCCGCGACGACGACGAGGACTGCGACGAAGAGCGCCGCCGCCGAGTCGGCGTCGTCGAATCCGGCCCGGACGAACACGAGCCCGACAAGAACCGCGAACGACCCGACCAGGTCGCTCGCGAAGTGGAGCGCATTCGACTGCAGCGCGGCGCTGCGATACCGCCGCGACGTCCGCACGGAAACGAGCGTGCGACTCGCGTCGATCACGATCACGGCGCCGATGACCGCGAGCGCGTACCACGTAGCCTCGACGGTCGGCTCCGTCCGCCCCAGGATGTGCGAGACGGCGCGCCAGATGATGAAGATGCTCGCGGCGACGAGAAATCCCGCCTCGGCGAGGGCGGCGAGATGCTCCGCCTTGCCGTGCCCGTACGCGTGTGCGCGATCTGCCGGGCGTGCGGCGACGCCGATCGCGAAAAACGTGAGCAGCGCGGCCACGAGATCCGTCCCGGAATGGAGGGCCTCCGAGATGAGGCCGAGGCTGTTCGTCGCCAGCCCCGGGACGAGCTTCAGGGCGATGAGCGCGGCGGCCGCGCCGACCGAGATGAGCGCCGTCCGGCGCTGTGGGTTCATGTTGGCGCGAGCACGTGCAACCCGACCTGCTTCGCCGCGTCCGCGAGACGCCTGTCGTAGGTCACGATCTCGGATGTCTCGACGCGCTCGGCTGTCGCCAGATGAATCGCGTCCGGCGATCGCAGCTCGCTCGACGCAACAGCTGCCGCGCGCCGAAGCACTGCAGTCGAGATCGAGATCAGATCGACGGATTGCAGCAGCCGCTCTACCTCGGCGATGCGCTCAGGCTCGGGTCGCGCCACCTTCACCGCGTGAACGACTTCGACGCGGGAGAGCTCACTCGTCACGAGCTCCCAATCCTCGCAGGCCGTCGCGAGAGCGTCCGTCTCCGCTTCACGGATCACGAGCTTGACGAGCGCGGAAGCGTCGGCATAGACGAGACGCTTACCGCTCGGCAGACCGGTCTTCCTCGAGCGCCTCGCTCGCGGTCATCGGTCCCGTCGGCGGAAGCGGAACAATCGGCCGGTCGAGCGGCTTTCCTCGCATTGCCTCGCCGCTCTCGATGAGCTGCTCGAGACGGCTGCGGCGGTAGGGAGCGAGAATGGCCACCGGCTCTCCGTCGTGCGTGACCTCGATCGTCTCTCCGGCACGGACGCGCCGGATCGTCGCCGTAAGCGTGTCGCGGAGCTCCCGAATGCCTATGCGTGTGGCCACTGGTGACCACACAGTACCACTAGGCTCGCGAAAAGTCCGCCCTACAGGTTGCCGCGGAGCGCCTGCTCGCGCTCGATCGCCTCGAACAGCGCCTTGAAGTTGCCCTCGCCGAAGCCGCGCGCGCCGTGCCGCTCGATCACCTCGAAGAAGAGCGTCGGCCGGTCCTGCGCCGTCTTCGTGAAGATCTGGAGGAGGTAGCCGTCGTCGTCGCGGTCGACGAGGATGCGCAGGTGCCGTAGGTCGGCCCAGGACTCGTCGATCTCCCCCACCCGCTCGAACGCGTCCTCGTAGTACGCCTCGGGCGTGCCGAGGAAGTAGACGCCGCGGTCGCGCATCGTCTGGACCGTCTTGACGATGTCCTCCGACGCGAGCGCGATGTGCTGGACGCCCGGGCCGGCGTAGTAGTCGAGGTACTCCTCGATCTGGCTCTTGCGCTTGCCCTCGGCGGGCTCGTTGATCGGGAACTTGATCTTGCCGCTGCCGTCGGCCATGACCTTGGACATCAGCGCGGAATACTCCGTCTGAATCTGGTCGTCGCCGAAGTGGATGATGTTCGTCATCCCGAAGACGCGCTCGTAGAACCCGACCCAGTGGTCCATGCGGCCGAGCTCGACGTTGCCGACGACGTGGTCGAGTGCCTTCAG
>Ga0126307_10003680_pt1 | contig 10517 bp, 12 predicted proteins | sample Plot28_FD_89955 | JGI IMG/M metagenome (GOLD analysis project Ga0126307, IMG submission 89955) | Serpentine soil microbial communities from UC McLaughlin Reserve, CA, USA - Plot28 | ecosystem: Environmental > Terrestrial > Soil > Grasslands | place: USA: UC McLaughlin Reserve, Lake County...
GCGGCCGCGACCACCTCGCGCGCCGAGACCTTCCCCTCCGGGCCGCGCCGGGTGGCGAGCGCGCTGTCCGGCTTGTCGGTGGCAAGCTCAGTGCCGTCGCGCTCGAGCGCCTGGCCGGAGCAATAGGACTCCAGGCAGCCGCGGTTCGGGCAGTTCCCCGGGCATGGCGGGCCGTCCGGGTTGACCGCGATGTGGCCGAGCTCGGCGCCGAGGCCGTGGGCGCCGCGGAAGGTCAGCCCGTCGATCACGACGCCGCCGCCGACGCCCGTGCCGAGCGTGAGCATCAGGAGGTGGCTCTCGCCCACGATGTGCGCCTCGGCGAGCGCCGCGCAGTTGGCGTCGTTGTCCACGAACACCGGTATCCCGAAGCGGCCGCCGAGCTCCTCCCGGAGCGGCACGCCGACCAGCGGGATGTTGACGCTCGTCTCGACGGTGCCGGTGGCGAACTCGATCTGGGACGGGACGCCGACGCCGATCGCCTCCGGCTCGCCGGCCTCGGCGATCACGCTGCGCACGAGCTGCTCCACGCCGTCGAGCAGCGCGTCCGCGCTGACCGTGACGGTGGGGTGCTCCGCGGCATGGGTCGCGGTGACGCCTTCCACGGCGGCCACGGCGACCTTCGTCCCTCCTACGTCCACTCCCAGGACCACGCTGTTTCCTATCTCCGGGAACGCGGCGCCGCAAGCTTCGCCGATCAGGGGCGGGTACGTAGGGGTAGGGCCCTGAAAGATCCGGGTGAACGTCGGGGTCACCCTCGATGCGACGGGGGCCGCGAGGGCCGATCCTGGCCCCATGCTGATCACACAGTCAACTCGCTTCTCTGAACTCCAGTCCCGCCTCCACGGCCAGGTGCTCACCGACGCCGACGAGGGCTGGGACGCCGCGCGCCAGACCTTCAACCTCACTCATGACCAGCGTCCCGCCGCGGTCGTCCGCGTAGCGAGCGCCGACGACGTGGTCGAGACCGTCCGCTACGCCGCCCAGCGCGGCCTGCGGATCGCGCCGCAGTCCACGGGCCACAACGCCGGACCGATCCAGGGCCTCGAGGACTCGCTCCTCCTGCGCACCGACTCGCTCCAGGAGGTCCGCATCGACGTCGCGGCGCGCCACGCCCGTGTCGGCTCGGGCGTCCGCTGGGCCGCCGTCGCCGACCCCGCTTCCGAGGCCGGCCTCGCGCCGCTGTCGGGCTCCTCGCGCGAGGTCGGCATCACCGGCTACTCGCTCGGCGGCGGCATCGGCTGGCTCGCCCGCAAGCACGGGCTCCAGTCCAACGCGCTGACGGCGGTCGAGCTCGTGACGGCCGACGGGGAGCTGCGCCGGATCGACCACGACAACGAGATCGACCTGTTCTGGGCCGTGCGCGGCGGCGGCGGCAACTTCGGCGTCGTCACGGCGCTCGAGTTCGACCTCTTCCCCACGCCCGAGATCTACGCGGGAGCACTCTTCTTCCCGTACGAGCGGGCGTCCGAGGTGCTGCACGCCTGGCACGAGCTCGTGTCCGGCGGCCTGCCCGACGAGATCACGACGGTCGGCCGCGTCTACCAGTTGCCGCCGATCCCGGAGCTGCCGGAGTTCCTGCGGGGCAAGTCGTTCACGGTCGTCCAGGCCGCGTACCTCGGGAACGAGCGGGACGGGGCCGACCTGATGCGCCCGCTCGCGGAGCTTGGCCCCGACATCAACACGTTCGGGATGGTCGAGCCCGCCGCGCTGGGCTACCTGGCCATGGACCCCGACCAGCCGGTGCCGTCCGCCTCCTCGGGACGGATCGTCGCGGGCGCGACGTCGGCGACGATCGACGCGCTCCTCGGCGCCGCCGGCCCCGGTTCCGGCTCCGGGCTCGCCTCGGTCGAGCTGCGCTCGCTGGGCGGAGCGCTCGCGCGCCGCAGCCCCGGCGCGGGCGCCCACGCGATGCTTCCCGGCGACTACGCGATGTTCGCCGTCGGCGGCGTGATGGCCCCGCACTCCCGTGAGGAGGTCCTGGGCCAGGCCGAGGGCGTCTCGCACGCGCTGGCCCCCTGGGACGCCGGTACCCGCAACCTCAACTTCGAGGAGGAGTCGGTGGACGCGCGGCTGTTCTACGACGCGGACACCTTCCGGCTCCTGCGCGCGCTGCGCAGCGCATGGGATCCGTCGGAGCTGTTCCTCGCCAACCACGAGATCAAGGACTCGTAGCCGTAAGACGACGGCGAGGCGCCGCTAGCCGTGGCTTCGGAAGTCGAGCGGAGCCTCGCCGCGCTGGCGCTTGAACGCCTTGCTGAAGGCGAACTGGTCGCCGAATCCGAGCCGCGCGGCGATCTCCTTGATCGACAGGTCGCTGAAGCGCAGGAGCCGGACGGCCTCGAGCATCAGGCGCTCGAGGATGAGCTGCTTGGTGGACCTGCCGGTCAGCGTCGTGAGCGTGCGCGAGAGCGTGCCGGTCGTCACGCCCAAGCCGTCGGCGTAGTGCCCCGCGTCGTGGTTCGTCGCGAAGTCGTCCTCGAGCAGCTCCTGGAACTGGCGGTGGAGCTGGACGTCGCTTCCGCTGGCGCCCTGATGCTCGAGGTCGGCCTCGCGCCAGCGCTGCGCCCAGAGGAGCGCGGCCGAGAGCAGGTTGAGGCGCAGCTCGGCGGACTCGGGCCCGGCGGAGCGCTCGACCTCCACCCGCAGCAGGTCGAGCAGGGCGTCGAAGCGCGCGGCATCCTCGGCGGGCACCTTCAGCGGACTGCAGGCGCCCTCCGAGAAGAGCCAGCGCCGTGAGCCGCTCAGCCACTCGTCGTCGAAGCGCACCACCATCCCGCTGACCTCCTCGGCGCGCTGGAACTGGTGCACCTGGCCCTTTGCGATCAGCGTGAGCGTGCGCGGGCCGAACTCGACCGGCTCGCCGTCGATCAGGTGCATCCCGCGGCCCTCCCGCACCCAGATCAGCTCGTGGTAGGCGTGGCGGTGAGGCTCGCGCACCTCCCCGTCGCCGATCGTTCCGAGCTCGACGGCGACGACCTCCAGGGCATGCGCTTCGGCAGGCAGGTCGTCGACCGTGGGCTCGGTCATTGCACATATTCAAGAGAATCGGCCCATGAAGCTCGACTCATTCCCGCGCGAGTCCTTCCTGTTCGGCCCCTCGCCGGTACACCGACTCGACCGCTTGAGCGCCCATCTGGGCGGCGCGAGCATGTGGGCCAAGCGCGACGACTGCAACAGCGGCCTTGCCTACGGCGGGAACAAGACGCGCAAGCTCGAGTACCTCGTGGCCGACGCGCTGGCGAAGGGCTGCGACACGCTCGTGTCCATCGGCGGCGTGCAGTCGAACCATACGCGCCAGGTCGCCGCGGTCGCGGCGCGGACCGGCCTCGGCTGCGTGCTCGTGCAGGAGAGCTGGGTCGACTGGCCCGACGTCGTCTACGACCGCGTCGGGAACATCCAGCTGTCGCGCCTGATGGGCGCCGACGTCCGCCTGGTGGAGGCCGGCTTCGGCATCGGCTTCAAGGAAAGCTGGGAGCAGGCGCTCGCCGACGTCGAGGCGGCGGGCGGCAAGCCCTACCCGATCCCGGCCGGGGCGTCCGACCACGAGCTCGGCGGCCTGGGCTTCGCTCGCTGGGCGGAGGAGCTGGCGGAGCAGGAGCGCGAGCTCGGCGTCTTCTTCGACACGGTGATCGTCTGCTCGGTCACGGGCAGCACCCAGGCCGGCATGGTGGCCGGGTTCGCGGCGCAGGACAGCGAGCGCCGGGTGATCGGCATCGACGGCTCGGCGCGGCCCGCCGAGACCCATGAACAGGTCGCCCGGATCGCCCGGAGGACCGCGGAGCTGATCGAGCTGGGGCGCGACCTGCGCGACGACGAGATCGTGCTCGACGAGCGCTACCACGCGGGCACCTACGGCATCCCCGACGCGCGGACGCTCGACGCGATTCGCACCGCCGGGCGCCTCGAGGGGATGATCACGGACCCCGTCTACGAGGGGAAGTCGATGGCGGGGATGATCGACCTCGTCGGGCGCGGCGAGATCGGCAAGGAGTCGAACGTGCTCTACGCCCATCTCGGCGGCCAGCCGGCGCTGAGCGCCTACGCGGGGCTGTTCCGCTGACCGCCGAGGAGGTCGTGCGGCGTGCCGTGGCGGCCTTCATGGCGCGTGACCTGGACGCCCTGCTGGCGCTCGCCGACTCCGACATCGTGGTCCGCTCGCTCCTGACCGAGGCCGAGCGGCCGCTCTACCACGGCCACGACGGCGTGCGCGACTGGTTCGCGGCCGTGTTCGGGGTCTTCCCAGACTGGAGCCCGGAGCCGAGAGCGGCGTCTCACGAGGAGGGCGGAGCCGTCGTGATCTGCCTCGACGTCACCGCCACCGGCGCCGGCAGCGGTGCGCCCGTCGATCAGACCTACTGGCTGGGCGCCCGGGTACAAGCTGACAAGATCACCTTCTTCGGCTTCTTCAGGACCGAGGCCGACGCCCTCGACGCGGTCGCATGATCCCTCCGGACACAGCCATCGGGAAGGTCCGCCTGCGGGTGGCCGACGTGGACGCGCTCGCCGCGTTCTACGAGCGCGTGGTGGGCCTCGGGGCGGTGGAGCGCGACGGCGAGCTCGTGAGGCTGGGCCCGGAGGGCGGGCCGCCCCTGGTGGAGCTCGTGTCGGCGCCCGGCGCGCCGCCCGCGCCGAGCTTCAGCACCGGGCTCTTCCACCTGGCGATCCTCGTGCCCGACCGGCCCGGGCTCGCGCGCTCGCTGCGGCGGATAGCCGACGCGGGCTGGCGGCTCACCGGCGCCTCCGACCACCTCGTGAGCGAGGCGCTCTACCTCCAGGACCCGGAGGGCAACGGCATCGAGATCTACCGCGACCGTCCGCGCGAGCAGTGGGGCCGGGATCGCGGCGAGCTTCGGATGGCGACGCTGCCGCTCGACCTTGAGAGCGTGCTCGCGGAGCTCCCGGCGGGTGACGAGGAGGCGAACGGGATGCCCGCAGGGACCCGGATCGGGCACGTCCACCTCCAGGTGAACGCCATCCCCGCCGCGGAGGCCTTCTACAACGGCGAAGTGGGGCTCGACGTGATGGTGCGCTCCTATCCGGGCGCGCTCTTCCTCGCCGCCGGCGGCTATCACCACCACGTCGGCCTCAACACGTGGCAGAGCGAGGGCGCGCCGCCGCCGCCGGAGGGAGCGCTCGGGCTGGACCGCTACGAGCTGGTCTTCCCGGACGGCGGCTCGCGGGACGACGCGGCGGCGCGCGTGGCGGAGAGCGGCGACCCGCTGCGGCTCGACGAGGGCGTGCTGGCGACGGATCCGTCGGGGAGCCGGGTGCTGCTGGCCGCCAGCGCCTAGCCGGGCGCCGGCGAACGGCGGCGGTGAAGGGGTGGTTTCCCCGCAAGCGTCCTGTTTAAGGCTTGGTAGGCAAGCCCTATCCAGGACGCTTGAAAAAAAGACACCCTTCAATGCCGTCGTTCCGGACCCGCCGGACCCGGCCGCCCGTAGTGGAAAGCGTGCAGCTCACCGCGCACATCGCCCTCGGGCTCGCGATGGCAGCGGGCGGCCTTCAGGTCCACTGGCACCACTCGACGGCCGTCGGCGCGCATACGGCCGGCGCGCTCGTGCGGGGCGTCCGGCTCCCCGCCTCCGGCCGGAGCTTCTACACGTGGGACCCGGTGCTGCGGCGCTCGCCGAACCGGCCCTGGCGGCGCTGGGGGACCGACCGGCTGGTGCGGACGGTGCTGCGCGTCGCGCGCGCCTTCCACCATGCGCATCCACGCGCTGCGAGGATGGCGGTGGGCGACCTGAGTCGCCCGCATGGCGGCGACTTCGGCCCGCGCTTCGGCTACATCGGCCACGCGAGCCACCAGAACGGGCTCGACGTGGACGTCTACTACCCGCGCGCGGACGGCCGTGAGCGGGCGCCGCTGGACGCGTCCCAGATCGAGCCGGGGCTGAGCCAGGAGCTCGTGGACCGATTTCTGACCGCGGGGGCCCTCGTGATCTTCGTCGGGCCGAATACCGGGCTACGCGGCCCGCCCGGGCGAGTGCAGGAGCTCGACCAGCACGACAACCACCTTCACGTGCGGCTCCCCTAGCGGGCGAGCCGAGGGCGCGGCGGGTGCGCGAAGAGGCGCCACAGCCCCGCCTCGGGGATGCGCTCGACGGCGACCCCGGCGGCCAGGCAGTCGGCCTCCAGCATCGACACCATGCGCGGCTCCGGCGGGAAGCGGCTGATCGCCACGAGCCCCCTCATGCGCACGGCCACGGGGCGCTCGGCGATCCAGAGGACCACGACCGGCGGGACGGGCAGGGGCTTGCCCGAGCGCGGGTCGGTCGTGGGCGCCGAGTCGCGCACCTCGACCTCGAGCGGGCCACGGCTGAGTGGCTTCCCGCCGAGAAAAGCCTGTACCGCACGCCGCTCGCCGATCACGCTTCGAAGGTATGTGCGATCGGCCCGCCTCGCTCTCCGCCATGTGTCCATGGACGCCCTCCGCCGCCCTAGGCTGGCCGTCCATGACCCCGCACCGCAGCAGGGCTTTCGCGCCTGGACGGGTGAATCTGATCGGCGAGCACACCGATTACAACGAGGGGCTCTGCCTGCCCTTCGCGATCGAGATGGGCGTGACGGTGACAGCGGAATTGCGCGACGGCCGGGATGTCGTGGCCCCCGGGCTGCCCGGCGACGACCGCTTCCTCCGAGGGACCGTGGCCCAGCTGCGGGCCGCCGGTATCGAGCTGCCCGGCTGCGCCGTGGAGGTGGCGAGCGACCTGCCCCAGGAAGCCGGGCTGTCCTCCTCCGCCGCGCTGTGCGTGGCGCTGGCCCTCGCGCTCTGCGGCGCGGCGGGCGCGACACCGCCGCCGCCCGTCGAGCTCGCCCGGCTCTGCTCCAGGGTCGAGAACGAGTACGCCGGCGCAGCGACGGGCATGCTCGACCAGCTCGCCTCGCTGCTGGGCGAGGAGGGGCGCGCGGTGCGGCTCGACATCCGGACTCTCGCCTCGGAGCCGGTCGAGCTCCGCCTCGGCGGCCACGTCCTCGCCGTGCTCGGCTCGGGCGCGCCGCGCGTCCTGGCCGGCTCGGGCTACAACGAGCGCCGCGAGCAGTGCCGGCGCGCCGCCGAGCTGCTCGGCGTCGGGTCGCTCCGCGACGCGCGCGACGGCGCGGGCCTTCCTGACCCGCTCGACCGCCGCGTGCGGCACGTGCTCAGCGAGAACGCGCGCGTGGACCACGCTGTGGCCGCGCTGCGGGAAGGCGACGCCGGGGCGCTCGGCGAGCTGCTCGACGCCTCGCATCGGAGCCTGCGCGACGACTTCGAGGTCTCGGTCCCCGAGGTCGAGCGCGCCGTGGCCGCCTGCCACGAGGCCGGCGCGCTCGGAGCGCGCATCATGGGCGGCGGCTTCGGAGGCTCCGTGCTCGCGTTGTTCCCCGAGGAGCAAGAGCTGCCCGACGGCGCTGTGCCGGTCCGTCCCGGCCCCGGCGCCCGGCTTCTCCAGTAGCCCCAAGGGCCGTCTGCTAAAACCCGCATTCGTGGACCGCCGGCTCGCCTACAGGAACGTCCGCACCGGGCTGATCGCCGGCGCGATCGTCGTGATCGTCTTCGCGCTCAGCTGGGTAGTGGGGCTCGTCTACTGATGGCCGAGCAGGTCCGAGTCACGGACCCCGAGGCCGACGAGCCCGGCGAGGCGATCCATCTCCCCGGTCCGTCCTACCAGCCGGTGCTGCTCGCGTTCGGGGTGACGCTCGTCGTGACGGGCGTCGTGCTGTTCCCTCCGGCGGTCGTCATCGGGCTGATCCTCACCGCGATCACGCTCTACCGCTGGATCCGCGACACGCGCGGCGAGATCTCAGAGCTGCCGCTAGAGCACTAGCGGGGCAGGTCCGACGTCGCGCCGTCCTGCACCCAGCAGCGAACGATGTCGCGCATCGAGAGCACGCCCAAGAGCTCGCCGCCGTCCACGACCACGAGGTGGCGGAAGCCACCGCGCACCATCGCCTCCGCCGCGCGCTCGAGCGACCAGTCGGGCGCCGCGAACGTGATGTCGGCCGAGAGGTGGTCCTGGACGAGCTCGCGTGAGGGGTCCTGGCCCCGCGCGACCGAGTTGAGCACGTCGCGCTCCGTGATGATGCCGGGACCCGGCTGCTCCGGGTCGATCACGACCGCCGCGCCGACCTTCCGCTCCGCCATCGCGCTCGCGGCATCGTGGAGCGTCACCCCGGGCGCGACGCTCACCACGTCGCTGCTCATGCCGGACCGGACCTGCATCCGCGCCAATCTAACCGATGATCCGATGGCGCATCGGAGCCGTATTCCCCTGTGTGCGGGCATCCACGGTCCAGCGCAGGCGCGACCTCTACCGCGAGGCTCTCGAGGTGATCGCGCGCGAGCACGGGGATCCCGATCTGTCGCTGTCCCGGGTCGCCCACGAGATCGCCACGAGCCGCCGCCAGCTGCAGCGCGCGCTGGCCGAGGTCGGCGGCACCAGCTTCAGCCGCGAGCTGCAGCGCATGCGCATGGAACGGGCCGCTCAGCTGCTGCTCCACGGCTCGCTTCCGGTACAGGTCGTGGCGGGCGCGGTGGGCTATCGCCAGGCCGCTCAGTTCGCGAAGGTCTTCCGTCGCCACCACGGCGCCGCTCCCTCCGAGTTTCGGCGCCGTCCGCACCGGCTTGCCGCTTGACTAGCCAATAGACTCGCGCGCCGTGGACGAGAGGGAACGCGTTCAAACGGACGAGGCGAAGGGCCCGCCCGAGACGGATCCGCGCATCGCGGGCGAGAAGCATCCGGTGGCCCGGATGATCGGGATCGGCGTGCTGGCGTCGCTCGTGGGCATCGCGATCTCGCTGCTGATCGACTGGTTCCCGGAGGATGCCTCCGGCTCCGCGGACCAGATCGACACGCTCTACGACGTCCTCTTGATCTGCTCCGTGCCGGTCTTCGTCCTCGTGATGACGATCGCCATCTACTCGGTCGTCCGCTTCCGCGCCAAGCCCGGCGATCTGGGCGACGGCGCGCCGATCCACGGCAACACGAGGCTCGAGATCATCTGGGTGACGATCCCGTTCATCATGGTCACGGCGCTCGCGATTTACGGCTGGCTCGTGCTCGACGACATCGAGGCGAAGCAGACGGGCGCGATGGTCGTGAACGTGACCGGCCAGCAGTTCACCTGGAGCTTCGAGTACCCCTCCGAGAAGCTGCAGTCGAAGGAGCTCGTGCTGCCGGTCGACCGCCCGATCGAGTTCAAGATCCAGTCGAAGGACGTGATCCACTCGTTCTGGGTCCCGCAGTTCCGCCTCAAGTCGGACGCGGTGCCCGGTCTCACCACGCAGATCCGCGTGACACCCAACAAGGAGGGCCGCTACGAGGTGGTGTGTGCCGAGCTGTGCGGCATCGGGCACGCCACGATGCGCCAGTTCGTGCGAGTCCTGCCCACGAAGCAGTTCGAGAGCTGGGTCGGCCGCCAGAAGAAGGCCGCAGCCGGCGGTGGCGCCGGCGGCGGTGGCGGCGGTGGCGGCCAGGGGACGAGCGGAGAGGACGTGTTCACGTCGGCGGGCTGCTCCGGCTGCCATACGCTGGCGGCCGCCGGCGCCGACGCCGAGGTCGGCCCGAACCTCGGCAAGCTTCCGGAAGCCGAGGCGAATGCGAAGTTCATCAAGAGCTCGATCCTCGCTCCGAACGCCGAGGTCACGAAGGGCTTCAAACGCGATGTGATGCCCAAGGATTTCCGCGAGAAGCTCTCCGAGGAAGAGCTCGACACACTCGTCAAGTACCTTCTGGAGTCCCAGGAATGACCCTCACCCAACGGCTCATCTCGCCCGGCTGGTACCGCGCGTTTCTCGGCATGGCGCTGGGCTTCGCGCTGGGCCTCGGCATCGTCGTGGCGGTCCGCTCGCTGTACGGCTGGGACCCCGTCTTCGACTGGGACGCGATCATCACGGTGGGCGCGCTCGTGGCGGCGCCGCTCGGCTACCTGATCGGGATCGGCTGCTTCGACTACTGGTTCCGCTGGGCGTCCGGGGCGCCGACCGTCGCCGAGGACCACTCGGGCCACGGCGCCTACAGCTGGCGCGACTACTTCCGCGTGAACACCGATCACAAGGTGATCGGCATCCAGTACATCTGCACGACGTTCTTCTTCTTCATCGCCGGCGGCCTGATGGCGATGCTGATGCGCGCGGAGCTCGCCCAGCCCGGCACGCAGTTCGTGGACCCGAACACCTTCAACGGGCTGTTCTCGGTGCACGCCTCGCTGATGATCTTCCTGTTCATCATCCCGGTCTTCGCCGGGATCGCGAACTACGTGATCCCGCTCATGATCGGCGCGCCGGACATGGCGTTCCCGCGCCTGAACGCGCTCTCGTACTGGATGCTTCCGGTGGCCGGTGTGATGATGCTGGCCTCCTACTTCGCGGAGGGCGGCGCGTTCGCGACCGGCTGGACGGCCTACGCGCCGCTGTCCACCGACACGCCGATGGGCCAGCAGTTCTTCACGCTCGGCGTGCAGTTCGCGGGCGCCTCGTCGATCGCGACCGCGCTCAACTTCCTGGTCACGATCATCACGATGCGCGCGCCGGGCCTGAC